>OLPR01000026.1_pt1 | contig 163618 bp, 140 predicted proteins | sample 1672761 | NCBI WGS metagenome assembly OLPR01 (sample SAMEA3136721, study PRJEB25190) | human gut metagenome | biome: human gut; feature: human-associated habitat; material: faeces | place: Austria | collected 2013 | reverse complement strand
GGCGAGAAGCCCATGCCCCAGATGGTCATCATCGCGTAACCGGGCGCGGTGACCTGCGGATGCTCGGCGTTGGAGTTGATCATCAAAAGCGAATTGTTCTTGATCTTATAGACGTTGTCGCCCTCGAAGCCCGCACCGAAGCCCTGCGGCTTGCTGAAGCGATAGAAATACACTTCCGGCTGCGGATGGATGTGCGGGATGTAGCCCGACCAGCGGCCCGGCTTGTTGATCGTGTCGCCCAGAACCATGTTGGAAAACGGCGCGGAGTCGTAGTCGAACATCGTGCGAACCTTGCGGTGCATCGTGTCGTCGAGCATACCCTCTCCCGTGACGGCCAGCATGACGGACGCCTTGGGATAGAACTGCGTGGGATAGTCGCGCTCGTTAAGCGACTTCTGCACAAAAATGTCGCAGCCCTTCTCGGAGAAAACGTGCATCCTGTGCCCCTTTGCAAACAGAACGCCGAAGGGCAGGTCTTCATAAGGGTTCGTGCGGTTGTCGCAAAGCTCGCCGCCGTCGGCCTCGAATTTGGCGTCGCCCTCGATGACCATCAGCGCCGTCTCCTTTTCGGCCTCGTCGAAATCGAACGCCATGCCGGGGGCAAGGCGCAGCACGCCGACGTCCATCATCATGGCGCGGCCGTTGCCGTCCAGCTCGATCAGGCTGTTGTAGCCGTCGAGCAGTTTGTCACAGTAAAGCATCATGGCTTCTTCATCCGTCCTCTCTTGCGTTTTTTAATATGAAGCGAAGGGACGCCCCTCGCATTTTGATCCGATCAATACAGGCTGCGGTAGATGGCGACGTAGTCGTCGCGGCCGAACTTCACATAGTTGTTGTTGGTCAGCCGCGTCTGTTTTTCCACGACGATGTCGGCGAACGTCTCGCACTCTTCTTCCTTCATGCCGTATTCATGCAGGGGCTTGGCGGGAAGGACGTTGTCGAACAGGCGGGAAATGACATTGTAAACTTCCGCCTTTTCACATCCGAGAATATTCGCGAGGAAGCCGTTCAGCTCGTCGATGCGGCCGCCCGGGTTCTTCGCCATATAGGCCGCAAACACGCCGCGGAACATGGCGTAGTTGGCCTCGCCGTGCGGAACGTGATAGTGACCGCCGAGCGGGTAGCTCATGGCGTGAACCGCCGCACAGCCCGCGTTGCCGAACGCGACGCCCGCGTACGTCGCCGCCGTCAGGAAATTCTCCGCCTCGGCAAGACGCGCGTCCGCGCCCTCTTTTTCGATGCGCAGATAGCCGTTCAGAATCAGACGCATGGCCTCGCGGCTGAACATCTGACTGTCGCGCGTGGCTTTGGGGGAAAGGTAGGACTCGATGCCGTGGATGAACGCGTCGATGGAGCTGGTCGCAAAGAAGCGAAGCGGCAGGGTCTTCAAAAGCTCTGGGATGAGCACGGCGTCGTCGGCATACATGTCGGCGGTGCCGAATCCGGCCTTCGTGCCGCGGCGGGTCTGGTCGACGACGACCAGCGCGCCCGGGTACTGAGCGTAGAGCCCGTCGATGGCGTTTTCCCTGTTGGGAATGGGACTGCTTGCCAGGAGCTCGCCCTCGCGCGTGACGACGCACGCCCAGTGCGCCGATTTCCCGACGTCGAGCCCTATGACGACCCTCGGCCTGGCGGGTGGTGCCATGGTGGTATCCTCCAATCGGTAGGCCGATCGGAAGCCCTCCCCTCGACACCCACATTACCTGGCCGTGGCCTCCGGGCCCGGCAGTTTCCTATCAGTCGTTCGGAGCGGCGAGCGTCCTCGGTGGCAACACCCCCCGGGCCCTCGAGGGGCAGGGGCAGACGGCCATCCGGGGACGCCCGATCGGCGGCCCCTCGGGGCTTGGCCAAACTGTAGGCCATGCGCCGAATGATCGCCACCGAAGTTCATCGATGACTTATCTCAGACTGTAATGGGTGGGGCACGCAATACCGAGCCTCGTCGATCAACAGGGCGACCGAACCTGCCTCCAAGTGCCGCCCTGAATATCCCGTGACGCCTATCAGGCCCGCCCCATGGCGCCGCTTTCTTTCCCGTACGGCAATCGATGCCGCGTGCGCCGCTTCCACGCTGCCCGAACCCGCTCCGGAAACCTAAAAACAAAATTGCGGCCCAAGTTGCAACTTTTTTGCGATTAGGGATTGTTGCGTGGCCCCCGATCGCAGATCGAAGCACAAAAGCGCAGGAAATCAGCCGTAAAAATGAGCCATTCCCGCTTTTCGGGGACAGGAAAGAGTCCCTAATCGAAAAAAAGTTGCAAAGAAGCCAGGATTTTTGTTTTCACACTAGAAGAATCGCCGCAACAGGGCGAAACGCGGGATGGCATGCGGAACGGACGCAACGACCTACGCTGTGCGCGGCGTACAGAACGGGAATGCGATGGCGAAATTTCACTATTATGTACGCTCGGGCAGATAAAACCCGACTTTCTGGCGAGATAGCGCTGAAACGTTCCCTCGAACAGGGTTTTCAGCTCGTTTTCAGTACATTTGAAACAAATCTTGCCAAAATCAGCGTTCCGACAGTACATTTCAGCGTTATCTCGCCAGAATCGCCCACTTTCCGTACGCAAGAGTACAAAATAGCTAGATTTTGACAATTGAAAGGACTGAGCGGCAATTTCCTACTTTTGTCAGTTGAAAGAACCGAGCCGAAATTTCATAGCGTAAAGCAATCCCTATTTTGGCAGGATTGCATGTCCAGCAGCCACGAACGCAGCCTCATAGCGTCATTGACGCCATGAGGCTGCGAATTGTTGGAGAACCGTGCCGCAGGAGTCTCTTCGCTTATAGCTCCCCCGTCTCTTCGAGCAGCTTGAACTCGTACATGGCCAGCTTGTAGCTCGCCTTGCCGAAGCCAGCAATCTGACCCAGGCACTCGGGGGCCGTCACGGAAATGTGACGGAACGAATCGCGATCTTGAATGTTGGACATGTGCACCTCAATGGCAGGCACCAGCGCATGGACCGACTCGAGAGCATCCATCAACGCATAGCTGTAATGGGTGTAGGCACCCGGGTTCAGCACGACGGGAATCTTTACTCCGGTCCTGTCCGCCTCAAGATACAGTTCCTGCAAATGGTCGATCAGCGCACCTTCACTGTTGTTCTGATAAGCATGAACCTCAAACCCCAGGCCAGCACCATATTCCATCAACTCGGCAATCAAACCGTCGTAGGTTTGCGATCCGTACACATCCTTGTTCCTGATGCCGTAGAAATTGTTGTTGGGCCCGTTGATTATTTCGAGACGACGCATCAAAATCACCCTCCGCCCCACAGGGCAATACTCCATCACGCAACTTCGCACCATCGCCGATACGGTGGCATCAATGCGTGGCTGTCGCACTCCATCGCGCAACGTTGCGTTCATAAGACCTTAGGAAACAGCGATAAACACGGCTGGCGCAAAGGAGCCCCACCTTTGCGCCAGCCCGAAGAAAGCGAGCTACTTATTCACATACTCGCGAATGTAGCGCTCGATACCCGTCACGCAGGCAACAAGCGTTTCATTCACAGGCGTGGGCACGTTGTACTTGGCGCCCTGCGCCACAACGGCACCGTTGATAACGCCCACTTCCGTAGGGCGATGCTTTTCGAGACTCTGAAGAATAGACGGCTTGAAGCTCTTCGGCAATCCGGCACGCGCCAGTTCAAGCACGTCCATGGGATTGGAATAGGTAAGCTTCACGCCAGCCGCCTTGGCAACGTCCATACCTTCCTGAACAGCGGCGCAGGAACAAGCCACCAGCTTTTCTTCTTCGTACATATCGCCATAGGGCAAATGCGTGATGCCGCACACCGCGCCCGTGGCAACATTGACCAGGAGCTTATCCCAGATAACACCCATGATGTTGTCGGAAACGATGCAGTGCATCCCCGCTTTCTCAAACGCAGCGCCAATGGCGCGAGTGCGCTCGGTTACGCTGCCATCAAGCTCGCCGATAAAGGTATCCTTGCCTGGAATGGTAGCCTGCACGCGGCCCGGCTCCAGCAGCATTCCGCCGATATAGGTTTTGCCGCCGATAACATGCTCGGCACCGACGCAATCACACAACACGTCTTCTGCGCCAAGGCCGTTCTGCAGCGACATCACCGTAGTGTTGGGGCCAACAAGCCCGCGTCCCTCTTCCATGGTCTTGGCGGTATCGAACGCCTTGCACAAAACGATGACCAGGTCGCACGGCCCAATGCCATCTGGCGTGGTATGACCCGAAAGCCTTACGGTTTCCTCTCCTGTAGGCGTTACCATAACCAGGCCATTTTCATTGATGGCATTCATGTGCGGAGCGCGCCCCACGAAATGAACCTCGTTGCCAGCTTTCGCCAACGCACCGCCGATGGTGCTTCCCAGCGAGCCAGCCCCTAAAACGCAAACCTTCATTGCTCCCCCTTAGTTAAACAAATTCAATATCCCCCAACAGGCGCAGCGAAACGCTGCGCCAAGGCGATACAGCAGCCGTTGGTGACGATGCCTCCATCAATCGCGCCCACGCCAACAGCGGAATCGACACCCGCAGCGTAGCCGTAGACGGCGACACCTCCACCAGCCGCAGCTACTGCCGCCCGTTGATCTCGATGGTTAAACCAAACGGCGTAACAAACCAATTGCGAGGTTTGCCTTCAGCCTGCTTCACGCCACGCTGGGCATACACCGCTTCCAAAAGAGCGTCCACGTCGTCGGCAACCAGACCAATGTGGGAAACATCGCCCGAGTAGTCGCCACTGCCCGCTTCATCTCGCTGAAGTTGAATGCCGCCAACCCATGCCTGATTCAAAGGCGATTCGCCCGACGCCGGGTCAGTCAACGTGATTTCCATGCCCATCACGTCGGTGAAAAACGCTAGAGCTGCTTCGAAATCGCGAACTCTTACCGCTACATGTTCAACGCACGGAGCCGCCATGTTATTCGCCTTCCACCTCGAAGAACTTCAAGATATGCGTCGCTACGCACACCACCGTACCGTCCTGGTTGGTAACAACCACATCGGCGTACGTTTTCATGGCAGCCTCGTCCACCTCTTTTACGGTATAAGTCGCTGTAAGGGTGTCGCCAAAATACACGGGTGCAGTAAAGCGCAAATGATCGTATCCATACGATGCACTGGGAATGGGAGATTCGTATTTTTGCTGAATGAGGGTTGAAGCCGTGCTACCAAAGGCAAAGGTAAGCACGCCATGCACGATGCGCGTCCCGTACTTCGTGGTTTTCATGAACGCCTCGTTGAAGTGCATCTGGCTGTAATCTCCCGTAATACCGCCGAACTGATATACGTCAGATTCGCTAACCGTCTTCGTGAACGAACAGCTGTTGCCAACCTCCAAAGGTACCTTAGTCATTGCCGATCCCCTTCCTGCCGGCCACCGTCTCCTGCGGATCAATGCGGCGTTTCGTTGCACTTCGAACCAGCTAATGTTTGGTCAGGGTTTCCACTTGGTAATCCGGTCCAAACAACGAAACGCCGCAATTGATCCTCCCGCAGAACAAGCAACCAATGCGCAAACGATTCCTTGCGAAACCTTTTGATCTCGCAAGAAAAACGGTACTCCACTAAGGCTTTTACGTCTGCTGCAAAGTATTGGCAGAACCTGCGCTAATATATGAGCAGGATTCATGATTGCGCATATACCCATTTCACGGGCGCGCCTTAAAGAGGAGATGCTTCGATGAACCTCGCTCAACTCACCTATTTCTGCCATTTGGCGAAAACCGAACACTACACGCGCTCGGCAGAAAGCCTTCACGTCTCACAGTCTGCCCTCTCCCACTCCATTTCTTCCCTGGAAAAGGAACTTGGATGCCGGCTATTTTGTAAGGCGGGACGCAACGTGCAGCTTACCGATGATGGACGAGTATTCTTGAAGTACGTTTCAGAGGGGCTTGCTTCCATCGACAGAGGCATTGCCGAGCTCGACCGCAGAAGCAACGGCCTTTCCGGATCCATCAACGTAGGCGCTATCGCAACGGTGCGATCAGGCTATCTTCCCGTAGCAATGCAGGGTTTTCGTTCACAATTCGGAGACAAAACCGAGTTTCATGTATTACAGGGCGAAACAGCGCCTTTGAATCAAAAGCTCGAACAGGGTGTATGCGACCTGGTAATTGCGGGGCCCGTCCATAAGCCAGGGATCACCTGCACCACGCTCTTTCATCAGCGCTTAGTGGTAGCGTTGCGTCGCGACCATCCGCTAGCAGCGCTCAAAAAAGTGCGTTACGAAAATCTAATCGGCCATACCGTAATCACCTACCGACGCGGCATAGCTTGCGGGGAAACCCTCGAAGCATTCCTGCAAGAAACCAACGCACCCCTTAGCAAACTAACGTTGGTGCGCAACTACGAAGACGAGGTGATCCTGGGTGCGCTCGCCGTACACGAATCAAGCGTAGCCCTAACCATGCTCACCTCGAATTTAGCGCCAAACCCCGACATGGTTATCCTGCCGCTCGATGTGGAAGGTGCCGAAGAGTTCTATCCTATTTCGCTCACCCGTCGCGAAGACGACGCACTAAACTCCGCCACGCAAGCGTTCATCGACTATCTGCTTTCGTTCGAAGCCCCCGCCTACGAACGGAGCGACTTTACTGCTTAAAACGCCAATTCCGGCATCGCTGGGGCTACCGTATTGCCCACCCGCAAACGCAACGACTTCATTGCTCGCGACGTAATTTACGGCTGAAGCGTTTCCACTTCCTTGATCCATGCGCTCACGCAAGCATCGGAAGGCATACGCAGATCGCCTCGCGGAGACACCGCAACGCTACCCACCTTAGGGCCGTCGGGCAAACACGAACGTTTGAACTGCTGCGAGAAAAAACGCCAATAGAACGTGCGCAACCACTTCAGGATGGTTTCGTTGCTATAGCGTCCCGCAAAAGCCTCCTTGGCAACGCGATAGATCTTCGCGGGAGGAAAGCACATGCGAAGCATCTGATACAGGAAAAAATCGTGCAGCTCATACGGCCCTACCAAATCTTCCGTCTTCTGAGAGATAGCGCCGTCTTCCGGAGGAAGAAGCTCTGGGCTCACCGGCGTATCGAGAACGTCGTACAGAACCCCCGCAAGCACTTCATCGGCACTCGTGTCGGCATAGTGGCGAACCAAATGGCGCACAAGCGTTTTGGGAACCGAAGCATTCACCGCATACATGGACATGTGGTCGCCATTGTAAGTGGCCCAACCCAGGGCAAGCTCGGAAAGATCACCTGTACCTATGACGAAGCCATTTGCCTGGTTGGCAATGTCCATCAGGATCTGCGTGCGCTCGCGCGCCTGGCTGTTTTCGTACGTCACATCATGGATCGACGCATCATGATCGATATCGGCAAAATGCTGCATTACCGCCTTGGCAATGGGAACCTCTTTGAACGTGGCACCCAAGCTTTTAATCATGGCGACAGCATTGTTGTAAGTGCGGTCGGTGGTGCCGAAGCCCGGCATGGTTACCGCAACGATGCCCTTACGGGGCAGTCCAAGCATGTCGAAGGCACGCGCCGTTACCAGCAGTGCCAAGGTTGAATCCAAGCCGCCGGAAATACCAACCACGGCGCTTTTCGCATGCGTGTGAGCCAGACGCTTCTTCAGACCCAGCGCTTGGATGTTCAGGATTTCCTCGCAGCGATCGGAGAGCTGATCTGCGTTGGATGGAACGAACGGATCAGCGTCAAAGAAGCGCGCCAGCTTCGTTTCCTCCTCGGCCAAAGCGAAGGAAATTTCGCGGTACTCCTTCGATTCAGCTGCGGGGAACGTGCTCATGCGGCGGCGTTCCGAAGCAAGACGCTGTACATCGATAGTAGCCACATTGATCTCGTTTTCAAACGTGGCCGATTCCGCTAGCACGGTGCCATTTTCGGCGATAAGGTTCTGTCCGCCGAACACCAAATCGGTAGTGGATTCGCCCTCCCCGGCCGTGGCGTACAGATAGGCGCACACCAAACGGGCCGATTGCCCAGCCACCAAATCTCGGCGATAGCTTCCCTTCCCCACCATTTCATCGCTGGCGGAAAGGTTGCAGATCACGCTAGCCCCCGCCAACGCATGCTGCACGCTAGGCGGATTGGGGACCCACAAGTCTTCGCATATTTCAGCGGCCACGCAAAGATCCGCCACGTTTTCGCAAGAAAACAGCAGGTTGGTGCCGACGGGTATCTCTTCGCCGCCGAACTGGACCATACCCATATCAGCAGACCCAGACGTAAAGTGTCGTGTTTCGTAGAACTCGTTATATGCAGGCAAGTTCACCTTGGGAACGAAGCCCAATACCTTCCCCCGGCACAGTATGGCAGCAACGTTCAGCAGCTTCCCCGCCACGCGAAGGGGCATTCCTACTGCGATAAGGGCATCCACCTGGCGTGATTCTTCCGCAATAACGGAAAGCGCCGCCTCTGCCTCGTCGAGCAATTTCGTCTGCCAAAACAAATCGCTGCAGGTATAGCCCGTAATGCACAGCTCGGGAAGCACCATTACCTTTGCATGCGCTGCGGCCATTTCGTTGATGCATGCAAGAATCGCCTGAGTGTTGGCTTCGCAATCGGCAACCGCCACTTGGGGCGTTGCCGTAGCAACCGTGATGAACCCGTCTTTCATAAACCCTCCTCAAGGGACGCACCAAGGCAGATGCGCGTATCGTTCCCTGCAATTATAAGGTCGGGAAGGCATGGCCAACTTCATTTTCCCGCCCGTAATCACTTTGGAACAAAAATACGCCCGCAGGAACAACCTGCGGGCGTACCTAAAAACGCGAATAGGGCATTTGGCTCATTGCCCTGCTCCCATAAAAAGAAGCGGCCTTTGATGCTTCGCTTAGCGAATTACGTAACGAGCACCCTTCTGCTTGATGGGCCTCGGCTCCATGTCGGCGTATCCCAGAACAATAGCGCCAATCAGCTTGCCATGACCGGTTGCAAAGTGGCTGCCCAAAGCGTTGCCTGCGCGCACCACTGCTTCGACCCAGCATGACGCAATGCCCTTGTCGTATGCGGCAAGGCACATGTTTTCCATGGCGGCAGCAACACTCTCAATGCAGCTTGGAAGAAGCTCATCAGAATAATCGGGCTTGTTCAAGAAGCCCAGAATAATGGTCTGCGAGCCGCCCATTGCCGACATGAATTCCATGGTTTCCTCTACCACTTCAGGGTTGTTCTTGAAGCGTGCCTCAAGCTCCTTGCGGTGGGAAAACGCGGTAGTTCCCAATTCCGAGAACAAGTAGGACAGATCTTCCTTTTTGGTTAGAGCCACGAAATACCACGGCTGCAAGTTTTGTGCCGAAGGAGCGCAAAGGCCTGCTTGGATAATCTCTTCAAGATCTTCTTTCGGAATCGGATCAGGCTTGAACTTCCTAACGCTGCGCCTACCCTTGATTGCCTCCATCAACTCCATTTCAATCATTCCTTTCTGCGCTTTCGCGCTCCCCTTCACAAGATTGATTTCGCTGCGCCGCCAGGCCCCACGCCCAGCAAACGCAACCCCTCCTGAAAAACCGCTAGTATGCGGCGTTTTCTGCTCTATAAAAACCGCTGAACTTCTGCCAGCAACGGAATAGGCGCTTCCTCGGGAATAAAATGACCGCACGGAAGCGTACGTCCCTGCACGTTTATGCAGAACTTAAGCCAGCATTGCAGTGGGTTGAAGAACTTTTCCACCAGACCGTTTGCGCCCCACAGCACCAATGTTTCAGCAGTGATTTTCTTGCCCGCATCAAGGTCTTCCTTGTCAAGGAAACGGTCGATGCATTCGCCGGCACGGTATTCCTCGCAAATGGCGTGGATACATTCCATGTTGTAGTGGCGAAGGTATTCGTCGTACACCTCTTGAGGGAACGCTTCAGAAGAGGTGTCGTTTTCCGAATTGTAGCGACCGATGTGCAGCGCATTGCGGAAGTACATTTTCCGACTGGAAAGAATAAGGTCTTCAGGGAATGGCTCGTCCTGCGTAAGCAGATACCAATGGAATAGCGCCTTTGCGAACTCCGCCGAGCTTAAGGCATACATGTCATACGTCGAAACGATATCGAGAAGCACAAGCTTATTGACTACTTCTGGATGATCGAGCGCCATTCGGTATGCGACACGGGCGCCACGGTCGTGCCCCATGACGGAAAAGCGGTCGAACCCTAGCTTGCCCATCACGGCAATGCAATCTTCAGCCATGATGCGTTTCGAATAGGTGCTATGATCAGGCAGCCCTTCAGGCTTGTCGCTGTCGCCATAACCACGCAGATCGCACATGACCACGGTAAAACGATGAGCTAAATCACCTGCAACCTTATGCCACATAAGATATGTTTCGGGATGCCCATGAAGCAGGAGAAGGGGCTCGCCTTCCCCCATCACTACCGTGTGAATGGCTACACCGTTTGCCCCTTGGATAAAACGATGCGTTGCTGTTTCAAACATAAGGCCCCCAACCCTTAAGCTTGCTGCAATCGCGTTCACAGATAATCCCCATTAACCATGAACGTGTTCGATTAGAAGTATACTCCGCAAAATGAAACAGGACATCCAAAGATGTCCTGTTTAACCAACTCTTTAGATGGAATAGGCTGAAAAAAACGGCAAACCCTAGCCCCAACGCTCGAAGGGCGGATATTCCAACCCAAATCGATCGAATATCTTGCCAATTAGTTGGTCTTCCATGTCGTCGATAGTTTGCGGGTTGTGGTAGTACGTCATCATCGGCGGCATCAGCGTTATACCGGGAACACTTGCCAGCTGTGCCAAATTGCGCAAATGGATAGCATTCATCGGCGTTTCACGCGCGACCAAAACCAACGGCCGTTGCTCTTTCAACGTAACATCCGCCGCGCGAAGCAATAGGTTATCGCTATAGCCGCTGGCAATACCCGCAACCGTTTTCATGCTGCAGGGAATAATAACCATGCCTTCGGTTTTGAACGTACCGCTCGCAATCGATTCGCCTAAAGAAGCATTGCTATGTACGTTATCGGCCAAGGCAAGCGCCTTATCGAACAGTTCGGGCTCTTCGTAGCTTGCCGTAAGCCTCCCGCTGTCGGTAACCACCACATGCACTTCGCATTCGGTGTACTGCTTGAGCTGGCTTATGAAGCGGCAAGCCAGGTGCGTGCCGCTTGCACCGCTTATTCCAACAACAATGCGCTTCACGCCCTACTCCTCAAAACCGGGCAGCCAGTGCTTAGGATCCACTTCCTTGAACTGGCAGCGCTGGAAGCGGTCTTTCTGGCTGTACGGCACCGTGCAATCGAAAATGACCTTGCAGGCAATGCCATGGTCGCGAATTGAAGGCGAACATGATGGGTCGTTTGACGGATCAAGCGGATGGCAGCGAACGCCAGGAATGGTAACGATGTCCACATCGCCCTGGAAACGCGTGTTCATCGCCCACAACACATCTTTGACGTCGAAGGGGTCAACATCTTCGTCAACCAGGAACACATGCTTCAATTCGCTGAAAGCGGAGAAAGCCAACAGGGCCATTTGACGCTGACGGCCCTCGTCGGAAGGCATGATCTTCTTAACTTGAAGCACCGCCATGTACTTGCCGCCACCAGGCGTAGCACAATACACGTTCTGCAGGCGGCCAGGCATAGCCTTTTCAACCATTTGAATGATGCTTGCCTCAGTAGGAATGCCCGCCATGCTTACGTGCTCTTCGGAAGGGCCGATACAAGTTTGCATGATGGGATTCTTGCGCGTAGTTACCGCCTTGACCTTAATAACGGGCAGCTCAGACACAGCAGGACCAGTGTAGCCCGGGAATTCGGGCATAGCCTTGCCCGAATGGGTATTTTGATCTTCCGCAACACGCTTTCCGGGCAGCAACTCGCCTTCAATAACGTATTCAGCATTGGCAATGCAGCGCTCTTCAATGGTGAGGCACTTTGCCATGCGAACCGGCTTTCCGCGCAGAGCGCCTGCAACGTTGAGCTCGTCGTAGCCCAAAGGCGTGGTGGGCGGCTCAAAGCAGGTTGCCAATTCAATGGCAGGATCTACGCCGATACTGATAGAAATTGGAAGCGGCTTGCCCAGCGCTTCAGCCTTTTCGTAGAACGCGCCGATATGGCGAGCACCAGGAACCATATAGATGGAAATCTCATCGGGACCCTGCAAGCACAAGCGATGAATGGTGATGTCAGAGACGTGCGTTTCCGGGTCGGATGCGTAGCACATACCCAAAGTGATATACGGACCCGCATCTTCCGGCGTATTGGTAGGTGCCGGAACAAGCTTGCGTACATCGAAGCCTTCTTCAGTGGCAAGGTGCACCACTTCTCGGCATACTGCCTCTTCTTCAGGCACATCAACGGGCGGCACAGGGTTCAATACTGCCTCGTTGAGCATAAAGCCCAAGCGCTTCGGATCAGCATCAAGCAGCTTCGCTACCCTATCGCGACTTGCGAGCAAGCCAATAGCAACACGTGCATCGGGATGGCCCTTGATGTTATTGAACACCATGGCGGGGCCTTCTTGTGTGGGACGGGGCACCGTACCGCCTGCGCCGACGTGGCGATACACGCCGCACAGCTCCGCCTCGGGGTCTACCTCGACGTCAGTTTCCACCAGCTGACCAGGGATCCCATGCAGAAACTCAAGCGCGCTGCGAAGATCGTCAACGTTATTACTCATAAGTTCTCCCTCCTCCAGAACATGTTCACAATTATAGGGGAATGGCCCACCCATCATAAGCAAGGAGCAAGCTGTTTTTCACCTTGGAATACGGGGAAGCAGCAGCGGAAATTGGTATGTAAATCTCTTCGATTGCCCCAAGCCGATTTAATCGAACCCCCAACCGAACCTCGAACCAAGGCATGCGCAAATAAGCCAACAAGCGCAACTCCAACAAGTCAAATTCCATGAAGGTGCAGCTGGCCGGGCTTCGCCGTCAAACGCGCATGGCATAGCAGCTACGCCGCCAGAATCCCGCGTAGCGCTATGCCGAACTGCGCGTCTTGATCCTCTCGGCAAAACAGCTCAACAAAAAAGAACCCAGAGCGTGCACTCTGGGTTCTTTCAAGCTTTAAAGCTTTAAGCTCCGAGTTTTAGACGTTTCCGTCAGGTGAGGTTATTTTTCCTCGTCCTGAAGCTTACCAGCCTTAGCGGCCTCCAGGCGAGCATGGAGTGCAACCAACTGGCGCTCAGTCTCTTCATCCTCGATGCGCTGCAGTTCCTTGTTGTAGGCGTAGTCTGCGCGGATCTTGTCGTTGTCGGAGATGAGCAGGTAGAGGACGATTGCGGCAAGGAAGCCGACGCCGCCGCCGCGGGCTACGATGAAGCCTGCGATCATGCCTGTCATGCCCTTGTCAAGGTCGTCGCGTACCAGACCGAATGCGATCTGCGAGCAGAGCCAGCCTTGGATGAGCAGTACAACTACGAGGAGTGCTGCAGATGCTGCAAGGGATGCCTCGTACAGAGGATAGACGAACAAACCAAGTACGGTGAACAGCAGGTTGGTGCCGGAACCATCGTAGATGGAGTCCATGCCCTGGCGACCGGACTGCTTATAGCGAGCATAGGTAGCTACGCAGTAAGGAGCGGACAGCGGGCCTGCAAGTGCAGGATAAGGAGCGAACAGGGACAGGATTACATTACGAATACCGCAGATAACGTTGGTACGGTTCGGGTCGAACTCGATGTACTCGTCGTCGCGAGCTGCCTGGAGACCAAGCTGCTGAACGGTTACGAAGTCGCCGTATGCGATAACCCATGCAACGATTGCGTAGGGCAGAGCAGCGATCCAAACGCTGGGGTCAGTAGCAAAGCCGATGAACAGAGGCGAAACAACTGCGAACAGGCCCATGAAGTCAGGAACCTTGATGATTTCGCCAGACCACTGGAAGTTGAACTCACCAGCAACGCCGCCTGCGATAAGCAGTGCGATAACAGCCCAAAGGAAGCTGTAGTTGCCGAGGATAGCAACGAACTTGTTGGTATCCATGTACTTACGTACGCGCTTGGAGAACATAAGCATGAATACAACTACCAAGCCGCAGAGGCAGCCAACGGTAACGGTATCGATAGCGCCGCCAGTCTTCAGACGAACAGCTACGGCGTTAACGCCAGCGCCCATTACGATACCAGCCTTGATGGCGGGAGGTACCATAGTGTTGAGCTTCTTCGATAGGCCTGTTACACCCAATACGATGAACAAGACGCCTAACTCAAGCTGAATACATGTCAGCATCTGCAATCGCGCAACGCCTGGGTCGAGCGATTCCAGGAACACGACGATAATTGCCATTGCCGGGGTGATCCAACCGCAAATGGAAGGCTCACCAAGCAGCCAGTTCAGGGTGTACATTGCCGTTTCAAATACAACCAGTGCCCAAGCCACTGCAGGGTCGAGACCCAAAGAAGTAATAAGAACAGCCAGAGCGCCGTACGAAGTACAAGCATTCATCAGGCCGGTTACTACTTCAGGTGGTGAGATCTTGAAGTGAATGAACGGAAGACGAATACGGAATAGGCCAACTTTCCAACATGGCTGAATACCACCGTATTCACGCTTTAGCATAGCCATCGCTTAGCCCCTCTCTCCTCTTGCGCATTCCTGCGCAAAAATAAAATCGACCATCTTTCTCCTCCTTCTTTGATTGCATCAGGCTTGCACGTGCACGCTTGCTTACCCAACGCCTTCAACCAATCGGGAAAAGAATTGGAGAGAGTTCTGCTTCACTTGGCTGTTAGAGCTTTCGCTCCAAAGGCTAAGCCAAACGGAAATCCCAACTTCCCCCGATCCCTTGAAGATGGTCCCTACTACGAACTATTGCGCCTTGTGCCCGATCCCCCGATGGACGGCGCTTAGGTTCAATTGCGATTATTCTCCATTAGATGAACATGTTCTAATTGATTGCGAACGTGTTTTACATAGCTCAAGCGAATGATATTCACCGAAGTTATGCAAAACGCTCCATCCATCACCGGAATCCACATTTTCGCCCCTCAATATCCCTGACTTGCGGCGTTACCGTTCTGTCAACCGATTAATGCAAATGGCACTCATTGCGAACGCAAATGGAACCCCACAATCTATTGATTTCCGTTGGTTTCATCGTTTTTCGCGCACTTACCGTTTCCTTCTTGACGCAAATAAGCATGATCCCGTAACTTTTCTCGAGGATCTTTTTTTGGAGTCGGTACGCCAGAGTGGGGCGTTGCTAATCGCAATGGACGTGTGTTACCCGGGACTCTGTGCTTCAAGACGAGAATTCGCATCTGTTCCACCTATATATAAGAGAGGAGCACTACGGAATGATCGCCTTAACTACCGCTCAGATCATCGCGATTGTCATATTCGTCGTCGTGATGGCACTCATCATTTCCGAAAAAGTGCATCGCACCACCGCCGCGCTCGCTGGCGCGGTAGCCCTAATCCTTTCGGGGGTTCTTACCTTCGATAACGGAGTAGAGCACATCGACTTCGGAACGCTTGGCGTTCTGGTTGGCATGATGATCTTCGTTGCCGTCGTTAAGAACTCGGGCATCTTCGAGTACCTGGCAATCAGAGCTGCCAAACTGGCAAAGGGCAATCCCTGGATAATCATGGTGTTGTTCTGCCTAATCACCGCTGTTCTTTCCGCATTCCTGGACAACGTCACCACCGTTTTGCTTATCGGCCCCGTTACCTACACCGTTTGCAAGATGCTGGAGATCAACCCCATTCCGTTCTTCCTGACGGAAATCATTTCTTCAAACGTTGGTGGCACCGCAACGCTCATCGGCGACCCGCCGAACATCATGATCGGCTCCGCCACAGGCCTCACGTTCTTTGACTTCCTGGCAATCAACGGCCCTGCCGTGCTCATCATCCTGCTTGTTTCGCTGCTGATGTTCTACGTTATGTACGGCAAGAAGATGGGCGTATCCGCCGAAAAGCAGGCTTCGGTCATGCAGCTGCACGCTCATGAGGCAATCAAGAGCCAGACGCTGTTCAAGAAGAGCGTTGTGATGATCGCCCTGGTTGCCCTTGCCTTTGTAGTGCATGGTGCGCTGCACATTGAACCGAGCGTTGTTGCTCTTACCGCCGCAGCAATCATGCTGCTCATCGGCAAATCCGATGTTGAACATACGCTTATGGACGTTGAATGGGCCACCATCGGCTTCTTCGCTGGCCTGTTCGTGGTTGTTGGCGGCCTCGCCGAAACCGGCGTTATCGAAATGATGGCTTACGCACTGATCGACATCACCGGCGGCGATATGATGATCACCATCATCGTGCTGGTATGGGCATCGGCCATCATCTCTTCCTTCCTGGACAACATCCCGCTGGTTGCCACCCTTATTCCCATCATCACCACGATGGAAGCAACGGGCATGGACGTAACGCCTTTGTGGTGGGCGGTATCGCTCGGCGCCTGCATCGGTGGCATCGGCACGCTCATCGGCGCTTCCGCCAACGTGGTATTAGCGGGTATCTCCGGCAAGTACGGTCACCCCATCACCTTTATGGATTACACCAAGGTTGGCTTCCCCATGATGTTGGTATTCACCGCTATCAGCTGCGTTTACCTGGTGCTTCGCTTCTGCGTTTTCGTCTAGCGTCCGGCATCCTACCCCAGCACACGGCAAAAAGTGCTCACAGCGCCACATACGCATAGCACAGGACCCCGCTTCGGCGGGGTCTTTTTTTGTGAATGAATCGCCCACTAAATGCCAATCGTTGTTCACGACCATTAGATGAACGCGTTATTGACGCTGAAATGGCCTAGCCGTACCCTTTCTATAAGGGAAGTCCGATGCTCATTAGGAGGCCAATGGCCTTCTTTTGTTTTATTGCATCGGTTATGGGGGCTATGCTTCCCGCAAGAGAGAAGGTCCGTTCCCTCAGGGAACGGGGTTAAGTTAGGAGTGGTGTATATGCCTGAATTCACTACACCGCAGATCATTTCAATAGTGATCTTCATTGTGGTGTTCGCGCTGATCATCTCGGAAAAGGTCCACCGTACGGTCGCCGCGCTTGCGGGCGCCGTTGTGCTCATCCTGACTGGTATCCTCAGTTTCGATACTGGCATGGAGCACATCGACTTCGGCACGCTGGGCGTCTTGGTAGGCATGATGATATTCGTTGCCGTAGTTAAGAATTCGGGCATATTCGAATACATCGCTATTCGAACAGCGAAGATAGCGAAGGGCAACCCGTGGGTAATCATGGTGTTGTTCTGCATTATCACCGCTGTCCTTTCCGCGTTCTTGGACAACGTCACTACGGTATTGCTTATCGGCCCCGTTACCTTCACGGTTTGCAAGATGCTCGAGCTGAGCCCCGTGCCGTTCTTCATCACCGAGATCATGGCCTCCAACATCGGCGGTACGGCAACGCTCATCGGCGACCCGCCAAACATCATGATCGGTTCCGCAGCAAACCTGACCTTCATGGATTTCCTGGCATTCAACGGCCCTGCCATTGTCGCGATCATGGTTGTTGCCATTGCCATCTTCTACGTGATGTATGGCCGCAATATGGGCGCTTCCGCCGAACAACAGGCGTCCATCATGGAGCTTCACGCACACGAAGCCATCAAGAACAAGTCGCTCTTCAATAAGAGCGTTGTGATGATTGCCCTGGTTGCCGTTGCCTTCGTATGCCATAGCATGGTGGGCGTCGAACCAAGCGTTGTCGCCCTTACCGCAGCTGCCATCATGTTGCTTATCAGCCGCGCAGAGGTAGAGAAAATCCTGCTCGACGTTGAATGGGCAACCATCGGCTTCTTCGCTGGCCTGTTTATCGTTGTTGGCGGCTTGGCCGAAACCGGCGTTATCAATATGCTCGCCAATGGCCTTATCGATATCACTGGCGGCGACATGATGATCACCATCATCGTGCTGGTATGGGCATCGGCTATCATCTCTTCCTTCTTGGACAACATCCCCATGGTTGCTACGCTTATCCCGATTTTGATTGCCATGGAATCCACCGGTGTCGACGTTATGCCTTACTGGTGGGCTATTTCCCTGGGCGCCTGCATCGGCGGCATCGGTACGCTCATCGGCGCTTCTGCAAACGTAGTGCTTTCGGGTATGTCTGGACGCTATGGCTACCCCATCAGTTTCATGGACTACACCAAGGTTGGCTTCCCGCTGATGCTGGTCTTCACCGCTATCAGCTGCGCATGGCTGCTGATTCGTTTCTGCGTGTTCTAACGTTCTGCCACTTGACGTCCCTGCAAACGCTTTGAGCTTTCGCACTGCCTGACGCAGCAAGGAACGAAATCGAAACCACGAGCGCTAAGACCCCGCTTCTGCGGGGTCTTTTCATACACACGGAACCACTCTTTCGCACAGCTATTGCGGCGCTTTTTAGCACGATACAGGTATTGCGCTTCCAAGCCGAGCACAAGCAGGTACACTAGCTGCTAACACTTTTATTGAAAGGAACCCATTATGAGCAATGAAGGTAAGCGCGTCCGCGCCCACTACACCGGCACGTTCGACGACGGCACGGTATTTGACTCTTCTGTTGAGCGCGGCGAGCCCCTTGAATTCGTGTGCATGACCGGCCAGATGATTCCAGGCTTTGATGCTGCTGTGAAGGAAATGGAAGTTGGCGAAACCAAGAACGTTCACCTGCCTGCATCCGAAGCATACGGCGAGCATGACGAACAGTTGGTTCAAACCATCCCCACCGCCCAGATCCCTGGCGCCGAAGACCTCCCCGTTGGCCAGCGTATCTACCTTCAGGGCCCTGGCGGACAGCCCATCCCTGCCCTGGTTGTTGAGGTTACCGACGAAACCGTAACCTTTGATCTGAACCACGAAATGGCAGGTAAGGACCTGAACTTCGAGATCACCCTTGTTGAGGTCGTCGAATAAAATCGGCAATATGTCGCATCACATGAAGCGGGAGCACCTTAGGCTCCCGCTTTGTTATTGGTAGAAGGTTCGCGCAAGCGAACCTTCCTGTTTATAAACGCAATGATCGACCGCAAAAGCAGGCAGATGCGTTGTCGGCCCAACGAGCGCGATGGACTGCGACAAACGCGACTTGGGCAACGCCGACAAAGACGGCACCAAGCCTAACTCAGACAACGCCAACAAATAGAAAAGCCCGAGATGCGCGCCAACATTACCGCACGTATCTCGGGCTAAAAACGTTCGAAAGATAAACTATTTCTTCTTGCCATACATAGTCATCTGGGAAACATTAAACAATTCGCCATCGGACTCACGGTATTGCTCGACCTTCCATTGGGAAATGCGACCGCCAGCGCGAATGGGCGTCGCCACCGTTTTCACCGTATCGCCCGCCTTCACGGGAAGGAGATGGGTACTGGAGACCTCGACGCCCAGAAAGAACATCTTGTCGTTGTCGTAATGATCGGTGCAGCACTGGCTTGCAGCGTTTTCAGCCAAAGCGGCGCTGATACCACCATGCAGCACGCCATGGGGCTGAAGCATGTTTTCGGTAACCAGCATACGCGTGACATACTTGTCGGGAGTACTCTCGACAAGCTCAATACCCAGAAGATCAGAAAGTGCCATAGGGCTCCCCTTCTCGAAGCAAAATACTGTTACGTATTATCGCATGTTGTCCGCAGCGAAAAACGATTCCCTTGATTAACCTACCCATTACGGTAATTTTGAGGAAATGGACTTAGCTTCTTCGTGCACCTGTGCCAAGCCCTCCGCCTTCGCCTTTTCGAATTGGGCCCTTACGTCTTCAAGCTCTTCTTTGGCGGCAGCAAGCTCCAATTCTTTTTCCCTTACCGCTTTCTGGAGTAAACGCTGATCGCGCTGGATGGGCAGCTCGTCGTCTTCGGGTTTCGGGTGATTGTCGAAGTAACCCGTTTGGCCACGCACGTTCCAAGCGCAGGCCGCGTAGACAAGCACCACAACGAGAGAAAAGACCATGGCGGGGTCTACCTGCCCCATCGACCATGCACTGACCACCTGCCATACCGACAGCAGCGCCGTAAGAAATGCTGACCAGAAGAACAGCGTAATTCGTCGCGGATCGTGGGCGCCCCATAGTCCAGACAAGGCAATGATCAAGTTAAACACGCCGCTAAGAACCGTAGAACCACCAAACGTGATGTTGGGAACGAGTTCGGTCGGATCAAACAGGCCAATAGAGCGAATAGTAAGAAAGCCGGCGCCTACCGCAATTTCCAGCAATGCCCAAACAAGATAGATCAAGCACAGAATACGCGTACGGGTTTGCCATACGGTATAGGGAGTTCCATCTGCGGAGATGCGCACTTTCTTTTGGCGTTTCTTCTTTTCAGCAAGCTCTTCTCGAACCACAAACTCCCCTTCCACTGTTCTTGCCCATGATAGCGCATAGAAACCACCGCCCCGCTTGCGCGGCCTTTGAAGTTCCGCAGATGTAAGAAAGCGAGCCCGAAATAAATCGGACTCGCTTTCTTGCCAACTGCTTCAAATTGGCTTTACCGAACTAGAAGGCAAAAGCCTTTGCCAAGAACAGGAGCTATCCTCGAACTTCGGCACCCGTAGCGCCGCATACCTTCTTGATAAGACGTGCATGCTGCTTGTCCACCTCTTCAGTGGTAAGAGTACGATCGGCGGCACGATATTCAAGCGCATACGCCATCGACTTCTTGCCAGCGCCCACGCGTTTTTCATCACGATACACATCGAAGAGCTGGGCAGAGGAAAGAAGCTTACCGCCTGCAGAGCTGATGCAACGGGAAAGCTTTTCATGCGTAACCTCTTCGTCCACCACAAAGGCAACGTCCATAGTTACTGCAGGGAACACCGGCACATCAACGTAATCGCGAGCAGGACGGGCAGCCTTGATCAGGGCATCGAGATCAAGCTCGAATGCAACGATAGGAGCCTGAGCCTCAAAGGCTTCTGCCGCCATGGGATGGATTTCTCCAACCCAGCCAAGCACAGTACCGCCAGAAAGAACCTGCGCAGCACGCCCAGGCTGCAGGTGGGGAGCTTCTTCAGCGGAAAGAGCCTTGAAGCGAGGCTTCGGAATGGCCAATTCGCGAATAAGGTTTTCGATAACGCCCTTACCGTCGAAGAAATCGAAGGCAACGGTTTTGCGATTCCAGGCATCGTCGCCCATTCCACCAGCCATAACGGCAGCAAGACGCTGGCGCTCCTTGGGCTTCTTATGACCCTCAGCGCCGAAGAACACCACGCCGGTTTCGTAGAGCTGAACGTTGTGCACGCCGCGGGACTGATTGTAAGCAACGCTGCGCATAAGGCCAGGGATAATGGACTGACGCATAACCGACTGCTCGGCATTGAGCGGATTCAGCAACTCAACGGGAACGCCCATGCCCTCGGTAGACATACGCAGCTGCTCGAGCTCGTGCGGGTCGGCGAAAGAATACGTCATGGTTTCGTTCAAGCCCGATGCGCGCATGGTGTCGTTAATCACGTCAAGCGTACGCTGAGCCTCGGTGCGAACGCCGAAGCGACCACGGCCACCAGGCAGGGTGGGTTCAATGCGGTCCATGCCGTACAGGCGCAAAACTTCTTCGTACAGATCGATTTCACGCGGAAGGTCAGGACGGAAGGTGGGAGCCGTAACCTCAAGGACGTTCTCGGCTTCGCCGTCTTCGACCTTGCAGCCCAAACGACCCAGAATGTCCACGATGAACTCACGGGGAATCTGGGCACCCATCATTCCATTGAAACGGTCAATGCGGAACTGCAGGTGAGACTCTTCCGACTTTACCGGCCATACGTCGATGATGCCATCTTCGTTTCCTTCGGCATAGCTTACGGTACCGCCCGAAACGGCAGCGATAAGCGCGGCGGCAGCGGCAGAGCGCTCTTCGATGCCATGATCGTCTACGCCACGCTCGTAACGCATAGAGCTTTCGGAGATAAGACCCAGGTTGCGACTGGTGCGGCTGGTACGGCCAGCTTCAAACGTAGCCGTTTCCAGCAAAACGTCGGTGGTTTCTTCTGTAACCTCGGTTGCCAGGCCGCCCATAACGCCAGCCAAGGCAACTGCACCCTGATCGGGCGTCGAAATAACTGTCATGTCGGACGTAAGCACGCGCTCTTCGCCATCGAGCGTAGTGAGCTTTTCTCCCTCTTCAGCAGAGCGAACAACGATGTTTGCCTTGCCTTCGGCGTTCTTAAGCTTGTCCAAGTCGAACGCATGGAGCGGCTGTCCGAACAGGAACAGGATGTAGTTGGTTACGTCAACGATGTTGTTGACGGAACGCTGACCGATGACAGCCAAACGCTCTACCATCCAATCGGGGCTGGGGCCCACCTTGCAGCCACGGATAACGCGAGCGGTATAACGAGGGCAACGAGTCTCGTCAGCGATGGAAATGCTTACCTCGGAATCAAGAGCAGCCGCTTCCTTGCTAAGCTCGAGCTTGCCAGCCATCTCGGCCAAGGGGCTTGTATAGGGCTTCTGGTACATAGCTCCCACTTCGCGCGCCATGCCTACCATGGAAAGGCAGTCGGGGCGGTTCGGGGTGATCTCCAAATCGAGTACCGTATCGGACATCTTCAAGTAATCGGCAATGGGCTGGCCGGTTGGGGCATCGTCGGGAAGTACCCAAATGCCATCATGTTCGTTGCCCATGCCCAGCTCGCGCTGAGAGCAGCACATGCCACAGCTTGCAACGCCGCGCAGCTTCGACTTCTTGATCTTGAAGTCGCCGGGGAGCACCGCGCCGATGGTGGCAACGGGAACCTTGATCCCAGCGGCAATGTTGGGAGCGCCACATACGATCTGTACGGGCTCTTCTGCGCCAACGTCTACCGTGGTTACATGCATATGGTCGCTATCGGGGTGATCGACGCAGGTGAGCACATGCCCAACGACAACGCCGTCAAACACATCGCCCGTGCGCTCCACGCCTTCAACGCCCGTACCGGTAAGGTCTAAACGGTCGCAGAATTCCTTGATGTCCTGCGGGACCTCAACATAATCAGAAAGCCATTTCAAAGATACTTTCATGTTTATCTCTTTCTATCTACGAGCCGAATTTAATCGGCAAGGAAATTAATAGAATCCGAGACTTCCACAGTGGAAGAGGTTCGGATTTTGCCAAAGTCAGCGAGGATGAATATGACATTAGAACTGACGCAAGAAGCGCATGTCGCCTTCCAGCAGCATTCGAAGGTCGGGTACGTTGTACTTCAGACAGGCTACGCGTTCCACGCCCACACCGAAGGCAAAGCCGGAATACACTTCAGGGTCGATGCCGGACATGCGCAGAACGTTCGGGTCAACCATGCCGCAGCCCAGAATCTCCAGCCAGCCAGTGCCTTTGCACATGCGGCAACGTTCGCCGTCGTGCAAGTGGCCGGTGCCGCCGCATACGCCGCAGCTTACGTCAGCTTCAGCGGAAGGCTCGGTGAACGGGAAGAAATGCGCACGGAAGCGAGTTTTGCGATCGGGGCCGAACATCTGCTTGCAGAAGTATTCGAGCGTGCCTTTCAGGTCGCCGAACGTGATGTTCTTGTCTACCACCAGGCCTTCGCACTGCGTGAACTGGGGAAGGTGCGAAGGATCAGCAACGTCGCGACGGTATACCTTGCCAGGAGCAATGATGTAAATAGGAAGATCCTGGTCTTCCATAACGTGAACCTGAACGCCGGAAGTTTGAGTGCGTAGCAGCACGTCGGACTCGCCGCGAACGTTTGACCGCTCGCCCGAAAGGTCGCGCACGTAGAACGTATCCTGCATGGAGCGACTGGGATGATCGGCGGGGGCATTCAGCGCCGTGAAGTTGTACCAGTCGGTTTCAACTTCAGGGCCGGTTGCGACGGTGTAGCCAAGACCCAGGAAGATCTCGGAGATTTCATCGGAAATGGCGTTGATCAGGTGACGCGTGCCCATCTGCTGGGAGCGGCCAGGCAACGTGATGTCGATGGCATCGGCTTCCATGCGGGCCTCGAGTTCTGCATGGGCAAGTTCGCGCTTCTTGGCTTCCAGTGCTGCCTCGATTTCATTGCGAGCAGCGTTTACTGTCTTGCCCACTTCGGCACGATGCTCTTTGGCAACCTGGCCCATAGCGCGCAGGTAGCCGGTAAGCGTACCGGATTTGCCCACAACCTCTACGCGAATCTTCTCCAACGCATCGGTGTTAGGCACTTTGCCGATAGCAGAAAGCGTATCGGCATGCAGGGACTTGATATCGTCGATAACTGACATTCCTTGCAACCTTTCTTCAACTTCCGCAGGAACGCTGCCCAAGGAAAGCATTCCCAGCACATAAAAAAGAGCCCTTCTCGTCTTGGTAAATCCAAGGACGAGAAGGGCTCTCGCGGTACCACCCTGGTTGATGCTGTCCGGCAAACCCGCACAAGCACCCACTTATGCCGCTCTGTAACGGGAGCTCCCGTCGGGGCTAATAACATCCATGGCAGAGCCACCCTGCTTTTACTCCGATGCTGATAAAGGGAATCGCACTGCACGCTTGCTGGAGCCTTTCAGCCTAGGGCCCCTCTCTGTGAGCTTGCGGTATAGCACTGCGCTGTCTTCGTCATCGCATATGTGGGAAGTATAACATTTCATAGCGCGCACCCTCACGAAAGCCATAAAACTTGCGCTTGAACGCGACGGGGGGGAACCATGCCCTCGGCCAGCTGCGCAGAAATTCACAAGCTTGCCACTGCAGGCTACGAGCTTTGCTGCTGGCTGGCCAATTCGCGAAGACGAGCGCTGGATCGATCCAGTTTTTCGGCCGCCACCACAATGCGCCTTCCCTCTTCTTCCGGATCAGCGCGCTCCTTCTTACTCGGTCGCCGCATCAAAACGCGTCGCAGCTCGGCAGCATCGGCCTTCACCTGCTTCTTCTCCGACTTTTCGAGCTGCTTTCCCACCGCGGAGAGCGCTGAGTCCACTTCGGAAAGGAGCTTTTCGGCACGTTGGCGCACCTCCATGGTGGCGCGACGGAACTCGTCTTCCTCAGCATATTCCTCGGCGTCGTTAATAGCTTGCTGCACCTCGTCGTCGGACATGCGGTCGGAGTCGTCGATGGTGATCGACTGCTCTTTTCCCGTGTCCAAGTCCTTAGCGGAAACAGTGAGGATACCGTTTGCGTCAATATCGAAGGTCACTTCAATTTGCGGAACCCCCGCAGGCGCACGCTTGATGCCCTTCAAACGGAAGGTGCCAATGGCCTTGTTGTCCTTGGCCATAGGGCGTTCGCCCTGCAAAACCTTGATCTCAACGCTGGTCTGGAAAGATGCCGCCGTGCTAAACGTCTTGGAATAATGCACAGGAAGCGTGGAATTGCGTTCTACCAGGCGCGTTGCCACGCCGCCTACCGTTTCGATGGAGAGCGAAAGCGGCGTTACATCGAGCAGAAGCAAGCTGTTTGAGCAAACGATGCCCGTAGTAGCGCCAGAAAGCGTATCACCCTGAATGGCAGCTCCCGTTGCCACGCATTCATCGGGGTTAACCGACGCAGAGGGCTCTTTGCCCGTGATGCGGCGTACGTGTTCCTGAACAGCAGGGATACGCGTCGAACCGCCCACCAGCAAAACACACCCAAGCTCGAATGGGGCAATGCCCACATCGTCGAGGGCCATGCGAACAGGAGCCGTGGTACGTTCCACCAAATCGCGCGTCATCTGCTCAAATTCGGCGCGGGTGACAGTCATATCCAAATGAACGGGTCCCTGTGAATTCTGGGAAATGAACGGCAAGTTAATCTGAGCGGAAAACCCTGCAGAAAGTTCCTTTTTAGCCTGCTCGGCTGCCTCCATCACACGCTGCATAGCCATAGCATTGCGGCGCAGGTCTTCGCCCTGTTCGCGCTTGAACGCCTGAACAATGTGGTCTACCAAACGCTCGTCAAAATCGTCGCCACCCAAATGGTTGTCGCCCGATGTTGCCAAAACTTCAATGACGTCATCGCCAATCTCGATGATGGAAACGTCGAATGTGCCGCCACCCAGGTCGTACACCATAACCTTCTGGGGCGTGCCGTTGTCCAAACCGTACGCCAACGCAGCACTCGTGGGTTCATTGATAATACGCAGTACATTCAAGCCGGCAATACGACCTGCATCTTTGGTTGCCTGACGCTGCGAATCGTCGAAATAAGCAGGTACCGTGATAACGGCATCGGTAACATCCCTACCCAGATACTGCTCGGCATCTCGGCGCATTTTACGCAGGATCATGGCAGAGATTTCCTGGGGAGTGAACGACTTCCCGTCCACGCGGGCTTTCCACTTACTACCCATATGGCGCTTAACCGAAGAAATTGTTCTGTCGGGATTTACCGCTGCTTGCCGCTGAGCGATGCTACCCACCAGGCGTTCGCCTTCTTTCGAAAAGGCCACTACGCTAGGCGTGGTTCGCTCCCCTTCCGCATTGGGGATAATGGTTACGCGGCCGCCCTCCATAGTTGCCATGCAGCTATTGGTGGTACCGAGATCGATTCCTATTGTCGCACCCATATGGGTCCTCCTTATTTGTTTACCTCTTCCGTAAAAAGCCGAGAGAACAAATGCATCAGCCAGCCCAACGGATTAAACTTTTCCGAGCCGTGCTGGATGCTCGGCCCAAGCCCTATAGCGCGAAGCGCGCCATACCAATTCCTTCTTCATTTCTTATCTGCACAACAACGAAAAAAGCGAAGCCCCTCAGGAGCATCGGCTCCCACAGCTTCGCTTCTTGCTTGCTAGAAGTACACTCCACGCCCCATTGCCGCACAGGCATACTGCGCCAGACATAGCCCACAGCAGATAAGGCCCGGATCCATAGCGCTTATGGTAAATCCGCGCTTGGTTCCTTCTTGCTGATAGGCCTGCCCAGCCATCTGGAACTGCTGATAGGCGCGACGATAGTCAGCATTGTTCGGATCGAGTTTCACCGCTTTGCGAATATGCTCAAGCGCAACCAACATATTGCCCGCGCCTTTGTTCGCAAGCGCGCTTAGGTAGTACCAGCGGGCATTGCGCTCGGTGCTCACGACGCTACTCAGCAACGAAAGGGCCTGATCATATCGGCCGGCATTGATTGCCTCAACGGCACTACGCACCGTAGCGCTATCGGTTGCCGAAGTCTCAGGGTGAATAGGGGCAGAAGCGCCGAAGCCTCCAAAGCCGAACAGATCATCGAAATCGACCGTGGTCCAGCCATAGGGCCCTTGCGACTGGTAACCACCCTGACCCTGTTGGCCAGCCCCTGTGTACGATCCACGCGTATAAGGGTTACCCGCAAAAGGATTTCCCTGGCCCTGATAGCCTGCACTTGTGCCGCTCGCCGCAGCGCGTGCGTCACTGGCTGCGTACTTTTCAGGATTGATTATGCGGTCGTAGGCCTCGTTGACCTCATTCATGCGCTCGGCGGCCTTGGGGTCGTTCGGGTTCAAATCGGGATGATTCTCACGCGCCTTCTTGCGGTAGGCCTTCTTTACTTCATCCGCCGACGCACTAGGACTTACGCCCAGAACCTCGTATGGGTTCTTAACCATGTTCTACCTTGCTCTCTTCTGCATTGTAGCGTTGCCATATTCCGGAATACAGCACGCTGCGCAGCACATGCACATCACGTTCCAGAGGCAAACGCTCAAACGCATCGGCTGTAGCTGCAGCAAGAAGCTCCAAGTCTTCACGAAAGTCTTCGATCGAACGATCAGAAGAAGAAAAAGGATTGTAGCTTCCCGTCTCTTGATCTTGCCGCAGATCCATTACGGCATCCATGACATAGACGAATTTTCCCAATCTCGCACCAAAACGCCGCAAATCCGTTGCCCAAAAGTCATCCTTGTAGGCAAATAGGCTCCCCAGGAGGATCCCAAAGCGATTCGCCGCCGCATCGAGGTTCACCACCCCACCCGCCAAGCAGCCTTCAGGAACTCGGGAGTCATCACTTTCGCCCAGCGCTGCCTCTTCTATGGAGTGGATGCCCGCCATGGCATCTTCTATAGCTTGGCATGCTTGGGGTATGCGACGCTTTGCCTTGCGGTACGGCATTTCTAGAGCCACCGCAGCTGCCCTTGCCTTGGCTGAATGATCATCGCGCCAATCGTCCAAACACTTGTGGTACGCCATAGCAACGCTAAGATCCGCTGCATAATCAGTAAATTCCGACTGAGCCACCTGTCGTGGCTGAAGCGGATGCACGGGACAACGCTTTTGTGAAGCATGCTCTTCCGGCTCGTATAACGAACCCAAAACCATGGCAAGAAACGTCATGTCGTAGGAGACAGTCAAGCGGCACCGCTGCCCATAACGAGCGCGGATAGACCGACATACGCCGCAGTACACCGCATGATAGCGAAGCTTCTCTTCTTCGCCCAAGCTTTCCAGGTTGGGAAGTATATAGCCAAACACCCAGATCACTCGACCTTTCTGGGGTTTTTAACCAAGGCCGCAACCAACAGGGCCACTGCGGTAAGGCCGAGCAAGAAGGGCGATGCCTCCGTACCTGTTGCTTTCAGCGTATTGGCCATGCTAGAAAGACCGATAGAAACAGGTGGTTTCCCCTGTATGACAGGCAGGGCCTGCAGGATTTACTACGGCAAGCAAGGTGTCGGCATCACAATCGTAACGAAGTTCAACCAGCTTCTGTGTATTGCCCGATTCTTCGCCCTTATGCCAGAATTTCTGACGGCTACGCGACCAGAACCAGGTTGTACCCTGGCTGATGGTGCGGCGCACCGCTTCTTCATTCATCCATGCCATCATCAGCACTTCACGTGTTTGCTCATCCTGGACGATGCACGGGATAAGCCCATCGGCGTTATAGGTAAGATCCTCGACCTGCAGCGCGGCGGTTTCACGTTCATTCATGGTGGCCCTTTCATCGTGCGCAGCTCTGCGCATGCTTGCTTTTATCACCTGCAAGAGTGGCACAACCGCACCACCAAAGCGCAAAAGTGCAAACGAGTTCCATAGTACGCAAACCCGATATCCCCGCCAATTCGAAATCCAGCAGCAAAACCCCTTGCCGCAATCATTCGGCGACAAATCGGTAGAACACTCCACGCACGCCCCAATCGCTAATGCTGCTAGCGCCAAATGCACGCCATGTTGCGGGGCTTAAGTCAAGCGCACGGCCCAAAGGCGCCAAAGCCCCCGTATCGGTAACCTTCGCTTCCACCGTTTTGCCCGCATAGAAAACCTCAATGCTACGCCCCAGAAGATCTTTGTTTTCCTGCGGCACTGCAACGGTTGGAGAATAGTTGTTCAAAGGTATGCCTGAGGCGGTTTCGTCCCATCCATCGTTGGTTTCAAGACTGTAGGCGGAAGCCAAGCCCTCCGACCACCCATCGCCTTCGGGGCGCAATTGCTGCAGCTCCTGAAACTGTGCAGGATCTTGATCTTCCACACAAAGCGGAAGATCTTCAGCTGGCCCAGCAGCAGGCAGAATCGTCACAACGGTCAGCACCACCAACGCCACGACAGCACCGAAGAAAATCAGGAAACGAGTTTGCTGAGAGCGAATGGCGGCAGCGCTTTTCCTTCGCGTAGGCATTGTTAGAGCCTTACAGGAATCCCTTGGGAGCGCATATATTCCTTCACCTCGCGGATAGTGAGCTCACCGAAATGGAAGACACTTGCCGCCAACACGGCATCGGCTTCGCCTTCGATGATGCCCTCAGCAAAGTGCTCAAGTTTGCCCACGCCGCCGGAAGCAATGACGGGGATGTTCACTGCACGGGAAACTGCTCGCGTGAGCGCCAGGTCAAAGCCGTCCTTGCTACCATCGCGATCCATGCTGGTAAGGAGGATCTCGCCTGCGCCGCGACGTGCCGCCTCGGCAGCCCACTCGACAGCATCAAGGCCCGTGTTCTTGCGACCGCCATGCACATACACTTCCCACTTGTTGGGATTACCGGGAACCTGCTTGGCATCAATAGCGCACAGAATAGCCTGCGTGCCGAATGCCGCAGCCGCTTTAGTAATTAGTGTGGGGTCGGCGATGGCGGCGGAATTCACGGAAACCTTGTCGGCGCCAGCGGCAATCATGGTGCGAATGTCTTCCACGCTGCGGAACCCGCCGCCCACGCAGTAAGGCAAATGCAGTTCTTCGCTTGCGCGACTTGCCATGTCCACCGTGGTTGCACGACCCTCGTGCGTTGCCGTGATGTCCAGGAAGATAACCTCATCAGCACGCTGCTCGTCATAGCGCTGAGCCAGCTCGATAGGGTCGCCCGCATCGCGCAGGTTAACGAAGTTAACGCCCTTAACCACACGGCCGTCTTTAACATCCATACACGGTATTACACGCTTCGTAAGCATTGATTTCCTTTCTGAAGTGACAGACCGAAACGAGTCAACGTAGGTGTTCGCATTGCCCGATGGGTAGGCGAGAGCACTCGGCGCTTCAAATTTAATTAATTAAGAAAATTGAACGACGGAACGCAGTGCATAGCGAGCAAGGCGAGCGGTAGCGGAGTGGGTGACTCGAATACCCATCGGGCAACGCGAACACCGAACGGATGGGCCTTACCCGCAGAGCTTCGCGGCCTCTTCGACGTTCAGCGAGCCTTCATACACCGCGCGACCTGCGATTACCCCTTCGATAGAATCGGCAACGGAAGCCAGATTCCTCACGTCTTCGATGCTCGCTACACCGCCCGACGCAATAACAGGATTGCCGAACACGCGCGCAACTTCGACATAGCGAGCTGCATCAATGCCCGTCTGCATGCCGTCACGGGAAATATCGGTATACACCAGGTGTTTGAAACCAAGCTTGCCCATTTCGGCAATAAGCTCTTCGGCGGGAACGCCTGCGCCTTCGCGCCAACCAGCCACGGCAACTTCGCCGTTCTTCGCATCGATACCCGCAGTAAGCATATCGGGGTACTTGGCCAGAGCAGCTTTAGCAAATTCAGGGTCGGTTACCAACGTGGTGCCCAGCACCACGCGCGAAACACCAGCCTCGGCCAAACGATCGATGGTTTCCAAGCTACGGATGCCACCGCCCACTTCGATCTTCAAGCCAGTTTCTTTGATAATGCGCTCGATGATGTCGATGTTTTCAGGCACACCGCTTCGGGCTCCATCGAGATCGACGACGTGGATCCAACGCGCGCCCTGCTCCTTAAAGAGGGCAGCCTGAGCTGCAGGGTCGTCGTTGTATACGGTTACTGCGTTATAGTCGCCCTTTGCCAGACGGACCGCCTTACCGCCCAAAATATCAATAGCAGGAAGAATATCCATGATGTTCCTTTCGCTGAAGCCCAGTTTGTTCGGTTCAACTGGGCAAACCTAGGCAAGCCTTTGCCGATGCCCCTTATTTGCAGGCTTCGACAACTTTCAGAAAGTTTGCCAACACCTTAGCGCCGGCATCCGACGACTTTTCCGGATGGAATTGAACGCCGAACACCTTCCCTTTCTGCACTGCGCACGGAAACGTTACCGAATGCGTGGTGGTGGCAACGGTGCATTCGTTTTCGGGAGCAATGTAGCTATGCGTGAAATAGAAGTACTCGCCCGAGGCAATGCCCTCAAACAGAGGGCACTCAGCAGTGAATTCAACGGAGTTCCAACCCACATGAGGCACTTTGTACAGCACGCCCCGAGCGTCCTTGGAAGGCATGCGAGCCACCGTGCCGGAAACCACACCCAAACCAACGGGCAAATGAGGGTCTCCCACAACCCCATCGACACCCGGGCCAGCCGCACCTTCCACGCCTGCCTCGAACAGCAAGTGCTCACCTAAGCAAATTCCCAGAAAGGGTTTCCCGGCAGCGATAGCATCGCGTACCGCTCCCATCTGACCCGATTCCACCATATGCTGCGAAGCGTCAGCAAACGAGCCTACACCGGGCAGCACAACAGCATCGGCGGCTCGGATAACCTCAGGGTTGTCGGTGATATGGGCATCACCGCCTACCGCCCGAAGCCCGCGTTCGACGCTCTTCAAATTTCCCTTGCAATAGTCAACAACGGCAATCATCGGTTGCTTTCAGCCTTTCTGGAAGAAGAATCGGAAAACGGGGACTGCGCCCCTGGTTTCCTACAAAGAGCCCTTGGTAGAGGGAAGCTCGCCTGCAATACGCGGGTTGATCTCAAGCGCTTGACACATAGCGCGACCGACCGCCTTGAAACACGCTTCCACGATGTGGTGGGCGTTTTCGCCAACTACCATGCGCACATGCAGCGTAACCTGCGCATTCGTCGCAAACGCAATGAAGAATTCCTTGGCAAGCGAAGTATCGAACGCGCCAAGCAGGCACAACGGCACGTCGACGTCCCAATGCAACTGGCCCCTGCCCGAAATATCAACAGCGGCAAGCACCAAGGTCTCGTCCATGGGAAGGTACTGGGAGGCAAAGCGCGTGATACCGCGCTTTTCACCCATAGCCTGGGCAAACGCCTTACCAAGAACAATTCCCACATCTTCTACCGTATGATGGGCGTCTACTTCGATATCGCCTTCGGCCTTAACATTCAAATCGAACAAGCCATGACGGCCGAATGCATCAAGCATGTGGTCAAAAAAGGCAACGCCCGTGTCGATGCTGGTCTTGCCCGTTCCATCGATATCAAGCGAAAGCGAGATATCGGTTTCCTTGGTGGTGCGTGAAAGCTCCGCAACACGTTCTTCTTGAGCCACCGCTAGCTCCTTTCGTTCAGAATCTCCGCCAACGCATCCAAGAACACCTGGTTTTCCTCAGGGGAACCGACGGAAACACGCAGGCAGTTTTCCAGATACTGAGAATGCGAGAAATCGCGGATCAGCACACCGCGATCGTAGAGCCCCTGCCAAACCTGCCCGGCGTCAGCCACACGGAACAGGACGTAGTTCGAATCCGAGTCGAACGCAATAACTCCAGGCATCTTCCCCAGCTCTTCGAGCAACACGCCGCGCTGTTCGATTATCTGATTGATACCAGGCACAAACAGCGAACGGTTTCGGTACACCGCCGTAGCAATAGCCTGCGAAACGGAATCAACCGAATAAGGCTGGCGCACCTTCAGGAACTCACGGATAACGCTGGTATTGGCCAACAGGTAGCCCATGCGCACACCTGCAAGGCTAAATGCCTTCGAAAAGGTGCGTAAGATCACCAAGTTCTCATACTGATCAAGATACGGGCGCATTGAAAAACGACTGAACTCGAAATACGCCTCGTCAACCATGATAAGAGCATCGGAGGAATCGAGCAGCTTCTTCAAAAACGTCTCGTTGGCCATCTTGCCAGTAGGGTTATTGGGGCTGGTGATAACGGCAAAGTCGATGTCGCCTTCGGCCATACGGGCAAGCACGGCCTCTTCGTCGATATCGAAGTTTTCCTTGCGCGGAATGTTCACCACCTTGGTGCCCGTAAGGCGCGCATTGGCTTCGTACACCGAAAAGGTGGGCGGTACGTTCAAGAAGGTACGCCCGGGGCCGCCCCAGGTAAGCGCCAAATTGAAGAGCAATTCGTCGCCGCCGTTGCCCAGCAGCACATTCTCGCGCGAAAGCCCGTTTGCCTCGGCAATCAGATCACGCAGCTCGTTTCCCAACGGATCGGGATAGCGATTGAAGGGAAAGCCCTTCAGTGCCTTTCTGATTTCTAGCTGAACTTGCTCTGGGACGTTGCTGGGATTTTCGTTGGCAGAAAGGTACTGCTTGGCGGGCAGGTACTTTGGGTCGTAGGGAACAATGCCCGCAAGGTTCGGATGGGAGTTGCGTACGCCGTGCATGGGCTACTTCGCCTCCGCAGCGCCGTCAACCTCACCGGCGGCCTGGGCATCCTCAAATGCCTGCTCAACCAGCTTACGGCGCAGGCGAACGCTCTGGGCGTGAGCCCAGAGCCCCTCGTGATCAGCCAAAGTGATAACAGCCTCGGAATCACGCATCAGGGCAGCGAGAGAATATTGCAGCACGCTGCTCTTCTTCACGAACTCGTCGACGGAAAGCGGACTGGAGAAACGAGCCGTACCGCCGGTGGGAAGTGTGTGGTTGGGGCCGGCAACGTAGTCGCCCACCGCCTCAGGCGTCCATTCGCCCAGGAAGATAGCGCCTGCATGGTGAATAGCACCCAACAGCTCCATGGCATTGGACAGGTGCAGCTCAAGATGCTCAGGAGCAATAATGTTCACGGTGTTGAGGGCAGTTTCAGTGTCGGGGCATACGATAATCAGGCCTTTATTGGTAAGGGAAGCCGTGGTGATTTCCGCACGCGTAGAACCCTCCATGTGCTTTTCGATAGCAGCCTCAACCGCATCGGCGTATTCGGAACTGAAGGTTACCAGGTAACAGCTTGCCAGCGGATCATGCTCAGCCTGCGCCATAAGATCGATGGCAACCAGCTCGGGCAGAGCGGTTTCATCGGCAACCACGCATACCTCAGAAGGGCCCGCGATCATGTCGATTCCCACATCACCAGAAACGAGCTTCTTTGCAGCGGCAACGAAAGCATTGCCGGGGCCGGTGATCTTGTCTACCGGCTTGATGCTCTTGGTTCCGTATGCCAGTGCGCCGATAGCCTGAGCGCCGCCCACGGCATAAATCTCGGTTACGCCCGCAACGCGGCAAGCTTCCAAAATGGCGGAATCAAGCGATCCGTCCTTCGTGGGCGGTGTTACGCACACAATGCGCTTCACACCCGCAACAGAAGCGGGGATAGCGTTCATCAGAACCGAGGAAGGGTACAGAGCCCTGCCGCCGGGAACGTAGATACCCACGGAATCGAGCGGCTCCACCTTTGCACCGACCAAAGCGCCATCTTCGCGCATGGTGAACCAACCCTGCTGCTTCTGACGCTCATGGAAATCGCGGATCTGGGAAGCAGCTTTCTGGATGGCGGCGGCTACCTTCGGGTCGACCTTGGCGATAGCTTCATCGATGGCTTCCTGCGAAACACGGAACTCTTCTATTTCCACGCCATCGAATTTGGCGGTGTACTCACGCAGGGCCTCGTCGCCGCGCTTGCGCACATCCTCGACGATGTTCGTTGCAGCAACCAGGGCATCGGCATTGAAAGCGCCAACGCGGTTGAGCATCTTCTCTTCGAAAACCTGACCGGGAGCAAGTTCGATTCTTCTCATGGTTTAGTTCTCCTTCGTCTGGGAATAGAGCACGTCGGCAAGCTGGCCAACACGCGGATTGGTACGGTACGAACACGGATTGGCAAAGAAGCGAGCGGTGGAAGCAAGAACGTCGTCCACTACCACCAGGTTGTTCTCGCGCAGCGTAGTGCCCGTTGCGGTGATGTCGATGATGCGTTCTGCCATGCCAGTGATGGGAGCAAGCTCGATGTTTCCGTGGAGCTTCACGATTTCAACGGGCATGCCCATCTTGGCATAGTAGGAACGGGTGATGTTGGGGTACTTCGTGGCAACGCGAATAGACCCCAGCTTGCGATAGCGGCTTTCCACCGCCTCGGTAGTGCCTGCCGATTCTGCCACCACGAAACGACAGCCTCCGAATTTCAGGTCAGCGAGTTCAACAACATCGGGCGACGCTTCGATAAGGGAGTCCTCGCCGCAGATGCCGCAATCGGCAGCACCCAAGGCCACGAACACCGGCGCATCGGTAGGACGCACGAACAGATACTCCACATCGCCATTGCGCAGCATCAGCGTACGGCCAGCATCGGCCAACCCCGTTACGTCGAGTCCCGCCGCTTCAAGCGTTGCAATGGCATCATCTTTCAGCGAGCCCTTCGGCACAGCAATGCGTAAGGGACGCGTTGCCTTGGAAGATTCCAGCGCCGCCATTACCTGTTCCAGGTAGAATGCAAAGCCTGCAGCGGGAACCTCTTCGGCTCCGTACTGGGCAAGCAGGTTGTCGTAGCGGCCACCGCCACCCAAAGGCGAGCCCAGGCCGGGAGCGTATGCTTCGAACACAAGACCCGTGTAATAGTCAAACGAGCTCATTACCGAAAAATCGATAAGGACCTTGCCCTCCAATCCCGATTCGATCAGCGCGTTGTACACGCCTTCCAGCTCGCTGATGCCGCGAGCGCAACCCAACGGCTCGAGCATTGCACGTACCTGCGCAAGCTCGGCCTTTCCGCCACGCAAGCGGGAAAGAGAGAAGATGGCACGGGCAATGGCGGGGACCACGCGGCCGGGATTGGCGATGGCAGGATCGGCCAGCTTGAAGCGGGATTTGTTCTCCGCTTCGCTCGAGCCGCCATTGGCAGCACGCTCAGCAGCGGCAACAAGTTCTTCCAAGTACACAAAATTAGAAGTGTGGTAGGCCTGCATAACAGCAGTTTTCCACTGATCCGAAGCACCGCTGGCATCAAGCAAATCACGCAGAACGCCCGCCGAACCCAGGGCGATGGTAAACGACTCCAGACCGCATTCGGAAAGAGCGGAAGCAAGCAGCGAGACCAATTCGACGTCGGCTTCGCTCCCTGCCGCGCCAATGCATTCAGCGCCACATTGCGTTAATTCGCGGGCGGCAGCCTCTGCCGTTTTCTCACGGAACACACGCTGGGTGTAGCGAAGGCGCAATGGCTGATCCTGAGCCACTCCGCGCGTTGCACACATGCGGGCAATCTGCATGGTAACGTCGGGGCGCATAGCTAAAAGGTCTCCATGGGAATCGAAAAATTTGAACGGAGCCTCGGGCACATGGCCGCCAGCTTCCATCACATCGAGCACTTCCAACGTGGGTGTTTCTACGGGGCGATACCCCTTCTGCGCAAAGCAGGCACGGACCCGAGCCGTAAGATCTTCGCGGACAAGCGCCTCATCGCTCATCACATCACGAAAACCAACGGGAGTGATGTAGTTCATATTCCTTCTTCCCTAAACACATGCTATTCCTGAACGCTCGCATAACGTATTGGCCGAAAAGATCCAAGCGCCTTTGCCTGCAAGCAAAGCATATTGTTGTTAACCTGTTTATTATGCCTGCTTGCTGCTTCCCCGCGTTTGGCGATTGGCATCTTTACAGGCATTTTACGAAAGCATTTCCCCTGAAATCATCGCAGCAACCAATGCCAAACGCATCAGGCAACACTATATGATTGCAGCTGATATCCCGCGGCATCCATCATTCGGGCGAGCACCGCGGCGATCCACCATCCGAGAAAGCATCGCAGCAACGACAGCCCAAACGCCTGGCATATCGGTTGCCAACGATTAGGAGGGGCAACGTTTCCGTTGGTGGTACTTTATCACAGTAGAGCGCTAAAGCAATTAAATCATGTCAGTTTTACATTTCTCAAAGAAGGCTACGCCACAACTTCACTCAAATTAGCTGATCAAGACAACTGAACACGTTCATCAATAGAAGAAAAGGCGTATAATCAAAAGCAATAACAGAGCCTGAGGGGGCGATTTACATGGGGTTCAAAAACATCCTCGTGCCGTACGACAACTCCGAGCACGCAAACAATGCACTCAAAGAGGCCATTAACATGGCTAACGAAAATCCCGAAGCGAAAATCCATGTAGTTGAGGTTGTCGCTCCGCCGCAAGACCTGGTGTACAGCAGCATCAACCAAACCGGTTTTGGCATGGGCGTTTCGGTCGTAGCCAAGGGCGATTTCGCCAAGGTGGTCGAAGAGCGCAACGCCGAGCAGGATAAGGAGCTGCAGGATACCATCGCCGATGTGGTTGAAGGCTTCCCTGGTGCTCTTACCGCAGAAGTGGTCTTCGGCGTCTACACCATCGAAACCATCATCGAAACGGCAAAGCACTATGATTGCGACCTTATCGTCATGGGCTCGCGAGGACTGGGCGCTATCCGAGGCGCAATCGGCTCGGTCAGCTACGGCGTGCTTCGCTCCGCCGAAATTCCCGTACTGGTGGTTAAGTAGGAAATCACTTATCCGCAAAGCCCATTCATGGGAAGTGACATCTAGCATATTCCGCGAGAAAGGGCGGCGAGAGCAATCTCGCTGCTCTTTCTCGTTTTAGGATTCAATGGGAGTCACAGGAAAAAACAGCCTCCAACGAACAGCCCAAACTAAAACTAGCCAAACGCAAACGGACCCGGAATGAGCTACCATTCCGGGTCCGACACCAAAGGCTCGATGCAATAACGCCGAACCTGACTTAATTACACGAAAAAGTTCAGCTACGCCAAACCGAGCCAAGTTTGCATGGTAGGCGCCCAACCTGTGAAAAACACGATGAGGATCAGCGCAGGCACACCATACTTCACCCACAAGCGCGTCCACTTCGGGAATGCAACGCCCTCGCCACGATCGGCTTCTGCCATGAATCTATCCCAACCCCAACCGCGCTTGGTGGTGCAGAACAGTACAAACAGCAAACAACCGATGGGCAGGATGTTGTTGGAAAGGATAAAGTCTTCCAACGACTGCACATCGCCGATGCCCGGCACCAGAAAATCCGACCAGACGTTGTAGCCAAATACGCACGGCAGAGAAAGCAGTACCAAAATAGGCGCGTTGATTGCCACTGCACGCTTGCGGGAAATATCCCACTGATCCATGGTGAAGCGAAGAATTGCCTCGAACACGGCAATGACCGAAGAAAGCGCTGCAGCTGCAACAAAGAGGAAGAACAGCGTGCACCACAAATGCCCCAAGGGCATCTGCTCGAATACCGTAGGCAACGTAAGGAACACCAAACCAGGGCCGGCATCAGGGTTGATGCCGTAAGCGAAGCAAGCTGGGAAGATGATAAGGCCCGCCATAATGGCAACCAAGGCATCAAGCAAGGCGACGTTTACCGCTTCGCCCGTGAGCTTCCTATCGCGTGTTACGTAGCTGCCAAAAATAGACATGGAGCCAACGCCGATCGAGAGCATGAACATGGCTTGGCTCATAGCAGCGTAGACAATTTGAGGGAAGCTGGCATTAGGGTTGTTGAAGAGGTTATCGAAGTTGGGCAGCAGGTAGAACTCCAATCCAGCCTGACCGCCTTCCAGCGTAAGAGAGTGCACGCACAAAAGAGCCATGATAACGAACAGCGCCGCCATCATAACCTTGGTAATGCGCTCAACGCCCTTTTGCACGCCCATGGCACACACACCAAAACCAATAACGGCAACCAAAAGCATCCAACCCGTAAGCTCCATAGGGTTACCAAGCATCGACCCGAACACCATCGTGACATCTTCCGTGCCGTCAAACGTGCCCATTGCCGCCTTCACAAAGTAGGCAATGGTCCAACCGCATACCACGGTATAGAACATCATAAGCAAATAGCAGCCAACCAAACCAAGCCACTTGAAGCGATGCCACTTCGAACCCTGTGGCTCCAGAGCCTCGTAGCTACGCGCTAGCGAACGATAGCTGGCGCGGCCCATGGCAAACTCCATCACCAGCAGCGGCACGCCAAGCACCACCAGGAAAAACAGGATGAGAAGAACGAATGCCGCACCGCCGTATTCGCCCGTGATGTAGGGAAAGCGCCAGATGTTGCCCAAGCCGATAGCGCAACCAGCGCTGATGAGAATGAACCCGAGGCGGCTTGAGAACTTCTCACGCCCCTCGTCTACGATTTCTTTATCTGCCACGGCAGTTTCTCCTCTGCTTTGAATTGCAATGTTCGAAGTATACGCTCTTGCACTCCGGCGCAAGAGTCCTAAGCCGCCGAATCGTCTCGGCAGGCAAGAGCCGAGTGACCCGCTACATATTCAGCCAGAACGTGATTTTAGGCACCCATCCTGCTACGAAAATAACGATGATCAGCAGCGGCACACCGTAACGAGTCCAAACGTACAGGAACTTCGGATACGCCATACCTTCGCCTTCGTTTGCCTCGGCAAGGAAGTTCTTCCAACCCCAACCAGAGCGGCGGGTACAGAACAGGGCGAATACCAAAGCGCCCAACACCAGGAAGTTGTTGGAAACCAAGAAGTCTTCCAACGACTGGATGTCGCCGATGCCGGGAATCTGCATGCCCGACCATACAGAAAAGCCCAAAACGCACGGCAGGGAAAGCAGGGCCAGCAAAGGCCCGTTGATGGCAACTGCTCGTTTGCGCGTGACATCCCACTGGTCCATCGAAAAACGCAGGATGTTCTCGAAGACCGCGATAACGGTTGAAAGCGCTGCAAAGGCCATGCACAGGAAGAATATCGTTCCCCACAGCTGGCCGAGCGGCATTTGTTCAAACACAGCAGGCAGGGTAAGAAACACCAGGTCGGGACCGGCATCGGGCGCAACCCCGTAAGCGAAGCATGCGGGAAAGATGATAAGGCCCGCCATAATGGCAACCAAGGTATCCATGCCCGCAATGCGTACGGCCTCACCCGTGAGCTTGTTGTCACGTCCAATGTAGCTGCCGAAAATGGACATACCGCCAATGCCAACGGAAAGCATGAAGAACGCCTGGCTCATTGCGGCATACAGGATTTCAGCGAAACTGGCGCTGGGATTGTTGAAGAGGTTATCGAAGTTGGGCAGCAGGTAGAATGCCAGGCCTTCCTGACCGCCTTCAAGAAGGCATGAATGCACGCAAAGGACAGCCATCAAAACAAACAGGGCGGCCATCATTACCTTGGTGATGCGCTCTACGCCCTTCTGCACGCCTGCCGCGCAGATCGCGAAACCGACCAGCGTTACCAGCAGCATCCATCCCGCCATTTCAACTGGGTCGCCGATCATGGAAGAAAAAACAGTAGGAATATCGTGCGTTCCGTCAAAGGTTCCTATGCCGGTTTTGAACAGGTAGGCAACCATCCAACCGCACACGCTGGTGTAAAACATCATCAGCACGTAGTTGCCTACAAGGGTAAACCACTTGAACCAATGCCACTTGGAGCCGCGCGGCTCCAAGGCATTAAAGCTTCGCGCCGTCGAGCGATGGCTTGCGCGACCTACGGAAAATTCCATCACCAACAGCGGCACGCCCAGCACCACCAGGAAGAATAGGATCATCAAAACGAACGCGGCACCGCCGTATTGTCCCGTGATGTAGGGGAAGCGCCAGATGTTGCCCAAGCCGATAGCGCAGCCTGCGCTGATAAGCAGAAAGCCCAAACGGCTAGAGAAGCCTTCGCGCTCTTGCCCATCTACGGAAGAGGCATTGTTGCTGGTAGTGTTCTGGCTGGCCATGCAAGCCGCCTTTCTGTCGAAAACGAAAGCGGTTACGCCAAAAGACATAACCGTTCAATGATACGCGTTTTGCAACTAGAACAGGGTGTCAACCTATTCCATTCGCATCCGTGGGCAAGCTAACGGTGCGCGGTCCTTCGCATTCGGGGATAAACAGCCGGCAGTTTCGATGGCTCAATTCAAATGACAGTCCGCTCCCGTACCGCTCCAAGATCCGCTGAACAGACGCCTCACATCAGGGTATGAGTACGCCCGCTCAAATCTAGCGACACACGCTACCTTTCCTCAAAGCAAACAGCGCGTTCCCTCGAGGGCGGCAGCATGCGCCGCCTCCTGAAGCGCAAACGCAAAGCGGCAAGCGCTATCATAGGCCACTATCAACAAACCCCCTCGCTAGGCGTTGATTTCGCGCAAGAACTCTTCGCCGTACCGCTCAAGCTTTTTCTGTCCAACGCCCTGAACATCCAGGAATTGGGCTTCGTCCTTCGGGCGGGCAAGACACATGGCGCGCAAGGCCGCATCTGAAAACACCACGTAAGGGGGCACGGTAGCCTCGGTTGCTATGCGCTTGCGCAAAGCGCGCAGACGCTCGAACAGCTCAGCGTCCATCGGGTCAAGCCCTTCTGCGGCCTTCGCCTTTTTCGGCGCATTGGAGCCAGCAGCACCGAAGGCAGCACTCGCCCCTTCGGCCCCCTTCAAACGCGTTATGCGCTCAGGCGGACGCTTCATGGCAAGCGAGAATTCGGGCACCGCCGCTTCGCGGGCACGAGCGCCCAAACCAACAAGGGGATAGCGCCCCTCCCCTATCTGCAGGTAACCTTCGCTTGCCAGGATTTCAATGATCTCTTTGATTCTTGCTGCCGAATCGTCGGGCAAAGTACCGTAAGCGCGCGAGCTTTCCAAGCCGAACTCGAAAATGCGCTGGCTTTTGGAGCCATGCAGCACATCGGCAACCACAGATTTACCAAAACGACCGCGCAATTCCTGAACGCAACGCATAACAGCGCGAGCCTGCAGGGTTACGTCCAACGCTTGATACTGCCCCTCGCAATTGGAGCAATTGCCACACTCCGTGGCAGATTCATCGCCGAAATAATCTAGGATATGGCCACGCAAGCAACGCGTAGTAAGGCAGTAGCCCGTCATGGCTGCCAGCAAGCGACGCTGCGAGGCGCGTACCAATTCGCGCTCTTCAGGCGCAAGGGCTTCGTTTTCAACTTCTTGCTCGATAAAAAATCGACACGTGCCGATATCGCCGTCGTTCCACAGCAGCAAGCATTCCGACGACTCGCCATCGCGACCAGCACGACCCGCTTCCTGGTAATACGCCTCCAACGAACCTGGCATATTGTGATGGATAACGTAACGCACATTCGATTTGTCAATGCCCATGCCAAACGCATTGGTAGCCACCATAATGGATGCATCATCCAGCACAAACGCCCGCTGCGAATCGGTGCGCTCTTGAACCGAAAGACCTGCATGGTAGCGAACCGCTTGCACGCCAGATTCCACCAATGTCTCATGCACCTTTTCGACGTCTTTACGCGTGGAACAGTACACAATACCCGAGTCTTGCGGATGATCCAGAGCATATGCAACGATACGTGCCAACTTGCGTTTTGAGGGCAGTTGCTCAACGGCAAAATGGAGGTTGGGACGATCAAACCCGGTAACCACCGTAGCGGGATTGCGCAAACCCAACAGCGAAACAATGTCTTCGCGAACCTTTTCTGTTGCTGTTGCCGTAAGCGCTGCAACAATGGGACGCTTCGGCAGGGCGTTGATGAATTCGCCTATTCCCAAGTAAGCCGGGCGAAAATCCTGACCCCACTGCGAAACACAATGAGCTTCATCGATAGCGATTAGGGGAATGTTTGCCTGAGAGGCAAATTCGATGAATCGAGAATCGGCCAACCGTTCGGGAGCTACATACATGATGTCATAGGCACCCGTCAACGCACGACGCATCACGGTGCCTTGCTGACCAGGGGTGAGCGTAGAGTTCAAATACGAGCCGCGCACACCTGCATCGAGCAGGGCACGTACCTGGTCGCCCATAAGGGAAACCAAGGGCGACACTACCAGGGTTAAGCCCGGCAAGACCACACCTGGTATTTGGTAGCAAATCGACTTGCCTGCACCCGTCGGCATCACACCCAGGCAATCACGCCCGGAAAGCACGGCTCCCACCAGTGTTTCCTGACCAGGACGAAAACCGTCATAGCCGAAATGCTCTTTCAGCGCCGCACGGGCGGCATCCATTGCTCCCTCGTTCGATTCTTCGGTCACCGAACATCCTCCAAAACAAAAATATGAACTTTTTTGCATCATTTTTTCGATTAGGAACTACCGAGCAGACCCAGGCCTCGGCAAAACCCCGCCAAAAGGGCAATTTATTCTCGATTTTGTCCAAAATCGAGCTTCCGGGAATCCCTAATCGAAAAAATGATGCAGCAACACCGCTTTTCCTGTTTAATCACCAAGCGCCCGACCAAAACGGGCCGGGCGCTTGGAACGATGCGCACATGTAGGTAACGCATCGCATGTATATAGCTTGATTACGAAAGCTTCTGAGCAAGCAGCTGGTTGATAACCTTCGGGTTGCCCTGGCCCTTCATCTGCTTCATGCATTGGCCAACGAAGAAGCCCAGCAGGCCGGTTTTGCCTGCCTTATACTGCTCAACCTTGTCGGGGAATGCAGCGAGCACGCCATCGACGACAGCCTCAATAGCGCCCGTATCGGACACCTGCTTCATGCCACGCTCTTCGATGACGACGGAAGGATCCTTGTCGTCTTCGAGCACGATGGCAAACACTTCCTTTGCCTGCTTAGAAGAAATGGTGTCTTCAGCAAGAAGCTTAACCAGTTCCACCGCGCGCGCAGGCGAAAGGGCGGTTTGCTCCATATCTGAAACACCGTTGGCATTCGCATAAGCGGCAACATCATTGATGATGAGGTTCGCCAGAGGCTTGGCCAGCTTACCTGAATCATCCGCTGCTTCAGCCATACAAGCCTCGAAGAAATTCGCGGTGCTGCGATGCTCCACCAAGTGCCGAGCGTCGTAAGCGGAAAGGCCGAACTCCGATTCGAAGCGCTTTGCTTTTTCGTCGGGAAGTTCGGGCAACTTGGCGCGAACACCTTCGATAAATTCATCGGACAAGTCATAGGGAGCCAAATCGGGCTCAGGGAACAAGCGATAGTCGTCAGCCGTTTCCTTCACGCGCATAACGATGGTGCGCTTGGCGCTAGGATCCCAATGGCGGGTTTCCTGGTAGATGATGCCGCCCTCTTCCAAAACCTCAGCCTGACGGCAGATTTCGTAAGCCAGGCCGTCGTGAAGGTTCTTGAAGGAGTTCATGTTCTTGAGCTCGGTTTTGGTGCCCAGCTCAGTAGAGCCACGGCGACGCAGGGAAACGTTGCCGTCGCAACGCAGCGAGCCTTCTTCCATCGAGCAGTCGGAAATGCCGATGGCCAGATAAATCTGGCGAAGCTTCTGCATAAACAGACGAGCCTCTTCGGGCGTGCGAAGATCGGGCTTGGTTACCAGCTCGATAAGGGGCGTACCTGCACGGTTATAGTCAACCAACGAATGGGTAGCACCGGCAATACGACCTTCGCCGCCGCCGATGTGAATCATCTTGCCTGCGTCCTCTTCCATATGGATACGCTCAATGCCCACATGGGCAACGTAGCCGTCTTCGGTACGGGTAACGTTTGCGGCAGTGGTGCCTGCAGCGCCCTGCTCGCCCGGCTTCAGGTCGGCCAGATCGATGCGCTCCTTAGCGGCAGCGCCGTCAACGTCCAAATCCAGATGGCCGCGCATGCAGAAGGCAACCGGGCCCTGCGTGGTCTGGAAGTTCTTGGCCATATCGGGATACATGTAGTTCTTGCGGTAGAACATAGAGCGCTTCTCGATATCGCAGTTGGTGGCAAGACCAGCCAACACGATAGATTCGATTGCCGCCTTGTTCGGCACTGGCAAAGCACCGGGCAAGCCAAGACATACCGGGCAGGTATGCGTGTTGGGCTCAGCGCCAAATTCGAGCTTGCAGCTACAGAACATCTTGGTTTCGAGCGTGGTGAGCTCGGCGTGGATTTCCAGGCCGATAACCGCTTCCCAATCTTCGAGTACTTGTTCGAGCTTCTTCACGGTTATTCACCATCCTTTCCATCGGCAAATGCCGGAGCAACGGGAGCTGCGCCGTATACCGTTTCTAGTGCGGCGGCAGCACGCAGCATGTTTTCGTCCTTGAAAGCAGGGCTAATGAGCTGAACGCCCACAGGCATGCCAGAATCGGCGCCCAGGCCAACAGGCATGCTCATGCCGCCGTTGCCGGCGATGTTGATGGAAATGGTGAACATATCGGAAAGGTACATCGAGGTGGGGTCCGCGATTTCACCGAACTTGAACGCGGTGCGCGGAGCAACCGGAGCGATGATGCAATCGACCTTTTCGTATGCTTTCACGTAGTCCTGAGTGATAAGGGTACGAACCTGCTGAGCCGGGTAGTAGTACTTTTCGTATACGCCCGCGGAAAGCAGATAGCTGCCCAACATGATGCGACGACGTGCCTCGGGGCCGAAGCCCGCAGAACGAGAAGCCTCATATTGATGTCCCAGATCCTTGCAGCCAGGCTCGCAGTAGCCATAACGGACGGAATCGAAACGAGCCAGATTGGAGAACGCCTCGCAGGGACCAAGCACATAGTATGCGCTCATTGCCGCCTGGGCATTGGGGAGCTCGACCTCTATGATTTCCGCACCCATCTGACGAAGATGCCCTACCGCCTCTTCAACCTTGGCACGAACCTCGGGAGCCAAACCCTCTGCTTCCATAAAGGCGGGAACAACGCCGATGCGCATGCCCGAAACGCCTTCGGCGAGATTCGCCGTGAAATCGGTGGTTACCGGCTGGCTGGTGCAATCGAGCGGATCGTGGCCAGCAAGAGCATTCATGGCAAGAGCGGCATCCTGAACGTTGCGAGCAAACGGGCCCACCTGGTCGAGAGAGGAGCCGAAGGCCACTACGCCGTAACGGGAAACCACGCCATACGTCGGCTTCACGGCAACCGTGCCACAGAAGCTACCAGGCTGACGGATGGAGCCACCCGTGTCGGAGCCCAGAGTAAGCGTTGCAAGACCGGCAGCCACCGCAGCAGAAGAGCCGCCAGAAGAGCCGCCGGGTACACGCTCCAGATCCCAGGGGTTGAAGGTACGACCGAATGCCGAAGTTTCCGTGGAAGAACCGAAGGCAAATTCGTCCATGTTGAGCTTGCCCAGCGGAATGCCACCAGCTTCGATGATCTTGCTTACGCACGTTGCGGTATAGGGCGAAACGTAGTTTTCCAGCATGCGGGAAGAGCAGGTGGTGTGAGTGCCTTCCAAGTTCATGTTGTCCTTAAAGGCAACGGGCACGCCCGCCAACGGACCAGCCTGGGCAATATCGCCCGCAGCAATGGCGGCATCAACACGTGCCGCCGCAGCCAGGGCCGCTTCTTCAGTGGTTTCGAGGAAAGCATGTACCGCCTTGTCGGCAGATACAATACGTGCCAGGGAGTTTTCTGCAACTTCCTTGGCGCTGAATTCTTTGGCAGTAAGGCCTGCCTGGATCTGAGCTACTGAAAGCTCTGCGAATGCTTGAGCCACTACTCGTCACCTCCACCCAGAATTGAGGGAATGAGGAAGCTGCCATCTTGCTGCTTCGGTGCGTTTTCAAGGGCAACTTCCTGAGTGAAGCTTTCGCCTTCAACGTCTTCGCGCATAACATTGGAAAGATTTCCGATGGGATGGAAGGTAGGTTCTACGCCCTCCAAGTCGTATTCAGTAATAGGCTTCAGGCTTTCGATGATGTTGTTAAGGTCAACGGTCATTTCCGTAACCTCTTCATCGGTCAGCCCGATGCGTGCATACGTGGCAATGCCACGTACGTCCTTTTCGGTGAGATGCTGAGTCATGGTATTCCTTCATCGTTTTTCATGCCAAAAACGGCACAACTCTAGAACATTCCCATGATAGCAAACCACACCGCGCAACGGCCGTGGCTAAACGTTTACGCAGGATACGTTCACGCAATGGAAAACGAACGGCGATGCGCAGACGAAAACGGGGCAGGAAATGCCCCACGCCGAGCTTTCCGCATACGCCGCGTCCAACCAATCGCCCACTAAGCCCATGCGCGGGCATAGCAGGCCAAAGCCGACAAAACAAGAAAGCCGCCCAAACGGGCGGCTTTCCAAATGCACTTAGTGCAAAATCAACTGCTTCAGCAGATGACTACATCTTCATAGCGGTGAGGTAACCGTCGCGAACGGCCTCGAGGAGACGCTTGAACTCAGGCGTACCGTAGGGATCGTTTGCTGCAACGCCTTCCCAATCGGTGTGGGGAGATGCGTTACCGATGAGGTGCAGATGCTCTTCACCAAGCACAGCCTTGACCTGCTCGTAGAGAGAGGTGTTATCAACGCATACCGTACCAGCGATGATGGTGTCAGCAGGAACGGTGAATTCCTTGCCCTCAGCGTCTTCGCACAGAACGCCTTCGTCGGTGTAAGCCTTAACCTTGGTGAGGGTAAGGATCTTAACGCCTTCCTTCTTGAGCTTGCGGAGCTCAGGGTTCTTGTCGATGATGCCGATTTCAGCGCCAGCCTTCTTGGCGGACTCGATAACGGTAACCTCGCGGCCCTCGTTCATGGAAGATGCAACCTCGATGCCAGCAAAGCCGCCGCCGATAACAGCAAGACGCTTCTTAACCAGCAGGTGCGTACCGAGGCCCCACTTCATAAGGCCAAGAGGTGCGCCCAGGATGCCCATGCCGAAGCAGGACAGGCCCCACATAGCGCCCATGCCCGGGGTGTTCTTGCCCTCTACGAGCTCCTTCAGTGCGTGGGAGTCGATAACGTTCTTGCGGTTCTTGCCGGGAACGTCGGGAGAAGAGGTTTCAGGACCAACAGCGAGAATTACCTCGTCAGCGCCGAAGTCCTTGATGTAGTTGGCGTCAGCCTTGGTGTTCAGGCGAACGTCGAGGCCAAGACGCTTGATTTCGTTGTTGTACCAATCAACCATCGGAGGAAGCTCTTCGTTCAGAACCTGAGCGAGGTTCAGAAGACCGCAAGCCTTCTTCTTCTGGTCAACAACGGTAACGTTCTTGAAGCCGCGAAGCTTGAGGTTACGAGCAGCTTCCAAGCCAGAGGGGCCAGCACCAACGATGAGGATCTTCTTTTCAGCCTCTGCGCCGGATACCTTGTGGTCTTCGGGCTGACCGAACTGGGAGAAGTATACGTTGGGGTTAACGGAGCACTTGCAGGGCTTGCCGATGAAGATGTTGTCCAAGCAGCGAGAGCAAACGATGCAGGGACGAACTTCTTCGGAGCGACCTTCGGCAACCTTGATGCCGATCTCGGGCTCTGCGATCCAGTGACGAGCCATACCGGCTGCGTCGCCAGAGCCGTCAGCGAGGATCTTCTCGCATACGTCGAGGTGGTTGATACGGGTACCAGGGAAGCAAGGCAGAGAAGTGTACTTCTTAGCTTCCTTGGACAGGTAGATGAACTCACCTTCGGGAACGAGCTGGTTAGCAACGGGGCGAGGAGCCTCATGGAAGCCAGCCTGGATGGACCAAGCGTCGATGCCGTGAGCCTCTACAACCTCGATGACCTCCTTGAGGTCTTCAACGCGCTGACCGCCGGGCATAAGGTCGTCTGCAGAGTAACGAACGATGATCGGGTAATCTTCGCCGCACTGCTTGTGGATCTCGTCGATGATGTCGGTGAGAAGCTTGCAGCGACCCTTGGTGTCTCCGCCGTACTCGTCGGTACGATGGTTGGAGTACTTGGAGATGAAGCGCATAACCATGTAGCCAATGCCTGCATGGATCTCGATGATATCGATGCCAGCCTTCTGGCAGCGCTTAGCAGCATCGCCGTACTGCTTTACAACGAGCTGGATTTCTTCCTTGGTGAATTCCTTTTCAGGCATGCCAACGAAGGGGCCGGAAGCAACGTCGATAGAAGGAGCATAGGAGTGAAGTTCGTCTTCACCCGTTGCACGCCACTCGTAGCAAAGCTGCAGCTGAGCAGCAAGCTTTGCGCCATGCTTGTGGCAAACCTCAGCGGTACGGGTAAGGCCAGGGATGAAGCAGTCGTCCCAAACGCCTACAGCGCCGGTGGTGGTGTGGTACTTGGGGTGGGTGTCGAAAACGTCGCAAACGTAGCAAGAGCCGAGCTCGATCAGAGCGGCACCGCCCTTTGCGCGCTGCTCGTAGAAGTCTACGAGGTCATCGCCAACATGGTAGTTGTCGGTCTTTTCGATGGTCATTGGCAGCATGACAAAGCGATTTCGCAATTCCACGTTGCCGATCTTAAACGGCTTGTTCAGTAATTCGTACTTCACGTCGCAGCCCCTTTCCTAAGAACATAAGATGTGAACCTCTGAGAGCAGATTAGACATACCTGGCACAATTCGTTTCCGAACATGAAAACGACGACCTCCCCCTTCTGGAAGCCGCCTACCCTACATGCAACGATCTATACCAGTGATGACCAATCGTGAGCACTCCTTCGCGTAAATTATTGTAAAACAGATATTCGGACGAATTGGCGGCATTATGCATAATTTGCGCGATGAGTATCCATTCATCGCGCATTTGCTAACCAATTGCTGCGATAGTTTTTGAATCAACTACTCATTTTCATTGATTTGACCAAAAGAATGCTCGGTAGCGCTAAACTAGCCAAGTATGGAAGGTTGAAAGGATCGGGAAATGGGAACACTCGACACAAAACTGCTAATTGCCGATGCGCTTGTGCAGCTGTGCGAAGAGCAGCCGCTGAAGAAGGTTTCCATCAGCGACATCGTTGAGCGCACGGGTAAGAACCGCAAAACGTTCTACTACCACTTCGAAGATAAGAATGCTCTCATTATTTGGAAGTTCCGATACGATCTGGGACTCGAGCTTCAACACCGATTCCCCGAGAACATCCTGGTTTACAAGAAGGACGAAGACCCTTCTCTTTCGAGCTTCCCGTTCTACATCACACAGAAATCGGGCGTGCGCTCGCTTGACCATTCGAAATTCTTCGACGCCTTTGCCATTGTGCTAGAGCGAAACCGCGCCTTCTACATGCAGGCTTTTGCCGAAACCGGGCCCGCCACCCTGCGCGAGTATCTGTACGATCTGTACTTGCCCGCCTTGCGCAACGACATCACCATCATCTTGGCCAACCGCTACCTGCCAGAAGAAAACATCGACTTCTTAAGCGAGTTCTACACCTGCGCGTTCCTTTCCTATTTCACGCACAAGTGCGAGCAACCCGGCACCAAGCATCTGATCAGCAACGCAGGGCCTTTTTCCAACATCATCCACAGCTCCATGGAAAGCGAAATCAAGGAAGCGCAATTAAGGCGCAACCTGTAACGCCCATCCAGCTCAGTCACGGGCGTTCGGGCAATATCAACTTGGGTAATGCCGCTGAGCCCGACAACGGGCGCTCAGAATAGCATCTCTTTGGAGCAAAATCCGTTAATGCCACCCAACCCAATCGCGGGTGATCGCGGAATAACAACCCGCGAAACCACGCCAACAGGGCTTTCTATTCGTATTCCTTCATGATAAGGGGCGCGGAAATATACACCATGATCTGATCGGTGCCTTCAGCGATCTGATTGCCGCGGCAATCCTGCCAGATAGTGCTCACTCGAGCACTATCGGTGTAACCCAAGCCGCCCAGGATCTGCATAGCGCTGCTTGCCACCTCGGTTGCCGTCTTGGGGATGTAGCGCTTCATCAACGCAACCGCCAAACGCTTATCAGGCTGGTCAGTTTCAATGGCCCATGCAGCTTGGTACAGCATAGAGCGCATCGTACGCAGCGACACCTCCATGTCGGTAAGCATCTGCTCTACCTGCTGGAATTGCCCGATAGAAACGCCGAACGCCTTTCGCACACGTGCGTTGGCAACCGCGTCTTCCATAGCAGCTTGCGCCATGCCCAGCGATGCTGCGCACGTGAACACACGGCCGAATTCCAACATCTTGAACAGGTGGCGAAAGCCCCCTTCGTGACCGCGCAAACGATACTCGGGCTTCAACTCAACCTCGTCGAAGGAAACCGACGCAAACGGAACCATCGATTGGCCGATCTTGTTGATGGGTACGGCGCGAATGCCTGGTAAATCGTGCGGAATAAGCCAAAAAGAAAGCGACGGATACTCGTCTTCGGAAGGCGTGTCCTTGTCGATGGCAGCGCACAGGATGCTTGGCGAATACTCGCCGTTGTTCACATAGGTTTTCTTGCCGTTGAGCACCAAACGACCATCGCGCGTTTCAACCGATGTGGTCATGCTCATGGTGTCAGAACCCGCATTCGGCTCAGAAACACCCAGCGAAAACATCAAGCGCCCCGTTTGGCGGTAGTCGTCCAATACCCTCGAAGATACCGTCTCATCGGCAAAACCGCCCATGATCTGTAGATTGAACAGGTCGTTTTGGAATGGGAGGGCGGCACCTGCACAACGGCAAAGCTCTTCCAGGATAAGCGTCTGCGACATAATGCCCATGCCGTCGGGGCTTTGATCGTCCAGTGCGAAGTAGCGATCAACGAAGCCCTTCACCACTTCATCGGGAAGGCCTTGATCTTTTCGCCACTGGAATACCGATTCAGGAGTAAATACCGATTCGCCGAATTCGCGAAATGTGGCAATGATGTTCTTCTGGTTGTCGGACAAAGCGAAGTCCACGGTACCCCTCCTGATACATTCTTTTCACAGTTAAAAGAATACGGTACCAAAAGGTTCTTACCTATTCCCAAGTTTGACGAAATGTAACCTCTCTAGGATATGACGAAAGCACAAACACGCCTATCAAGGTGTCCCGGGAAATCGAAACACCCCACCCCCTAACAAACCAATTGAGGCTCCTAGCGGCCCTTCCAAACTGGCTCACGCTTTTCGGCAAATGCCGTTGCACCCTCAATCTTGTCTTCGCTATTTTGGGTAATCTGCTCAATTTCTTCGAGAATTTCCCAGCCTCGCGAAGGATACACCACATTTTCTCCCATGGTTTCGTAGGCGGTTCGCTTTGTGCACTCGACCGCCAAAGGCGCTCCCTTGCAGATTAGCTTCGCCAGAGAAATAGCCTCATCAAGCACCCGATCGGGCTCAACAACACGATTTACCAAGAAGCAGTCGAGCGCCTTTTGGGCAGAAAAAGGCTCGCAGGTAAGCATTAATTCCATGGCTGCTTTTTGCGGCACCATCTGCATAATGCGCATCAGCAAACCACCGCCCGCAGCCGTAAGGCCACGCCGGGGCTCAGGAAGAGAAAACGTCGATTCGGTTGAGCAGACCGCCAGGTCGCACGCCATAACAACCTCTACGCCACCTCCTAAAACACGCCCCTGGCATGCCGCGATGATCGGCTTCGGGATATAACGTTTGGTCATGCCGCAGAACCCGCTTTTCTCATACCCCTCAGGAGCATGATAGGTGCCTGCGGCAATTTCCTTCAGGTCGCTCCCGGCGCAGAAGCAATCACCAGCATTGGTGATGATGCAGCATCGGAGCGAATCGGTTTCATCGAGATGGTCAAAGGCCCAGCATAGCTCCTGCCACATTTCGCTATTCATGGCATTTTTCGCCTTTGGCCTGTTCAGCGTAATGATATAGATACCATCACGCTCTTCGGTTTTGATGGTGTTGAATGACATAACCCCTCCTCTAGTCACGTGGTATGGTCCCGCAGACAATTTACCGCGCTCGCTTGCGAGCAATCGCCAGGCAATCACGCTGCTCGTACAAGCCTAGGACGGCCGCAGTCGCCCCAACTGAAAGTCTACGGGCGGGCGCTGGCACCCCGAACGGTGAGAGCCCTGGTTGTCAGTACCTAATCACCGCCACCCTTCAGGGGCGCACCTCGTTTAAGCATCAAACGATATAGCGCCTGTTTCCTCGCAGTATGCAAACGCAACCCCATAGCGTTCGCTGGCATGCGCAAGATAATCAGCAAACTTCTTTCCTTCTTCAGGAGTGGAAACCTCTGGCAAGCCGCGCTTCAGGTTGTCTTCACGATGCATATCCAAATCAAGCGGAACAATTTCGTAGCTCGCCCCTTCCTCATCGATGTCAAGAACAACCAGGAAGTTGGTCGAGAAACGGCGTTCCGAGTAGAATCCATTCCAAGAGCCATCAGGCTTCTGAGCGCGATTCGAATGCAGATCAGACGGATGAGCATCAGGGCCCAAATGATACGTCTCATACATTTCCGGCGAGATCATCGATTCGCCCGATTCGAACTCCATCAGCAAGCTGCCCAGATTGTAGAAAATGGGGCATCCCTTATACACTTCCACACCACGCGGGAAGTGGGCGCCCTGCCCTACGAAGCACGTTGCCCCCGCATCGATGGTTTTACGGGCAAATTCTTCTACGAATTTTGGCGCATAGGTTGCATACCAGTTTTCGTTTTCGCCTTCATGCGTATGCAATGTGGCGATAACCACATCCGACCTGCGCGCAGCATCGCGAATGCTCTCCAGAATTGCTTCCTGATCAGATTCGTTCACGTAATCGCGAACATAGGCGCGGTCACCGCGCTCGATCTGCAAGTTTCCGCTCATGGCAGAACCGAACTTGAACGCATCTTCTGTCGGTGGCTCCCACGTTTCAATCTTGCTTACTTCTTTGAAACTTCTATCGGTGCCCAACATCGCATCAATAGCACGAAGCTGTTCAAATTGCTCACTCGGCAACACATACGAACGCCCCCAACGCAGCGGGCACAACCCCGGACGCGCCACCACATCGGCATTCTCGTTGCTTGCCAAAGCGCGCTCGGCCCAGGTCGAAGAGCATGCAACCACCGCTACACGACCTTGCGCCGTGTCGAGGAAGCGCGCCTTGCGAGCCTCCCAAAGATTGCGGCCCACGCCACAGGGAATGATGCCTCGTGCCTCAGCTGCCTCTATTGTTTCAAGGCAGCCCTGCGGACCGTAATCTATGGTGTGATTGTTCGCAAAGGAAACCAACTTGATATTCAAGTCGGTCAGCTCATCGAGAATATCTTGACGCACTGAAGTCAAATACATGCACAAACCTGGAGGGGTGTTTCTTTTCGGCGTACTGAACTCGGCATTTGCAAATACCGCATCTGCATCTACAAGCAGATCGACCACGCGCTTATCCAAACGATTCTTCAGGTTCCTGCTCGAAAATAGCAGGTCACCGCAGAGCACTACCCTCATGGCTCTTCCTTCCCCTCTGCATCCCCCTTGGCGCATCTTTGTGCGCTGGTTTCATTGTAGAGGTCGGCCCACGTCACAAGATTATTAGCAATTTGTGCAATAGCCGCATTATCGAAAGATATGCAATAAGCCCTTTTAAAAGAAAGGAGAGGAATCTCGGGTGCCACTCGCCACCCTCACGTACCTTCCGCACGTTCGGCAATCGAGCAAAATGGCCCTTCCTCGCCCGATACAATGGAAGCAGCCCACAAAAATGAAACGCCTTCCATTTCTCGATACGCAAGAAATGGAAGGCGTTTCAAAAAGTAGGGCCTTTCCCTATTGCGGCCCGCGCCACCACGATGTGCGCAGACGGAAAAGAAGCGACCCCGATGCAGTACCTGGACCGCTTGATAAAAGATATTTGATTCAGCTCTTTTGCTGTTCCGGAAACAAAGCCGCACTCACATTCGAGACACGGTTCACCACAAGACAGCTACCATACCCAAGCTAAAACTCTTTGAGGAACTTATCCACCGCTTCGTTGAACGCAACAGGATTATCGTAAGCAATGAAATGATCGCCCTGGACGAACACCAATTCAGCGTTGGGCAAACTGCTGTAGATAAGCTTGGTGTGAGCGCCTTCAATCAAATCCTGCGTGCCCACAATAACCAAAGTAGGAGCTTCGACCTTGGAAAGCTCCTTCGGATCGATAGAGGGCTGCTCTGCCATAAGGCGCAGGTTTTCATAACGCTGCATGTTTTCGGCACTTTCGTCCTTGATCTGCGCAGCTTCCTTCGCTTTTTCCTGAATCTTTGTGCGTAAAGGCTCAACCACGCCTTCAGGATCAAGGTTGGCACCGTTCAGGATCAGCTTATTCACACGCTCGGGACGCGTGAGTGCAAAGATAAGCGCGGTGATGCCGCCATCGGAAAAGCCCAGGATGTTCGCACGGAAAATGCCATGTTCATCCATGAAATCTTCCAAGTCTTGAGCAAACTGCTCAAAGGTAAAAGGGGCTGTTCCGCGAGGCGATTCTCCCTGGCCGCGCGTATCGATAGCAATAACGCGATACTCTTTGGAGAAAAACTCCAGTTGATGTCTAAAACAGCTACTGTCTTCGCCGTTGCCGTGCAGAAGAATCAGCGGATAGCCATCACCCTGCTCACGATAATTAAGCTTGATATCCATAAACCCTCTCCTTAAAAACCAACTTCATACCAGGCAGCATTTCGCGCTTTGCCCGAGAAGAGTAATCCCTAATGACCATAATAACGGCTTGGCAAGGCAAAAACGCGAATTGACGGCAAAGGGAAGGCGCACGTCCGCAAAACCCATGACATAGCGCTTTTCCCCTTTGCCGCAGAAATGAATCAGGCAATTGTCTATACGCGGCCTGCCGAAACCAAACGGGCGTAACCCGCTACTCTGAGCCTTGATCGCGAAGCGAATCTGCGAGCGGCTTTTCTTTCAGCGCAATCATAAGCAGGCCAGCTACTACCGTTAGGGGAACCATAAGCAGAAACACCGGCATCAGGGCATCGTTGTACGCCACGGCAACCGCATGCTGCAGCTCATCAGGCAAGGTTCTTGCCAGTGCGGGGGTAAGCGAATTGGCATCAAAGCCCAATGCGGCAACCCCACCAAAAGGAGCTAACTTGTCTGCCATCTGGCTTGCAATATTGGCCGTAAACAAGGCGCCAGCAACAGAAGCACCAAGCGTAGTGCCGATTTCGCGGAAGAAGTTCGTGGCGCTGGTTGCAACTCCAACCATGTCCGAAGGAAACTCGTTCTGAACAATGAGCACCAGCACCTCGAAGCTCAATCCCATGCCAAAGCCCATAATAGCCAGATAAAGTCCCGCCAGCACTACTGCGGTATCGGCGGTTAGGGTCGCAATGAGAACGGTTCCCACGGTTGCAATGGCGAAGCTCACCGCCATCAGCTTTTTGTAACGCCCGCTCTTGCTGATCAGCACACCCGAAATAGTCGAAGCGATAAGATACGCGATACTCGTAGGCACTTGCATGTATCCTGCCGCCGTGGCACTCAAATCGTGGGTAATCTGGAAATATGTGGGCAGGTACGACATGGCAGCCATCGTAGCAAAAAGGATGATAAACCCACCTACCGTGGTAAGCATGAAGTTCCTGTTCTTGAACAGGAACAATGGCATGATGGGGTGCTTTGCCTTGGCCTCGGCAACGGCAAACAGCACAGAAAACAAAACCGCAGCGGCAACCAGGCAAATAATAACAGGGCTATTCCAGGCATACTCAACGCCGCCCCACGATGTAGCCAAGGTGAGCGAACATACCGCAGCAGCAACAAATGCAATACCCCAATAATCAAAGTTCGCAAGGGATTCGCGTTTGCAGTACGTAGGCAACAGCACCGCCGAAATAGCAATAGAGAACACCGTAAGCGGGATATTCATCCAGAACGCCCAACGCCAGCTAACCAAATCGGTGAAGACTCCGCCCAAAAGGGGACCCACCAGCATAGGCACCGCCCAGCCGATCCCCATAATGTTCAAATACAGGGCACGTTTACGCGCAGGAACGATGTCGGCCACAATGGCCTGAGAAAGAACCAACAAGCCACCATCGCCCAAGCCGGCAACCGCACGACCAGCAATGAGCATTGCCATGTCGTTTGCGGCACCGCACATGATCGAACCGACCAGAAACAGCACCGATGCAATGATGAACAGGCCCTTCCTGCCAATCATGTCACCCATCTTGCCATATACCGGCATAGTGATTGTGCACGTTAGCACATAGGCTGCGATAACCCACAGCATATGGTTGACGCCGCCCAGGTCGCCCACAATGGTTGGAAGGGCCGTGGACACAATGGTCTGATCAAGCGAACCGATAACCTCGCAAACCATAAGTGCCACAAATACGGCGATCACAGTACGCCGTGAAGGCTCATGCGCCAGCACCGAACTTTTAGTGCTTGCTTCTTCGATAGCCACGCCTATTCCCCGCCTTCCCAAGGAAAGGGCTCATTAGCGTTAAGAAACGCAACTCCCTGAGTACAACGATCGGCAATACTGCACAGAACTCTTCGCACCTGGTCGAGCTCTTCCCTGCTCACTCCATCCAACGAATAGATTCCGAGCATGCGCTCATCGCGGCGAATTGCATCGAGCTTTTCCTTGCCCGCCTCAGTAAGCACATGGAGCTTGCTTCTTCCGTCGCTGCTATTGGGCTTTGTTTCCACCAAGCCACGCCGTACAAAGGACGCAACGAGAGAATTCACCGTTTGCTTAGGCGAGTACAAAATCTCGCACAGCTGTTTTTGGGTTACCCCTTCTGGCTTATCTCCAATTTCTTCAAGCACCCACATGCCAAAGTAGGATTCACCGTGGCGTTTAGCCAGGTCATAATAGATTTTGTCAAACCGAGCAAGAAGAGGCGTGAAGAAATCCATCACGCTTTCTTCGCTTTTGTTTTCAGCATCCACTCTGTTCCTTTCGTCCGATGTCGGACTATCTTAGAAGAGCAGTATAGTTAGTCCGAACACGGACTTTATTCAAAACGTTCTTTCGTCATCTTCTCGACACAAAAAAGAAAGGCCACCCGAAGGTGGCCTTTCGAGGAGAAGAGAGGCACGTTATGAAAACAGTTTTTCTCGAATAAGTTCAATGGGCATATCCGTCCCAAACCAGATCTTCTCAGCAAGAGCAGCTTGCTGAAGAAGCATGCCCAAGCCGCCATATGCCGCAAGACCATGAGCTTTCGCCATCTTGATCAGCTTCGATTCAACAGGGTTATAAACCGTATCGGCAACGGTAAGACCTTCATGGAGCATGTCTTCGTCGATCACGCATTGATCGATCAAGTCGCCAGCACCAACACGAGTTGCATTAACGAACAAGTCAGACTCCGCAATGGAGGATGCAAGATGATCCCTCTCGGCAAGATCGCTCAGAGTAACTTTTACCCCCGTCTCTTTTGCAAGCGACTCAATGCGGGTTATGGTTTTGCCCCAAAACTCATCACGTATGTTGAAAATTGAAATTGAGGCAGCTCCATCAAGGGCAAGTTGGGTTGAAACAGCAGAACCAGCCCCACCAGCGCCAACGATCGTCACCTTTTTCCCAGAAGGATCAAACCCATGCAGACGGAGGTTTTCGCTGAAACCAGCACCATCGGTATTATGGCCGTACGATTTTCCATCTTTGATTTCTACCGTATTCACGGCACCCATAAGCCTTGCAGCCGGAGAAAGACCATCGAGATATTTACAGATATAAGTCTTGTAGGGCATCGTGACGTTGTATCCAACAGCAATATCTTGCAAGCCTTGCACTACTTCGCTAAGCATTTCTGGTGCGATCGGAAAGCTCAAATACACCGCATCAACACCAACTTCAGCAAAAGAAGCAGTGTGCATACGCGGGGAAAACGAACTTGTAATCCCCGATCCACCGACGAGACCCGTCAGCTTTGTTTCCCCTGAAACAGTCAAATCAATTCCCATGATCGCCCTCCTTAAATCAATAAGATAAACGTCTGTTGATACTGTTCACGTTAATCTTCTCCCTGCCTCAAATATAGTAGCCATACGGATCGTTTCCAATTCCAAGAGCAAAATAGTCATTTCGGAGCAGAGCAATTCTTTTTCAGCGTCAAACTATCCCCTTACAAATTGGATATCAGGGAAAACCTCCATTGCGAAAATGAGGAGCTAGGCAACAATGGACGGCTGAACTCCATTTGCGCACAACAGGAGATGAGCGAAATGAATCTTCGGCGGCATAGATTAATTCGTTATTACCCAATTCGAACATTAGGGGCAATCCTGCAACTATAACTATTTCCCCACATCATCCCATCTATCGACTATTGCTTATTATGTTTCTCAATCTTTGATAAACACTATTAACTGGTTTGCACCTGTCGTCCCTCCTATCCTAAGCACAGGGGATCACATAGCCAACAATAGGGGGAGTTATGAGCAAAATCAAAATGGCTGTATTCGGCTTAAACCAGGGTGCACGAATCGCTCGCCTTTTTAAGGAAAACGATGAAGTTGAACTAACGGCAGTCGCAGGATTTGGCCAACAAGCGATCGATGTGGCGAGCGAAGTTGGAGCGAAGCTCTATGAAGACTACAACGATCTTCTTGCAAACGAGACGCTCGACGGAGTGGCTATTGCCCTTCCAAACAGCCTCCATCTTTCCGCAACAAAAGCCTGCTGCGAGGCTGGTATAAAGAATATTCTCCTTGAGAAGCCCATCGCCAACACACCGGAAGAAGGTCAAGCGATAATCGATTGCTGCAACGAACACAACGCGACACTCTTAATCGGCCATCACCGTCGCTCTTCGAACTTGTTTCTCTTTCTCAAGGAGTTCCTCGCAACAGGAAAACTTGGAGACATCATTGGCATTCAGAGCAGTTTTGCGATCGCGAAAGAAAAGCACTACTGGGATGCAGAATGGCATAAAGAGCCTGAGGGGGCCATCTTGCTGGTCAATGCCATTCACGACCTCGACGATTTGAACAACGTTTTGAGCATGAAGGCTACAAGGGTATATGCCGCAAAGCGCAACACCATTAGAGGCTACAATGCAGAAGATTCCGTGTCGGCCCTATTCGAGTTCGAGGGAGGAGCTACCGCAACGTACTTCATTTCAGACGGCACACCCTCTCCGTGGAATTACGACTTGCTAGCAGGGGAAAACGAGCAGTGGGCACAGGAGCTTGGCCCAGATTCGATGCATATTTTCGGCACAAAGGGCTCATTCGGATTCCCGTCCATGACCTTCTATCATTACCCATCCGACAAAGACGAAGAATATGGCTGGCGACACCCACTCGAGAAGGAAGTATTCAGCGTCGAGCCAAACAATCCTATGGAATCGGAAATACTGCATTTCATCGATCTGTGCGCCGGAAGAGCCAGCACCCCACGCTGCACCGGAGAGCAGGGGCTTGCCTCTCTTAAGGTTATTAATGCGACTATCGAATCGGCGAAATCCGGCAAAATTGTTGAAATTCGTTAATTGGCAAGAATCGAGCTTTCCGGATTCTTGCCAATATGCTGAAGCTTGAAAAGCTCATCAAAAAAGAAAGGCCACCTGAAGGTGGCCTTTCTTGATAAGAAACTATGGGTTCAGCTTATTCCCAAGTGCAAGCTGCGTCGCCAGCCTCCTGGCGCTTGGACTTGAAGATGGTGTCGGGAATAGGCTCGCCGTGGTAGATGCCAACGCCGCCCTTTTCCTCGATAGCAGCAATTTCTTCTGCGGAGTAACCATACTTCTCCATGATTTCCTTGGTGTGGTAGCCGATGGGCTTTGCCAGGATAACCGGAGGATCGCCAGCAGACTCGAAGCGAAGCGGAGTCATAGGCAGGGCATGCTTGCCGAACTCGTCATACTCAACAGTACGCAGGGAGTCGTTGATGTAAGCCTCTTCGTCGCGCAGGATGTCGGGGAAGCGGAAGAGCTTCTGGGCCGGTACCTGATGCTCGCGGAACTGCTCCATCCAGTACTCGAACGGCTGCTTTGCGAATGCCTCTTCGAGCCAGCCAATAACTTCCTTGTTCTTGCCGGAAGCCTTGAGGTGAGACAGGTCACGGGTATCAACGTTGTCTACCTGATCCTGACGGCCGAAGAGCTTCATCATCATTGCATAGTACTTGTCGTACTGAGGCATGCAGATGTAGATCCACTTGTCGTCAGAGGTGCGATAGGTGTTGTTGAAGGGGTTAGGAACGTCGGTGCGGGACTTAGGATAGTCAGCGCCGAACTGCTGAGCGCAAATACCGATGTCGGATGCGAAGATGGCGGCAGCATAGAGGTTGGTTACAACCTTGTCGCCCACGCCGGTACGGGTGCGGTTGAACAGAGCAGCACAGATACCGCCAGCCAGCATGCATGCAGCGTTGTTGTCGCCGAATGCCTGAGGAGCGATAGCAGGAGACTGATCCTTCTCACGGAAAACGTTGGCAACGCCACCACGAGCAGCCCAGCATACTGCGTCATAACCAGGAGAATCCTTCTCGGGGCCGAATTCGCCATAGCCGCGCATCTGAGCCCAGATCAGGTGAGGGAACTCAGCATGGATGGTTTCCCAGTCTAGGCCAAGCTTCTTCAGAGCCTTATCGCGCAGGTTAACAACGAAAACGTCAGCATCAGCAAGAAGCTTCTTCATGAACTTCATGCCGTCCTCGTCCTTGAGGTTGATGGCAACGAGGTCCTTGTTGGTGTTGTTCAGGTCGAACGTAGGATCTTCGTAGTCGTTCTTTTCGCAACCGAAGCCAGGACCCTGGGTGCGCTGAGCGTCGCCGTGCAGGGGCTCGGTCTTGATGACGGTAGCGCCCATTTCGGACAGGCAGCGTACTGCAGCAGGAGCGGCAACCCATTCGCAGAGTTCTACAACTTTGACGCCTGCGAGAGGGCCGAAGCCGTTGAGTTTATCTGTAGTGGACATACAGACTGTTCTCCTTCCATTATCACAAACCCATGAAATTCACCTTGGGAAAGCTGTCGGAAGACCGCGCACGCTGCACTCAAGGCAAACAACATTACCTTATTAAGTATCGGCATCCTCGGTTCTCGTTGGGACGGTCAGTAATTCGGGATTGGGTATTTTTTTCCGAAAAGTTGCGATTTTACCCAGAAATCGATGCGGATTTCCACTGAATATCGGTCATCTTGGGACAAATTGCCCACCTGCGCCCCTCAAACCAAACGCAATGACCACCATACAAGCCGTTTACCGCCGCGAAAGCCCCGCCCGCTGCTGCCAGTCGGCGGGGCGAAAACGCAAACCGGCATCTACAACCGCAGAGCTAGGGCACTTCAGCACGGTATGTCCCACCTAGAGCCCCTAGGCCAAATGCAAGTCGAACTGCGCGCCTATTCTTGAGACATGATGTTGGGGAATCGGTAGGCGCTCATGAACTCGATGAAGTCATCTACCACTTTAGGGTGCGTTTCCCTTCGGCTGGTCAAGTACACCTTGTGGAAGTCGGCAGGTAGGTCGTTGATACGCAAGCAGACAACGTCTTGGAAAGCCGAAACCAAGAAGGAATAGCAAAAGAGCGCCATTTTGTCTTTACTCGAAGCTACCAGCGAACACATAGTGATCTCGTCTGCATACTCATGACGCAGATTCATGCTGTCCAAAGGCAGGAGCTTCGTGATAGACGAATCGGTCGGAGAAGAAGAGCTGTAGGTAAGCACTTCCTTGCCGCCAAGCTCAGAAAGGTTGATGCTCTTTCGCTTTGCAAGGGGGCTGTCCTTATGAACGCCCAAAACAAGCGGCTGCGACCATACCAATACATGGTTGAAATCGTCGCACCCTTCCACACGAGAGCAAAACGCTACATCAATGTCGCCCTTGCGCAAGCGCTGAGTCAATTCTGGAGAAAATGCCTGCTCAATAGCAATTTGGGGCTTTACCTGCGAAGAAGAGATAAAAGACTCAATGGCCTCGGACCAAAAACGCCCCTGCATGGCATAGATCGTTCCAACGCGAACCGAAGAATTCATCTCCCCCTGAATTTCACGAGCAATGCGCAGCCCCTTGTCCAAGTCCTTCAACGCCAATGCAACATACTCGTGATACGCCTTACCCATTTCGGTAAGTTCGATACGCGTTGAGCCCTCGCTGCGCTGAAACAGCTTGATACCGAGCTCTTTTTCCATACGCTTAATTGCCACCGAAAGTGTCGGTTGCGCAATGTAGAGATCTTCGGCTGCGCGAGTGTAGTTTAATACCTCAGCTAGATGATCGAAGTACCTCAGGTAATCAAGTCTCATCTGAAAGTCTCCTTAATGCTGAGTTTTAATTCTTTCGAACCGATTGTAAATTATCTGAACAGAAAAGTTATGAATTATCCGTTAATCAATCATCACAATGAATGATTCTACCTGCAGATAAAGAAGAAAACCCCGACGTCATTGACACCGGGGCTCCATCGAAAGATAAAGATGAGAACTAGAAGTACTTCTCCTCGATATAGTCGGTCGGCATCTCGATATCGAACCAGATCTTTTCACCTAGGGCCGCCTGCTGCAGAAGCATCTCGATACCAGGAGCAGTTTCCAAGCCATGGGCTTTTGCCATCTTGATGAGCTTAGTTTCACGCGGATCGTAGACGGTGTCCGCAACAAACAGGTTATCGTGCAGCATTTCTTCGTCGATGGTGCATTCGTTGTCCAGCGGGGGCATGCCAACACGGGTTGCATTGATGAAGAGCTGAGAGTTCTTCACGGCACGTGCAAGCTGTTCCTTGTTGTCGAGGTCGTTCAAAACCATAGGAACGCCCGTCTTGTGAGAAAGATCAACAACACGCTCACGAGTTGCAGCCCAGAAATCGTCCTTAAGATTGAAGACGTTTACACAAGCAACGCCGTCAAGAGCAAGCTGGGTGAAGATAGCGGAACCTGCACCACCAGCACCAACAATGGTTACTACTTTGCCTTCAGGATCAAAGCCATGACGACGAAGGTTCTCAACAAAGCCAGCACCGTCAGTGTTGTGGCCGATAGACTTACCGTCTTTAATAACAACGGTATTAACGGCACCCATCAGCTCTGCTGCAGGGGTCAGCTCGTCAAGGTACTGACCAACGCATGTTTTGCAGGGCATCGTTACGTTGTAGCCAACCGCACCCATTTCGGCCAAGCCCTTAACGACATCGGCAAGCTTATCGGGCGTCACATCAAATGCCGTGTAAACCGCATTCACGCCCATCTTCTGGAACGAATCGCTGTGCATTACTGGAGACATAGAATGCTCAACGGGAGAGCCTACAAGGCCAACGAGTTTAGTTGCGCCGGAGATGTTGATGTCGATTCCCATGACAATATCCTTTCAGGAGAGAAGGTGGTGGGCTTCGTGCAACGCCCACCACCTTCGGAGCAAGCAAATGATTAGGGGTGTTGAAACCCCAAAGGTAATAAAGAGATTTAAAAGGGAGGTAATTCCCTCCCGGGCTTGTTGGGTGGTAGCCCGGGAGGGGCAATAGCCATGCTTTGCCTGGAGTAGATAGAGCAAAGCACACCAGAGAGAAGGCTTAGAGCTTCACCGGAGTTTCGTCTTCGGCAGATTTCTGAATTGCGTTGATTACCTTGAGGGTATCGAGCGCATTGTCACCGGTGCAACGCGGAGTGGTTTCGCGTCCCAAGCACAGATCTACGAAGTGCTCGAGCTCGGCAGTCATCGGATCGTTCTTCTCAACGTCGAAGTGCTCGTGCTTGATGGGCTGCAACCAACCGTAGGCATCGTCGTCCTGATAGTACAGATCCATGTTCGGGAAGCCGAACGAACCCTTGGTGCCGAATACGCGCATGCTGTTTTCGCCAGGGCACATGGTGAAGAAAGTGTTCTCCTCGGCTGCCAAGTCATAGTTCCAAGGACCAGGAGTGCCATCGGATACAAAGTAGCTAGCAGTTACGCCGCCTTCATACTCAACAACAGCGGATACGGAATCTTCAACCTCATTACCTCGAATGGTGTTGCGAGCCGCAGCGTATACCTTGGTGGGCTTCATTCCCGTTACGAAGTTCAAATCGTCGAAGTCGTGGATAGCGTTGATCAAAAGAGGACCCGAGCCCTTCTTTGTGTGCCATTCAACATCAAAGTACTCGTGAGGCTTTGCGATAGCGTAGTTCGATTGAATGCCGACGATCTTGCCCAGCTTGCCGGAGTCGATAACCTGACGAAGCAGCTGGTAGCGATTGGAAGAGCGGCGATGATGGCCGACCAGGAGCGTTGCACCAGCGTCTTCGCAGATCTTGATGATGTGCTCCGCCTCTTCAACGGTGTTTGCGATGGGCTTCTCGAGCAAGATGTTCTTGATACCGGCGGCAAGAGCCAACTCGGTGGACTGAACATGGAGTGTATTAGGCAGCGCAATAGCAACTGCATCCAGGTCTTCCTGCTTGAGAAGCAACGTATAGTCGTTATACAGAGGAACGCCGAGTTCTTCCGCAACCTTTACATCGTGATCGCCAAAACCAGCAACAGCAACCAGTTCGATTTCCGGGTTTGCCTTTGCATCACGAGCGATTTTAGAGCCCTGGTTCAAACCGAGAACCGCAAGCTTGATCTTATCCATCAGAATCCCCTTCCTTAGGTGTAATCCCCTCTGACAACTTTGATTATGCGGTCGGGCTTCAGTTGAATCCAATAGTGATAACTCCTGCTCAAGAGCTAACTATTACATAACGCAATAGTATGGTTTTAGGTGGTAAACCATAGGTTTCTGATTATGTTTCACAATAAGAAAAGCTCACGACATAAGTCGTGAGCTTACAGAATCGAATTTATTCATTAAGAAAATTGATCTTTAAGGTTAGCCCAAAAGAGCTAAGTCATTAGAAAGGGCATGCGAAAGAAACCTACTTCTTGGACTTGGTTACCGCCTCAATGATGAAGCCCAGGGCCTCCACAGAGTCGTAGTACGTAAACGTCGCTGTAGGGTCAACGAGCGATTTGCCTTCCATATACTTGGCGATACCGCGCTCCTCCATGGCTTTAGTAACCTCGTCGTTGTCTTCAACGTCGAAGCGTAGATGATGAAGGGCATGACCATGCTTGCGGAAACCCTCATCCAGATAGTCGTGCCAAATGGTGTCGGTATCTCCCACCGGCTGCAAAAATTCCAACTGAACATTCAGCTGATTATAGAATGCGGCTTTTACCGGCGCATCGATAATCTCTCCGCGATACCACGTCTTCTTGTAGAGATTGTCGCTTTCCGCATCGGGCTTGAGGCCAAATACCTTCAACATACCCGCCTTGGCCTTTTCCATGTCTTCGATGACAATACCTACTTGCGTGATATCACCAAGAAGCTCAACCATTTCCTTTGCATTTTCTGCACTCATTCAAACCCCTCCTATAATTCGCTTCTCTACCTTTTATCAGTCAAGGTAAATTTCCCTCGAATGACGCTTCTGTGAATTCAGCCCAATCCTTTTCGCATCATAACCCAAGATGAAAGACTCTGTATTTACTACGCAGCTGCTATGTCCGAACAGCTTCATCAAAAAGAACGGGGCCGTCCCAGGCCCCGTTCCAGAGAGGGCTGATTTCTCAGCGTATGTCAGCTAGTCGTCAAGCAGACCCTTGGTGATGTCCTCGAGCGTACGACCACGAGTCTCAACGCCGAAGATAGCCAGCCAGATTGCAGTGAAGATGGCCAACGCAGAGTTAATGATGTAGCAGCCGGTAGTGCCCAAGGTGGTGGTCATGAAGAACGCAATCCACATAGGGCTCAGGATGCCACCCAGGCGGCCGAAGGCGTTAGCAACACCGGCGCCGCGGATACGGCAGGCCGTCGGGAAAGGCTCGGACAGGTAGATCGCCGAAGTGGTAACGGAGTTCGTGAAGGTGCAGACGCAGATCAAGAAGCCGAAGAACATTACCAGAGCGGGCTGATCGGTTGGGAGCATTGCCCAAATAGGACCGAGGATTGCTACCAGAACGTAGGTTACGATCAGGATGGTCTTGCGGTTAACCTTCTCAACGTAGAGGGTAAGAGCGCCAACGCCAACAGGAATACCGAGCTGCATAACAACGGTCATCGTGGTTGCCAGATGAACATCGAAGCCGTTCGCCTTCAGGATGGAAGGGGTCCAGGAAATGATGGTGTAAACCAGCACGTTCATCGTGAAGCAAAGAAGCATTGCGGTAAGGGTACGAGCAAGCATCTTCTTCTTAAAGAGGAATGCCCAAGGAAGCTCCTTAACCTCACCCTCGTCAACACGACGCTGGATTTCTTCCTGAGTTACGGGCCCGATCTTGGAACCAGTCACTTTCTCGGCACTAGCTTCAAATTCGCAGCAAATCTTGTTCGCTTCGTCGGTGCGACCCTTCATAGCCAGCCAACGAGGAGATTCCTCAAGGAAGAAGAAGCAGGCAATTACGACTGCTGTACCCAAGATACCGCAGATGACGAACACGGGGCGCCAGCCGAGCATGGGCAGAACGATCATGTTCATAGCGGAGGCAACCAAAGTACCGCAGTTAGCGATCAGGCCAACGTAGGACTGGTACTTACCGCGCTTCGTGGGAGGAGTGAACTCGGTGAGGGCGGAGTAGCCTGCGGGGAACGCAGCGCCAAGGCCCAGACCCATGAAGAAGCGGCAGCCGGTCAGGAACGTTGCATCGGGGGAGCCTGCAGCGACGAAGCAGAATACGGTGAAGATAGAACCGCAGATGAGAACCGCCTTCTTGCGGCCGATGCCGTCGGAAAGAGCGCCTGCCATGAGGCCACCAACCAGATAGCCGATCATGGTAATTGAGTTGAACAGTGCGAACTGTTCCAAGGTCATCCACTGATTGCCAGCGGCATCGTAGGTTGACTGGAGCACTGCACCAATCGGGCCACCAACACCCAGTCAACCGAATCGCAGAACGTGATGCCTGCCAGCAGCCACAGGACTTTCCTGTGCATGCCGGTGATTGGGATGCGGTCCAGACGAGCAGCAATGCCGTGATAGGAAGTTTGTGCTTCGGAACTCATAACCCACCTTCTTTCTATTCATGCCCCTACCATTTGGGGCTTCCCTCCCCCCTCGTTTTCGAGAGGGCTTCGAAGATCAATCCCCCCGATAGATCTTCGATAGCGAAGTGGGCTCTTGACCATCTACCCCTCTTCAGGGCATAGCCTGATTTCAGTGCAGGTCAACAGCCCAATCCTGCTACAAGATCATTGTTGTTGAACAGGTTCATTTCAGCCAATAGCAAAAAAGCCCCCATATTCGGGAGCAATTACGAAAAACTATTTACCCAGTTCATGAACGTGTTCATGGTCAATAATGAATGGCTCTACAGCTAGCACTCGCAGGGTAAAACAACAGGAGCGCAGCTTATGCCGCGCTCCTGTATTGGGAAGGTCTTTGCGGTGGTCTTAGCGACACCACAAACTGCTCAAAAAATCGCGCACATGAGGGGTTCTGGCAGTGACGACATCGAATCGCAAAAACGCCATTACTCACCAAATCGCTCCAATCAGACACGCGCAATACACCCAATTAAACTCCTGCCATAGGAGACACAGCGCAAAGGAAGCCTACAGCGCGTTGCGCGACTCTGCAAAAATGTCTGGGAACTCGTACGAACTCATGAAGTCGATGAAATCACCGACGATCTTGGAATGCGGCTCGTTTCGGCTCATGAGATATATCTTATGGAAATCGGCAGGAGCATCAGTAATAGGAATGCACACCACGTCATCAAAGGCGTTAACCAGAATGGAGTACACCATAACCGCCACATTGTTCGAATGGGAAGAAACGAACGACGAAAGCGAAAGCTCATCGTCAAAGCTGCGAACCACATTGAATTCTTTCATCCTTGAGCCGAACAGCTCATCGATGCTTGGCGAAACCGAAGATTTCGCACTATAAGTGAGCAGACGCTCGTCCTTCAGTTCGTCTAACGTGATAGAGGTTCGCTGCGCCAGAGGGTTTTCAACGTTAACGCAAGCCACAAGCGATTGCGACCACACATGAACATGGTTGAGCCCTGCAGCTTCAGGAGTCATAGCGGCAAATGCGACATCGATCCCACGGCTTTTAAGCTGCTTTGCCAGCTCGGCAGAATACGCCTGCTCCATATGGAAATGGGGCAAACTCCCCCACTGATTAATAAAGTCATCGATGGCCTTAGACCAAAAACGGCCCTTCATGGAATAAACCGTCCCGAGTCGCAACAAGCTGTCTGATTCATTCTGGGATTCAAGGGCCAAATTCAAACCGGTGTCGTAGCGCTCAAGCGCCTGAACTACGTATTCGTGGAAAATTCGGCCCTGTTCAGTAAGCTCAACGCCCGACGCCACCCCTTCGGCACGACGAAACAACGTGAGTCCCACTTCTTGCTCCATACGCTTAATTGCAGCAGAAAGAGTTGGCTGAGCAATGTAGAGCGATTTGGCCGCGTTGGTATAACTCAACATATCGGCCAAACGATCAAAATAACGTAGATGATCAAGCTTCATGCAGCGTTTCCCTCCATTACAGCAATGAAAACCCAACCTATAGACCCTCACTATTGGTTTTCATCGCAAATGAACCTTTCCCACTATAACAAAACGGGACCCCCTATGGAGGTCCCGTTCATGGGTAGCTATGTGCCCGATGGGTGGATCGAAGCTTTAACGACTAGTCGTCGAGCAGACCCTTGGTGATGTCCTCAAGCGTACGGCCGCGAGTCTCAACACCGAAGATAGCCAGCCAGATTGCCATGAAGATAGCCAGGCAAGCGTTGATGATGAATACGCCGGTGGTGCCGAGCGAGGTGCCCATGAAGAATGCGATCCACATGGGGCTGAAGATACCACCCAGACGACCGAAGGCGTTAGCAACACCAGCGCCGCGGATACGGCAAGCCGTCGGGAAAGGCTCGGACAGGTAGATAGCTGCGGTGGTAACGGAGTTGGTGAAGGTGCAGACGCAGAGCAGGAAGCCAATGAACATGATAAGCGCAGTGTTGTCGGTCGGCAGGGAAGCCCATACAGGACCGATGATTGCGATCAGAACATAGGTTACGATCAGGATGGTCTTGCGGTTAACCTTCTCAACGTAGAAGGTAAGAGCGCCAACGCCAACAGGAATACCGAGCTGCATAACAACGGTGAGAACCGTGGACATGTGAGGATCGAAGCCGTTTGCCTTCAAGATGGTAGGCGTCCAGGAAATAACCGTGTAAACCAGAACGTTCATAACGAAGCAGAGGAACATAGCGGTAAGGGTACGGGTGATCATGCTCTTCTTGAAGAGGAACGACCACGGCAGATCCTTAACTACCTCAGCGTTTTCACGACGCTGGATTTCTTCCTCGGGAACAGCGGGAACGTCTACGCCCTTAGCAGCGGTCTTTGCCTCGATGTTGGAGACGATCTTGTCTGCCTTTTCGGTCTGGCCCTTCATGGCCAACCAACGAGGAGATTCCTCGAGGAATGTGAAGCAGAGGATTACAACAGCAGCACCAACAATACCGCAGATGACGAACACGGGGCGCCAGCCGAGCATGGGCAGAACGATCATGTTCATAGCGGAGGCAACCAAAGTACCGCAGTTAGCGATCAGGCCAACGTAGGACTGGTACTTACCGCGCTTCGTGGGAGGAGTGAACTCGGTGAGGGCGGAGTAGCCTGCGGGGAACGCAGCGCCAAGGCCCAGACCCATGAAGAAGCGGCAGCCGGTCAGGAACGTTGCATCGGGGGAGCCTGCAGCGACGAAGCAGAATACGGTGAAGATAGAACCGCAGATGAGAACTGCCTTCTTGCGGCCGATGCCGTCAGAGAGGGCACCTGCCATAAGACCACCAATGAGGTAGCCGATCATGGTGATAGAGTTGAACAGTGCGAACTGCTCCAAGGTCATCCACTGATTGCCTGCAGCATCATAGGTGGACTGGAGAACCATACCGATAGGACCGCCAACGGCCATATCTACGGAGTCGCAGAACGTGATACCGGCGAGCAGCCACAAGATCTTCTTGTGGAAGCCAGTGATAGGCATACGGTCAAGACGTGCTGCGATGCCGTGATACGAGCTTTGCATTGCGTCGGACATATTGCACCTACCTTCCTTTCATTTTTTTGTCTTGCACTCCCTGGGCGCAAGACAACTTGTTCCCCTTGCCCCCAAGCAAAGGGATTCCCTTCATTACCCTCAATTGTTTTCGGAAACTCTTACTCCATTAGAAGTCTTTTTAAGGCCCAAAGGCCTTTCCCCTAAAAATGCCGGTTCGTTCCACCCAATTAACGAAACCTGGCGCGCCTTGTTTCGTTTCACCCTACTGAACGAAACCAGGCTTGCTTCGATCCGTTCGACCCAACAAACGAACCGGAGCGCGACTTCTGGATACCCATTTTCAGGTTCGTGTGCAGTTATCGCAAACAACTTTTTGTTTTCTTAAATAACAAAAAACTATAAAGAGCCTGACCTGCGCATAATATGCAATAACTGACCTATAGAACGCTCCTTAACAACCCATTTCCTGGAGCTATCTACGCAGGTCAATATTGATTTCTGTCAATTTGAGCATCATTCTCAAATTGGTGAATCCATCACCATCACAATGAACAGTAACACTATTCTATTCATGTGAGTTATAGGTTATGAAATAGATTCTACACATCCAAAAAATGAATATTGAACATGTTCTAAAGGTATGCTTAGGCTCTCACCAAAGGGGCAATCGCACGAGTAATTGCATCTGAAACGGGAGTCGCCTGGGCAGCGTCCTCCACCTCAAGTACAACCTTGCCCGCCAAGCCCCCCTCGGTAATCTCAGTGAATAGCACCGAAGGCTCTTTCACGATGCCGGTATGCTCAAGGGCAATATCATGTGCAACCCTTTCAACTTCCCCTGCAACCGCATCCAGATCTTTACACGTAGTTGCAACAAAGGGAACCGACACGCGCTCTGGTGGCGGCAGGTGCACTACCGCATTCTTCGAAATTACCGAATTGGGGATGATTACCGTTTCGCCCAAGCGGTTCTTGATGGTTGCATGACGCCACGTAACGTCCTGCACCACTCCCTTGCTTGAACCAACCTGGATGTTGTCGCCCGGCTTCACGATCTTCATGAAGGATATTTGCACACCGCCAATAAGGTTCGAAAGCGTGTCCTGAAAACCGAGAGATAGGGCGATGCCTCCAACTCCCAGGGCGGCTATAAGCGCCGACATATTCACATTGAAGCACGTGTCCAAGACAAAGCAGCAGCCCAAACCCCACACTATGCCACGCATAATATTGATGAAAATCGAACTTTGGGGAATTGAGGTATCGTCACGCTGCATAATATGGCGCAGCCACTTCACCAACACATGAGAAACAACCGCAATGGCGCAAACCAGGACAATTGCCACGATTAGCTTTCCTAGCAAATCACCGCCCGTAATACTTGAAATGAAGTTCTCGAAAACACTCATATATGCCCTATTCCCTTCAGAATTAGCCGCACATCAATACAATGGGGGCTGTTTGAACTTCCATTATCTGCGTATTATCGCAAGGGCATCAACGCTATCATGGAAATTCAACAAGCGAAGCGCCCAGGCCAAACGCAAGGCAAAAGCGTCTCGTGGGCAATCTGTCACAAGCCAACCGTACACGGTATCGAGCCAGTCTTTCATCTCGCTTAGCCTGTGTCATGCGTGATTTCGCAAGACCAGCGCACCCCACGAGCTCCATCGACTCGCCGACCGTAACCTATTAATTAGCAAGAGGAAACAAACGCAGAAGGAGCACACCATGAACTACAACCTGGTTGAATTCCAAGGAGCCTATGGCACTTCCGCGCAAATCCCTAAGTCGGTACGCCCCGAAGTCTCATTTGTGGGTCGCTCTAACGTGGGAAAATCTTCCCTCATCAATCGCCTTTTCAACCGCAAGAAGCTCGCTAAGGTTTCCTCCATGCCGGGCAAAACCAGCACCATCAACTTCTTCACCACCAAGGAAATCGACTTTGTCGACCTTCCAGGGTACGGCTATGCGAAAGTGGCGAAAAGCGAAAAGGCCCGTTGGTCGGAAATGATTAACGGATACTTCGACCAATATCGCTACTATGCGCTGGTCGTTTCGCTTATCGACATCCGTCACCCCGCCACTAAGCTCGATGAACAGATGGTGAACTTCCTTACCGAATGTCAACTCCCCTTCATGATTGCGCTCACCAAAGCAGACAAGGTGAGCAAGAATGAGGCGAGCAAGCAGAAGGCCGCCATCCGAAAGCAGCTGAACTTGCCCGATAGCGTAAACATGGTGGTCTGCTCATCGGAAAAGGGCACAGGCTTTGACGAGTTGCGCAAACTAATTGAAGCTGCCTGCAAATAACCGAAAGCACCACCACATACAACAACAGAGGGTAGCGTGGAAATGACAGTCCGCCCCACCCCACCCAAGGGAAGAGCCCCTACCCTCCCCAAGGAGACACCTATATGAAAGTTATTCTTTACAGCGACGGATCATCACGCGGCAACCCCGGCCCTGGCGGCTTTGGCACCGTTTTGCACTTCACCGACTCAAACGGGAAACTGCATACGCGCGAACTATCGCAAGGGTATACCCGTACCACCAACAACCGCATGGAGCTTCTGGGGGTTATCACTGGGCTGGAAGCACTCAAACGTCCCTGCACGGTTGAAGTCCACTCCGATTCGCAATACGTGGTAAACGCCTTCAACCAGCACTGGGTTGAAGGGTGGCTCAAACGCGGATGGAAGAACTCCAAGAAAGAGCCAGTAAAAAACTCTGACCTGTGGAAACGCCTCCTGGAGGCGAAGAAGCCCCACAATGTCAGCTTTCATTGGGTAAAAGGCCATGCAGGCCATCCTGAAAACGAGCGCTGTGACGAACTGGCAACCTCGGCAGCCGATGGCCCCGGCAAAATCGAGGACAAAGGCTTTTCGGGAAAATAGGAACAAGCTCCTTATTGCATGAAAAAGAAGGCACCCAATCGGGTGCCTTCTTTTGTTTGTTGGGAAAGAGAAATCGAAACCTATCCCTATCTCCTATTTAAGCTAACAGCCTCGCGGCCAGATCTTGCCCGGCAACGCTAACGACCAAGCTAGATAAGACGAACGCGACGAACGCCCTCAATCTCACGGAGCTTTGCAATGGCGCCGTCCGAAGGAGCCTGGTCCATATCGATCAGGGTATAGGCATAGTCACCGCGAGCCTTGTTCATGAAGTTGGCAATGTTCACGTTGTCATCGCCAAGGATGCTGGAAATCTGAGCAATCATGTTCGGCACGTTCTTATGCAGCAGCGCAATACGGGTAAGGTCTGCAGGGCATACACCCATGTCGCATGCAGGATAGTTCACGGAGTTTGTAATGTTGCCGTTCTCGAAATAATCCATCAGCTCACGAACAGCCATGATGGCACAGTTGTCTTCCGCCTCCTCGGTGGAAGCGCCCAGGTGAGGAATAACAACCGCGTTCTTCATCTTCATAGTGCCCGGCGTTGCAAAGTCGGTGATGTAGCGCTTCACGCGACCCGAGTCCAGCACGACCTTAAGAGCGGCTTCGTCGACCAGCGTATCGCGCGAGAAGTTCAGCAGCACTACGCCTTCCTTCATAAGGGAGCACATATGGGCATCAACCATACCGATGGTGTCCTTCAGCGCAGGAACATGGATGGTGATGTAGTCGCACGTGCGGAAGATATCCTTAAGGTCAGTGATGTAGTGAACGGGGCTGGAGATTTTCCAAGCAGCGCTTACCGAAACGAACGGATCGTAACCGTATACGTCCATGCCCAGCTCGACTGCGGCGTTGGCAACCTCGGCACCAACAGCACCCAAACCGATAACACCCAGCTTCTTGCCCTTGATTTCCTGACCCGCAAACTGCTTCTTAGCCTTTTCCGCTGCCTTGGTGATGTTTTCGTCATCCGCATTTTCGCGACACCATTCGATGCCACCCAGAATGTCACGGCTACCCAGCAGAAGCGCGCAAAGCACGATTTCCTTAACGGCGTTGGCATTTGCGCCAGGGGTGTTAAAGACCACGATGCCTTCGTCAGCGCAGCGATCGAGCGGGATGTTGTTCACGCCAGCGCCCGCACGCGCAATAGCGCGAAGACCAGCGGGAAATTTCATATCATGCATGGCGGCACTGCGAACAAGAATGCCCTCTGCTTCATCCAGTGAATCGGTAAGTGAATATGCCTTAGGATCAAGCAAATCGGTACCTTGGGCAGAAATGTTGTTCAAGCAATGAATGAGCCTCATACAGGATCTCCTAACTACCATGCATTACGAACCAGTAAACGGGTTTTATGATAATAAAAAAGGCACCCGATTGGGTGCCTGATTTGCAAATGGTGCGGGTGAAAGGACTTGAACCTTCATGAGCCGAAGCTCATACGGACCTGAACCGTACGCGTCTGCCAATTCCGCCACACCCGCATGTGCAGCTTTTGTGCACGAGTTAGATTACCTTAGGTGCTAATCCAACGCAAGAAAAAATTTCAATTTCCTCGGAATATTTTGTTTAGCCCAATGCACGTAGAATCAAAGCCCCGCCAACATCAAGGGCGGCGACCCCCAAAGCAAACGCCACATTCGCTTTTTTCCTAGACATATCTCCAGCGCGCACTTTCATTACATCCCCCAATGCCGTATATGCACATGCCTCACATAAGCTTTCTGTTGCAAAGATTGTAACCTATGGTGAACTTTTTCGTAGACAAACGCACAAATCAATAACGAGCTGGGAGTCCTGCCCCCTGCGCACCTACAAAAAACTATCAGCTTGTTTAATGGCGATGGGGTGAAAAAGCCCACCGGTACTCTTATTTATGGCAAGATTGATGGTTGGAATACCGTGCGGCCATATACCGCACTCCCAATACAACGATTTATACACCGTAAAAGGAGATCACACATGGGGTTTTTCTCAAAATTCGAACGCCGCGTAGAAGATGGCTTCGATGAGATGGGCGACAAGTTTTTTGATGCCCCCATCAGCCCCGTTCAGATTGCCAAAAAAGCCGAAAAGCAGATGCGCCGCGAAAAGATGGTCGGCGCCGGCAAAGAATACGCACCAACCCTGTACACCGTGCTGGTAAATCCCGACGACGATGAACGCCTGTTTGGCTACTACCCCACTTTGGCAGGCGAAACCGAAACGTATCTTCGCGGCAAGGCCCAGGAACTGGGCCTTGTAATGGACGGCTCTCCCTTAGTGCGCTTCATCATCGACGACGAGCTGAAGCATGGCAAGTTCGACGTGGTGGCCGAACTGGTTTCCGCCCCCATCGTCTCACAGCTTCGCGCAGAGGAAATGCAGCGCTACGGCCTTTCCGCGCAGGACGCCGGCGCTCCCATTCCCGCAAACATCCCTACGCCCCAGAGCTACGGCCAACAGCAGGCTTATGCTCCTGTGCAGGAAGCCCCTGCCCAGGCTCAGCAATTTGCTAGCTCGGGCATTGACGTAATGGCCGAAGATGCCCTGGCAATGGAAAACGCAGCGGGTGCCTACGACGCAGCGCCTGTTGCCCCATCGCAGGCACCCGCTGCCGCTCCGCGAACCGTTCGCTTTGATGAGCTCAATGCCCCCGAAGCTGTTCCGCAGCGCGCCGCCAATCAGCAGCCCCGTCTTATCGACCTCACCACAAACCGTTCTTTCCCCATCACTAAGGCGCAGATCGTAATGGGGCGCGCCCTTTCCAGCGACATCGCTATTGAAGATTTGAACGTAAGCCGTACCCACGCTGAAATTCGTCGCGAAAATGCGAACGCCTGGAGTGTTGCCGACCTTGGCTCCACCAACGGCACGCTGGTGAACGGCCACCATATCGCTTCCACCATGTTGCAGGAAGGCGACCGCATAACTGTTGGCACCACCACGTTCTTATTCACCTTCCGATAGGGAGATTTTCCTTGAACGGGCTGCGTCACTTGCTGGCACAGCCCGTTTGCGCTTTCTGCGCACCTTTTAAACCCGTTTCAAACGATAGGCTAACCCGTGATCGACGTAATCCTCCTCATAGGCAGACTGCTTTTTGTAGCACTGCTCTACCTGTTCCTTTTCGCCATCATGAAAACTGGCATTGGTCTGGTGCGCGGACAGCGCAAAGGCGAAAAGACCTGGACCGTTGCCATCGAAAAAGGGCCCAAGGAACTTCGCGGCGTGAACATTGCCGTCAACGGCCCGGTTATCGTAGGCCGCAGCCCAGGATCCGATATCGTCATCGGTGCCGAATACGTATCTTCGCGCCACGCGCGCTTTGTGCTCATGGGCCAGAACCTCTTCGTGGAGGACCTAGGCTCTACTAACGGCACTGCCGTCAATGGCCGCTTTATCTCTGAACCCACCGCTTTGAAGAACGGTGACAAAGTTGCCGTTGGCGATGTAACCATGCGCGTACGGTTCGCCCAGTAAAAGAGGAAGATGAATTCAACTATGCCCACTCCCCGCAACGCCCGCGCCGAGCGCAAAGCCGCAGACGAGTCCAACGCCATCGCCTTCTTCGGAAGCCGCACTGAAGTTGGCCACATCCGCGAACATAACGAAGACAGCCTGGTTGCGGTTCCGCCGCTTTTTGCCGTTGCCGACGGCATGGGTGGCCACGAAGCAGGCGAAGTCGCCTCGGAAATTGCCATCAACACCATCATGGAGCTTGCGCCCGACCACGCCGATTCTGACGCGTTGGCGCGTGCCGTGATTGCCGCAAACCTCAACGTTATCAAAGCGCCCGCAAAAGGCATTGGCCGCGAAGGCATGGGCACCACGCTTACCGCTGCCATCTTGGAAGGTGAGCGCCTGATCATTGCCCAGGTCGGCGACTCGCGCGCATACCTTCTACATGAAGGAAAGCTCCAGCAGCTTACGCGCGACCATAGCCTCATGGCCGACATGATCGAAGCCGGCCAGCTCACAGAAGCCGAAGCCCGCGTTCACCCGAACCGCTCGGTTATCACGCGAGCCATCGGATCCGACCCTCATATGCAGCCCGACATCTACGAGCTGAACGTTGAAACAGGCGACCGCATCCTTCTGTGCTCCGACGGCATTTGCACCATGATCGAAGATCCGCAGATCGAGCACGTTATGGGCCACAGCCGCACTGCGCAGGAATGCGCCGACAATCTGGTGGCTGCCGCGCTTGAGGCAGGTGGGTTCGATAACGCAACTGCCGTGGTGGTGGACGTTGAAGGATTTCGCGAGGTGCGCGAACGCAAAGCACAGCGCAAATCGAAGATTCTCTACACGTTCTTGGTCCTAGCGGTTATTGCCATTTTCGCAATCGCTGGCGTTACCGCCTATCAATATGTGAACAACTCCGCTTACTTGGTGAACCAAGACGGCAAGGTTGCCGTATACCGCGGTTTGCAAGACGACCTGTTCGGCATGCCTCTTTCTAGCCTCGACCGTGTTACCGATGTTGATGTGAACAAGCTTTCACCGAGTGTGGCAAGCCGCATCAACGATGGCATTTCGGTTGGCAGCATGGATGAGGCAAATGAGCTTATCGCTTCCTATCGGGAAGACATTGCCCGCCAGGATGCCGCAACCAAACAAAGCGACGCCTCCGCTTCTACCGACAAAGCAGCATCTTCCGACTCCTCTGCCTCGAAGACAAAGAAGAGCGCCAACGAAAGCGAGTAGTCAATGACCCGACGCAATACCGAGCTGATGCTTCTTTGCATCGCAGCTCCTCTTGTAATATTGCTTTTTGCCATGGTTGCCCTCAATGAAGGAAACCGGGTAACGCTTGACAACCTGACGGTGCCCTTGAGCATGTTTGCCGCCTTCGTGGTGGCCCATCTGGCCATTCGCAAGCTAGCTCCTGGCGCCGATCCTGCCATTCTTCCGCTTTCATTCGCCTTATCAGGCATTGGCATTGCCTTCATCACGCGCCTTGCACCTGACCTGGCTATGAAACAGGTTGGATGGTTGTTCCTTGGCGTGGTGTTCATGGTGCTCGTCTTGGCATTCGTGAAGAATCTCGACAAGCTTGGCAGCTACAAATACACCATTATGATCGCCGGCATCCTGCTGCTGATGTCGCCCATGCTTCCAGTTATCGGTAACGAAATCTACGGTTCGCGCATTTGGCTTTCCATCGGTGGTTTCTCTATTCAGCCTGGTGAGCTTGCAAAAATCTGTATCGTCATCTTCCTGGCAGCATACCTGGCACAAAACCGCGAGATGCTTTCCGTCTTCAATCACAAGCTGGGGCCCTTCCGTGTACCCGACATGCGTGCGCTGGTTCCCGTCATCATCATGTGGGCCGTGGCCTTGCTGGTTATCGTATTCGAAAAGGACTTGGGCTCGGCTTTGGTCCTGTTCTTCGTGTTCGTCACAATGCTCTACGTGGCCACCGGAAAGCACGCCTACATCGTTATCAGCCTTCTGATGGTTTCCGTGGGCTTCGTGTTCGTGTACTTCCTGTTCAGCCATGTTCAGGTTCGCGTCGATACATGGCTCAACCCCTTTGCGGATCCCACCAACACGGGCTATCAGCTGGTCCAATCTATCTTCAGCATCGCAGACGGCGGCTTGTTCGGCGTGGGCATCGGCAATGGCATGGCCGAGCAGATTCCTATTGTTGAATCCGACTTCATCTTTAGCGCCATAGCCGAAGAAGCGGGTCTTTTGGGTGCTGCAGGTGTGTTGCTTCTGTACCTGTGCTTCGCCATCCGCGGCATTCTGATTTCCGTTCGCGCAAAGAGCGACGTTAGCTCGTTTATGGCAGTAGGCTTCACTGCCGTTATCGTGCTGCAGGCATTCATCATCGTGGGCGGCGTAACGCGCCTTATCCCCCTTACTGGCCTTACCCTTCCGTTTGTAAGCCAAGGCGGTTCCTCGCTTCTGGCGAGCTTCATCATCTTGGGCTTCCTGTTGCGCGCAAGCGATCAGGGCACGGGCTTGGGCACCGAAATGGCATCGGGCACGGGCGTAGTAAGCCTGAACGGTGCGCTGGGACGCGTTTCCCTGGGCAAGCGCCTTACCGGCACCATGGTCGTGTTCTCCGCCTTGTTTGCGCTGTTGGTTGCTAACCTGACGATGATCATGGTTATCCAGGCAGATGAATATAAGAACATGCCCATCAACAACCATACGCTGGCAAAAGAATCCAAAACCGAGCGCGGCGCCATCACCACATACGACAATGTGCTCCTGGCTCATTCCGTGCTACAAGACGATGGCTCCTACAAGCGCGAATACCCCGCAGGCAACCTCGCTGCGCACGTGGTGGGATACGCCTCCGACACATACGGCACCTCCGGTATCGAAGCATCCTGCAACGATACGCTGAAGGGCGAAAGCAACTACGCTTCATGGATTGATGTGCTGAATTCCTATTCCGGTGCCGGCACCGCAGGCAACGATGTGAAGCTCACCATCAACTCAACCATTCAGAAAGCTGCTCAAGACTCGCTGAAGGGCTACAAGGGCGCCTGCGTCGCCATCGACCCGAAAACGGGAGCGGTTTTGGCACTCGCTTCTTCGCCCACCTATGATGCCGACGACGTTGACAACATCCTTTCTTCCGGCGGCGATTCTTCGGCACTGTATAACCGCGCAACCCAGGCGCTGTATTCGCCTGGCTCCACGTTCAAGATCGTAACGCTGACCACCGCGCTGGCAGACAATGTGGCAACCGAATCGACTCAGTACGATTCCCCCTCCACACTCGACATCGGCGGTGGCAAGGTGACGAACTTCAACAACTCGTCATATGGCACCATTACGTTGCAGCGCGCAACCGAGCTTTCCGCCAACACCGTATTCGCGCAACTCGGCGACCAGATTGGCGCAGACGGCCTTGTTTCCTCTTCTGAGAAATTCGGCTTCAACGACGCGCTGAACTTCGATTTGCCGCTTGCAAAATCACTGATGCCCGACCCGAACGAAATGACCGAATGGGAAACCGCATGGGCTGCAGCAGGCGAGCCGGTAGGCGAACACGCCAGCCCCGCGGGCCCGCAGGCAACCGTTTTGCAGATGGCATTGGTGGGCTGCGCAATCGCCAACAATGGCACCATTATGCAGCCCTACCTGGTAGACAGCGTGAACAACTCCGACGGCAAGAACAGCTATCGCGCAACGCCTTCCACGATGTCGAACGTATGCTCTTCGTCGGTGGCCAAACGTGTGCGCACGGTGCTTGAGGGGGTTGTGAACAACGGTACTGGTAAGGCAGCAGCCATTTCCGGCGTGCAGATTGCCGGCAAAACCGGCACCGCAGAAACCGGCAAGGAAAAGGACGACCGTTGGTTTGTGGGCATGGGCCCGTCCGATGACTGTTCGGTAGTAGTAGCCGTCGTCCTCGAAGAGGCTGGCGAGAGCCTTTCCGGCGGTGCAGCCGGACGCGCCCAAGGCGTACTGAGGGCAGCACTTGAAGTACAAGGGAATCTGTAAGAAAAACGTTTCCTGATTCCTCGTGAAAGCCTTGCAAAAACGAGGAACTTGACATGGTAATACGATATGCTTATGCGATGGTCGTTAAGCATGGATCCAAAGGGAGTACAAACGTGGCTGGAAGCATGGTTGGCAGAACATTCAACAACCGTTACACGCTAACTGAACGAGTCGGCCTTGGTGGCATGGCAGAGGTATACCGCGCACAGGACAACGTCCTGGGCCGCACGGTAGCCGTAAAGGTTATGCTGCCCCAGTATGCAGCCGACCCAACCTTTACCAAGCGTTTCCGTCAGGAAGCGGCATCTGCCGCTAACCTGCAGAGCCCCTATATCGTAAGCATTTACGACTGGGGCCTAGACGGCGAAACCTACTATATTGTTATGGAGTTCCTCCGCGGAACCGATCTTAAAACCGCCATCAATGAACGAGGCGCAATCAATCAGCGAAAGGCGGCCGAAATCGGCAGCCAGATTGCTCAGGCGCTTTCCGTTGCACATGAAGGCGGCGTAATCCACCGTGACATCAAGCCGCAGAACATCATGATCCAGCCTGATGGCAACATCAAGGTAATGGACTTCGGTATTGCGCGCGCAGGCGACGCGGGGCTTTCCCAAACGGCAACCGTTCTGGGCACTGCCCACTACGTATCGCCCGAGCAGGCTCAGGGCAAGGAGCTCACCGGCGCCAGCGATATCTACTCGTTGGGCGTAGTCCTCTACGAAGCCACCACCGGAAAGCTTCCCTTCGACGGGCAAGACGCGGTAAGCGTTGCCGTGAAGCAGGTCAACGAGCTTCCCGCACCGCCTAGCACCATCAATCCGAACATCGATCCTGGCCTGGAAGCCATCATCATGAAGGCCCTGGAAAAGGATCCCAATAAGCGCTTCAAGGACGCTTCAGAGATGCGTCATGTGCTGAACGACTTCCTGGCAGGTCGTCCCATTGCGCTTGGCGATGATATCAGCGGCCTTAAAACCCAGGTTATGGGTGGCGTTGCACCTATGCAAAACGGCACCGCTGTTATGAGCCCTGTTGCCGGCGGCCAAGCTACCGGTGGTTTTACCCAGGTAAGCCCACGCGTATATTCCGCCGAAGACGAAGAGGCGGCAGCCAAAAAGAAGAAGCGCAACACCATTATCGGTGTTGTCGTGGCGCTGCTATGCATCATCGGCATTGCGGGTGCTATGTTCGCCATGAATGGCAGCGGCGATAAGGCTACCGTGCCTGATGTAACGAACAAGTCTATTGCCCAGGCACGCACCACGCTTGAACAGGCAGGCTTCAAGGTTGGCACCGAAACGGAAGTGTATAGCAGCACCGTTCCTGCTGGCAGCGTAGTAAGCACCGACCCACAGGCAGGCGAGCAAGCCGTAAAGGGCTCTACCATAAAGATCAATGTATCTAAGGGAACCGAACAAGTTACCGTCCCCGATTTGAAGGGCAAATCTGCCGACGAAGCCCAAAAGGCATTGAATGAAGCAGGTCTGACGGGCCAGCAAGGCGATTCCGTATTCTCCGACGATGTTGACGAAAACATGGTCGCATCGCAGGAAACCCCTTCGGGCACCACGGCAAACAAGGGCGATACGGTGGTATTCCACCTTTCTAAGGGCTCTGAAAAGGTGACCATCCCCAATGTTGTGGGCATGACGCAGTCGCAGGCAACCTCCAAGCTGGAAAGTGCGGGCTTCGCGGTTAACACCACGACCGAAACCAGCAAGGATGTCGAAAAGGGCAACGTTACGAAGCAGAGCAAAACAGGCACCGCCACCAAGGGAACCACCATTACCATCACCATTTCCAGCGGTCTTGGCGAAGCCCCCAATGTAGTTGGCATGTCCGAGAGCAAAGCAAAGGAAACCCTCGACAAAGCAGGTTACAAATACGATCTGAAATACAAGTCCGATTCAACGGTAGCAAAGGGAAATGTTATCTCGCAGAGCACTAGCGGCAGCACGGTTACCCTTACTATTTCCGATGGCCCTAGCAGCAACAACAACCAAGAATCCGGCGGATCAGGAAACAACTAACCAGCACGGCGACAAGTACAACGACTGGCACAATAAGGCCTCGCAGCAACGCGAGGCCTTCTTTTTTACAGGCCATTCTGCATAACACGCACTGCCCACCAAGCAACAGAAAACCCGCAGCAACTGCCCGAATCAAAGCTGAAAGCACCAGAACCCTCGATATCAGCAAAGGGGCTATAACCTAAAACCACGAGTTTGATTCTCTAAAAACGACGGACAATACCGAGAGGAAGGCGATGAGCCGCTTATCTTTCTCGCGGAAACTTGCCTCGTCGCCGTCACCGTGATACCGCGCGTCTTGCGCAAGATCTGCTGCTCGCCACGCGTCTTTCGCAGAGTCTGCCCCGCTGGGTCGGTCCGCCCCTTGTAAAAACAAAAATTCCGACTTCTTTGCAACTTTTTTTCGATTAGGGACTCTCTCCTGTTCCCACAAAGCGAAAACAGGCCGTTTTGCGGCCGATTTACTGCGATTTCGAGCCGATATCCCTGCTTTGCCGCTCCGAAACAATCCCTAATCGCAAAAAAGTTGCAATTCGGGCCGTATTTTTGTTTTCGAGCTCCCAAGGCGGCATCGAACCAGCGCTATAAGCGGGTCAGGCGGGCGGTACTGTGAGGCGATACCATAGGCAGGGGCAGGGGACGACGCTATGACGAGGTCTGTACCGCCATAAACGCGACGACCAAAAACCGTCCCATAGACCGAATAACCACGAGGCACGTTTTTTGAGTCATTTCCCGTAACGCGCAACGCTCAATAAAAAAGGCCCGCCAAAGGCGGACCTGAAGATACTGGCGCCCCCGAGAGGACTCGAACCTCCGACGCACGGTTTAGGAAACCGACGCTCTATCCTCTGAGCTACGGGGGCAAAAAGGATGCTGACAATCAGCTCTGCTATCTTAACACACCCCTTCTGCCCTCCAAACAGGCGCATAAAACAACCTTCTCAAGACTTTTCGATGCAACCTTACTTCGCTACAAGGAGAAGACCCCCGCAACTCCAGTTGAAAAGGGCCTCAAAGGCACCTTTACCGCAGGAGGGGTCCACAAAGGCACTTTTACTGCGGGGTGGACCTCCGCAAAGACCCCTTCGCCACGAGAGGAAAACTCCCGCAACAAAGAACTGTCCCAGTTGAGCAAGGCACTAGAGAATGGTAGGATAACCCGCGAACGCTGTTTCAGGGCGAGGTGAAATTCCTCACTGGCGGTAACAGATCCCCCGAAGCAACCTAGCTTCATCTGAAGCCCGCAACCCTGCTTGGCCTGGCGGCTAAGCAGACTGATTTGGTGCAAATCCGAAGCCAACGGTTACAGTCCGGATGGAAGAGACAGGAGGCTTACTTTGTCTACCCCGAACACCCCCACCAAGAACACCAACGCATGGTCCACCAAGCAACTGGTCACCATGGCCCTCATGTGCGCCATTGGCGTTCTTCTTTCGTTCATTGAATTCCCCTTGCTGCCCGGCGTAACCTGGCTTAAATTCGACGCTTCGAATATGCCTGCCATGGTTTCCGGCTTCGCGTTCGGTCCTGGCGCCGGCGTTGCGGTAGGCATCCTAACCGCCATCATTCACGGCCTGCTCATGGCAGACTTCACCGGTGCACTTATGAATGTGCTCACCGTCACGTGCTTCGTATTGCCCGCCGCCATCATCTACAAGAAGAAGCGCACCTACCCCGCCGCTATTGGCGGCTTGGTGCTCAGCATCATCGCCGCAATGGCTGGCGCTGTTGTGGGCAACCTCGTTGTCACCCCTATGTGGTTGGGCGTCCCCTTCGAAGCGGTAACGGCAATGATCATCCCCATTCTTATTCCTTTCAATCTGCTTAAGGGTTTGCTCAACGCGGTTCTGACGCTGGTTATCTACAAATCAATCTCCAACCTTGTTACTCCTAAGAAGGACCAGACGAAGGGTCGCTAAACCGTGATTACCTTTTCCGACGTTTCCTTTACCTATACAGGCGAAACCAAGGTACTTTCCGAACTGGCTCTCTCTATCGAAGAGGGTCAGTTCGTCTGCGTTTTGGGCGCCAACGGCTCAGGTAAATCAACGTTCTCGAAGCTCATCAACGCACTCTTGGTGCCTGATACCGGCACCGTAACCGTGAACAACCTGGAAACCAACAATCCAGACAACACCTTCGCCATACGCAGCACGGCAGGTGCGGTATTCCAGAACCCCGATGACCAGATCGTCGCCAGCCTCGTTGAAAACGATGTGGCATTCGGCCCCGAAAACCTGGGCATAGAAAACCCCGAGCTTCGTCAACGCGTAGAAGAATCGTTGGCAAAAGTCGGCTTAGCCGGCTCCGGAAAGCGCGAAACCACAGCCCTTTCTGGAGGCCAGAAACAACGCGTCGCCATTGCAGGCGTGCTGGCAATGCATCCCTCCATTCTGATTTTCGATGAGGCTTCGGCCATGCTTGATCCGCGCGGACGCCGCGGCTTGATGCGCGTATGCAAAGAGCTCCACGAACAGGGCATGACCGTTATCATGATCACTCACTTCATGGAAGAAGCCGCGGAGGCCGATCGCGTGATCGTGCTGAACGATGGCCACTGCGTACTCGACGGCACTCCCGACGAAGTGCTTACGCAGGACCACGTTCTTCGCGACCTTAATCTTGATGTACCCTTCGCCACCCACATGTCGCGCCTTCTGCAAGATCGTGGCATCAACGTTGGCACCCATATCGAAACCGCAACGCTGAAGGAGGAACTGTGTCGATCGCTTTCGAACAGGTAAGCTTCAGCTACACGCCGCTCACCAAACGACAAAAGAAAGCTGGGGAAGTGCAACGCTACGCCTTGCGCAATGTCAGCTTCACCCTCAACGATGGCGAATTCCTTGCCATTGCAGGACATACGGGGTCTGGTAAATCCACTCTGGTACAGCATCTGAACGGCCTTGCAAACCCCACCGAAGGACGTGTGCTCTGGAACGGCAAAGATCTGGCAGACCGCAAAAACGCGAACTGCGCTCGCGGCGACATCGGCGTGGTATTCCAGTACCCCGAACACCAGCTGTTTGCCGAAACGGTCTATGAGGATGTGGCATTCGGCCCCCGCAATATGGGCTTGTCCGAAGATGAGGTTGATGCCCGCATCCGTGAAGCGCTCGCCGACGTACATCTTGATTTCGATACGCTGAGCAAACGCAGCCCTTTCGAGCTTTCAGGCGGTCAGCAACGCCGCGTGGCGTTTGCCGGCGTGCTTGCCATGCGCCCCACTACGTTGGTACTCGACGAACCGGTTGCTGGTCTTGACCCAGCATCACGCACCGATTTCCTCGACCTCATCAAACAGCTCCACGAACAACGCGACCTTACGGTGGTAATGGTTTCGCATAACATGAACGACATCGCCCTTCTTGCAGATCGTATGCTGGTCATGCACGAAGGCGAAGTGGCGTTCCTGGGCACACCGGAGGAGATTTTCACCAAGCATGCTGTCGAATTGCGCGAAATTGGCCTCGGCATCCCCCATGCCCAAACCCTGGCAAACCAGCTTCGCGCAGAAGGCATGCCCTTACCCGAAAAGCTCTATCTTCCCGAATCGTTAGCAGATGAAATTGCTCGCGTCCTTGGTGGAAGCGAGGCTGCGCAGTCATGAATATAGACGCCGTATTCGGTCGCTACATCGCCAAGGATTCCGCTGTTCACCGCATGGACCCTCGCGCAAAGCTCCTGCTTTCAATCCTGTTCATGGTCATGGTGTTTGCCGCAGGGTCGTACGTATCGTTGGGCGTCGCCGCATTGTTTACTGCGGGAATGTTCGCTTTCGCGCACATCTCACTTCGCCAAGCATTCACCTCCATCGCGCCTCTGGCCATTCTGGTGGTTTTCACTGCGCTGCTGAACATTTTCTTCGTTCAGGGCGGCGAAGTGTACTTTCAGCTATGGATCATCTGCATTAGCCAACAAGGCTTGCACCAGGCACTCTTTATCGCTATCCGCCTTACTATGCTGCTGCTGGGCGTGAGCCTGCTTACGCTGGCCACCACCACGCTCGATCTCACCGATGGCTTCGAGCGCCTTCTAGAGCCCTTCAAACGCTTCGGATTGCCCGCTCATGAGCTGTCTATGATGATGGGAATCGCTCTGCGCTTCCTGCCCCAGTTCGCCATCGAACTGCGCACTATCTACCGTGCGCAGATTAGTCGTGGCGCAAATTTCGGCAAGGGACCCAAAGGGGGCGTTGCCATGATGACTTCGCTTATTGTGCCTCTGTTTACCAGCGCGTTCCGACACGCCGAAACGCTTTCTTTGGGCATGGATGCGCGCTGCTATCATGGAGGCGAAAACCGCACCCGCTTAAAAGAACTCTCTTTCAGCAAGCGCGATATCGCGGGTACCGTTTATTTAGGAATCGGCACTGCAGCCGTACTGGCGACCGACCTCGTCTTGAACATGCTGCCATAAACGCAGAACCGTACAGCTCGCCACTTCCCCACTCGTGCAAAACCCGGTCCAGTAAGGAAAACCAGCACGCAAGCGTCAAACCCCAAACCCCGAACGCATCGAAGCAATAACGACATTTGACGGTCTCAGCAATCAGGGCAACCGCCAACCACTCGAAAGGAACACCGTGGACGACATCATTGAATACCTTACCGCAGTACCCGCATGGTACCTGGCAACCTGCGAAGGCGACCAGCCCCGCGTTCGCCCCTTCAGCTTCGTTATGCGCGAAGGCGACACCCTGTGGTTCTGTACTGCAACTAACAAAGATGTTTATCATCAGCTGCAGCAGAACCCCAAATTCGAGCTTTCCGCATGGAAGCCCGGCCGCGGCTGGATCATCGTTACGGGCGTAGCCGATTTGAACGACACCGCAGGCGATGAGGTTCGCAAAGCAGGCTACGAGCACATGACGGCACTTGGCGAAACTTACGAAGACTGGGGCGATCCGCGCCTGACGTTCTTCTCCCTGAAAGAAGGCATTGCCAAGATCGATGACATTGACGGCTCTTCCAGGAGCATCGAGCTGTAAAGGCGTCGAAGCGCATACAACGCATTTGCATCAGGCCCCGGCCGGCAACGAACCTGTCCCGCATCTAAAAAATGGGGCGGGTTCGCAAAAGCCCAGACGGGGCCTCCTGTTTATCTGACGGCATGTGAGCCGGCTTGCCAGAAACCTGAAGTCCTCGGCGATGCACAACCGCCCAGAAAAGCAATCACCGTACCCCACCAACTCGGAACAAAACCCGATAAAACAAAAAAGCGCCGGTCCATGACCGGCGCCAAACTTTACAGCATAGAGATTTGATCGACGAGCTTTCGTGCCGCATCGCGAACCGAAAGGCCGTTGATGTCGATAGTAAGATCGGCGTACTTTTCGTACAGGGGCACGCGCTCCTCGTACAGGTCAGCCAAGCTCATACCAATACCGTTCTTCATAACGACACCGCGCTCATGAAGGCCGCCTAGACGGTTTTCCAGCTCTTCGTAGGAAACCTGCAGGTATACAACCGTGCCGATAGAGGACAGATGCTTCATGGCCTCGTCGGAATAGACAGCAGAACCACCCGTAGCAATGATGGCATGGCTCGTGGAAAGCGTGCACAGCACTTCATTTTCCACTTCGATAAAGCCATCAGGACCGCATGCATCGATAATCTTCTGCAGTGTCTTGTCGAGCTTGCCCTGAATAAGCAAGTCGGCATCGATGAATTCATAGCCAAGGATCTTCGCCAAAACAACGCCCAAGGTTGACTTGCCAGCGCCCGGCATGCCAATAAGGATGATGTTCTCGGTGGTGTTAGTCATGAGGACCGTCCTCTTTCCATTTATCTCTACCGAAAGCAACTATAGCACGTTTCGCTTCAACCCTCGGAGCCACCACCTCGTTCACCAAGATGGCTACGAAAATCAACGCAAATCCGACCAGCAAACGGCTCGTCATAACCTCTCCGTACAGCAGAACGGAGAACAGCACGCCAAATACCGATTCCAAGCTAAGAAGCAACGCTGCCTGCGAGGGGTTAACGTACGCGAGTGAAACGTTCTGGATGCCAAACGCGATGATCGACGCGAACACGATGAGAAAGGCCATCTGACCAACAATGGTAGGCGTTATCACCGCAGCCGTAGGAAGCGTTTCCGTGACTGCACCAACGATGCATCCGAAACAACCTTCGGTGATGAATTGGAACACCGTGAGCATCAGTGCGTCGTGCTTTTCAGTGAACTTGGACACAAAGACGATGTGAACCGCAAACAAAACCGAGCTGACCATTGTCAGGGATTCGCCAAAGCCAATGGAAAACGTCTGCCCTGATGTAGTAACCGAAACCAGCCAAATACCCACAACGGCAATGCCAGCAGCCCCTATATTGAAAAAGGAGGGGCGCTTACGCATAAGGACCCACCAGGCAAACGGAACCACGACGCAATACGTTGCAGTAAGAAATGCGTTGATGCCCGGCGTTGTATGCTGCAGACCTACGGTTTGCGCCAGGAATGCTGAAAAATCGAACACTGCTAGCACCATGCCCGCGCCCAAGGCGCGCTTAGAGAAATGGGCCTTCACCCGCTTACGCAGAATAAAAAGAAGAATGAAGCCCGCCAACGTGAAGCGGATGCCCAAAAGCCACGCCGGCGGCATAACCGCGACCACATCCTTCATGACCACGAAGCTGAAGCCCCAAATCATTGCGGCCAAAACCAACAGTATTTTATAAACCCATGAAGGTATTTCAGAAAGAGCAATCATAAGTGCCCATTATAACCAAGCCGCTCCCCGCAAGGGGCAATTGCACGGCACTGGCTCGATCTAGGAGCAATACGGCTTCCCGCTGCAGAATACCCGATGGGCAATCTGCCCACCGTTCCCATCGGCGGCGCAATCGCCGTTATCGGCGACAGATCTCCTAAGGCAACCTGACCGCAATCGGGCATTCCCAGCATGTATCCCGCCTTCAATCGCAGCGAACAGCAGCCGCCCTTCGCACCAGACCAACCAGAACCGCAGGCAGAAAGCATCAGACAGGCAAATTCTAACGGGCGCCGCCACCGCCGCCAAAGCCGCCACCGCCGCCGCTGGAGAATCCACCGCCGCCGCCAGAGCCATCGGAGGAATCGCCCGAAAGCGCCGACTGCACTGCCTGGATAGATTCCGATACCGACGTGTTCAGCATCGAGCCAAGATCGGGCATGGTGGTATTCGCATAGTAAGTCGAGGTATACAGCCCCCACCATGGCACATACGAGCTGTCCAGCGCCTCATCGTTATTCAGCTGGAACATCTCGGGCACCTTCTTGCGTAGCTCACCAATAGCCTGTTCAGCTACGCCGAACAGATAGGCATACACCATGAATTCGCCCCATACCTTCACATCGGCGGCAGGGCGTTCATCCAACGCAGAGAATTCCGTAAGCCATTTACGCAGTCCTTTGCAGCGCGCATAGACATCGGCGCCTTTCTGCGTGCGGCGCTCCATGAAACGAGAAACCACAATAAGAGCCACTCCCGTGATGATGCCGGGAACGAGAACGAGGAAGTTCTCGAAGATACACGCGATGATAAAACATCCCAGTATCAGCGCAATTGCCACCGAAAGCATACGGAAGCGCTTCGACTTCGAGTAGCTTTCAAAGTACTCGGCTGTTATCACATGCGAAGTTACCAAACCCTGCCAATCGGACATGGCTTCGTTGAATTCTTCGGGGTTACTCTCGGCATACGCTTTGATGGTTCCCAACCACAGCGAAGGCTGGCCTTGCGCTACCGTATCGAACAGGAATGACATAGCCTTGCGGTCAATCGTGCTATTGAGCGAAAGCTCTACCTGAGGTACACGCGTAAGGTAGTAGTCATCGACTTGCTTCTTTCGAATGACACCACCCTGTTCGTACGAACCCTTGTTAATCAAGATCGCACCAGCATTGGCAAGATGCATAATGGTTGCCGTGAAATCGGTTGAACTTTCCTTATCGAAGGTCCACAAACGACCGATCACGGCAGGGTGGGCGCCAGCTTCCGGCACATCACGCCAATATTCATCCTCGAAGGTAGGCTTGAGCTCTTTGCCGTAGCGGACAAAGGAACGAACGCCCCATACCAGCAAGGCCAGGCAAACAAGAATCACCACGATAAGCAAACCGAGCGAAAGCGCGCGCTGCGCGTTGGCGCGGTCTGCCCAGGTCTGCTCTTCGGAAAGAACGGTATCGAGGCGAGCGGTAGATTCGTGCACGTTGTCGGCTCCGGAAACTATGCCCGACAGCCACTCAACGGGAAACACCACACGCGCTTCTGCATAGGAACCTGCGCTTACGTGGGGAACGCTGTAGCTTACCGTGCCGTCACCATTGATGGCAACCGTAGCATCTAGAGGACCATGACCCCACGCGCGCACATTTTCACCCGCCGTAACCTTGGCCCCCGAAGCGATGGGAAGGTTCAACGTCATGGTCACATCACTGGAATCTTCAGCCCAGCCGCTGCCCACAAACTGCCAGTACAGCTCTCCCACATCGGAGTATGCCTGCGCAGCCTTGGTTACGGTGTAGTCCAGCTGCACAACGTCCACTTCGTCTTCCACCGAGAAGAACACATAGACGGTGTTCTTGGGCTTATCGAATGAGTAAGCGTCGTCACCAGGGCCACCCGACTCACGCCAATCAAGCTGGAAGGGCACGCTGGGAAACTCCGAGAGAGATTTCGCTGAAGAACCCATGCTTACGCTGTTGATCTTGATATCGGAGCCAGAAGGCAAGCTATCGAAGTTCCACCATACCGCCGTAAAAGTACCGCTGAAATCAAACGTGCGCTGCTCAACCACATGCAAGTCGCCGTTAGGCTGCACCGTTGCATTGATGGTGGTATGCGGCATTTCGTATGACTTTGCATGAGCCTGCTGCGGCGTGAAGCAAAGGCAGGCAAACGCCAGCGCCAGAACTGCAACAGCAAGGGCTACGCCCTTGCCAAAGCTGCTTTTGACCTGATTTTCGACCACAAGTGTGGCGAATTGGCCGTTTTGGCTATTTTTTTTGATAAAAGCATGGTTTTGCACTGCTCTTCTCCTTGCAAGATGAGGGCGGGCAGGTTATCATTTCAATTCGCATATACGGAGAGCTGACCGAGAGGCCGAAGGTGCTCGCCTGCTAAGCGAGTATACGCCAAAAGCGTATCTGGGGTTCGAATCCCCAGCTCTCCGCCACCGTATATCGAGCCCGTTCATTTCGAACGGGCTTTTTCATTTTATACGACCCAGCAGCAAGCAGACCCTTTATCGCCCAATCGGGCGAGAATCGCTTGGGGGCGCACTAGGTTTTAGCAAGAAACGCCTTGGCAAAATCGACTAAATAGCAACCGGCACCCTCAAGCCGGCTGCTGGAAAAGAGCGACACCAAAGCAACGATGCCGCCCAAATAGGGCGGCATCGTTTTACTCGTTGCGTTGGATCAAATGCTGATTCGCACTCTGCCGGAAGCAAGAGCCACAAACGGCATACGTCTCTTTATTTCACTGAAGGCGTATCCGACGGATCTTTAGGGGCGGTTCCTATGTTTACCGAAGGAGCCTGCGAAGCATCGTTGCCCTGGCCAAAGGAAACAACCGGCGCAGCCGAAGCAGCCGCATTGGCATCGAAGTTCTCACGCGCAGTGAACTTGAAAAGGCCGGCAACCAGCACTCCAGGGAACGTCTGAATCGCACTGTTGTATTTCATAACCGTATCGTTGTAGCTCTGACGCATATAGCTGATTTTGTCTTCCGTAGCGGAGATCTCAGCTTGCAGCTGCTGGAAATTAGCATTTGCTTTCAAGTCGGGATAAGCCTCAGAAACCGCGAATAAGCTCTTCAGCGTACCCGAAAGGAAGTTATCGGCAGCCATCTTCTGCTCGGGCGTCGTAGCGTTGCATACCGCAGAACGCGCTTCGGTTACCTTTTGGAGCGTACCGCTTTCGTGGGCAGCATAGCCCTTCACCGTTTCCACCAAATTGGGAATAAGATCCAAACGGCGCTGCAGCTGAACATCAATTTGCGACCAAGCATTGTCAACGCGGTTGCGCAGCTGAACGAGGTTGTTGTACAGGGCAATAAGGACGATGGCCAGAATCACCACCACAACAACGATTGCAATAATTGCTTCCATAACTTGCTCCTAGCGTTTCTCGCGCAGCCACGCCCGCAGACGCGCTGCTATGATGCGGGAAAACCACTGGTGATTTTCGCCACCTTGCCTCGAATTACTCGATGCTTCTATTATAAAGCCTCCACAATGGCAGCGCCCAATGGAGAGAAAGACGTTACGCGCGTCCACCATTCATGCTTGCGCGCCTCAACCGAAGCCTCACACGCCGCCTGGTAGTTATCGAAAATGCAGCACACCGCCGAACCGCTTCCGCACAGCACCACATTTTCTTCACCAGCAGCAGCCCTTCCCCACTCAAGGACTTGTGCAACCACCGGCGTTACCGAACAAGCCGCCTTTTCGAGGTTGTTGTACAGGGAAACATCAACCGCAGCATCCAAAGCCGCAATCGACGAAAGATACTCTGAACTGGGCAAAACAGGATCTTCATCAAACGCCGCATAGGCCTTACCCGTAGATACGCCAGCATCGGGGCGAACAAGCAGAACGAAGCCAGAACGGGGCTCAAGCTGAGCCTCAAACACGTCGCCCTTACCCGAAAGACGCGCGCAACCGCCTTTCAGGAAGAAGGAAACATCGGCGCCCAAACGCGATGCCACTTCCTGCACACGCTCATCTTCCACGCCAACGCCCCACAGCGTTGCCGCACCGACCAACGCAGCAGCCGCATTGGAAGAGCCGCCGCCCAAGCCCGCTTCAGCAGGAATTACCTTGTTGAGGATCATTTCGATGGTTTCATCCTGCGTGCGGCCCAAAGCCTTTGCCAGCTCAACCACAGCCTTGTAGGCGATGTTTTCCTCGGCCTTGATCAAAAGAGGGTCGATGGTAAAAGAGCTTTCGCACTTCAGCATCACCTGAAGGCCATCGCCCGAGCCCTCGTCGTCAAAACGACGCATGGAAAGCGTGTCGTGCAGGGCAAGCGAGTGCATGATGGTTTGCACCTCGTGGAACCCGCTTTCCTGCTTTTCACCCACAGCCAAAACCAGGTTCACCTTTGCAGGCGAAATGATCTTTGTAACGTTTTTCATTGGCAAACCTTCAAGCCTCATGCAGAAGCACCATCCTGATTCGATTCTTTATTGTTCTACTCGTTTATCGCAGCAGCGGGCTCATTTGCTTCCTCGGCGCGCGCTACGACCTTTCTTGCTTTATTGCGCTTGCGCTTTTCGCGAAAAAACGTTTGCAGCAACGATGCGCAATCCTCTTCGCATACCCCAGGCGTAACCTCGAACACATGGTTCAACCGCTCGTCGGCATTCACCTGATACAGCGAGCCTAACGCACCTGCCTTCGGATCAAATGCACCAAACACACAACGATCGATGCGCGCCTGGTGCATAAGCCCCGCGCACATGATGCATGGCTCAAGCGTAACGTACACCGTACACCCCGATAGACGCCAAACGCCTAAATTGTTTGAGGCTTGTTTCATTGCAAGGAATTCAGCATGGCCGGCAGGGTCGGCATCCGTCTCGCGGCGATTATATGCAGCGGCAATTACCTCTCCGTCGCGCACCACCACTGCGCCGATGGGCACTTCGTCAAGCAGTTCCGCCTTGCGCGCTTCAGCAATTGCCAGACGCATGAATTCAATATCTTGCGTATCTGAAGAAATGAGCTCCATACCTCACCACCAAGTTATGCTATCCTAATCCCTACCGATTCGGAGGAATGGCAGAGTGGTTGAATGCGGCGGTCTTGAAAACCGTTGTGCCGCAAGGCACCGTGGGTTCAAATCCTACTTCCTCCGCCAGAATTTCCAAGCCCGTTCATTGAACGGGCTTTTTGTTTTACCTACTGTAAAACCAGCAGCAGCCAGCCTTTTGCGTCATCTTGTCCACTTGCAGGGCGACGGGCATTTCACGACCCCCCTGTCTGACCCCGCAACGCAATTGACTAATCAGCGAAAAAGGTTTCCATCGCAAAATCGACGGGCATTTCACGACCCAGCCAAAGACGCTCGGCAATTGCCGCCTGCTGCACAAAGGGGCCAGCGCCGTCAACGGTTTTACAGCCGCAGGAACGCGCCAGCTGTATGAGTTCGGTGTTGCGGGGGTTGTACACCAGATCCGCCACGATAAGCTCGGGTCGCAACATATCCGCCGTCAGAAGACAGCCGGGATCATCGGGATACCCCACGGTGGTTGTATTTACCACCAAGGCCGATTCGGCAAGCGATGCCCTTAGCTGATCTTCGTCAGAAAGAGCATAAAGGGAAATCTCACAGGGAGAATACCCGTGTAATCGATCGATCAGATCATATCCCCTTTGCAGATACGACTCCTTCCTATTGAACACATCGATCTGCGCCACTCCATCGAGCGCCGCCTGAACAGCAACGGCGGAAGCTGCGCCACCAGCGCCCAACACGGTTATCTTCTTTCCGCGCACATTGATGCCATTCAGTACCAAATTGCGCATAAAAGCGGCACCGTCGGCGTTGTCGCCCAAAGAACGGCCATTCTGAATTACCACAGTGCTTACCGCACCCATAATTTCTGCCGTCCGAGAAATTTCATGAAGATAAGGGACGATGGCATTCTTATACGGTGCCGTTACGTTATAGCCCAAAAAGCCAAGCGCCTCCATGCCACGCACAGCCGATTCCAAGTTCTCTGGTTTCACATTGAAGGGAACAAAGGCGTAATCGTAGCCCATCCTCTCAAACACAGCATTGTGGATAGCCGGCGAGCCAGAATACGTTACGGGTGAGCCAATAAGACCCACCAGCCTTGTAGAGCCGGAAATACGAGTTACCGCGTCCATACAACCCTTCCCATCACGCGAGCCATGCTCGCAAACGCCCATTCATTGGACGAATTACGCTGGAAACAACTCTACCGCAAGCCCAGTCGCGTGAAAAGAAACGGCATTTCTCACCGTGGGTACGCAACAGGCTAACCTTCCATTTGCTCAGCCACTAGCAGCCATTCCTCTTCCAACGCTTCAATGCGCTGCTCAAGCTCGTGAATACCCGCCTGCGCTTCACCTAATGCCTGATAGTCATAAGGATCAACCTTCAGCAGATCCTCCTTGGCCTGGGCGAGCTTCTTTTCCTGAGTCTTCATCTTGTTCTCGATGGAGCGCGCCTGCTTTTTAAGCTCTCGAACCTCGGCGGCAGAAAGCCCCGATTGGGCCTGAGGCTGGGCAGCACTACCCTGCTTTGATGCGTTTGTCGTCTTGCTCGATTGGGCCCTACGGTCTTCTTCAAGCAATTCAAGGTACTCGTCCACACCACGAGGACAATGCGTGAGCTTGCCGTCGATAAGCGCGAACTGATCATCGGTTACGCGTTCCATCAGGTAGCGATCGTGACTTACCACGATCAACGTGCCCGGCCAGGTATCGAGCAGATTTTCCATAGCCACAGTCATATCGGTATCAAGGTCATTGCTGGGCTCGTCAAGGATAAGCACGTTTGGCGAATCAAGCAGAATCAGCATCAACTGCAAACGGCGCTTCTGGCCACCGGAAAGCGTTTCGACCGGCATATTCAAATGGGCATTGGTGAATCCCAACTGCTCAAGCAACTGAGCAGGGGAAACTTCCTTGCCGTCTATCATGTAACGAGCGTTGTATCGAGAAAGAACCTCGCGAACGCGATCGCCCTTCAGCTTTTCCAGTTCTTCAAGCTTCTGGGAAAGGAAAGCGAATTTCACGGTCTTGCCAATTTTCACGCGACCCGTTTGAGGGCGGAGCTTGCCCTGAACGATATCGAGCAACGTCGATTTGCCAGCGCCGTTTGTGCCCAAAAGGCCATAGCGATCACCAGGACCGATCATCCAGGTAACATCATCGAGAACCTTGTTCTGTCCGTAGGAGAACGAGGCGTCGATCACATCAACGCACTTCTTCCCCAATCGAGAAATAGCCGCGCGCTTAAGTTCTGTGGTGTTACGAAGCGGAGGCTCTTCCGCAATAAGGGCACGTGCCGTTTCAACATGAAAACGTGGCTTGCTAGAACGCGCCCGAGCGCCACGGGAAAGAAATGCCAATTCACGGCGAATAAGGTTCTGTCTTTTCTGTTCCGCCACCTCGGCCTGGCGCTGACGCTCCACCCGTTGGAGAATATAAGCGGAATAGCCACCCTCAAATGGTTCGGCGATGCCATCGTGCACTTCCCACATGCGAAGGCATACCTCGTCGAGGAACCAGCGGTCGTGCGTTACTACCACCAAGGCACCAGCGCCTCGTGAAAAGCGCTTCTTAAGGTGCTTTGCCAACCAGTTGATGGCAACCACATCAAGATGGTTGGTGGGCTCGTCAAGCAGCAACACGTCAGCATCGGCAATCAGTACACGGGCAAGGTCAACGCGGCGGCGCTGGCCGCCGGAAAGCGTGCCAACTTCGGCATTCCAGTCCAAGTCGCCGATCATGCCGTCGATGATGTCGCGAATGCGAGCATCGGAAGCCCATTCGTATTCGGGTGTATCGCCTACCACATTCCATCCAATGGACTTTGCGTCATCTAACTCATCTGCCTGGCGAAGAGAGGCAAAGCGAACACCACCTGTTCGCAGCACGCGGCCATCATCGGGTTCAATCGTTCCGTCGAATAAGCCTAAAAGCGACGATTTGCCATCACCGTTACGACCAACCACACCCACGCAATCGCCATCGTCAACGCCAAGGGAAAGCGATTCGAAGATCACCTTCGTGGGATATTCCAAATGCACATTTTCACAGCCAAACAGAAAGGCCATTGCCTGTTGCTCCTTTGTTCGCGCCTCACCTTTTTCGGAAAGCCATCATATGAGTATATCTGCATTTCCGCTTCATCCGCCGTCCTCAGGCCAGCATTAGCACATATCTTCAAGAGCACAGCACGATTCGCTTCGCAACTTCCTCGAGGCGCCATTGACGCCGCGATTCACCGCAAAAACCGTGCATCCTCCGTACCGTAAATTTTCCGGCTCATGATTTTGCTATAGTCTCAATCATGGATTTAAAGAAAGAAAAGATCGGCATTGTTCTCATAAATACGGGCTCCCCCGACTCCCCTGATCCGCAGGACATTCGCCCGTACCTGATCGAATTTCTTTCCGACCGAAACATCATCAAGGTTCCGCCAGCTATCTGGCAACCCATCTTGCGTCTCTTCATTGCCCGAACCAGGCCGAAGAAAACAGCTCCGCGCTACCAGCAGATATGGACCCCCAATGGTTCGCCGCTTGCAGTTGAATCGCGCGCTCAGTGCGATGCATTAAACAAGCGCCTTGCCAAAGCGGGCATCAACGCTCTGTGCGAAGTTGGCATGCGCTATGGCAACCCTTCAATAAACCATGCTCTGCAAAGGCTCGAAGCGGCTGGATGCAGCAAAATTGTTGCATTGCCTCTGTTTCCTCAAACCGCCTTCAGCACCGTTAAAACTTGCAAGGAAGCCATACAGGATCAGGTTGGCAAACATCCCAACCTATCGCTCGAGGCAATTGTCGAAGGCTACAACGACAACCCTTTATACACACAGGCACTCGCTGCATCCATACGCGATGTTTGGGAGTATCGTCCAGGCAGCAAGCTTCTTCTCTCGTTCCACTCTATCCCCCTTGCGGACATCGAAGCGGGTGATACCTATGTGGAGCAGATCGAAGCCAGCGTGAATCAAGCAATGGAGCTGCTTGGAATACCCCAATCCGACTGGGCCATTGCCTACCACTCGCGCTTCGAGGATTCGCGTGCGTGGGTTACGCCCCATCCCAAAACCCAACTGGCCCAATGGGCTGCCGAGGGAGTTTCGCGGATAGCCCTTGTAACGCCTGGCTTTGCTTCCGACTGTTTGGAATCGCTCTATGACATTAAGTCGGTAGCGTGCGATTTCTTCTGCACTCTGTGCAGCCAAAACGACATTACTGCAGACGTCACCTATATTCCCTGCTTAAACCACCGCGAAGACCACATTGACCTGCTATTCAATGTTGTGAAAAAAGCAATAGAATCGATTGATACGGCGGAAAAGCCAACGAACCTGGCTTAACGCCGAGCGAGACCATTAGATAAACCGGCCCGCGTAATCGAATGCCCCCATAAGCCAAAACCTCGCCATAAACAAAAATAGGCTGGATGTGCTTTTGCGCATCCAGCCTATTTGAAAGTAACCGCTAGCCCCATTTGGGGCCTTACGACACAAAGGGAAGACCCGCTCCCAGAGCGAGCCTTCTGTCCTTATTTATTTGATTACCAATACGGGCATCGGTGCTTCACGCAGAACAGCGTAGGAAACCGAACCGAGAACACCGCGAATTGCACCAAGACCACGAGAGCCCATTACGATAAGGTCGGCGTTAACCTTTTCAGCATAGCCGAGAATGTCAGCGGCCGGCGTATAGCCAGGAATTACCTCGATGGTTGCCTTATCGCCCAAGGAATCGAGCGAATCGCCAATGCCTTCCTTAACCTTTTCGGTTTCTTCATCAATGGTCTTGTTGTAAAGGGCCATGATGTCTTCAACGGAAAGCAGGTACTGCTGAGGATCGAACGAAGCACTGTTGAAGTTCGCGGGAAGCTGAGCGTTGGGATGCGTGGTTACAAATACCACATGAAGCTTTGCGGCTTCTTCGCCGCCAACGATTTCAGCAGCCTTCTTCACGGCAGCAAGAGCCTGGTCGGATCCATCATATGCAACGACAACGTTTTCGAAAACCATCGTTACCCCTCCTTGAAGTGTTGCAGCAAGCCCCTCGCACGCCTACGGTGCATGCCTGCTTCTGATGGTTCAAGGATAACACGTTCACATGTTCTCGAACAGTATTCAATAGAACTAAATAGCCAGTTCAAAGCAAATGAATTGCAATAATTAATAATCATTTACGATTCCATAAGCTATGCGTTTGGCTATTTTGAACACCCCAACGACAACACCCGACATCCTCCACGCACAAAAAGGCCTCCCGCTTCTTTCGGCATGAAACGGGAGGCCTTTCATGGACTTTCATCGCACAGTTTTGGAAGCACACACCGCAGAACAGGACACCGAAGCGTGTGCCGAAAACGCCAGACAAAGACGGTTACTTCAAAAAGCAGCCCTTTGACTCCAGAGGCTCGATGTTAAGCTTCATATTTGGATCTACAGTAATAGAAAGCAAATAGGTTTTGATAGCTTCATCAACTTCGTATTCAATGTCGATATCGCCATCAAACACGCACCAGTAGAACAGCAAGCCCGTCGACGCGGCGGCAATGCGAAGCATGGCTTCGTCAAGATCGACATCGTCACGCACAATACCCAACTCGATAGCTTCTGCAAGATAATTGCGAACCGAAACAATGATGAAATCGTCTTCAGCATCGCGATGCATGAAGTCGAAGAAAGGATTGTGATTGGAAGCATACAGGCCGGAAACGAATTCAAGACCCATGTCCTTGCAGTACTCAACATAAGCACGATACAAAAGAAGGACGCGCTCAACTGGGCCATATTCGTCACTGCCCTCAAGAGCCTTTTCGCGATAAGGTGCGAAAGCGTACTTCAGGTAATAGGAGATAAGATCCTCCTTGCCGCTGAACAGGTTGTAGAAACTACCTGTTGAAAGCCCAGCCTCATCGCAAATGTTGCGAACGGTAAGCTGCTTCATGCCATCGCGGTTCACGAGCTTGATAGCGGCTTTCAAAAGCTTTTCGCGCGTCACCTGAGCCCTTGTTTCATGAACAGACACATACTGGTTCCGCCTTATCATGAGCAATCCCCTTCCAGTTTTCCGCAGTCTTCCACACCATACACGATTACGTTATATTGCACGAATCGCTCCAACAAATGAACATGTTCTAACAAGGTTATACCATGCGATGAGAATCCAATCGTCGCAAACACGATACCTTCTGCAAACCTGCCACCAGTAAAAGCAAATGGGGGCACAAGGCCCCCGTATTCATTTTGCTATGCGCGGCTCACACGTGCGCCTTGCGGTGTATCTTCAACCACAAAGCCCAGATCGCCCAACCGATCGCGTACCGCATCGGCAAGGGCGAAGTTCTTTTCCTTGCGGGCTTCAGCGCGACGCGCCAGCAGCGCTTCGATGGCCCCCTCGGCGTCGCATCCCGTAAATCCAGCAAGCTCAACGGCCAAGGCCACAACTTCGTTCGAGGAATCGCACTCCTTGTCTTCGCAAGCATTGAGATCGACACCGAGAACGCTAAGCAGGTCGCACACCGCATCGGCGCCGGCAAGCACTGTGGCAGCATCTTCGCTGCTCACCGAAGCCTCAGCGAGGATCGTGTTCGCTTCGCGCACAAACGAGCAGATAGAGCCCAAAGCACCCGCCGTATTGAAATCATCGTCCATTGCCTCAATAAACGAATCGCACATATCGTCGATTGCTTTTTGATAAGCAACAAGGTCGACCGTGGTTTCACCTTCGGCGTTGGCGCACAACCATGCGGTGTTCTTAACGAAGTTGGTAAGACGGGAAAGCATTGCCTCCGATTCGCCCAAACGCTCGTCCGAGAAGTCGAGCGGGCTTCGGTAATGCGTTTGCAGCATCAGCATGCGAAGCACACGGGCATCGGTAGTCTTAAGCACATCGCGCAGCAACAGGAAGTTGCCCAGTGACTTGGACATCTTTTCGTGGTTGATCTGAAGCATGCCTCCATGCATCCAGTAATTGGAGAACGTGCAACCAAAAGCAGCTTCTGACTGAGCACGCTCGTTTTCGTGATGAGGAAACGCCAGGTCTGCGCCACCACCGTGGATATCGAACGGGAGGCCCAGGTACTTCTTCGACATAGCCGAGCACTCGATATGCCAGCCGGGACGGCCTTTGCCCCAAGGAGAATCCCACGAAGGCTCGCCTGGCTTGGCCGCCTTCCACAGGGCGAAATCAAGGGGATCACGCTTGCGATCTTCCAAGCCCTGGCCGTCTGCGCGCAGCTCACGATGGCCCGACTCCATTTCGTCGACATTGCGGCCAGAAAGCTGACCATAGCCCTCATACGAACGAACCGCAAAGTATACGTCGCCTTCAACCTCGTAGGCATGACCGCCTTCGATGAGTTTTTCGACCAGCGCGATCATCTCGTCGATTTCCTCAGTGGCACGAGGGCGAACATCCGGGTCCATTACGCCGGCAGCACGCATGTCGTCGATAAATGCCTGGGCGTATTCCGCAGCAACCTCAGAAGCGCTACGGCCCTCTTCGTTTGCCTTTTTGATGATCTTATCGTCCACGTCGGTGATGTTCTGCACGAACTTCACCTCGTAGCCACGCCAAATCAGATAACGGCGAATGGTGTCAAACGAAATAAACGTGCGAGCATTTCCGATATGAATGTAGTTGTACACAGTTGGGCCGCATACATACATATTCACCTTACCGTCGGCAACGGGAATGAAGGGGCGCTTTTCACGCGCCTTGGTATCGTAAATCTTGATCATGCAATCTCCTCGAAACAGCATATGCGGCAACTGCCGCACGCGAATTCTACCAGTAGGAAGGGGCCCGCTCTACGGGCTACTTACAGCGGCATACCAACGCCACAGCCTGAGCAGAAATGCCCTCTTCTCGGCCCTCAAAGCCAAGGTGCTCGGTAGTAGTTGCCTTCACTCCCAAGTTTTCTACCGCGATCCCGCAGGCAGTCGCCAGGTTTTCACGCATCATATCGCGATAAGGCGAAAGCTTTGGAGCTTGGGCGGCAATTACGCAATCGATGTCAACGATAGAAAAGCCTTGTTCACGCACAAGATTCGCAACCGCAGCCAACAGCTTCAGAGAATCGGCACCCTCATAAGCAGGATCGGTATCGGGGAAAAGCTTGCCGATATCGCCACCTCGAATCGCGCCGAGCAGGGCATCGGCCACCGCATGAGCCAACACATCGGCATCAGAATGACCCAAAAGCCCCTGATGATGAGGGATTTCTACGCCACCCAAAATCAGTTTGTGATCAGGGGCAAAGGCATGCACATCGTAACCGAGACCCACACGCATGGGCACGGCAGATATAACTTGGTTTTGCTCAGTCACTTAGAGTTGCTCCTCTCGGCGATCTTCAATTGCCGCGCGAATTGCCGCAGAGATAATCAGATAGTCTTCAGGAACGGTGAGTTTGATGTTGTCGCGCTTTCCCTCAACCATGAGCACACGGCCGCCCAAACGTTCAATAAGCGAAGAATCGTCTGTACCCACAAATCCATCGGAGAGGGCCGAAGCATGAGCGCGGCGGTAGATGCCAGCGCGGAAAACCTGAGGGGTTTGAGCGTTCCAGAACACCGAGCGGTCGGGCGTGCCAACCACTACCCCGTTTTCGACAACTTTCAACGTATCGATGGAGGGATGCCCCACCAATGCGCCGTCGCAATCAATATTGCCTTTGAGCGTGCTGATGGTGTGTTCGATGAGCTCTTTGGTGATAAGAGGCCTTGCGCCATCGTGGAGCATAACGAACTCGTATTCCTCGGGCACCAGCTCAAGGCCGGAAAAGGCAGATTCTTGGCGAATCGATCCAGCGGGAGCCATAACAATGGGCGTCACAAAGGGAAACGGATCGATTGCTTTAGAAAGGTATTCGCTCATGCGCTCTTCGGGGCACACGATAACGATAAGGCCCACATCGCCTACAGCATCGAACACTTCGGCAGAACGGGTGAGGATGGGCTTGCCGGCAATTTCCACGAGCTGCTTGCCACCTTCGTGACCAAAACGCTCGCCGCTGCCGCCGGCCAAGATAATCGCAGCAGTTTTGGGGTTCTTATCAACGACACCCTCAAGACGGGGTTCCGCCTTGAGGGCATCGAAATTGACGTCATCGAACATAGCCATTGCGTGCTCAAGCACGGAAGGGGCAAAAATCGGATCGATGGTCTTTTCAGTCATGATAGCTCCTGTACACCTGGTGCGGATTCAGAGCCGCAGCGCTGGTGCACTTCAGGCTCAGTCGGCTGCCTGGCCTCCTGCAGAAGAGCCGCCACGCGAAGAAATACCCGCGTGACCAAGATCATAGCCGGCAAGAAGCAATTCAGCCTCGGCAGCTATGGTATCACGCTTGCGCGGTGCCGGGATAGAGCCAGTACCCGCATTGAATACGAGCTTGTCATCTTCCACATCGACATCGATAACCGAGCCACTGCTCCAACGGCCCTCAAGAAGCTGCTCGGAAAGCGGATCCTCGATGAGGCGCTGGATAGCACGACGCAAGGGACGAGCTCCGAAGGAAAGGTCGGTGCCTTCCTTGGCAACAAAGCGGCTCGCTTCGGGCGTCAGGTTGATGGACATGTTCTGCTCGATAAGACGCTCGCGCAAATCGGCAATCATAAGATCGACGATCTTCACGATTTCTTCTTCGGTAAGGCTCTTGAAGACGATGATCTCATCGATGCGGTTCAGGAATTCAGGGCGGAAAAGCTTCTTTACCTCACCCATCACGCGCTGCTTCATTTCCTTGTCGTCCATGCCACCATTGGCGCTTGAGGTGAAGCCCAAGGGGGTGGTAGCCGTGATTTCGCGCGCACCGACGTTGGAAGTCATGATGATAACCGTGTTGCGGAAATCAACAACACGACCCTGCGAATCGGTAAGGCGCCCTTCCTCCAAGATTTGAAGCAAGATATTGAACACATCGGGGTGGGCCTTTTCGATTTCATCGAACAGCACAACCGAATACGGACGCTGACGCACTGCCGTGGTAAGCTGACCGCCCTCATCGTAGCCCACATAGCCTGGAGGCGAGCCAACCAGACGCGACACCGAGTGCTTTTCCATGTACTCGGACATATCGAAGGAGATAAGCGCATCTTCGGAATTGAAGAGAAATTCCGCCAAAGCTTTGGAAAGCTCGGTTTTGCCCACGCCCGAAGGACCAAGGAAAATAAATGATCCGCCAGGACGCTTCGGGTCTTTCAGGCCCGAACGTGAACGACGAATAGCCTTCGAAAGAGCCGTAACTGCTTCATCTTGACCGATAACGCGCTCATGGAGCACCTGTTCCATGCGGAGCAGCTTTTCGGTTTCCGCCTCAGTAAGGTTGGAAACGGGCACGCCAGTGGTCATGGAAACCACATCGGCAACGTCTTCTACCGCAACCTCGTTAATCGTGTTGCTGTTCTTTTCTTCCCACGCCTTGCGCGCCTCATCGCGCTTGGCGACAAGCTCTACTTCCTTTTCGTGCAGGATATCTGCGCGCTTGAAGTCCTGCTTGGCGATGGCATCATCCTTCTGAGTGCGGACGTTGCGCAGTTCATCGGCGATCTTCTGCACCTCTTCGGGTAGGACCATGTTGCGGATGCGCATGCGAGCGCCAGCCTCGTCCAAAACGTCAATGGCCTTATCGGGAAGGAAACGATCCTGGATGTAGCGATCGGAAAGGCTTACTGCGGCGCGCAGTGCATCATCGGTGAAATGCACGTGATGATGCGCCTCGTAGCGATCGCGCAAGCCTTCGAGGATGCGCACTGCCTGCTCTTCGCTTGGCTCCTTCACCATTACCGTCTGGAAGCGACGCTCGAAAGCGGAATCCTTTTCCAAGTGTTTGCGGTATTCGTCGAGCGTGGTAGCGCCGATAATCTGAATTTCGCCACGCGACAGAGGCGGCTTCAAAATGGCAGCCGCATCGATGGAGCCTTCAGCGGCGCCAGCGCCGATAAGGGTATGCAACTCGTCGATGAACAGGATGATGTCGCCCGCCTGCTCAACTTCCTTAATGCACTTCTTCAAACGCTCTTCGAATTCACCACGGTACTTGGAGCCTGCCACCAGGGCAGATACGTCAAGCGTGACGATGCGCATATTGCGAATGATATCGGGTACCTGGTCGGCAACGATAAGCTGAGCCAAGCCTTCGGCAATAGCGGTTTTGCCCACGCCGGGCTCACCGATAAGGAGTGGGTTGTTCTTTTGGCGACGCGAGAGGATCTGCATCACGCGCTCGATTTCGCCAGCTCGCCCGATTACGGGATCGAGTTTGCCGTCCTTGGCCTTTTTAGTGAGGTCGACACCAAATTCCTTCAGCATGCTGTCGGAAGCGCCCGCATTGGGATCGAAATTGGTAGCGCCCGCGAACACCGCAGACTGACCCACCATATCGTTTAAGGAAGAGCGAATGGCATCGCCTTCCACTCCGAGCTTGCGCAGTACATCAATCGCTGTGCCTTCGCCTTCACGGACAATACCTAGCAGCAGATGCTCGGTAGAGATATAGCTTTTGCCCATCTGCATGGCTTCACGTAGTGAGTTTTCCAATACGCGCTTTACGCGCGGGGTAAAACTCAAATGGCCCGAAACGTCGGTAGATGCATCGCCTTTAATGAGTTGCTGCACGCAGGTAAGGGTGGCTTCGTACGTAACGCCCAGATGGTCAAGCGCCTGGGCGGCTAAGCCTTCTTTTTCCTTCAACAAAGCCAAAAGGACGTGCTCAGTGCCCACATAAGGCTGGTGCAGCGCACGAGCCTCTTCCTGGGCAAGCACCAGTACCTTTCTGGCCTTGTCGGTAAACTTGTCGAAGGACATGTAAGCCTCGATTCTCTCGGCAAGTAAGTTTAATTCGGAATAATGCTAGCACTCAAAAACAGCGAGTGCTAACCCGTTAACAATCTGTGACTAGAATACAGAAGCGGGTGGGAATTTTGGGGACAGTCCCGAAATTCTCACCCGCTATTTCACACAAGATCATCCCTGTTCGGATAAAACAAGGGTTCCTCTATTTGGCCTCAGGACGCATGTGGGGGAACAGCAACACGTCGCGAATGCTCGGCTGGTTCGTAAGGAGCATAACTACACGGTCAATGCCGATACCGATGCCGCCCGCAGGAGGCATGCCGTACTCAAGAGCACGGATGTAGTCGGTATCATACTCCATGGCCTCGTCATCGCCAGAAGCCTTTTCCTCCATCTGCTTCTGGAAGCGCTCTGCCTGGTCAACCGGGTCATTTAGCTCGCTAAAGGCATTGGCGTACTCATGGCCTGCAATAACAAGCTCAAAACGATCAGTCAGACGAGGGTCGTCCTCAAAGCGCTTGGCTAGTGGGCTTACCTCAACCGGGTAATCCACAACAAAGGTGGGGTTCACGATGGTAGGCTCACCGATTTCGTCGTACAGCTCGGCAATAAGCTTGCCGGCAGTCCACTCGGGCTTCACCTCGATGCCGTTCTTCTTGGCAACCTCGGCCAGATGGCTAACAGACGTGTCGAGCGTAACCTCTTCGCCGAGTGCTTTGGAAACGATTTCCGTCATGGGAATGGAAGGCCATTCGCCCGAAATGTCGATGGTCTGACCCTGGTACTCAAGCTGTTCGGAGTCGTTCACTGCGGCGTTGGCTGCCTTGATAACACCCTGAGCAAGCTTCTTCATGCCTTGCAGGTCGTTGAAAGCGCAGTAGGCTTCCATGGTAGTGAACTCAGGGTTGTGAGTAGGATCCATACCTTCGTTGCGGAAGATACGACCGATTTCGAACACGCGCTCGAAACCGCCAACCAGCAAACGCTTCAAGTGAAGCTCGGTGGCAATACGCAGATAGTTTTCCTGATTCAGCGCATTGAAGTGCGTAATGAACGGCTTAGCGGTTGCGCCGCCTTGCACGGTTTGAAGGATGGGCGTTTCCACCTCGTAATAGCCGTCCGCCTCCATATAGCGGCGGAAAGCCGAGAGGATCTTCGAGCGCTTCTGGAAGGTATCGCGCACTTCATCGTTAACGATAAGGTCGACATAGCGCTGGCGGTAACGGGTTTCTTTGTCGTTCAGGCCATGAAACTTTTCAGGCAGCGGACGTAGCGCCTTTGAGAGCAACTGGAACGAATCAACGGCAACAGAGAGCTGGCCGCGACGCGTGCGCATCATAAGGCCATGAGCGCCAATCCAGTCGCCCAGGTCGAGGTCTTTCATCTCGGCAAAGACATCTTCGCCCAAAGCGTTGATGCGGCAGAAGAGCTGAATGCGACCGGTGGCATCCTGGAGCTCGAAGAAGATGATTTTGCCCTGAACACGCTTGGCCATAACACGGCCCGCAATGGAAACAGCATCTTCGGTGTTTTCGCCATCGGCCAGCTCGGCGTACTTTTCATCCAAGTCGACAATGTGATGGGAGTACTCGAATGCAGCGTGACCATAAGGGTTCTTGCCCTCCGCCAACAAAGCCTCGCGCTTGGCGCGGCGCACCTCAATCGGATCGTCTTCGATTATTTGCTCGTTGTTTTCTTCTGCCATGTGAATTCCTTAAAGCTTGCTTAGCGCTCGATTGCCTGAATGGTCATCTTGATAACGCGGCCGGTGGGGCCCTGAGCCTCTACGGCTTCGCCCTGCTTATGACCCAAAAGGGCAGCGCCTACGGGAGATTCGTTGGAAATCTTGCCCTCGGCGGAGTTTGCCTCTGCGCCGCCAACAATGGTGAATACGCGCTCGCGGCCACCCATATCTACCGTTACGCGGCTGCCGATGTTAACGCGACCAGATTCGGTGGGAGCCTCCACGATGGTTGCCTCGCCGAGGATACGAGTGATCTCTGCGATGCGGACCTCGTTTGCAGCCTGCTCATTCTTTGCGTCGTCGTACTCAGAGTTCTCGGAAATATCGCCGAATTCGCGAGCAACGCGGATACGGTCGCCGATCTCTGCGCGCTTTTCGGTTTCCAAGAAATGGAGCTCCTGCTCCAGCTTTTCCTTGCCTTCCTGAGTAAGAACGTAGTTGTTTTCCATGGTTTACACCCCTCGGCCATGCATATGCTGGCCAGTCTTCCTTTCCTATACTCGCGAAAAGGGCGCGCCTCCATAAGAAGCGTGCCCTTTGCATACCAGTGATGAAGCGAAGCGGTTAGCTCTATGCTTCTTCTTTTTTAGCCTCTTCGGCAGCCTCTGCCTTCTTGCCAGGCGCGGGCTTGTCGATAACCTCAACTTCGATTTCTTCCTTGGCGTCTGCCGCCTTAGGAGCGGGCTCTTCAGCCTCTTCAACCTTCTTGCCGCCGCCTAGGCCTTCGCGCAGATTCTTAACTGCCTTGCCGATTGCGGTACCAAGCTTGGGAAGGTTCTTGGGTCCGAAAAGAACGAGAATTACAACGAGGATGATGACGATCTCAAGGGGACCGAAAGGTCCAATCTTCATGAAGCACCTCCGTGGTGGTGAGTTGGCACCCTGCGAGAGCCCCAACTTCTTACTGCGAGTACATATAAAAGCACTCTAACAAAAAAGAACGGTACCCTTTTCAGGATACCCCTCAGTGGTTGTAATGGTCGGGATGACAGGATTCGAACCTGCGACCTCTGCGTCCCGAACGCAGCGCTCTACCAAGCTGAGCCACATCCCGCTGTTGTGATTAGCGGGTGCTATAGTACCACACTTCCTGCAAAAGAAAAGAGGGCATGCAAATGCCCTCCATAAATACGAATACCAGTTCGTTACCTATCCAAAGCAGCGCCTACCTGCAAACACTTCACCCGCTTGGCGGAACACCGTTTAATAGCGAACGTACCACATGCCAGAATGAACAGCACTGATCTTAACCACGTCGCCCGTTCGCGGCGCGTGAATCATCTGGCCATTGCCAATATAAACACCCGTATGGTGGCTGTTTAGGCAGAAATCGCCAGGCTGAGGATTGGTAACACGCTTCCAGCTTGCCATGGTGTAGGTGGTACACCAATGGTTGCCCATTTTGCCGGTGATGCAGTATCCAACCAGGCCAGAGCAGTCGAAGGAGTTCGGGCCAGCTGCACCCCATACATAAGGTTTGCCAAGCTGGGCATAGGCTCGATCAACTACCGTGTTGCCTGTTACGGTTTGGACGGCACTGTTGTCTACCGTACCGCCCCCATTGTTCTTCGATGCTGCGGCAGCGGCAGCTGCTTCACGGGCGGCAGCTTCCTGACGAGCCTTTTCGGCAGCCTCTTCTTCCTTGCGCATCAATTCCTGCGCTTCGGCAGAAAGGCTGTCGTAGGTCTGCTGCATCTGAGCGGTGGTTGCCTCAGCTTCGTCCTTTACGGATTTGGCTTCTGCGGCCTTGTTGGCGGCAACCTCAGCCTGCTCTTCGGCTTCCTGCTTGGCGTTTTCCAGTTCTTCGCGTGCGTTCTTGGTTTCGGTTACCAATTCGGCATCGTTTTCGTTGAGCCGCTCAAGCGTATTCCATGTGGTGGCAAACTGCTCAAATGAAGAAGCGCCCAGGATTACGTCGAGGAACCCGGTATTGCCCGAGCGATACATATCGCGAGCGCGGGTACCAAGCTTTTCCTGGTAGCCTTCAATTTCCCTGGTTTTCTGGTCTACCTTTTCCTGAGCTTCCTCCACCTTTTTTTCGGCGGCCTTCTGCTCGTCGATAGCCGTGTAGTAGTTATTCGAAGCCTCATCGAGCTTTTGCTGCATCTCGTTGAGTTTATTGAGCGCCTGCTGCGCTTCAGCCTGTTTTTCGGCGGCGGTAGGTTCTGCCAAAGCAACCGTAGTAGGCACGGCAAGACCCGCAACAAGAACCACGGCCATTGCAGCCGAAGCAAGTGCTCGCTTATGTTTTGCGATAGAAATACCCATCGTGAGTTTCCCCCTGGTGGTGTTGTGGTGCGATTAAGCGATAGCTGGATCAGTTTAACAAACAAACGGTTTGCGCCGCAACGCCACCGTGCCGTATTCAAAGTTTCAATGCGCAATATTCACAAATAGCACCAGGTCAAAGCCGTATGTGCATTTTACGCTTGAATTATGAACGCTCAAATTTCGCCTGTATAAACAAGAAAACCCGCCGAAGCGGGTTTTCGAAGAATCATATGATAGCGATTCGCTAGTAGCGAACGTAAATCATGCCACTGTGCACGGAGCTTACCTTGACCACGTCGCCCGTCCGAGGAGCATGGATCATCTGACCGCCGCCGATGTAAATACCGCAGTGATGGCTGTTTACGCAAATATCACCAGGCTGAGGGCTGGAAACACGCGTCCAGCCCATGAAGGTACCCGTGGTACCCAAGCGGCTGTAGCTGCCGGTGAGGCAGTAGCTTACCAAACCAGAGCAGTCGAATGAGTTCGGGCCAACTGCGCCCCACTGGTAGGGCTTACCCAGCTGGGAGTAAGCGCGGTTTACCACGCTATTGCCCGAAACGGACTGGGGCTTGCTGTTGTTGGTTGCCGAGCTTGAAGCATTGTTCTTGTTGGAGTTGGAGCTGCTGCTCGAATTGTTAGAGGTTGTGTTGTTGCGATTGTTGTTCGTGATGGTGGTTGCAGCATCGTTACCTGCCGTGCCATTCTGCTCGGCAGCTGCTGCGGCAGCCTGCTGCTGAGCTTCCTGGGCAGCACGCTCCTGGCTAATAAGCTCCTGAGCCTCAGCGGAAAGGCTGTTATAGGTCTGCTGCATCTCAGATGCCTTCTGGTCTGCTGCCTCAGCAACAGACTTGGCTTCCTCTGCCTTATCGGATGCTACCTTGGCCTGCTCTTCAGCTTCCTGCTTTGCAGCCTGAAGATCTTCGCGAGCGGTCTTGGTTTCGGAAACCAGTTCAGCATCATTGCCATTCAGTGTTTCCAACATATTCCAGGTAGTGGCGAACTGTTCAAAAGAGGATGCACCCAAGATAACGTCCAAGAAATTGGTGTCACCCGAACGGTACATATCGCGAGCACGATCGGAAAGACGCTGCTGATCCTTTTCGATCTGAGCGGTTTTCTCTTCGATCTGCTTCTGAGCTTCGTCTACACGATTCTGGGCATCGATCTGCTCCTGATGAGCAGCTTCATAATTAGCAGAAGCCTGATCAAGCTCGCTCTGATACTGATTGAGCTTTTGCAGGGCAGCCTGAGCCTCTGCCTGCTTATCGTCGGAAGGCGCAGCGAACGCACTGGCTGCAGGGACGGAAAGTCCAACGGCCAAAATGGCAGCAAAAGCAGCATTCAAAGCCACCTTAGACTTGGAAGCGCATGTCTGTTTTGTCATATGAAAGGGCCTCCTAGCACTTTCGCGTTGACCTTGCACATATTCGAGACGTATCTCTAGTGCAAGAATTCAGCTTTTGCAATGGTAACAAACCCGCATCGAACAACGCAAAGATATGTGAAGGTGCGCTTCATAACGCCAGCTCAAAGGAATATGACTATTCATTCTCGTCTTGAATGAGCTCTCGCTTATAACGTCTCTCAGCCTCGTGCGCGGCGTGCGACTGCCTGTTGTTGACGGAGGGAAGCTCCATTTCGAAACGCTGACCTCGACGCGTGGCGGCTTTCGCCTGGAAGAACAAGAACGTGAAACCCAAAACGCCCGCCACCAACGATGCCGCCAAAATGGCCACCTTGGCAACCATTACGTACGCAGCGTCGGCAAAAGCCAAGTTGGCCACAAAGATGGACATGGTAAAGCCCACGCCGCCCAAAAGCGCCGCACCAAGCATATGGGACCAATTCACGTTTTCGGGCAAAGTAGATAGTTTCGTTTTCACGATAATGAAGCTCATAAGCATGATGCCCGCAGGCTTGCCTATTACCAATCCAAAGAACACGCCCAAAAAGATAGGGCTCGAAAGAATATCACCCGCAGGCACTTGTATGAATGCCACATCAGCATTGGTCAGGGCGAACAAGGGAAGAATCGCAAAGTACACCCATGGGTACAGTCTGCGCTCCAAGCGCGTTGCAGGAGGGACCACCTGGCGGGAAACGCGCGCCAAGCGCGTTACGCTAGCCAAGTAGTCGGTCTGCCCGATTACCGGCTCGTCGGGGACATAGCTTTCCTCCGCTTCCTTCACACGCTGCCCCGACCAGCTTGCGAAGCTCTTCAACCTCACATGCGAACGGGAAGGAATGGCAAAGGCCAGTAGCACGCCGGCAATGGTCGAGTGAACCCCCGACATAAATATGCAGTACCACAGAACTGCGCCCACCAACAAATAAGGCACTAATGAATACACATGGGTGCGGTTCAGCGCAACAAGCACAACCATGACCACCGCCGCAGCCGCCAACCACATCATTGAAGGGCTGTGCCCGTAGAAGACGGCAATGACCAAGATGGCCACAATGTCATCGGCTACCGCAAGAGTACTGAGGAACACACGCAAGCCGGCAGGAACGCGCGATCCCAACAACGCTAAAATACCAAGCGCGAAAGCAATGTCGGTTGCAGTGGGCACGCCCCAACCCATAACCGTTTCGGGGTTGCTTGCGTTGAACAGCAGGTAGATGCCTACAGGCATGAGCACGCCGCCAATAGCAGCAGCAACAGGCAGAATAGCCTGGCGAACATCGGTAAGTTCGCCCACCGTCATTTCGTACTTGATTTCCAGCCCGACCAACAGGAAGAAAATGGCCATAAGCACATCATTGATGATGTGGGCCAACGACATCTCTGCGTGCTCTGCGCCAAACCCAAAGGATACTTCGGTGTGCCAGAACTCGATAAACCCTTCGTGCGCTGCCGTATTCGCCACCACCAGTGCAACAATAGCGCCAAGGAGCATGACGCCCGCCGCCTTGGTGGTTGAATGGGTGAGCTCCAGCACCTTATGGTAGCGACGCTGATGGGAAGACACCTCGTTAATGAAGATGCCGGTTTCCTTATGCGGTTTGTGGGCCATGGGGTATTCCTCCGCTTCTCTTCAGCGTTCCACAATAACAGAGCAAATCATTCAAAATGCCTTACCAATAGCAACGTTTATACAACGTTTTAGAACAAGTTCATTTTTATTGATGAAATCAGAAAGAAGTGCGCTAGACTAATAAGCGAAGACGGTTGACGAGGGGAAATACGAAACCGCCTCCCATTACAGAAGGTGCTGCAAAGGTGCATCCAACACGCATCCCGCACAGCATGAATTGTCGTTTTCGGCATTCCAGTTTCATGAGGGGCCCCTCGAAAAACCGCGAAGTTCGTTTCAGTTTGAGAGGTGAAATCATGGAAATCACCATCACCGGCCGCAGGATGCCCATCACGGATCCCATCCGCGCTTATGCCGAAGAAAAAATCGGCAACTCCATGAAGGTCATGGACATCAACCCCCTTACTGCCGAGGTTGTACTGCAGGTCGAAAAGAATCCTGCTAACCCCACCCCCGCTAAGTGCGAGGTTACCATGCGCGCACGCGGCCACATCATCCGCGTAGAAGAAACCGACGAGAACATGTACGCTGCAATTGACGTTGCCGCTGCCAAAGTTCTGCGCCAACTCCGCAAGTACAAGACCCGCATCATCGACAAGAAGATCGCAGACGCTCCCGCCAAGGCTGGCGCCAAGCTCGACATCGATGGTCTGATGCAGGAGCTTTCCGCTGATGACGAAGTAGTACGCGTGAAGGAACTGGTCCTCGAGCCCCTCACCGAAGAAGAGGCCCTGGTTCAGATCGACCTGCTTGGTCATGACTTCTTCGCCTACATCGATCGCGACACCAACGCCGTAAACATCCTGTATCGCCGTGACAATGGCGGCTACGGTCTGCTGAAGGCAACCGAGGAATAGGCAATCATTCCACAACCTAGAAAGGGCTCGCATAAGCGGGCCCTTTCTTTTTAGTAGAACGATATCCCACAAACCAATAAGGCATATGGAAGTTCTCCTACATATCTCTAATTCGACCCCGCGTACAACTTAGCCTCTCTTACATAGCGAGGCGTGTAATAGTCAATACGGTTCTTCACTTCTTCAGCACTAAGGGCTTTCTTCACCTTCGCAGGGACACCGGCAACCAGCGAATAAGGCGGCACTACAGCCCCTTCAAGCACCAAAGCTCCCGCAGCAACTACCGAACCCTCGCCAATTACGGCGCCATTGAGAATGGTAGACCCCATGCCTATCAGCACGCCATCTTCCACGGTGCAGCCATGCACTATCGCGCCGTGTCCCACTGTAACGTCACTGCCGATAGTTACGGGAAAACCGCTATCGATATGCACGACAACGTTATCCTGCACGTTAGTCCGATCGCCGATGCGCAGCGGCTCGCACTCAGCACGCAACACCGCACCGAACCAGATAGAGGAATCCTCCCCTACCTTCACATCACCGCAAACCGTGGCGTTATCAGCCACAAACGCAGCACTGGAAACATCTGGCGTATGACCTTCAATGGAAACTATCATGCTTATCCCCTTTCAAAGCCAGCATACTGTGCATACCAAAACTGCGCGCTAATACCGCGCACTAAACAAAAGAGCCCCTGCAGAAACAAGGGCTCTGTAATACTTAATCGGCTGCGCCTTCCTGGAAACGCGCGAGGAATGCCTTGGTGCGGTTATGCTGCGGGTTGTTGATAACCTGCTGAGCTGGGCCTTCCTCGACGATAACGCCGCCATCCATAAACGCAACGCGATCGGCAACGTCACGAGCAAACGCCATTTCATGTGTCACGATAACCATAGTCATGTGCTCGTCGGCAAGCTCACGAATAACGCGCAGGACCTCTTGCGTAAGCTCTGGGTCGAGCGCAGACGTGGGTTCATCGAAGAACAGCACATCAGGGTCAAGTGCCAAAGCACGGGCAATGGCAACGCGCTGCTGTTGGCCACCGGAAAGCTCGCAAGGAACCATATCCTCTTTGTCGGCCAACCCCATTTTGGCAAGCAGCTCGCGTCCGCGTGCAAGCGCTTCTTCCTTTGGGCGCTTCTGCACGCTAATCAGGGCATCGGTCACGTTCTGCAGCACCGTGAAATGCGGGAACAGATTGAAATTCTGGAAAACCAGGCCGTAGCGTTCCTTAGCCTGAGCAAGCACATCTTTGCCGCCATACACCGCTTTGCCCGTGGAGTCAGCTTCAGCAACTTTCACATCACCATATGCAAGCGAACCAGCATCCAGCGTTTCGAGCAGCGTCATGCAACGCAAAAGCGTGGACTTGCCGCCGCCCGAAGGACCAATAATAGACAGTACATCGCCCTGGTTCACCGTAAGCGAAATATCTTTTAGAACCTCATTGCTGCCAAACGCCTTGCGCGCATGGCCTAGGTTCACAACCGGCATATTTTCCATAGAGGAAACCCCTTTTCCCATATTCTTCAAGCCAACACGCTAGTCGTGGTAGTAGGCAAGCTTCTTTTCCACGCGCCCCAAAATGAATTCGATGAAGAGGCAGAACACCCAGTAGATAAGCGCCGCAATGGCATAGGGGATCATAGACACGTTGCTTGCGGCAAGGGCCTTGGCAACCGAGAACATTTCCGCCATGCCCAATACGAATGCCAAAGAAGTATCTTTTACCAGGGTGATGATCTCATTGCCCATTGCAGGCAAAATGCGCTTGATCACCTGGGGCAGCACGATCTTGAAGAAAGTTTGCGAACGGGAGTAGCCCAAAACCAAAGCAGCCTCGTACTGGCCCTTCGGAATAGACTGAATGCCCGAACGGTATATTTCGGCAAAATAAGCCGAGTAGTTCAAAATGAAGCCCACGGCGCAAGCACCGAACTTCCAGTCGGTACCCATATTCATTCCCAGCAGATAATACGGACCGAACATAAAGGCCATCAGCTGCAACATCAGCGGAGTACCGCGCAGAATGGAAATGTAGAACTGGGCAAGCAGCGATAGCGGCTTGAATGAGCTCATTCGACACAAGGCAACCACGATGCCCAGCGGCAAAGAGCCAACCAGCGTAACCACGAAAATCCAGGCGGAAAGCCCCAAGCCATCCACCAAGGCGCCAACCATAACGCCAAGTTCCATAATCTTCCTCCTTTATGCGCCATGCGATTCAACCGCCGAACGCAACAAAGGGCGGAAGGGGTAGCCTTCCGCCCAGCAGTGTCGAGATCACCGCTCTTGCATCAGCTTCCGGGGAAGCCGAAAAAGAGCGCAGACTCGCTTTGTTTTCCTTACTTAAGCACCCAGTTCTCAGCACTCATGCCGTAATCGGCGTACTTCTCGATGAGCTTTTCAACCGTGCCATCGTTGTACATATCCTTAAGTGTGCTGGTAACCTTAGCCGCCAAAGCGTCGTCGCCCTTCTTGAAACCAACGGCATAGTGCTCGCTGCTCAGAGGGTCAAGCTGCTGATAGGCATCGGGCTTAGCAGCGATCTGGTACTGGGCGATGGAAAGGTCACAAGCAACGGCATCTACCATGCCAGACTCAAGCTGCATGAATGCGTTGTTGTAATCGGGAAGCGTCTGCAGGCTCTTGAAGGTATCGGCAACGTCCTTCTTGTCGCCCTCAAGTACATCGAGCGCAGCAGAGTCAGCCTGGGTTACCACCGTCTTGCCAGCAAGGTCGGAAAGGGACGTGATGCCGGAGTCCTTCTTAACAACGATTACCTGCTCGTTGAGCATGTAGGGCTCGGAGAAGGTGTAGTCATCTTCGCGGCCTTCCATGGTGAAGCCGTTCCAGATGCAGTTGATGGTACCCTGGTTCAGCTGAGCATCCTTGGTATCCCAATCGATGGCAGAAAGCTCGATGTCCCAACCGTTACGGTTGGCAACTTCCTGAGCAAGATCAAGGTCAAAACCAGTAGGGTTGTTGCTCTCGTCCATAAAACCATACGGCGGATAGCTGTTATCGAAGCCCACGATGAGCTTATTGTCGGCAGGGTTACCGTCGTTGGAGCTGGACTGCTGCTGCGAGCAACCCGCAAGCAGGGCGGCAGAAAGGCAGGCAACGCAAGCCACGGCCAACACCGAAAGGAACTTCTTCTTCATTACTACCTCATTTCAGCGGTAAGACTTTACTTAACTAAAGCAGACCGCAGTATAGCACACTAAAGTGCCGAAGCGAATGAGGCAGAAGAAAGCTCCCCCTGTTTTACCGCGCAGACGGACACCTTTCACCCGCAAGCGGATATTGAGCTTCGCATCGAATACACCGACACCCCGCACATGCGTGGCACCTTACCATGGACGGCGGCGCAACTGTGCCCATCGTTCCCCGCGGCGCCTCGGACGCGCGTGGCACCTTACGCTGCCACGCGAAAGAGAGCCGCCTTGTTTTTGACGAAAAAAGGCTGCAACAAGGCAGCCTTCGTAATCAGTGAAACGGGAAAGGTGGTTAAGCCCTGCTCAAAATTGAGTCGATATAGGGCTGATCGATATCGGGCAAGGGACGGAAAGGGCTGGTTTCCTGCGCCGCAGGCTTCGCCAAAATACGCTCCATCCAGATCATGTCGTACCAACGCCCAAACTTCAGCGCGCATTTGTTGAAACGACCTGCATGCTCGAAGCCCAAGCGGGTGTGGAAAAGGCGGCTTGTTGCGGGCACATATTCATCAGCGGGATCGCAATGAGCGATGCACGCTTCCATATTGAATACGTTTTGCAGCAAAAGCAGCTTAGCCAGCGCTTCGTACATACGACGACCCAAACCGCGGCTTCGCAGGTCTTTGCGAACATAAATTGAGGTTTCGGCGGAATGGGCATATGCCGCACGCGGGCGGAACGCCTGGGCGTAGGCATAGCCAAGAATAAGGCCGTCTTTTTCAGCCACGATGTAGGGGTAACGCTCAAGAACGCGCTCGACACGCGCGGAGAACTCCTCCAACGAGGGCGGTTCTATTTCGAACGTTACCGCCGTTTCGAGAACGTAAGGAGTGTAGATTTCCAGCAACGCGGGAGCGTCTTCCTTCGTTGCCATGCGTATTTTAATTTCAGTATCCATGGGACGTATTCTACCCACGCAAACAGCGCACGAAAAGAGAGCTACCGAAGAATTTTTGCGCTTCCCCGCAATTCGGCACGGACCGTTCAAATTTTCGCTTTAGCAACGCACACATCTAACGAACACGAGCAACGGCAAGACCGAACACTATTACCGCAAAAGCGCCAGAAACGGCAAATGCCGCATGAAAACCCATCAAGGACATTCCCGCCGATGCGCCTGCAGCAATGGCAAACACCATAAGCGCCGTGCCAACAGAAGCACATGCCTGACGGACCGCGGTGCCAAACGAAGAACCGTCGGTCATGATCTCGTGCGGCAAATCGGCCATACCCCACGAGGTCAACGGCCCAATCAAACCCGAAACGCCGGTGGCACGAACTCCTTGCAGCGCAACAATGGCCCAAAATGGAGTGGCTTCGTCAATGAAGGCCATGGAAACCGCGCCAACCGCCAAAAACACCGAAGCAACCACAACTACAGGACGGGCCCCAATGCGGTCCACCAGCCAACCAGCCAGGGGGTTCACGATAAAAGCCGCCACCGTACCTGGCAGCAAGGCCAAACCCGCCTGAAGCGCTGTGCCTCCCCACTGGTTCTCAATAAACAGCGGAATTATCAGCGTAATGCCCATAAAGCTGGCGAACAATGCGTTTGCCGCCCAGAAGCTCACGCGGTAACGCCACGAATCGAAGATGCGCAAATTGGTAAGAGGATGCTCGACATGCTTTTGCCTACGCAGGTACAACACCAAGAACAACGCACCAAGAATTGCGGGAACCCAAATATATGGGCTTGCCAACCCAAAGCTTGAAGCATTGGAGAACCCAAGCAACAAACCGCCGAAGCCCAAAGCGGAAAGCAATAATGACAAAACGTCGAGCCTTGCAGACGAATTTGCTTGGGGACGGCGCGTAATCAATACCGCAGCTAGCAGCAGAAGAACTAACGCGCAGACAAACAGCGCCACGAAAAAGCTGCGCCACCCAGCAAACCCGATCATCCATCCGCCAATGGTAGGCCCAATGTTGGGAGCAAAGCCCATAGCGATGCCTGCAATGCCCATAACGGTTGCCTGTTTATCGCGAGGGAAGGAAGTCATAACGATGCTGATCATCATGGGCATGGTAATGCCCGCCGATACCGCCTGAAGGGCACGACCAGCAACCAGCACCTCAAAACTGGGGGCTACCACATCGATAGCGGCGCCTATCACCAACAGCAGCAATGCCGCCAGCACCACGTTTTTCAGTGGGAAACGGCGCATAAGATAGGTAACCACAGGCACGGTGATCCCCAGCACCAACATATACAACGTAGTAACCCACTGACCAAGCTCCATCTGAACACCGAAGTCGGCAGCCATACCGGAGAACATGGCGTTCAGAGCGGTTTGCGAGAGATTCCCCAAGCACGAACCAAGGATAACGATGGAAATAAGCACAATTACCTGCGTTTGAGCCCGCTTGCCTTCTTCCAACAAAATCCCTCCTTGGTGACAAAATGCTGTGATTTATCTTACCGCAGCGTTGCACTTCGCCCTCCCAACAACATGATGACGTACCCTACTAGTGCTTTTGAACAACGCAAAAGGCTGTCGCCTACTACCCGGAAGGCATCCATGAACACCTGTTTACCCCATCATCTTTCCCGCTCTGCAAAAATCGCCCTCAGCTGGTTAGCGGTTGCCGTTATGGCAGCAGCAATTTTCTGGATGTCTGCCAATAGCGGCGAATCAATAAACAGCGGACTCGGCATCGTCTCTGCAATCAAAGGCATGCTTTCAGCAGGCGCTCAGTGGATATTCGGCCATGAAGTTGACGTTTCACCTGTTGGTCACTTCACCGAGTATCTTGTTTTCGGCGCACTGTTATTCAATGCGCTGCGCTTTCACCTAAACCCTCGCACCGCGCTTCTTGCAGCATTAGCCATTGGAAGCCTCTACGGCATAACCGACGAGTGGCATCAGCTGTTCGTCCCCAGCCGAAGCTGCGACCCTGCCGATTGGGCGGTAGATACCGTTGCAACTCTTGTTGGTTCTGCGCTAACCCGCTTCGGGTTCAGAAAAACGAAAACGCCGAATGATAAATAAATCGAAAGCGAGAAAGAACCCCCGCCGCGTCTTTTTTGCCCCCGATTACCCAAGCTCCACAAGCCTGCACAAGTAGCCCAAACAGAAAGAACCCGCCATAGGGCGGGTTCTTTCTCGTTCACACTCCTGTCCAAAAGCAAGAGATTTCGAGTCGGCGCAACTTCCGGCGAATAAAAGGACAAAGCAGTGGCAACATCCCAATATGAGCCCGAAGAGAACATTGCCGATGAAGAGGTGTAGAAGTTCTTCACCGGAAGTTTTGCTTCCTCTAAGTTAACCGTGATTAACTTAACAAGAATAAAGTTAGCCGTCAATAACATTTTTATAGAAAAACGTTCGCCGTCGAAAAATAACCGCCCGCCCGCGCAGCAAGCATGCCCTCGGAGGGCGACGGATCGCCCGACGTTCCCGTAGGTTGTGCATGCGGCGCCCCTGAAGAGCTAACCAATCGCAAGGCACAAAAACACGATCGCCGAACAAACTGACTGGCAATAAAAACGAGACTGGCGGCAATTGCAACGCATATCGAAAACCATGCGGCGTGCAAGGAAGCGCCATATTAAAGGATGGGGCCACAACAGAAGCTTGCTAAGCGCAGCGCAGTAGCAAGCAAAACATGCGCGCGCATGGCTGAATAAGAACGAAAACAAAAAGAGGAATTCCCCTCGCACAAAAGCGCCCGCGCGCGAGAGGGGTATCGCGTGGGGCGCATGCGACAAAGCTGCTAGCTTCGGTATCGCTAACAGTTTTATTGTCGCACCAGGGCCAAAGAAAAGAAACCTATAAATAGAGATTTATCTATAGGTGAATCCTATATATAGAGGTGATAGGCTACTTATTAACGTCGTTAATCCATCCAAATAGAACGGAGATCCAGCAAACCCTAGTCCCTTCGCGCATGCTTTCCGCGAAGAGGAGCATCGTCGAACATGGCATCGAGAGCCGCATCCGAGGAACGCTCGGCTGGCTCAAGATACGGCGCACGAGCAGTACCGCCTTCAACCGGAAGGGGCAGCTTCCCTGGGTTGGCTACAGGGTTTTCCGATATGGCTCTTCTGCTTCCGGAAGAGCGGACCACACTAGGCGCAATGGCGCCCCGGGACCCAACGCCCTCCGCATTTCCACCGATACCCTCTATAGCCGCCATGGCGCTACGATATGTCTCTGCCTCAGGATCAAGGGGGCGTTTACCGCCTGCAACAGCCTGACGAGCAAAGCCATCCACCCTGGAGGACGCCTTCCCCCTATCAAAGCCGGATCCATGCCCTTTTCTCTTTTGGTCAGCACGAGCTTCCGCCTCGGCGCACTCGCGCTCAACTTCTTCTATGCTCTTGTTTTCCATAGCCCCAGAATCGGCAAAGCGTCTGAAATAATCCATCGCTTCGGTAAACAACTCGTAGTCGGAAGGGTGGCGAGCATCACTGGCCAAATGGCGAACCAAGCCGGCCTGCACCAGCTTCTTCGCCGCACGGCGCGAAGGATCCAGAAAGCCTCCGTATATACAGTCCGCAGATATTTGCAATTCACAGCCAGCCGAAACGAAACGGCGCGCAACATCGATATCCTTCTGGACTTCACGGCATCGCTCCGGGTTGGCGATTATGACCTTGAAACCCTTACGTTGCAGATTGTGAACCATGAATTCCCAATCGAGTGGCAAGGTGCCCTGGGGAAGTTCCAGTAGAAATTCCCCCTGATCGTTGCCGAGCTGAACAGCTGCGTCCATCCCAAGCTTCTTCAGTTTGTGATAGTCGACTTCAAAGCCCATAGAAAGCTCAGGTGCGCCAGGGATGGCAGACGCATGGTGCTTTAGCTGAAGATACGCCTGCCACATACGGGAGAAGTCGAACCAAGGGTCGCAGCACCGTGGCGTGCATACGATGGAAGTGATGCCCGCTCTCATGGCCTCGGAAAGCATTAGCAGCGATTCCTGCATGGTGCGAGCACCATCATCTACTCCAGGAAGAATATGGCAGTGTACGTCACGCATGGCGAAAGGGACCCTCTAGCTTAATGGATTGTGATAGGCGGGCATTTACGTGAACATGTCTACTCACGCAGAACCAAACCACCTGCCATTATATACGTAAGCCATAAAAAACCGCCCCCGAACAAGTCGGGGGCGGCGTACACGGCAGCAAACGCTTATACAGAAGAACTATCACTTCGTGGCATCTGCACTGATGCATCGACTACGCAAACGAAAGAGCCTGGTCAATATCGGCAATGAGATCGGCGGTGTCTTCGATACCACACGAAAGGCGCACAAGATCGGGGCTGATGCCAGCTGCGGCAAGCTCTTCGTCATTCATTTGGCGATGAGTTGCATTTGCAGGATGAAGAACACAGGTGCGAGCATCGGCGACATGGGTAGCGATCTGCGCCAACTTCAAGTTAGCCATGAAGCGCTCTGCCGCTTCGCGCCCACCTTTTACGCCAAAGCTCACAACACCGCATGAGCCATTGGGCAGGTACTTCTGTGCCAAATCATAATTCGGGTCATCGGGCAAGCCACAGTAACGAACCCATGCCACTTTCGGGTGGTCGGAAAGGAACTCGGCAACCGACTGGCCGTTCTTGCAATGCTGCGCCATGCGAACATGAAGGCTCTCCAGCCCCATGTTCAGCAGAAACGCATTCTGCGGCGACTGAATAGAGCCAAAATCACGCATAAGCTGCGAGGTAGCCTTGGTGATAAACGCGCCTTCCAGCCCAAAGCGCTCGGTATACACCACGCCATGGTAGCTTTCGTCGGGTGTAGTAAGACCAGGGAACTTATCGGCATGAGCGTTCCAGTCGAACTTGCCGGAATCAACAATGCAGCCGCCAACACCAGCGCCGTGGCCGTCCATGTATTTCGTGGTGGAATGGGTGACGATATCGGCGCCCCATTCGAAGGGACGGCAATTTACCGGCGTGGGGAACGTATTGTCCACGATCAGCGGCACACCATGCGCATGGGCCGCATTGGCAAAACGCTCGATATCCAAGACATTAAGCGCTGGATTTGCAATGGTTTCGCCGAAAACCGCTTTGGTGTTCGGGCGAAATGCCGCTTCAAGCTCATCATCAGAGCAGTCAGGAGAAACAAAAGTGCACTCCAGGCCCATGCGTGCCATGGTGTGGCACAGCAAATTGTACGTACCGCCGTAGATAGCCGAAGAAGCCACTACATGGTCGCCCTGCCCGGCGATATTGAACACAGCAAAGAAATTTGCCGCCTGCCCCGATGAAGTGAGCATTGCAGCGCTGCCACCCTCCAGCTCGCAGATTTTTGCAGCAACAAAGTCGTTTGTAGGATTCTGCAGGCGGGTATAGAAGTATCCAGATTCTTCCAGATCGAACAAACGGCCCATATGCTCGCTTGTATCGTATTTCCAAGTAGTTGATTGGTAAATTGGCACCTGACGAGGCTCGGCATCGCCAGGACGATAGCCGCCCTGCACGCAGGTTGTGGCCAATGATTCGCTCATTGCGTATTCCTTTCTTCCCAAAGCCCGCCCACGCAACAGAGGTGCGTGAAGCGATAGTGTCTATTGTAAAAGTACGTCGCCAAAAGATGGTGCAATAGATCAACAAGTAAAAAGCCTGGTCAATGCAATTACCTATAACTGGCTATAGATTGGCTGGCGGACGTAGAAGGCTCGGGCACTCGCGCGTACAATCGTGGTTGCTGTTACATCAACACACGAATGTATCGTCATTAATAAAGGAGTACTTATGCCAATTCGCATCCCCGATGCCTTGCCGGCAACAGAGGTCTTGGAAAGCGAGAACATCTTTGTTATGACCGAGCACCGCGCCATCCATCAGGACATTCGTCCACTGCGTGTGCTCATCTTGAATTTGATGCCCCTGAAAATCGAAACAGAAACCCAAATCCTGCGCAAGCTCTCGAATACGCCCTTGCAGGTTGAGGTCGACCTTCTGCAAACCGTCACGCATAAAGCAACGCACGTACCCCCCAAGCACATGGAATCGTTCTACGTGGATCTGGAAGACATTCGCAACAAGCGCTACGACGGCATGATCGTCACCGGAGCACCAGTCGAAAAGCTCCCCTTTGAAGATGTGGACTACTGGCCTGAATTGTGCGACATCTTCGAATGGGCAAAAACCAATGTATTCTCAACTTTGTACCTCTGCTGGGGCGCGCAGGCGGGTGCCTACTATCATTTCGGGATTCCAAAGTATCTAAGGCAGCACAAGATGACGGGGGTTTTCGAGCACAAGATCTTGAAACCCACTTCTCCTCTGGTCCGTGGCTTCGATACCGTCATTCATGCGCCCCATTCTCGCTGGACCGAGGTTCATGCGGAAGACATCGAGAAGGTTCCCGAACTAGAGCTGATCTCCGTATCGGATGAAGCCGGCGTATTCATCGCTAAAAGCACCGATAGCCGTCACTTTTTCGTATTCGGCCATCCCGAATACGACACCGACACCCTGGCAGGCGAATTCCATCGCGACACGGAAAAGGGTTTGAACCCCGACATGCCGAAGCACTACTTCCCCAACGACGACCCAAAGCAGAAGCCTGTTTCCAACTGGCGAGCCACGGCTCAGCTGTTATACACCAACTGGCTTAACTATTATGTTTACCAGGCAACGCCCTACGACTTGGAAAGCATGCCCGAATAAAGCAACCCACACCGAAACAAACCAACGAATCCAATCGGAATTCGCAGCATCACAAATAGAAGGGCACGCGCCAAAGCGCGTGCCCTTTCAAATTGCAGGAGAAGCGAATCGCCAAACCAGCCGCATGAACGCCTGTTAGTCCTGTACACGGATGACCGACGGGAATCCGCCCGTAACAACACCCTCCAAAGCCAGGATGTCATCGATGGCCTTGCGCACATTGCGCTCTTCAGCCGTATGGGTAACAAACACCAGATCGACGTCATCGCGTGCAGCGTTGCCGCGCTGGGTAACCGTCTTAACCGAAACATCGTACTTAGCAAAAATATCTGCCGCGGAAGCCAAAACACCACTGCGATCGGCAACCACAAAACGGATGTAGTACTTCGTATGGAGGTCCTCAACGGAAAGAATAGGCAGCTCGTCGGTGCACGTGCATCCGACGATTGGCTTGATGCCCATCTGCAAATGGCGAGCAACCTCAAGCACATCGCCCATAACGGCGCTAGCAGCAGGACCCGCTCCGGCGCCTTCACCAAAGAACATGTTTTCGCCCGCAGCGTCGCCTATGGTATAAATTGCGTTGAATACGCCATTGACCGTAGCAAGCTGATGGCTTTCAGGGATCATCGTGGGATGCACACGAACGTCAATGCCCTCATCGGAGCGGTACGCATGGGCAAGAAGCTTCACCGCATAGCCCATTTCGTGAGCCATCGCCAAATCTACAGGGGAAATGCGACGAATACCCTCGGTGAACACCTGGTTCATGGTTACACGGGAATTGAACGCAATGGAAGCCAAGATGGCAATCTTAGCAGCAGCATCAAGGCCGTCGACGTCGGCAGTGGGATCAGCTTCTGCAAAGCCCCTTTCCTGAGCTTCCTTCAGAGCGTCCTCGTAGCTCATGCCGTCTTCGTCCATGCGCGTGAGCATGTAGTTGGTAGTACCGTTCACGATACCCATGATGGAATCGATGCGGTTGGCAATAAGGGAGTGCTTCAAGGGAACGATGATGGGAATAGCGCCACCAACGCTGGCCTCAAACGCAATTTCTACGCCCTTTTCTTCCGCCAAGCTCATAACCTCTTCGCCGCAAGAAGCCATAAGGGCCTTGTTGGCAGTAACCACGCTCTTGCCGTTTTGCAGAGCACCGATTACCGCTTCCTTGGCAAAGGTAGTACCGCCGATGAGTTCGATAACCAGATCAACCTCAGGATCTTCAATCACTTCATGGAAATCGGTGGTGAAAATGTCACTCAAACCATATGATTCGGCAACCTCTGGCTGACGAGAACATACGCGGGTCAGCTCAATGTCGATGCCAAAATGACGTTTGAATTCTTCCTTGTGGTTGCGAAGGATGTCCAAGCATCCGCCACCAACCGTGCCCGTTCCGACCAAGCCAACCTTGACAGCCATGAAGCGCACCTTTCCGTAGAAGTTATATTCCTTCTATTGTAAACGTAAAGACATTACCGTTTGTCACTGATCCGTTAAATGGATAAGCTAAGCGGCCTTATCGTACAAAAAACGAAACGGGGCCCTGACAAGCATGAACAGGAGTCGACCGCGCTTACTGCGCCGAATCAACCTTGGTTCATTCCGTCAGAACCCCGCATAAGATCATCGCAGCCCAACCAAACGGCTGCAAAAGAAGAACCTACAGATCGCAGCTCATCAGGTCGGCGTAGGATTCGCGACGGGTTACCAAGCGAGCCTTGCCATCCTTGACGAACACAATACCGGGCCTGGGCTGACCGTTATAGCGACTGCTCATGGAATGGCAGTACGCACCCGTGCCAAACATGCATACGATATCGCCCAGATCGGGGTTCTGAATCGAAGCGTCGGCGGCAACCGCATCGCCAGATTCGCAGTGCTTGCCCACCAGCGTTACCACTTTCGTACGTGGCTGGTTGGCCTTGTTAGCGATAACGGACTCGTACTCCGCACCATAAAGTGCAGTACGAATGTTGTCGGACATGCCGCCGTCGACAGCGACGATATTGCGAATACCCGGCAACGTCTTCAGGATGCCCACGGTATAGAGCGCCACGCCCGGCGTTGCCGCAATGGAACGACCCGGCTCGACCGCAATGCGAGGCTCCTTCACGCCATAGTGGGCACATAGCTCTTTCACTGCGGTGCAGGTAAGCTTCGCGAATGACTCGATTGTGGGAGGCTCCTCCTCTTTTACGTAAGCAATACCCAAGCCACCGCCCAAATCGAGGCCTTCGATTTCGTAGTTGTATTCTTCGTTGATGCGCTTGATGAATTGGATCATGACATCGATGGCTTCACGGAACGAATGCAGGGCAAAAATCTGAGAACCGATATGGCAATGCAGACCGGCAAGACGGACGCCCGGAGTTTCCAAAACATCCTTCACGCATTTGAAAGCGAAATCCTCACGCATGGTGAAGCCGAACTTGGAGTCCTCGCAACCCGTGCGGATGAATTCGTGCGTATCAGCTTCTACGCCAGGAGTAATGCGCATGTAAATATCCTGCGTAACGCCCAGTTCTTGGGCAATGGCGGAAATGCGGCCCAATTCAATACGGGAGTCGACAACAATGCACCCCACACCGGCCTCGATGGCCTCACGCAGTTCTTGAGGGGTTTTGTTGTTGCCATGAACTACTACACGCTTGGCAGGAAAACCCGCAGCAAGCGCGCAGGCGAGTTCGCCACCGCCAGAAACATCCAGGCACATGCCATGCTCATTGGCAAGCTGCACAATGGCTTTGTTCTGGAACGCTTTGGAAGCATAGGCAACTTCGGCACGATCGCCGTAGTACTTCTTGAAAGACTGCACGTATTCGTCCATGCGCGCTTCAAGATCGGCCTGGTCAAACACGTACAATGCGGTGCCGAATTCCTTAGCAATTTCCACCATATCGCAGCCGCCGATGAAAAGATGATCGTCTTTCACTTCAGCGGTAAGGGGCAAAACCTTGCCCAATTCCATGGTGGTAAGGCCATCAGCCTTCTTGTTCAGGTCAGATACGGGGAGTGACATAACGCCTGCTTCCTTAGGTGTTGCGTGGGTATGCGCATACGCGCTTCTTGTTCGACCGATATAATACCGTGCGAATAACTACTGTACCAATGTTTCTTTTCAAGCTGGTAACGCCAGCACGATAGGAGGCCACCATGCTTCGTATAACCATATTTGCCGTGGGTAAGCTCAAAGAACAGTTCTGGAAAGACGCTGTCGCAGAATACCTGAAACGCCTTGGTGGATACACAAAAATCGAAGTGCGAGAACTCCCCGACTCCAATGCAGAAAAGGAAGCCTCAGCTTTGCTTTCCGCATTGCCAGAACGCGGGCCCATTATCTTGATGGATATCCGCGGCAAAGAAACTTCCAGCGAAGGCTTGGCGCAAAAAATTGACAATTATGCGCTCAACAGCGATTCGCATATTTCCTTTATCATCGGCGGAAGCGATGGCGTAACAAAAGAAGTGAAGCAGCGCGCCACAGAGCGTATCAGCTTTGGGCCCATAACCCTACCCCACAACCTTGCTCGAGTTGTTCTGCTTGAACAGATTTATCGGGCATTAAAAATTATCCGCCACGAGCCGTACCACAAGTAACTTCTAAGGTCCGCCGAATTCAGGTATATGTCTCACGCGCTTTTCACCTGAGGCAAGGGCCACGGCTGCTTGGCCTCTGCCACCAGCGCCGAACCGCGCACTCGCCGTCTGGGATAAGAGCCATGTCCAAAAGGGCGCTCCGCAGTGACGCGAAACCCCTACCCTACTTGCTTTTGGAGCTCGGCAAGGGTTCCATCTTTGTCCATCTGGTCGAGGGCGTCATTGATGGCATCTGTTAAGTCCCGATTGTCCTTGTTCACGGCAACGGCATATTTCTCGCACGTTGCCACAGTTTCCAGGGCAACGCAATTGGAGTAGGTGCTGTTCATGAAATATGCTGCGGCAGGCTCATCGGTTACCACAGCGGCAACTTGCCCCGCCTCAAGAGCAGCAAAGCATTCGGCGGCGGTCTTGTAGGTAACAACATTTTGCGTGACGTTCGCCATGGCATAGTCATAACCCGTGGCTTCAGCCTCAGCGGCAACTTGCTTGCCTTTCAGCTCGGACACCTTTTCGTACACGCCCTTCTTCGAAACAATCGCTTGATCAACCAGGTAATACGGAGATGAAAAATCGACTAACTCCGACCGGCTGGGGTTGATGGAGAGCGCCGAAATGGCAACATCGTAGGTACCGTCGTGCACGCCCTGCACCAGTTCATCGAACGGAACTGCCTTGATCTCAAGCTGAAGCCCCAAACGATTCGCCACCTCACGGGCAACACTCACATCGAAACCCGTAGGGGTCTCACCGTCTAGGGAGTCAAACGGAGGAAAATTAGGCGCCATAGCAACAGTAAGTTTGCCCTCGCTTACCAACTGGTAGCTGGGTTTGCCGCCTTCTTCCGCACAACCTGAAAGGCACAACGCAGCCAGTGCCGCACAAAGCGTTACCAGAACCGCCACAAACCGTTTTGCCATATCCTTCCCTCCCTTCAGCGAAAAACAACCAAGAAAACCTGCTGCCTTATTCGGCTTTCACCATGTCGTCGGCAGATTCAAGCGTAAGGTCGCCTTCTTTGATCCAGCCAATCTTACGCAAAACAAGACCGAACGCGTAGGTTAATACCGCAGGAAGCACGAAACAGATAAGCACCAGACCGGCCCAATCCATAGCAGTGATGGCTGTCATTGCACCCGATGCCATATCGGCAACCCAGCCTGTGTACACACCAATAGGACCAACCAGACCACAGGTGCCCATGCCCGACGAAATGGCGGGACCGTTCATCTTGAGCTGGAAAATGCAGGTGGCGATGGGGCCAGTGATCGCGGAAGCCAACGTAGGAGGAATCCAGATGCGTGGGTTACGCACGATATTGCCCATTTGCAACATCGACGTTCCCAAACCTTGCGAGATCAATCCGCCCCAGCGGTTTTCTTTGAAACTCATTACCGCGAAACCGACCATCTGAGCGCAGCAGCCGGCAACAGCAGCGCCTCCCGCCAAACCAGTAAGGCTCAATGCTGCGCAGATAGCCGCCGAGGAGATTGGCAGTGTAAGGGCAATGCCCACCAAAGCCGATACCAAAATGCCCATGAAGAACGGCTGAAGCTCCGTAGCCCACATAATAAGCGAACCTACCGCAGTAGCACCCGCACCGATGGAAGGTGCGCACGCCATGGAGAGCAAACACCCCACCAGGATGGTGACCGAAGGAGTGACCAGGATGTCGATCTTCGTTTCATTGGCGACCAACTTGCCGCATTCAGAAGCCACGATGGCAACCACGAGTACTGCCAATGGGCCACCCGCACCGCCCAAGCTGTTCGCTGCATAACCAACTGCAACCAGGGAAAACAGCACCAGCGATGGCGCCTTCAGCGCAAACCCGATGGATACAGCCATGGCGGGACCAGCGGCGCTTTTAGCGAAATCACCCACCTGCACCAATACGTCGATTCCAGCCTGCTGGCCAATGGTCGAAAGAATGGTACCCATGAGCAGCGAGGCAAACAGGCCTTGCGCCATGGCGCCCAAAGCGTCAATTAGATAACGTTGAACGGAAATCTCGATATCCTTGCGTTTGCAGAATGCTGCGAACGAGCTCATTGACTCTTTGTTCCTTTCAATAAAGAAGCCGCGCTTTGGCGGCTTCACGAGGCAACATGGGCGTTGCCCTCCTTTTAGTTTTCGCCTTCGGTTGCGGGGTTTTCCGATTCAGCGGCTTTCCCGTCTTCGGCCTCTTTGGCATCAAGCACCTCAAATGCCAAACCATATCCGCCTGCACCGTAGTTCAACGCCTTCGATACGCGGGCGATGGTTGTCGCAGAGGCGCCGGTTGCCTTTTCGATAACAGCGTATGAGCTGCCCTTTCGCAGCATACGCGCAACATCCAAACGCTGCGAGGTATCCTTGATCTCGCGAACGGTGAACAAATCTTCCAGCAGGGCAAATACATCATCAGGACGGGTTAAGCCCGCAAAGACCTCAAGCAGATCTTCCACTTCTCTCGTTCTAAGCTCCGGCATATCCCATACCCCTTTCACCGTTGATGATTCCCCTGATGCATTGCCCTTACGGACAGCGCACATGTTGTCCCCTGAAAAAACAAGCCGCACCCCTGCGCCTTGCGGCAAAGGGGGATGCGGCTTGAAGAAAGCGCACTGATAGCGCAATCCGACTAGAAGCGAGTGATCCACTCTTCGTATTCCGGTGCCTTACCGTAGGCAACCTCGAAATAGCGCTCCTGCAGCTTCTTCGTAATGGGGCCCATAGGACCGATTTCGCGGTCGTCTACACTGCGAACAGGCGTGAGTTCAGCGGCGGAACCGCACATGAACATCTCGTCGGCGATGTACAGATCAGAGCGTGTAAGGGATTCCTCGATAACGAGAAGGTCCATGTCGGAAGCGATATGCAGGATGGTGTCACGAGTGATGCCCTCAAGCAGGCCATCGGACAGCGGAGGCGTAGAGAGGATGCCGTTGCGAACGGTGAAGAGGTTTTCGCCCGTACCTTCGCAAACATAACCCTGCTCGTTGAGCATAACGGCCTCGGCATAGCCGTGGTTCTTTGCCTCGAGCTTTGCCAGGATAGAGTTCATGTAGGAAGCGGAGGACTTAACGGCAGGAGGAATTGCGTTGAAGGAACGCTGACGCCAGGAAGAAACACCCACAGGGATGCCGTTCTTAAGGGCATCTTCGCCCATGTAAGCGCCCCAAGGCCATACTGCGATGATAACGTCTACAGGAGCACCCGTCGGGTCTACGCCCATCTGGCCATAGCCATAGTAGGCAAGAGGACGAATGTAGCAAGACTTCAATTCGTTCTTCTTGATAAGCTCAACGGTTGCTTCGCACAGCTCGTCTACGCTGTAGGGAAGATCCATCATGGCAATCTTGGAGCTGCGCTGCAGACGTTCCATATGGTCGCGAAGGCGGAAGATAACCGCTTCATCGGTTTCTTCGTTGTGGTAGCAACGGATGCCCTCGAACACGCCGGAACCGTAATGAAGAGCATGGGTCAAAACGTGCGTCGTTGCCTGCTCCCACGGCACCATTTCGCCGTTCTTCCAAATGTATTTAACAGGTTGCACGTCAGCCATTGTTCTTCCTTTCGCGGTTCTTCTTCCCCCAAAGCCCAGGACGCGTAAGCACGCCCCGCTGGGATCTTTTTCGGTTTTCTATTCTACTCCAACTAAGTAGAGTGATGTAGTTCAGCACAAAAAGGCAGCAACTGGGGCCTCCTACTCCGTAAAAGGTAGGACCATCCCCGAAAAGGCTCTACCGCCCGAGGCTGTCACCTTCGCAAAGCCCCACGTCAATCAAATCTGCAGGGACTCAACCTGGCAGCCTAGCGCGACCACCCCTGCGGTGCAGATCGACAATAGTATCTCAGCCTGCGGAAACAGCGCTGCGGGGATCAGCCAACCCCGGCAGGCAGTGCCTCGACCTGCAGGGAAAAGCGCCATATACGCCACGCCCTTAGCAAAGCAACGCTCCAGCCTGTGCGCTACTCGGTTTTCTCACGGACGGCGGCGGCATCGGAGATCGATCGCTGCACTGCAGCCTCGGTTACCGTTTTGGTGCTGGAGGATATAGCGCGCTCGGGCTTTCCCGACGCCGCATCGGCAACGCCAGCAACAACCTTTTCTTGCTCCTCGATCTGAGCACGACGCCTGCTGGCAGCCTCTTCGACGTCAGACGTCTGCACAGCGTGCATCAAGATCTGCATACGACGCTCGACGTCTTGGATGATATCGGAGCAGTCTTTCAGCTCGTCGAACATGTCAATGCCTTCAACCTTGGCATCTTGCTTGTACTTCAACGTATGCTCAAGCGATGCCCAAAAGTCCATCGCTATGGTGCGCAGCTGGATTTCAACAGGCACATATTGTTTCCGGTCAAGGAAATAGACGGGCACCTTCACAATGATGTGAAGGCTACGGTATCCGTTTGGCTTGGGGTGCGTGATATAGTCCTTCACCTTTACGATCTGCAAATCGTCCTGCAGGGAAAGAACCTTCAGTAGGGCGCTCACATCGTCGATATAGGAAACAATTACTCGCATACCCGCAATGTCCAGGATGTTTTCTTCCATGGATTTCAGCGTTACCGGCACACCGTAACGATACAGCTTGTCATACACGCTTTTGGGCGCCTTAATACGCGATTCAATGTGATGGATCGGGTTGCGACTTAAGCGATACTCCAGATCAGCATCAAGAATCTCGAAACGCGTGCGCATTTCGCGAATAGCAGCCTCGTATTTCTTGAATAGAGGCCTGCTTGCCTGCTCGAACAGCTGATACTGCTCCGTTGATTTGGCCAACTGCTTGTCAGGCGCCTTTTCGCTTGCCATGCTTTTAGACCCTTCGTTGTCGGAAACCGTTTCGCTCCCATCTTAGCCAGCCATGGCAAGTCCGAACAGCACTCCACGAAAGATTCTCCGCACATGTCAATTATTGGGAAAGATCGTTGCAGGTTGGTAACGCTCCGCAATTGACAGATCACAAAAGCCTAAGCCACTCTACCCCCCCCTGGGAATATAGGGACTTTCCCGGTTTGGCATAGCGCACAAAAAAGCTCCGCTTGCATGATACTTAGCAAGCGGAGCTCTCTTCGCGAAGTGGGGAAATAGGACCTGTCCCTATATTCCCGGTTTGGCGTTACGCGTAGAAAAGGATGTCGTTATAGGTGGGAACGGGCCAGTAATCGCGCTCTACCACACATTCAAGGGCATCGATCTCGGCGCGAAGGGCATCCATAGCAGGAATTACCTCGTTGGCGTAAGCGTTAGCCTGCTCCTGCGGCGCCTCGATTGCCTCGGCTGCATCGTGAACCTTGATAAGCTCGCGCGTTGCCTTTGCGGCCTTATCGGCACCGGCGATGATGACCTCAAGTACGCTTTCGGCCTCAGTCATATCTGCACCAGAGATAGCGGCCTTCACTGTAGTGATATTGCTTGCCAAATCGGCCATGTAGTCGGTGATGGCAGGCAGGTAGGCACGGCGAACCATGCGGATCATGGTGCGTGCCTCGATGTTCAGAAGCTTATTGTACTTGTCGAGCTTTACCTCGTAACGGCTACGTGCCTCAGGCTCGGTAAGAACGTTGAATTCGTTAAACAGATCGAGCGACTTCTGGTCTACGAAGCAGGGCAGAGCCTCTGCGGTGTTGCGATGGTTTGCAAGGCCGCGCTTCTCAGCTTCCTTCTCCCATTCCTCGGAATAGCCATTGCCGTTGAAGATGATGCGCTGGTGGTCAGTGAGCGTCTTCTTGATGTAAGCGATGGCCTTCTTTTCGAAGTCGGCACCTTCGGCACCTTCAAGCGCATCGGCGAAGCCCTTCAAGCTCTTTGCCATTGCGGTATTCAGGATCATGTTGCAGTCGGAAAGGTTAACCGAAGAGCCAGGCATGCGGAATTCGAACTTGTTGCCCGTGAACGCGAAGGGGCTGGTGCGGTTGCGGTCGGTGTTGTCCTTCATGAACTTCGGAAGAACAGCAACGCCCAAGTCCATTGCGATAGCATCGGCGGAATGGTATTCGTCGCCAGAGATAAGGGCATCTACGATAGCGCCCAGCTCGCTGCCCAAGAAGATGGAGATGATAGCCGGAGGTGCCTCGTTTGCGCCCAGGCGATGATCGTTGCCAGCAGAGGCAACCGACATGCGCAGCAATTCCTGATATTCATCAACCGATTCGATTACGCAGGCAAGGAATACGAGGAAGCGCAGATTATCCATCGGGTCGTCGCCGGGATCAAGCAGGTTAACCTTGTCGTAGGAAAGCGACCAGTTGTTGTGCTTGCCGGAACCGTTGATGCCCTCGAATGGCTTTTCATGCTGCAGGCAAACCAGGCCATGATGGGATGCATCGAGGCGCATCTTTTCCATCGTGAGCAGGTTTTCGTCGATTGCGCGGTTCGAGTTGGTGAACAGCGGAGCAAGCTCGTGCTGTGCAGGGGCAACCTCGTTGTGCTTGGTTTTTGCAGAAACGCCCAGCGCCCACAGGTCGTCATCGACTTCCTTCATGAATTCGTTGACGGTGGGTCGGATGGCGCCGAAGTAATGCTCTTCAAGCTCCTGGCCCTTAAGCGGAGCAGCGCCGAACAGGGTGCGGCCCGTCATGATAAGGTCCTGACGCTTCACGTAATCCTTCTCGGAAATCAGGAAGTACTCCTGCTCTGCACCAACGGTGGAAACCACGCGATGGCCATCTTCGCCGAAGAACTTCAAGACGCGCTGAGCCTGTTCGTTAACAGCGCTCATGGAACGGAGAAGCGGGGTTTTCTTGTCGAGTGCTTCACCGGTGTAGGAGCAGAATGCGGTAGGGATACACAGCACTTCGTCCTTGATGAATGCAAAGCTGGTAGGATCCCATGCGGTGTAGCCGCGAGCCTCGAACGTGGCACGCAAACCGCCAGAGGGGAAACTCGATGCATCGGGCTCACCCTGGATAAGTTCCTTGCCACTGAAGGTCATGATTGCGGTGCCGTCACCTACGGGGTTCAGGAAGCTGTCATGCTTTTCAGAGGTGATGCCTGAAAGGGGCTGGAACCAATGCGTGTAATGGGTAGCACCGTGCTCGATAGCCCATTCCTTCATGGCGTGAGCAACGACATTCGCAACTTCGATATCGAGAGGCTTACCTTCCTTAATGGTTTTGGTGAGGCTCTTATAGGTTGCGGAGGGAAGGCGTTCCTTCATGACGTGCTCGTTGAACACCATCGATCCGTAGATTTCAGAAACGTGGGCCATCTTTTCTCCTTTTAGGTATTGACGCTTATGCGACTGCTTAACGGCTTTTGGTTATTTTGCCATAACCACCGCCGCCTTTTCGGTACCTCTCAACCCTAATCAGCATTTGTTTCGATCAGTTTTCGCTCGCGAAACGGGTTTGTTTCACTCATCGGAGCATGGTTTTAACGCTATTTTCCACGCAAACGGAAGGTGGTAGCGGTAAGCGGCCTAATACCATCGCGCCTAGCTGGTTTGATGCAATCCCAAAAGAGTATGCACGGCAAGCTTACGCCTCAGCGAAAACCAGACAGGAACCACAAAAAACGGCTCGAACATTACGCTCGAGCCGTTTCACTATCGGTAAAGTACGTTGTACTTGGTTCGCCTAGCCGAATGCAGGGGAAACATATGCAGGGGCTGCCGCCGTGCCCGACAAGCCAGCGATAAGCATATCCAAGCAACCAGTGTTGATGAGCACAACCAGCAAGAAGGTATTAACGGCAAAGCCTGCCCACACGGCCCATTCTGACTGCTTACGCTGCTCAAAGCTCATCTTGGTAGGAAGGGCGAGCTTGACGATCATGGCGAAGATTCCGCCAAGCAGACCGAGCGCAAACCAACGCGCCTTTGCCATAAAGGAAAGAGGATCGGCCAGCTGCGTTTCCGCAGGCGGATTCGGAGCTGCTGCCTTCTGCTGCAGTCCCTGCTCGCTAGCGTACGAATACGCTACGTTTACCTTACTTTGATCATGCTGTCCCTTTTGCATCATGAACACATCCCCTCGACTGTGCTCAGAAAACGCGATGACGCCGACTCAGGTATTCCTGCTCCTGAACAACGAACACGTTTTAGAACACGTTCTGAACGCGTTCTATATTAACTCAATAATCGGGGAAAACGGTGGGCACTCATGAAATCGATGAATTCTTGCACGACTTTCGGCTGGCGACCCTCATCGCGGCTAACAACATAGGTTTTGTGGAAGTCGATCGGCGCCTCACGCACAGGAATACACACCACATCGTCGAACGCATTGATCATCAACGAGTAGCAGAACAGAGCGGTTTTCGATTCGTTGCCAGCAACCAACGACGAGAGGGTGATCTCGTCATCGTAAGAGAACTGCACGTTAAGGTCGTAGCCCTCAATTAAGTCGACGATTTCCTGGTAAACGGGCGAAGCAGGATCGTAGGAAAGAATTTCTTGCCTCTTCAGTTCCGCCAACGAAACCTCTTTCTTTTTCGCCAATGGATGCTTTTTGTTGACACCCAAAACCAACGGCTGGGACCAGCAAAGGTTATAACGCAAGTCGGGTGTGTCCTCTATGCGGCTGGCAAAAGCAACGTCAAGCTGCCCTGTGCGCAATCTGCGAAGCAGTTCGCGCGAATAGGCCTGCGTAACCGTGATATGCGGATCGAATGGGCTCTTTTCTCGAAACTCGAACAACGCCTGTGACCAGAACTTGCCCTGCATGGCGTAGATAGTTCCGAGATTGATCGTGGCGTTTTCAGTGCCAAGAGATTCTTCGGCAAGCACACGCGCCCTGTCGAGGCTACGCAGGGCGCCGGTAACGCAGTCTGAGATATCCCGTCCGATATCGGTAAGTTCAACAGTGGAACGATTGCGCGAAAAAAGCTGCACGCCCCATTCTTCTTCAAGGCGCTTGATTGCCAATGAAAGCGTTGGCTGTGAAATTTCTAGATCTTTTGATGCGCGTGTGTAGTTGAGCACTTCAGCAAGATGTTCAAAGTAGCGTAAATCTTCAACTCTCATTTCCCCCTCCTCTGCAGAACACGAGCTGCCTGGCATAAACCAAGCTGCGCATTCGTGCATGTAAAACGATCATAACAGCAAAGCCCCATGTAAAGAGCATCGAACACGTTCAATTTGGAACGCGTTTTCGACGCTAACCATTCGCCGAATGAACGTAATTGGGGAACTAACTTTCCGAAAACCATAGGCCACGGCTCGAAAAGGGCAGCTTGCTGCTGCCGACGCGCGTCAATTCGTTTTTCGCATGACCCCCCCATTGGGGCGACTTACCCTTTGCGGGATCTGTCGCGTTGCAACGATCGGCGCCTCGCAAAAACAAATACTCCGACATTTTTGCAACTTTTTTGCGATTAGGGACTCCTTTCTATTCCCCTAAAGCGGAAATACGCTGCTGAACAGCCGTTTACCTGCGCTTTTGCACCGCGATCCGCGATCGGAGGAGCCCATAACAATCGCTAATCGCAAAAAAGTTGCAATTCGAGCCGATTTTTTGTTTTTGGTCTCCTCGCAATGGCTTCGGGGCGGTGTCGGGGCAGGGGAACCCAAGTTAGGCGCCGCAAGAGGGTTCGAGTGCAGGTCAAATTTGGCGTTGCGGAATAAATCGACGACGGTTTGGGCATGGTACCGCGAGGTGATCCGATGATGGTCCGGACGCGATACAAGTTCGAATCTGCGAGATGACCTGGGCGCGATCCAGGTTCGGCGCTGCGGGATGATCCGACGGTGGTCCGAGGCGCCACAGGATGATCCGATGGCTGCACAAGCCCGTTTCTACGAGATGATCCAGACCGGTCTGGCGCGATGAACTGGGTGAAATGGTACGGACGTAACCATGAAACAAAAAGCCGGGCAAAAGCCCGGCTTACATGAGCGAAAATGATGCCCCTCCTTGTGGGCCTCAAATCCTAGAGATGCAGCGGGCGCCCTTACGAGCGCCCTCTCTACATGAGCAACCTCACTCCCCTGCAAGATTGCCAATTGGTGAACTCCGATCCCCATTGGCGTTCACCTTCCCATTACTACGTGCCCCCCAGCACGTTTGAACGGGAGCCACGCTCTTGCTTCCCCAAGCAGGAGCAGTAACTTGCTGAACTCATTATTGCGCACTGTTGCGCAATTCTCTTATTAGAAATAATAAAAATGAGCATGTTATATTTACAAATCTGATAAGCATTTATCGACAAGGGCTCCTTTTTAACACTAATCGGAATAGACCAGCTTTTGGGCTTTATCGAGAGCAACGGTTCAGCAGGCACTTTTAAAAAGGCAATTGCCCAGACTGCATAGATAGAGCTCGGCATGGCGGTGGTCACAGTCGTTGCTGACGCAACGCTTCAACCGCATAGGCAAAACTCAGAGTTAGCACTCTTGCAAATCGACCACTCGAAGAAGCCTCAACCGAACTTATCCCCCATCAGGCGCTAAAACGAAGCGATCAAACACCCCAATCGCCTGCATGGATCGCCGGACGCACGAAGGACCAGGCAGGTCAGCCCTCGGATTTGATGTCGCCATCACCAGGGTGCTTTGCAAGAACGAATACCGTGGCCATGATGAATACAAAACCAACAATGTCTATCCAACTAAACGAAGTTCCCAGCCACAGCACCGCGAACAAAGTAGCCGAAACCGTTTCGATGCTGGCGACAATGCCCGTTTTCGTTGCGCCAATATCTTTGACCGCCTGGAAATACAACGTAAAGCCAATGATGGTGCCAAACAACACCAAACCAAAGAACAGGAGCAACCAACCCGAGAAGTCAAACCCAGGGTTTACCGTCCATGACCGAAGAACGAGGGAAAGCATAATTCCACCAATGAGAAGTGCACCAGCAACAACAGGAACGCTTCCGTAGTGGAGCATCAGCCTACGAGGGATAAGGGTGTACATGGCATACGTGACGGCCGAGACCAACGACCAGAACAAACCTGCAGGGGTTAGCGCCAGCGAGTTAGGGTTTCCATGCGTGGCAACAAGGAACGTACCCATCATCACGAGCGCGATTGCCAAAACCTCGCGTTTAAGAGGACGGCGGTGGCTCCTTATGCACAGATACAGCACGACAAGGACGGGGGCAATGTATTGGATTACCGTTGCCGTACCCGCGTTCGAGTGCTGAATTGCGAGCAGGTAGGTGATTTGGCACGACGCCAGGCCAAACACCGAAAAAATTACAAGCGATCCCACGGTATTTCGATTGCGCCACATCGCAAGAAACGGACCACGCGCTATTGCAAGGGCAAATGCACACAGCACGATACCAGCGCACAGCATTCGAACCGAGGACACCCAGAGCGGATCAACATTGTAATGATGAAAGAGGTATTGCGCACAGGCGCCAGAGAAGCCCCAACTGATGCCTCCGAGCAATGCAAAGCAGAAACCTCGTATGTTCTTTGAAATAGTCATGGCGCATAAGAGTAGCACCCTTCTTCTGCGCATGCCATACATACTTTTGGCCTTTACCAACTCTGAACCACTCGCCGCCAAAGTCCTACCGAACCGAATCATGCATTTCAATTCGATGCAATTCGCTCACTACGCACAAATGGAAAAGGCCCCTTACGGGGCCTTTTCCAAGCTTGCTTGATTATTAGAAGTTCAGCGTCAAACGACTACTTGGCGAAGCTAGCTGCAGCCTCATCGAACTGGCGCAGGTATACGTTGCGAGACTCAACTGCGAACTGAGCCTGCTTCTGAGCGCGAGCCTCGGAAGCCATAGCCTCGAGCTGAGCGCCGTTGCCGCAATCGTACTTAATGAACATGCCGAATGCCGCAACAACAAAGAACGCGGAAATAGCTACTACATATGCCATAGATGATCAATCCTCCTGGACGTACCCGGTTTCTATCAAACCGAAATTTAAACCGTTGCTTGGCAACTGAAATCCGCTTTGCGCTGAACTCAAATTGCGGGTTCATATTACGACCGTCAGAATGGAATGCAAGGTTTCAAGCAGGGCTTTTGCTTGTTTTGGTGCATGAACTGGTTATGATCGCGTTCAAAACGCGTTCATTTGAAATAATTACCCATTTAGTTAATATTGATGGCCATTTTCACCACATTTTCTTCATAATCGCTATTTTCCCGAACAAAAAGACACTATAATATCGGCTTTTCCATTTGAGTATTATTGCGTATTTCAATACAACGCTTCTAACTGGCTATTTGCCGTTTAAGCTTTTCGAACGTGCTTCATCATCAATAAGCGCTGGCGGCTAAGAAGCAGGCGCCTGAAAACATCGCCGAAATCAACCACGAGGCACCCTTCTGAAGGGTTGCGCGCCAAAAGGACCGCTCGCCTTCAGGGACCAAGCCGACATCAACCGTGGAAGCAAATGAACGCAAGCTGATCGGAGCGGCATTAAACAGCAACACAACCGCTTCATGGCATTCGGGGCCACGCGATTCCGCAAGTTGATTACCGAGCAAAGGTCAAAAAAGAGAAGGCCCCCAAAATGGGAGCCTTCCAATACATCGCGTAGATAACGTAACGCTTAGCGCTTCGAGAACTGCGGACGCTTACGAGCCTTCTTCAGGCCGTACTTCTTGCGCTCAACCATACGGGAGTCGCGCGTGAGGTAGCCAGCCTTCTTCAGGTCTGCACGGTAGTCGCCAGCCTCGAGAAGAGCGCGAGCGATGCCGTGGCGCAGAGCGCCAGCCTGACCGGAAACGCCGCCGCCATTGCAGCGAGCGATTACGTCGAAGTGACCCTGAGTGTCGGTAACAACGAACGGAGTGGTTGCGTAGTCGAGAAGAGCCTGACGGCCGAAGAACTCAACACCTTCGCGACCGTTAACGGTTACCTTGCCAGTACCGGGAACGATGCGAACGCGAGCAACAGCGTTCTTGCGACGGCCGGTGCCGTAATACATTGCTTCGCCTGCCATTAGTTATCCTCCATCTTGATCTCGCGGGGCTGCTGCGCTGCATGCGGATGCTCTGCGCCAGCGTAAACCTTGAGCTTCATGCCCATTGCACGACCGAGCGTGTTCTTGGGGAGCATGCCCTTTACTGCGTGCTCGATAACGCGCTCGGGATGCTTCTGCATGGCCTCCTGGAAGGTTTCGCACTTCAGGCCGCCGGGATAACCGCTGTGACGATAGTATTCCTTGCTGGTAGCCTTAACGCCAGAGATCTTGATCTTGTCAGCGTTGATGATTACGACGAAGTCGCCGGTGTCAACGTGAGGCGTGTAGGTGGGCTTGTGCTTACCCTTGAGAATATGAGCGGCCTTCGAAGCGACGCGACCAAGAACCTGGTCCTCAGCGTCGATGAGAAGCCATTCGCGCTCAACTTCGTTGGGCTTTGCGTAATAGGTCTTCACAGTGTTCCTCCAATAAAGTAACAAGTGTCGTTTTTCAAAAGTTGCTGCCAACTCGAGGCGCGGGATCCTACTCCGCATCTCTTTCCTTCCCGCAAACGGTGCTGCCGAAAAGCTCTGGACCAGCTTGGCCGGCGCAGGGACGTTTTCCAGGCGGAAAAGAGTTCGAATCGCAAGCATGTACGGGGCTTTTGAAAGCGAACTTTTGCAGTTTATACTGCATTCGTGCCCTTCGTCAATCATCGCAACGAACCGATTTGGGCCTATGCGAAAATCTTCACGTTTTCTGCAGGATTATCGGGCAAACAAATCACCTAAAAGTGCAAGCTGCGCCCGATTCCGCTTTAAACCTGTTTGTATCCTTGCTCGGGGGCAAGCGTTGAGCGCTGATCCCACAACGCGGCAGCAAGCCCGCTAACCTCGGCGCGGCTGGTTTCACCGTCGGCAAGATTCGTCATGATCGTAATAAGGTAGTATTTGCCATCTTCTTCGATGATGCCGGCATCGCATATGGCGTTGTCGCTCGACCCATTGATCCAGCCAGCCTTGTCATACACCGTTGCCGATTCGTCGGCCGAACTTGTCTTCGTCTTCTTAGCTTCGCCAACCTCTACCGTTTTCTTGCCAGTACACAACGTGCCAAGGAGCTCCTGGGCAACGCTTTCCGCCTTTTCACGGCTTACTGGGTTGGAGGTTGGGTCCACGCCGCTGCGAATCATCGAAACGGCAGTGCCGGAGAACATCTTTTTTGCCCACTCAGTGATTTCCTTATTGGAATCAGGCGAGCTCAAATAAAGGAAAGTGTTCATCCACAACTTCAGCGATTCACGAGCCGAGTAGTGGGGAAAAGACGTGTCGTTAGCAAGCGTAGTAGAGATATTCATGGACGAAAGCCATGCAGAAAGCGATTCGGAGGCCGATCTTTCAAACGCATTACGCATGCGGTAATAAGAGGTATTGTCGGAATTGATAATGGCATCTTGCGCGCTTGAGTTCACCCGCGAAATGCTTGTTTTTCCCGTTTCAAGCGCCTGCTGACATCCATAGATAAGCACAGGACCTTTGAACGAGGAAGCGCCGTATACGCGTTGATCGAGGTTGTAGACGTATCCGCTGCCGGTTTGCAGATCGATAAACGCAAAACCAACAGTCTTGTTGTTCGCTGTAATGGCCGAAATAGCGTCCCCCACCTGCGTTGCTCCCTCTTCGCTTAATTGCGGTACATAGTTCGCATTCGAATCGGCTAGAGAAATGCCCTGGACGTTGGTTCCTGGATCCGACACACCATCAATGGCTTGGATGGAGGGAGTGTAGCTGATTTCCATTTGGTCGGCCTGCGCGCCGTCGCCCTGCGAGGAATTATCGGCCGAAGAAACGCAAGAGCCGACGCCGGTCACCAGGAAAATGGCAATCAGCACCACAACGGCTATGCACAAGACAGGCGCAAGCGTGGCGAGAGGCAAAGGGAACGAAGCAACGCGATCAGCCATCCACGATGAGTTAAGGCCCTGACCCTTGCGCGGGCTGAAGCTACGATTGCCCGCGCCCACATGCACTTCGCGCTCGCGCGTTCTGTCACTACGACGAGAAGAGGAATCGCTGGAATTGAGATCGGCACAATTTCCGCCTTCGGAATAACTGCGCGCTGCACGGGCGCATTCGCACCCGCGTCCTTCGCCGCGCACCCGATGCTCGGTGCGAGCACCGCGCATGTCGCTGTCGCGGAAGTCACGTACTTCACGATCGCGCGAGCCGCGTCCACGCGCCGATTCGTTTCGCCCGCCAGAACGGTTCGAAGAGCGCTCAGAACCAGCACGCGCTTCATCTGAACGCGTGCTTCTGGCGCGATCCGTGCGGCTGCCCGATCGGGAAGATTTTTCCTCCCGGTACTGGCTCCCGCTTCGCGAAGAAGATGTCTGACGGTTTTTCATGAGCTAATAATAGCAGGTGAACACGCGTTATTGACCCGTAATTGCATAAAATCAACACTCCAACCCCGGCCTGGCCGAGAGCGATAAACACATTGGATTATTGTGCCCAGTTTCTCAAGCGCGCGCTTCCATAAACGACTCCTTAGGCAATGAAATATCTATCAATATGACACTTAGATAATCTTATAAAAGGTTACAGAATGGTACCTAATTAGCACTCTCGGCATTCGAGTGCTAAGAACCGCGTAGTATTGCAGTTGTCAAAAGAAGCAACGGCCGCGCAAGGGAAATCGGTAAGCCAACAATTCCCTTGCGTAGCAAAGAAAGAAGATGATAAGGATGTTGGCACGTAGGAACTTTTTCAATGACTTTATGAGCGATCCTTTCGATTTCGGATTCTTCGGAACCGAACCAGCGCCTAAGGCAAACGCATCTCTGATGAAGACCGATGTCAAAGAAACCGACAAAGCCTACGAACTCGATATCGATTTGCCTGGGTTCGACAAGGAAAACGTTCAAATCGAGCTAAACGATGGCTACCTCACTATCAACGCTTCTACCAATGAAGAGAAGGAAGACAAGGACGAAAACGGCACCTTCCTTCGCAAGGAACGCTTCGTTGGTTCATGCCGCCGCAGCTTCTACGTTGGCGACGATGTTTCGGAAGACGACATTTCCGCTAAGTTCGAAAACGGCATCTTGAGCATAAACGTACCCAAGAAGGAACTGCCCAAGCCCGAAGATCGCAAGCGCCTCATTTCCATCGATTAGCCCTAGCGCCTGTCATCCCCATCCAGGTAGCTCCAACATAGTCAGAATGATGCTCTGGCCTTTTAATTGCCCCCATTTCTTGGACATGAGAAATGGGGGCATTCTTTTAGCGCAACCCGATTCAGGCGGAATCGGAAGCGTCACAGACCTGGTGATTTCCCGTATACTAAACAGAGTAGAAGGTGCTCTGCGTCGCATGGCTTCGCAAGCTAATCTCTATCGCGAAACCCATTCGAAGCACCGTTTCGTACGCAGCAAAGCGAGGGGCCGACATGTCGTACATCGAATTCAACAACGTTGTTAAGCGGTACGGGTCGGGCGCAGCAGAAATCAGGGCCCTTGATGGCGCGTCTTTTTCCGTTGAGAAAGGTGAGCTCGCCGTAATCCTTGGCGCGTCAGGCGCCGGTAAAACCACCGCTCTGAATATTTTGGGCGGTATGGACAGCGCCACCGATGGCAGCGTTCTCATCGACGGGCAGGATATCGCTCGCAGCAGCGAATCGCAACTGGTGGAATACCGCCGCGCCGCCGTAGGGTTCGTGTTCCAGTTCTACAACCTAGTTCCCAACCTTACGGCGCTTGAAAATGTTGAGCTTGCTTCACAGATCTGCCCCGATTCCCTCAATGCCGCCGAAACGCTCTGCCGCGTTGGGCTGGAAAAGCGCCTCAACAACTTCCCCGCCCAACTCTCTGGCGGCGAACAGCAGCGCGTTGCCATCGCCCGAGCACTCGCGAAAAACCCCAAGCTCCTCTTGTGCGACGAGCCCACAGGAGCTCTCGATTACCGTACCGGCAAACAGATTCTTCAGCTGTTGCAAGACACCTGCCGCTCTTCGCACATTACTGCGCTGGTTATCACCCACAACGCTGCCCTGGCCCCTATGGCCGACCGCGTTATCCGCATGAACAGCGGACGGGTAACCAACATCGAAACAAACGCACACCCCACGCCAATTGCTGAAATCGAATGGTAGCCAATCATGGCACGAGCATTTTCTAAAGACACCTTTCGCACTATCGCCAACAGCAAGAAGCGCTTTATTTCCATCCTGGTCATTTGCGCATTGGGCGTAACCATGGTATGCGGCCTGCGCGCATCCTGCGTTGACCTGCGCAATTCCGCCGATGCTTTCTTCAGTGAGCAAGGCCTCTACGACGTATGCGTGCAGTCAACCTTAGGGCTGACCACAGACGATGTTGCAGCCGTTTCTTCGCTAGAAGGAGTTGCCGTTGCAGAAGGAGCTTGGGAAGAAGAGACCTATACGCCGCTCGGCCAAAAACGCGCAAGCGTAGGGGTAAAGGCTCTTTCAAGCGAGGGGTTCAACACGCCCAGGGTTCTTGACGGCTCCCTACCCGCAAATGAGCACGAAGTTGCCGTGACTGAAAACTACCTAACCGACTCGGGTCTTTCGCTCGGCGATACCGTAACGCTTGAAGAAAACGACAACGAGGTATTCGAGCGAACCCAATACACCATCACCGCTAGCGTGATCGACCCAACCGAGCTCACCAACCCCAATGGATCCATCGCCATACGAGCCAGCGCATCTCCCGACTACTCGTTCTTCGTAACACCCGATGCCGTAACCGCCGATGTGTTCACCGCCATATACGTGAAAGCCAAGAACAGCACAGGCGCGAAAAGCTTTTCTCCAGAATATCCCTCGCTTCTCGACAACCTCACCACCCAAATTGAAGGAATCAAAAAACAGCGCGAGGAGGCGCGAACAGAGCAGATTCGTCAGGACGCGCTTGACGAAATCTCTAAAGCAGAAACCGAGGCAAATGAAGAACTTTCCGATGCACAGCGGAAAATCGACGATGCGCAAAGCACGCTTGATTCAGGCAAACGGGAAATTGCCGCAAACAAGCGCACTTTGCGCAACAGTGAAAGCACCCTAGCTCAATCAGAAGCCGAACTTCGACGACAGGAGAGCCAGCTGGCAAGCGCCTCAAAGAAAATTGAGGATGGCTATGCTGCAATCTCAAATGGGCAAGCCCAGATCGACGAAGGCCGAGCCCAGGCAAATGCCGCTTGCGATGATGCAGCGACGCAAGTTAAAGCCGCTTTGGCTGCTGGCATGATAAGCCAAGAGGAAGCCTCGGCACAGCTTGCGGGCATCGAAGCGCAGCGCGCTCAAACGCTTGCCCAGCTCGATGCCCAGGAAAAACAGCTTTCCGCCGCTAAGCAGGAGCTCGACGCCCAGGCAGCGCAGGTTTCAGCGGGAATGAAGGCAATCTCACAGGGCCGGGAACAACTTTCCGCAGGCAAACAGCAGCTGAAATCGGGCAAACAGCAGCTTTCCGCCGCCGAGACAGAGCTCACAGAAGGCCAGGCCGAGCTCGACGAACAGCGCGCGCAGTTCGAAAGCAGCAAAGCTGAGGCCCGCGCAAAATTCGAAGACGCCCGGGCAGAGGTGGATGACATCGAGCAAGGGCGCTGGTACGTGCAAACACGCGAATCAAACGCAGGCTATGCCAGCGTCGAGTCGGATGCTTCTTCCATTGAGGCCATCGGGTTCGTGTTCCCCGTAGTGTTCATCGTAGTTGCCGTGCTCATCGCGCTTACCACCATCACCCGTTTGGTTGAAGAAGAACGAGGGCTTATCGGCACCTACAAATCACTGGGGTACCGCAACCGCGCCATCTTGGGCAAGTACCTAACGTACGCGCTTTTGGCGTGCCTCCTGGGTAGCGCCGTGGGCGAGTTCTGCGGATTCGTGCTTTTCCCCGCATTCCTGTTCTCCGTGTTCCAAATCATGTACCTCCTGCCCACGTACCTGCTTTCATTCGACACGCTCTATGGCGTGGGCAGTATGCTGTTCTTCATTGCGGGAATTGTTGGGGCTGCAGTATTCGCCTGCCGCGCCGAGCTTGCACAAACGCCTGCCACGCTCATGCGTCCAAAAGCGCCCCGTTCCGGCTCGCGCATCTTACTTGAGCGAATCCCCTTCATCTGGAAGCGTTTGGCATTCCTAGATAAGGTAACGGCACGCAACTTGCTTCGCTACAAGAAGCGCTTCTTCATGACGGTATTCGGAATCATGGGGTGCATGGCTTTGCTTATCTGCGGATTTGCCATCAAAGACTCCGTGCATGCCCTTTCCCCTATGCAATATGGCGACATTTATCGCTATGACGCCTTGGCCATCACCGGCCCCAACAGCTTCAAAGAATGCGAAACACTGCTTGAGGGAAGCGAGGAAGTTTCCTCTATCCAGGAAGTTGCCGTCGATTCGATAACCCTCACCTCCAACGGCGACGACGAATCGCTGCAACTGTTCGTGCTCCCCGATGGTGCCGATCTTTCTCCCTATGTTTCGCTTAAAAGCGATGAAGAGGCATTGCCTCTTTCCGAAAACGGCATGATTCTCACGCGAAACGCTGCCGACCTTTTAGGAGTAGGCGCAAACGACGAAATTACCGTAAAAACGAGCGCACTCGACGAAGCGACCGTGCCCATTGCCCACATTGCAGACAACTACTTGGGCAATGCCGCCTATCTTACGCAAAGCGCCTATGAGCAGCTGTTCGATGAAGAGGTTCAGCCCAACGGCTTCTACCTTGCACTTTCAGGCAACGATACCGAAAAAGAGGCATTCGCCGACAGCTTGGCTGAACGCAACGAATTCCTTTCCGTTTCCAGTACTCAGCAGATGAACGAGGAATTCTCTAAGTCGTTCGACCTGATCAACACCATTGTGTACGTTATCGTCTTCTTGGCAGCGGCGTTGGCATTCGTGGTGCTGTTCACGCTTTCCACAACCAACATATCCGAACGCACGCGCGAACTGGCAACCATCAAGGTGCTGGGCTTCCGCAAACGCGAAGTTAACCACTACGTGAATAAGGAAACGGTGCTGCTAACCATTATCGGCATAGTTTTAGGCATCCCCGCAGGATACGCATTCAGCCACATGCTCACCTATGTGCTGAAAATGCCTTCCATTTACTTTGCAGTGACCATCGATCCAATCAGCTACGCCTACGCATGCGGCCTCACACTGCTGTTCGCCTTCATCGTGGCGCAGCTCTCCAACCGCACCCTGGCAAAGATCAACATGATCGAAGCACTGAAAAGCATCGAATAGGCACCCATGTTTGCGAGGTGTCAGTTCTCCTCATGGCCCATCGGCTCGATTTACGCCAGGGCCTTGATTTCCCGAGGGTTGCGCGTCTGCTTTGCCGAAGCGTCATTGACCAGGTTTTCATCAAAGGCCTACCCCCCCCGAAAGCTGTCAAAGCTGCTTTCTTAGGCCGCCATTGGCCCAATTCGCGCCAGAGCCTATCCTGTTCGAGATTTACCGGTCCTGTTTGGGTTCTTGAGGCTCCCTGAGCTCGGGCTTGCGACGAGGGTTGAAATGATGGCTCAGGGCATCGCCCAACAGACGGAGCTTAACGATGGCATACGCCGTAACCGCGCAGGCAATAAGGAAAATGGGGATGCGCACCAGATTGTCAGCCCAGGTAATGATTACGCCACAGGCAGCAAGGAGCGCCGTCCAAGCCCACATGATAAGCACGGTTGCGCGTTGACTAAATCCTGCACGCATTAGGCGATGGTGGATGTGCCCCTTGTCTGCTTCGTCGATAGGACGATGCTCGCGCTTTCGACGCACAATGGCGAAGAACGTATCGAGGATTGGAACACCAGCCGCCAGAATAGGCACCAACAGCGAAACGAACAAGGCCGACCGCGCTACAGCAAACAGGGAAATGACGCCCAGCGAAAAACCCAGAAGCAGTGCGCCTGAATCACCCATAAAGATAGATGCAGGGAAGAAATTGGACTTCAGGAAACCTGCGCACACGCCAACAAGAATGACACTGAACAGCGCTGCATCGAAACGTCCGGTAAGCACTGCGAACAGCAAGATGGTTATCGCGGAAATACCCGTAATACCTGCCGCCAAGCCATCGAGGCCGTCAATCAAGTTGATAACGTTGGCAAAAGCCACCAGGTAAAACACCGTTAGAGGGTAGGCGACCCAGCCAAATTCAATGTACCCTTCGCCAAAAGGATTATGGATACTGGAAAATAGCAGGCCAGAAGCGGCAACCACACAAGCAGCAACTATCTGTCCCAGCATCTTTGCTTTGGGGTTTAGATCAACCACATCGTCAACGGCGCCCACGAGAAATATCAAAACCGTGCCCAGCAAAACGCCCCAATAGTTGACCTCAATGCCGTTGTAATCGATGAATGGGTCAACCCATCCGAAGGCATAGACACCAAAACCAGCAACGGCAAGCGCCGCCAAAATGCCGCCAAAAATAGCCACACCACCCATACGCGGAATGGGAAGCATGTTTACACGACGAGCACTGGGGTAATCTATGGCATCGAGCTTGATAGCAAGCTTGCGGGCAAGAGGGGTCAAGGCAATGGTAACCACTGCGGCAACGGCAAAGAGAACGCCGTATTCAAGCCAGTCCATGCGCCCCCCTCTTTCTCGAACTTATTGGATAGCGCGGCAGAACGCGCTCACGCCAAATGATGATTATATACCGAAGAGACGCTTCTCCCGACTACAGCTAACTAACGGCATCGCAAGCGCAAAGAGGGGGAGGCCGTCAACTACATCGGCGCAGAAAAACAACCGCCGGATTATATCGGTTTTTCGCATGGCCCTGACTTGCGCGAGCACGGCCCCTCCGCTTCGGGAATCGCAACCGTGAAGAAGTTCGGACCACCCGTGCCCGTGCCAAAGAACCTTGTAGTTCCCCTCTGCCAACAGCTTACTTTTGCAGCCTTTGTGGAGAGCAGCCACCAAAACGTGGAAGTACCTTGTACTCCCCGTCAGGCAACACATGCAGCACTACTGCATTGTGTAGAATGAGCGAGTTGAAACCCGTAGATTCAGGAGAAGGTGTTCGTGTCACACAGTCCCGCGATAAGCGTCATTATTCCTGTCTACAACGTAGAATCTTGGCTGCGTCGTGCCGTTGGCTCGCTGCAGAATCAAACATGCACCAGCTACGAGATTCTGCTGGTAGACGATGGAAGCACCGATGGCAGTGGCGCTCTGTGCGACAAACTTGCCGATGACGATGTGCGCATCCGTGTAATCCATCAGGAAAACCAGGGAGCCGCCGCTGCACGCAACGCCGCTATCGAAATTGCTCGTGGCGATTACCTGTACTTCATGGACGGCGACGACTGGTGCGATCGCACCATGCTGAAGGACATGTACCGCGTTGCCTCCGAGCGCAACCTCGACCTTCTTATTACCGGTTTTACCATCGACACGTACTACGACGACGAAGGCAAGTACTATCGAGAGCTGCGCAATGCACCCGATCGCATCTTCGAATCGCAAGAAGAATTCCGCGCAAATGCCTGCCAGCTTTTCGATGCCCAACTTCTGTATGCGCCGTGGAACAAGCTGTATCGTCGCAGCTACATCAAAGAAAAGGGCATCCGATTCCCTGGCACGTTCTGGGACGACCTGCCGTTCAACCTCGATGTCATGCGAGACGTCGAACGCGTGGGGTGCATCGACGGTCACTACTACCACTTCCTGCGTGCTCGCGCCGAAAGCGAAAACACCAAGTACCGTCCCGACATGTACGACAAACGTGAAGAAGAACATCGCTGGATGAACGAGCTATACGCGTATTGGAACTTGGATTCCCCCGAAATCGAGGAGTTCTTAGCCCGTCGCTACGCAGAACGGCTAGTTGGCTGCATCGAAAACGTAACTAACCGCAACTGCACGCTTTCGAAGGAAGAGAAGCGCGCCGCCATCAAGCAAATGATATCCACTCCTCACGCACGCGAAGCGTTGAAGAAGGCGCGACCCCGCACCAAGATGATGTACCTGGTATTGGCGCCCTTGCGTATGGGCAACATCACGCTCACCATGACGGAAAGCGAATTCATAAGCTGGGTGCGCCAAAACAGCACCAGCCTTTTCGCACGCCTAAAAGCAAACCGCTAATCAAGAGCTCGCAGATGCGAGCTCTTTCTTTCCTTGCGCCCAAGGGATTACGACAAAAGCGCATCGGCCAAGAACAGTTCGCGAAGCCCGAAAAACTCACTGCAATCAACTGCTTTTTGTTAGGTTCGGAATGCGCGCCGCATGGCGGCGTCGGGCTGGGGTCTGGAGCCGCGAAAGCCACTCTGAACGCCATTCCTGTTAGATGCTCAAAGAGCATCTTCATTCAGCTTGAAGCAATGAAGCGCATGAAAAAGGAGGCCCGTAGCCTCCTTTTGAACAGCGGAATGGGTGGCTTGAGGCGCTCCAGACCCCAGCCCGACGCCGCCATGCGGCGCGCATTCCGAACACTTACTTAATTAAAAGCACGCAGCCAATTACGGTAAGCAGGACGTAGGTGAACTTCACGAACTGCTCTTGGCTGATGCGCTTCTGGATAAGGCCGCCCAACCAGGTGGAAAGAATAAGCAAGGGGATGCACACTGCCAACGTTAGCAAGCCATCGCCACCAAGGGAGCCGCCCTGAATGCCATAAAGGGCATAGGCGCCGTTTAGGAACACCCAGGTCATAGTGGTGGTTGCCCGGAACGCTTCCTTATCCCGAATCTTCTGCAAAGCGTAAATAGCCAGGAAAGAGCCGCCAGAGACAAACATGCCCTGAATAAGGCCGGCTATGGCAAGAATGCAGTACAGAAGCCAATCGGGTAAAAGTTTATTGTTCTTGTTAAAGAACAAACCGCGGATAGCAATAATCAAAACCGCAACGCCGTATACCTTAGAAAGGATACTCAGCGGGGCAATGGTGTTGATCCACGCGCCAATGGCCATGAAAATCGCCATGATCACGCACATCTTCGCCAGTTCTTTCCATACCACATGTTTGATACCTGTGAAAGCGATAAGCACGCTGGCAAGAAATCCGGTACAGTTCAGCACCACGATGGACTCTTCGTGGCCAATGGTGGCCATGCCCACTGGCATTGCGAAGATATTGCCCGCGAAGCCGGTAATACCGTTAATTAGGTAGGCGAAGAAAAACGTGCCCCAGAATAGGTATTTTTCCATGAACTTCCCCTTTAACGCGCCTCCCCCAGGCGCATTTCATCCGCGAATATGGAAGCCACTTTACTCTTGTGGAGTGAATAGTGCAAAACCGACAGGGAAAAGCGCCCTGCAGGTTTTATTGGCAATTAAAGGCAACGTCGGCACGTTGCCCAGAGCGGGCTTCATTGGGCTTCCCAACAATGCAGGATCTGCCAGACTCCACGTAATGCAGGCTCTGTGAAGTTTCGATATCGGCACAAATTGCGCTAAGTGTCGACCACGCAGTTTTCACGTCCGATGTAGATTAAACGGGTTTTGCGTCCAGAATGATGCCGCGTCAACGTCGTGCCCCAATAAGGGCAACGCAAAGCTCTTGCGCCCGCCTCGTCGATTGACGGCGTCCCACATGCACACAGCACTTACTTTCACCGTTTTCACCGCATCGCCCGATTACGCTACACTTAAACGGATTTACACGGTGCGCTAAAACCACCACGCAAATCAAAAACCAATTTACTTCTTGCGGTTACCGCAAGCCATCAGTCAAATAGGCAGGCACATTTGCGCAGCCGCAACAAAACACTCGGAACCAAACACGATAAGTAGGCATATATGAATATCGAAGAACTCAATACCGCTCTTGCTCAAATCTTTGCCAGCGACGACCTGCTAAAAAATGAGCCTATGAGCAAACACACCACGTTCCGCTGCGGCGGTCCTGCCCAGTTCTTCGTACGAGCAAGCAATGCCGCAGACATTACCGCGGCAATCAGCGCCGCCGAAAAGACAGATGCCCCCTGGTGGATCGTAGGTTGCGGAAGCGATTTGCTCGTTTCCGATGCGGGCTTGCCTGGTGTGGTTATCGAAATCGGCGAGCGCATGGCCCACATTTCCATCGACGGATCCATTGTTCATGCTCAAGCTGGAGCAACCAATGAAGCAGTTGCGCAAGCAGCGCTCGAAGCGGAGCTTACAGGTTACGAGTTTGCCAGCGGAATCCCAGGTTCTGTTGGTGGAGCGGCAATCATGAACGCAGGCGCCTACGATGGCGAGTTCAAAGACGTTGCGGTTAGCGTTTCCTGCCTCTTCCCCGATGGCACAGTTCGCGAAATCCCTGCAGAAGAAGCCGATTGGAGTTATCGCCACAGCATGATGAGCGATAAGGGGCTTGTTGTGCTGGGGGCAACCCTTCAACTTGCGGCAGGAGACAAGGATGAGATTCGCGCCAAGATGGACGACTTGTCCCAACGCCGCTCTTCCAAGCAGCCTCTCGAAATGGCAAGCGCAGGCAGCACGTTCAAGCGCCCAGAAGGCTATTTTGCAGGCAAACTCATTCAGGATTCAGGCATGCAAGGCCATTCAGTTGGGGATGCCCAGGTTTCCACCAAGCATGCTGGTTTCGTGGTGAATACCGGCAACGCAAGTGCAGCCGATGTCTTGCAGGTTATCCGCGACGTGCAAGCGGCAGTAGCAGACCAGTTCGGCGTTACGCTTGAAACCGAAGTGCGTATGTGGGGATTTGACCCCACCAATAACTAGCGCGGTGTCTTGCTAATTCAGTGCGCTTCATGTAGATCGATAGTCATAGCGTACGCAAGATAGAACGCCACAGCTGCCATCGCCGCAAAGACCGCTGCCCACGCCCACGCCGCTTCAGCGACGGAAAACACTACGATGCCTGAGGATAAAACGCCCGCAACAAACGTCATAGCCCGAGCGGCTTTACGCATGGGAACATACTTCAGGCCTTCGGCCTGTGCCTTGCTTGCGTTCTTCACGTTTTTAGCCATAACCGCACCTCCGATGAATTATAGAGGGTGCCCCATTCGCTAATAGAATGGAGCACCCTCGTTTGTTTTCGCATTCATCGTAACTGCGAAGTATTTCCGTTGTGCAACGGTCTTGTTGCCATGTTGGGTCGTTTCCGAATCGTCCCCTTCGGAAACGAAGGCCTCTCAAGTCACAAGCATCTTTTTGCGGATGCAGCCAATCCAAAACAAAGCGATCTTATGGATGAGGCCGATTCGGACCGAAAATGCCCTTACAAATAGAGACGATCGGGTCGAAACCTTAAAAGACGATGCCGGACCAAACCGAAACGTCCACAGATGAAGCTGATTCTGTCCGAAAAGACCCCCCGCTAATAAGACCGGGCTCAGACTGCAGAGCCTTTTACAGGTGAGGCTGATCGAAGCTCGGCTTCATGCTGCCATCCTCCGGACGATTGAACAGCGTTTCTTCACCACAATCTTTGCATGTGCCCACCAGAACCTTGCGGGGCATGAATGTCAGCACGACGTAAGCGATGGCAAACGCGATAGAGAAATATGGCATTACAAATGCGATGCCGATAATAACGATCGCCGTGATTACATGCACGTACCACTTGCTGGGAACGCGGCGCTTTTCAGCCGTGTACTCAAAATGGGTGCCACCGCAATACGGGCAGATAATCACCGTTTCGTCGTTCTTTCTTTTATTGGGATTGGTTTTCTGGTTCTTTTTCTTGGAGCTCATCCAGCATCCCTCCGTACAAATTCATCCAGCATGATTGCCATGCCGAATGCCCTCTCTCTACACGCACACCATTTCCCCTTTGTTGCTTCACCCTAAGCGTAAATCACAGCCCCGCCATCAAAGGCAAAGCTCAACGATCTCTACTCACTTTGCCACGAGCACGCGCTGCTTCGAATACATGCTTCGCTTTAACGCAGGGCAAGCCTAAAAGGCGCGCGTTTTATACGATGAGCATAAGAATACCACCTGCACCACTGGGCATCTGCACGGCATCGCCATCCGTTACCTATCTATATTCGTAAGAAATGAATCCATAGAAATTGAATGGGATAGACGAATAGATTCCCAATAGATCGAGAAATAATTCACCTCTTCCTCGTATCATAGCTAAAGGCTATCGATTCCTATTCGAAAATGAATATTACCCATTCGCATCGAACATGTTCGGTTTTTTACCGAGGAGTAGCATACACAAACGTTTGCGCGCCCGCGCAACAGAACTCTACGAATCCAAGGCGTCATGAGTGGGCCCGAGGGAGGCTCCTTGCAGGGGATACCGTCTTCGTTTCAAACGAGCAGCATGTCCAAAGAATGTAAGGAGAACGAATTGTCTGCAGCAGCAGAAAAGGTAAAGCACTACGGCTTCGCGCTGGCAACGGTGTACATGTGCTATTTCACCTACGGCATCCAGGCCCTGATCTTGAGCCAGAACAAAGTCAACTTCTACACCCAATGGGGTATCACCGACCCCACCGCAGGTTCCGCTGCGGTTTCGATGGCAATTGCCGCCATGGGATTCGGCAAACTGCTAAGCGTATGGATTGGCGGCGAGCTCTCCGATCGCGTCGGACGTAAGAAGTTCGCCGTCGCAGGCGCTGTTGCCTACATCATCTGCTTCACCATGATGCTGCTGGCAACCGACGCAACCGCTTGTTACATCGCCGCCTTCTTGTCTGGCGTTGCAACATCCGGCTTCTGGGACGCAGCCCTCTACCCCGCCGCACAGGAAGCAGAGCCCAAATACGCTGCCTCTGGCGTTATCGGCATCAAGGCTGCCGTTTCCGTTATGGGCGTTATCTACCCCATCTTCGTTGCAGCATTCAGTGCACCTCATATTTGGCACGTTAACATCTATCTGCCTATCGTGCTTTCCGTTGTATGCCTGATCATGACCATCGTCACGCCCTTCCGCTACGATGATGAACGTGCCACCAAAACCGATGGCAACAACGGCATAGACGAAGCTCAGGCTGAAATTCAGGCGGCAAAAGACGCCATGCTCAAGAAGCCAGGCGTGCTGGTTCAGGTATTCACCCTGGTCATGGCCTTCATCTGCATGTTTATCATGTACGGCGCACAGCAGTACACCAAGGCATTCGGCATGGCCAACCTTGGCCTCGACGAAATGGGCGGCGCCGCCCTTGCCTCCATTTACACCGTGGGTTCTATTACCGCTGTGTTCTTCTGGGCAGTAGTAATGGGCAAACTTCGTTGGAACCCGCTGAAGGTTCTGTTGATCGACTTCGCTTTCTCCGCTCTGGCCCTGGCTTTGGTATTGGTTGTTCCCAATGTCGCCATCGTATACGTTGCCATCGCGCTGCTCGGCTTCTTCGCTGCTGGCGGCGCTTTGCAGACGGGCTTGGTTGTTCGCCAGAACTACTGCCCCGGCCCTAAGGGCCGCAACACCGGAATGTACATGACCTTCATGGGCGTTGGCGCAACCTTCCTTCCCTTTATCGTTGGCGCGATGACTACCGCCATGGGAGAAACCGGCGCACTGTACACCATGATGGGCCTGCTGCTCGCAGCGGCTATTGTTGGCCTGTTATTCTGCATCTACCTGGCAATTCAGTCTAAGCCCCTGTTCGGCTACGGCATCAACCGCAAGATGGACTAAGGCAAACGCTACAAGCAGGAGCTTACTCTGGGGGCTCGGCACTGTTGCCGAGCCCCTTTCTTTTTACTTGTTGATTGTTCCAAGAGCAGAGACGCAATCAGGATTCCGACAGGCAATCAAGCAGCGTCTTTATTCGCTACGCTGTTTCACGCGCTTCGCCTCGTTGTTTTGCGCGCAGTTCATGAGCGGCCCAGGTTATGCGGAGGGTGTTCATGGCGTTATCGAGCGTGCTCGTGCATTCGGCACCGGGCACGCCGCGCAGAACATCGACGATGTCCTGAATCTGGCCATTTCCCGGATAGCTCTCCACAGGCGGGCACAGCTCTTCTTGCACCAGTTCCGCTTCCTTGCGAACGCCGCCCATCACGCCTTCGTGCGCTACCGCATCGCCATCGGCAAGCGTCTCGATGCGGATCGGCGCAGCGTTGTCATAGTAAGAAAACTCGACGCTTCCCTTGTCTCCATAAATAAGGAATCGGTCGATAGCCTTATACGTGGCATAGCACCAAATCCCCGAAACCATAACGCGGTTTTCGGTCTCGCCCGAAAAGGCGACCGTGTCTTCGCCTGGATAGAACCCCGTAAGGTTGTCTACCTTCAGGTTGAAATCAGTGATGGTTCCCGCAAGAAACGCAATAAGGTCGAGCATATGCGCATCGCCCTCGAAGAAATGGCTACCCCCGGAAACCTCAGGGCGAACACGCCAAGGCTTTTCCGCCTCGGGAAGCATCTCTTCGGCGGTTTGGCGCTGAGTGCGAATAACCTGAACGCCGCGAACAGTGCCGATCTTGCCCGCATCAAGCACCTGCTTAAGCTCGCGGTAGCGTGGCATTCCGCGACGATAATGAGCCACAAAGCAACGCTTCCCCGCCCTCTCAAACGCGGCCTTTATCTCTTGCGCCTCGCCCCATGAAAGCGCAATAGGCTTTTCGAGATAGCAATCCTTGCCTGCCTCGGCAACGGCAATAGCATGCTCTTTGTGGCAGTTTGGCGTTGTGGCGACGTAGACAATGTCGATATCGGGACAGTTCAGAAGCTCATTCAGCGAATCAAATGCTCGCCCATGACCGTGGCGCCCACACCAGTCAACCGCTTTCTGCTTCGTCCGATTCCAGATACCAACTAGCTCCGATCCGTCGGCCAAATATAGGCCAGGGCCATTTTTCGTTTCCACAACGTCACCGCAACCGATGACGCCCCACCTAATTACCTCTTTCTGAGCCATGATGCCTCCCTCTCATGCGCACCTAAAACCCCACATGCGATCAGCCCCACAACGTTGGAGCCAACCAAAAAGGGGCGCATTCCGTTACACAAACTGTATCATCGTCGCAAGCAAAGCGCGTAGCAAAATGGATGCGAACGGACACGCCGCTTCGCGCTGAACCAGCCCTTTGTATGATCTGCCCCGCTGCGGCAACCCTCCCTTTCCGGGATCCGCCCCCGCTGCGACGGTCCGTCTTTTGCAGGATCCGCCCCCGCTGCGACGGTCCACCCTTTGCGGGATTTGCCCCGCTGCAGCGATCCACCTACCGCAAAAACAAAAATCAGAGCGTTTTTGCAACTTTTTTGCGATTAGGGGCTCCCCTCCGCCTCTGCAAAGCGAAAAATAGCCACTTTGCAGCAGACCACCTACGCTTTTACGATCCAGTCTGCGGTTGGAGGGATCCGTAGCAATCCCTAATCGCAAAAAAGTTGCAGCACGGGCCAATTTTCTGTTTCTGCGCCCTCAAGGACAGCTTCGAGGCGGCGCCATTGTGGGAATCGGCCCGGTTCGGAGCCATAGGGTAAGCCCATTGCGGCGCTGCGGAGGTGGCTGAGATACGGCAGGGGTGACAACATGCAGCGTCATAGCGCTATGGGGCACGAGTGCAGCACGTGAGGGAGGGGGGGGTGCGGCACGGGTGCAGAAAAGCTCGAGAAGTGAAGAAGCGGCAGAGCATGCAGTCTGGACACGAAGCGCGTTCGCTCCAGCAATTGGTCTAATATCCAATCTATTGCGTTTTCATTCGCGCTATTATCGAAACGAAACGGTTTTGCTTTAGGGCTTAGGATCTTCACCTTTTGGCTTGTTCGCCTTCGGCGTTACTTGCCACATGATCTGTTCTCTCTTAGCACTACATGAGATACGACTTGTTCGTTTTTGGCTTTATCTACCTTTTGAGAGTGCACGCTTTGAGGTTATCCGACTTTCGGCTAGACTGCCTTCGGCCTGCCACTCTGTCCCTAACGGCTGAACCGGCAATACGTATATTTCGAGGAGGCACCGTGGCCAACCCCCAGCCGAACATATGGCATGCCCCCATGCCACTCATCTGCTCATCTTTCGAGCCAGGGCACCTCGATGACGTTATCGAGGCAATGCCCGACAACGACTACCGAACCATCGCGTTAGCAGAAGCCGCCTATTTTCGCGGCAACGCCAACGAAGCATGTCGTCTTGCAGAGCCCTTCCTTACTTCAAACATCTTGGCATTGCGCGTTTCATCGTGCTTCATCTGTGGGTTCGCAAACCTATCGCTCGACCACGCCCACGCCGCTCGCGCCTGCCTGCTTAACCTGGCGTCATCAGAAGAGCACCTCAACGATGAATACGGCGACCGAGAACGTGCCGCCTATTTACTATTCACGGCGTCATCGAGCGTCCTACTGCACCTGAAGCCACCTGTAACAGCAGATGATTTTTACAAAGTTGCCGCCCTGCTGCCCGAAGGCCTCCGCCTATTCGCGACCTACGCCATGGCTCACCAGGCATATCTCACCGGCGATTACGGCCGCTGCATAGGAATGGCAGAAAACGCCCTGGGGATGAAGCAGGCGCGCTACCCCATCTCTGAAATGTTCCTTCATCTTGTGGCGGCAATGGGCTGGATGAGCAAACGACAACCCGAAAAGGCAGAATGCCACTTTATGGAAGCTTGGAGCATAGCCCGAGCAGACGACCTGATCGAAACAATCGGGGAACACCACGGTCTTCTTCAGGGTCTGCCTGAAGCGTGCCTCAAAAAAGATTACTCGCACGAATTTGCACGGGTAATCGAAATCACCTACCGATTCAGCCGCGGATGGCGGCATGTTCATAACCCCGCAGCACACAAAACCGTTGCCGACAGTCTTACCACAACGGAATTCGCCATTTCGATGCTGGCATGCCGCAGTTGGTCCAACACTGAAATCGCAGATCATATGGGGATTTCACGCGGTACGGTGAAAAACAGGCTTTCAACAACGTATGCGAAGCTGGGAATAACCAGCCGCTCGGGGCTGAAAGAATTCATGCTGAAATAGCGTGGCTGGCACCGCACTGGCGCCAGCCACATTGAACAAATCATCCAAGCGAAATACACACTTCGCTTAAAACGCAGCTCTTATTCTCGCTTGCGGCGAGCGACGAACCCGGCGAGCAGAGCGGCCAAGCTCGCGAATGCCGCAGCCACGCCAGCGAAAGCTGTGGCAGCAAGCCCTACAGGCGATGCGTCCCCCGTCGCAGGAAGGTTCTTCTTTGCCTCCGCAGGCTCGGCCTTGGCGCCCGTCACGAGCGTTTGCTGCTTGGCTGGCTTCACCACGGGCGTGGCTTCCTCAGGGTTGGCCTCGGGCTTGGCCTCCTCGAAAGGCGCGATGACCGTGCTCTTGGCAACAGCTTCGTTATAGGGGGGAGTCGACTACGGCATCGCCCGTGCCGATGGTTTGACCTGCCTCGTAGGAGATGCCGCGGCTGTACTCTTCCTCGTAGCGATAGTCAATGATCTTGCCGCCTGCAGGCGTCTGGATGATGGCGCCTTCGATCTCGATAGTGCCGATCGCCTTGCCGTCCGCGCTTATGGCAAGGGCGAAGATTGCCGCCGTGTCTCCCTCGGCCGTGACCTTGCTGCGAACGATCGAGATGGTCGCGGGCGTGATGCCCTCGTAGGTCTGGGCGAAGATGCCCAGGTTCATGCCCCTATGCTCGGGGATGACCTCGCCGCTTTGGTCGTTGCTGTAGTGATCGGGGCCGTCGCTACCGGACTCGACATAGCGGGCTATAGCCTTGACAACTGAGTCGCTGATGTAGATATGGCCACCCGCGATGTTAGACTGGTGGTTTCTGGTAGAGATCGCAGCTGAGAACTCTCCTTCTGCGAACGCGTCCACGATGGAACCATTTTTGATGACGATGTCGTCCCCGTCGGTGAAGAGTGCGATAGCTTGGCCGCCGCCCCCGCTTGTACGGACCGTCACGGTCGCATGGTCGAGCGCAATGCCCTTGTAGCCATAGACACCATATTCAACACCGCTTGCGTTAAGGGAGGCGTCCGCGACCGTGAGACTGCCATCGGTGTCGACGGCAAGATCTCCCTCGGAGTTTGCCTTGACCTGGCTGCCGCCCGAGATGTTGATGCCGTCTTTAGCCCAGATCGCCGCTTCTTCTATAGAGTTCACTTCTACCTTGCCGCCGCCTTTGATGACGAGGTCACTGCCCGCGGCGATGCCGTAGCCTTCGCCTCCTTTAGCGATCACTGTGCCAGAGGAATCGATGGTGGTCTTGCCCTTGGATTGGATACCTTCGGTACCGCCCGTTGCATTCACGGTGCCCGAGCCCGTGATAGAGAGGTCGCCCTTTGCCTCAATTCCGTCGGAAGTAGTGCTTGTGGTGTTCACAGTGCCTGGGCCAGAAATGGAGAGGTCGCCTGTGGATTTAATTGCATCGGCCTCGGCTGTCACATTGAGCTCATCCGTGCTATTCGAGCTCGTTATGTTCAACTCCGCTTTCTGGTTAGTGCCATCCTGCGCTTTGATGGCGGCTCCGGTGTAATCGGGCTCGGTTTTCACGGTGTTCTTGCCCTCGTAGGCAATGTTGAGCTTGCCAGCGGCCTCGATCGCACCGCCGTCATAGCCGTTGAGCTTCATGTCATCGGCGCCGTCCCAGCTCCAGGTGCCAGCCTCGTCACCCGCCGCGGTGCCAGCGTCATACCGGCTGCCGCCGACGTCCACCCACTCGGCGGCAAGCGAGATGCTCGGCATGAGCAGCGAGCTCACCGTAAGCGCGCATACGGCGCCTACAACGATGCGGCGCGTCACGCGACGCCAACTGCCGTGTGCGAGCAGCGTGCGACGGCGCACGTCGGGCTCGACAAAATGGGCTCCAGAGGTTTTGTCATTGCGCTTGGGGGTCGTGAACAAGGCGGCCATGGTTACTCCCATCCTCATAGGGCCTATGCGATTAAGCCCAGCATATCTGCAGGATGCAGCCGGCGGTAGTGCCGTTTGGAGGGCAAAATGTCCAAAACTTGGGAAGCAAAACATCGCGCGTCCGTGCGTTGCCTGGCTTTAAAAGAAAAGCGCGGAGCCGCTCGATGCGACTCCGCGCTTTGGTGTTCTGCTTTGGCAGCATTGCCGCTACGCTACAAAGAAGTAGACGAGGAAGGCAAGGGCTGCGATCCACATGAGCGGCTTGATCTTGGAGGCCTCGCCCTTAAAGAGTGCGACGATCACGTAGGCGATAAAGCCCAGACCAATGCCGGCAGAGATGGAGTAGGTGAAGGGCACGCCGGCGATAATCATGAACGCCGGGAAACCCTGCGACACGTCGGACCAGTCGATCTCGGAGGCCTCGCTCATCATGAGGTAGCCGACGTAGACCAGGGCACCGCAGGTGGCGGCGCTGGAAACGATGGTGACGATGGGGGAGAAGAACGCGGCGAGAATGAACAGCACGCCGGTGGTGACGGAGGTGAGGCCCGTGCGGCCACCGTCGGCAGCGCCAGAGGTGGACTCGACGAAGGTGGTGATGGAGGAGACGCCCATGAAACCGCCCACAGCGGCGGCGGCGGAGTCGACGATCAGGATCTCCTTGATATTCTCGACGTTGCCGTCGTCGGTGAGGAACTCGCCCTGCTTGGCCACGGCCATCGCGGTGCCCATGGTGTCGAAGAAGTCACTCATGAGCAGCGAGAACGAGATGACGAGGAGCGCGGGGTCGGTAAGGACCTTGACGATGGCGGGCACGCCGCCGGCGTCGGCGATGGGGCCACCGATGCTCGAGAAGTCGAGCGGGGCGATGATACCGGTCGGAGCATGGGTCACACCTAGGGGGATACCGGCGATGACGGCGACGACGATGCCGATGAGCAGCGAGCCGGGGACGTTGCGGCAGGCGAGGGCGACTGTCACCAGGATGGAGATGATGCCGACGATGAAGGTGGGGGAGGTGATGTCGCCCAGACCGACGAGTGTACCGGCGCCAGCGGTGATAATGCCGGCATCGCACAGGCCAATCATGGCGATGAACAGGCCCAGGCCCACCGAGATGGCGTGACGCAGGACAACCGGGATGGCATCCATGATGGCCTCGCGCAGGCCACAAAGTACGAGCAGCAAGATGACGACGCCCTCAAGGAAGATGACGCTCATGGCCACGTGCCAGTCACCGCCGCAGACGGTGGTGGTGA
>OLPR01000021.1_pt1 | contig 176844 bp, 210 predicted proteins | sample 1672761 | NCBI WGS metagenome assembly OLPR01 (sample SAMEA3136721, study PRJEB25190) | human gut metagenome | biome: human gut; feature: human-associated habitat; material: faeces | place: Austria | collected 2013 | reverse complement strand
ATTCAATTAGGGTTTAAATAAATATTTTTGTGTCTACTTTTTATTGACTAGTCCAATAATAAGTCTGAGGGATTTTTTTGTAAATATTTTTAAAATAATATACACTATAAAGTTACATATGATATAATTCTTTAAAATATAATTTGGAGATATATAATGGTTAATATATTTTTTAAGGTAAATAACGAATTTTTAATTCATAAATGTGAAAACGGACAGGCAGATAAATATGGTGATTTTTTAAATTATCCAAAAAGTCATATGGAAATTTGGGACGAATTTTATTATGACAAATATCATGTTGATTTTGATTTCTTTCCAAGAGGTAGGGTAGTATACAATCTAAAAGAAGATTGCTATTATATTTATCATGATAAATGCATTACTGATTTATCAGAGATTTTAAATGACTATGAAAATGGAAAATATAAAATTTGTACAGATTATCATTATCAATGTCACAAATGTAATCAAGATTATGTAATATAAGGAGGAATACAAATGAATGAAGAAGGAAAAAGTACGTTAGTTTTAGAAAAAGAACTGTACGAAATAAAACATGCAGTAGTAGAAAATCAAAAGCTATTAAAAACGATACTAGAAAAACTTTCAAATAATGATAATTACGACGATGATAATGAAATAGATCCATTATTTAACGAAGCAGTGGAAAAAATACTTGATTTAAACTATGTAAGTGTTTCGATAATACAAAGAAAATTAAAAATAGGATATACAAGAGCTACTAGAATTATAGAAGCGATGGAAGAAAAAGGAATTGTTTCTAAATTGCAAGGGACCAAACCTCGTAAAGTATTAATTTCAAAAGAATATTGGGATATGATAAAGGATAAAAAATAGGGGGAATTAAAAATGAATATAAAATTAACAAAAAACATAGAAGAAGCAAATTGTATAACACATAATGGAACATTCCATTGTGATGAAGTTTTTTCTACAATTATGTTTTCAAAATTATTACCAGAAGTTGTGGTATGTAGAACTTCTGATTTAGAAAAAGCCAAAAGCGATCAATATATATATGATGTTGGTGGAGGCGAATTAGATCATCATCAATTTGGTGGCAATGGTGAGAGAGAGAATGGCGTGAAATATTCATCTTGTGGTTTGGTATGGAAAAAGTTTGGAAAAGAAATAATAAAAAAATATACAGACAATGATATAGATGCTATATGGAAAATGATAGATAAAAATTTAATTCAATGTATAGATGCGGGCGATAATGGTCAAATACCGGATATAAATGTAGATTATAGAATTGTACAAGTAGCAAGCATAATATCTGAATTTAATCCAAATTGGGATGAAGATATAGATCCAGATGTTAAATTTGAGGAAGCATTAAAAATAGCAGAAATAGTATTTGATAACTCAATAAAGTCTTCTATTTCGAAGATGAGAGCTAAATTAAAAGTAGATATGGCAATTAATAATTCAAAAGATGGAATTATGACTTTGGAAAAATTTTTACCATGGAAAGAATTTTTATTAGAATCAGATAGTTCTAAAGCTAAATTAATAAATTTTGTTATTTTTCCTTCAAATAGAGGAGGATATAATATCTATACTGTACCAGAAAAATTAGGTTCGTTCTCAAGTAGAAAATTATTTCCAAAAGAATGGGCAGGCTTAAAAGATAAAGAATTGCAAAAAGTAACAACAGTAGAAACAGCAAGATTTTGTCATAATAAATGTTTTATATGCGCTGTAGATACTAAAGATGATGCTTTAAAATTAGCAAGAATAGCTAATAATTCATAAAATAAATAAATAGTATTGCATAATAATAAATAATATGTTATTAATATTTCGTGTAAAAAATAAATCAAAAGATGAGGCCTAAATTGATATTTATATTTTTTACATATAAATATATTTTTGAAATTTAGGGGAGGTGAAAAAATGAAGAGTATAGTAAGAATTGCTTTAATATGTGCTATATTAGTTACATGTTTATTAATTCCAAATGTTAGCAAAGCTACAACACCAATTAATAGCGAAGAAACATTAAGACAAGCTATTTCTTCTGCTAATTCAGGTGAAACAATTATATTATCAGATAATATAACTGTAACAGGGCCTATAGTTATAGATAAAGAACTTACTATAGATGGAGCAGGTTATACTGTTACTGGAGCTGATGAATGGACATCTATTTCAGGAAATCAAACTATGTTTGCAGCTCAATTAAGTGGTGCAAAACTTACATTAAAGAATATAAACCTAAAAAATGGACCAAAATATGGAGTACAATCATATAATGGAGCATCTGTAGTATTAAATAATGTTTCTATAACAGGATTTAATTATGCAGGAATTCTTGTTAATGGTGGAACTCTTGAAATAATTGATGTTAATTTAGGAAATAATGGAACAACAAGCAACAAAGGTATAGAATTAGATAGAGGTACAGGTGTTGTTGTAAGTCCATCTTTAGTAATGAATGGTTCATTATCTTCAACATCTAAAGATAACATTATTTATGTAGCTGAAAATGCTGGAAATATTAGTGTAGAGAACAAAACAAGTACATCTAATAAAGTTTTTGCGGCAGAAAATCAAATAGTTTTAACAGATGCAAATAATAACGTATTATCTGTATCTGCATTACCAGAAAATACAACAGTTGCAAGCGGAGAACAAAAGGTTATATTAACAGTAAATTATGGTGAAAAGACTAAAGATATTTTATTAAATGTCGGACAAGTAGTTTCAGAAGATTCTATTAAGACAAAATTAAATGTGGCTGAAGGATATGTAATAGATGGTTTCTATACAGATAATCAATATACAGCAAAATTTAATTTTGATAATAAAATTGATGTAAATACTACTTTGTATGCTAAAGTTTCTGCTGAAGAAAAACAAGAAGAAGTTTCAAATTCAGAAAATACAGTTTCAACTGAAGAGGCTTCAGGAGAAAAAGATGAAACTCCAAAAACAGGTGTAGCAAATTATGTAGGAATTGCATTTTTAGTAATTGCTATATCAGCAGCAACATTATTTGTAATAAGAAAAAATAGAATATAAAATATTAATAGGATAGACTAGACTTGCGCTGTCTATCCTTATAGTATATTTATGGAGATGGATTATGGCAAAACATTTTAAACAAACAGCAAGAAAAACAAGAAGATTAATATATACAATGTTAATTGTATTAATTATTATAGCTACTATATATATTGTATTTTTTGTTAAAAGTAAAAATGATACAGTACAAGAGAGTTCAGCCTTAAATAATGTTCAAATAGATGACTCAAAGCTTGATGATAAAACTACAGAAAGAATGCTGCAAGTAAAGGAATTACAAAAAGAAAATCCAGATGTAGTAGGGTGGATAGAAATAGAAGGAACAAATATTAATTATCCTGTATTACAAGGATCTGATAATAGCTATTACATGACTCATAATTATAAAAAAGAAGAAGCAAAAGATGGTTCTATATTTTTAGATAAGGACTATGATTGGAATATTCCTAGCAGTAACTTACTAATGTATGGACATAATATGGGTGATGGAGCAATGTTTCAAGATTTGTTAAAATATGAGGAAGAGGACTTCTATCATCAGCATCCAATTATTAGGTTTACAACCGCAAATGAAGATGCAGAATATGAGATTATCTCAGCATTTAAATCTAGAGTATATTACAAGTCAGAGAAAAATGTATTTAGATATTATTATTTTATAAATGCAGATAATGAAGAAGAATATAATGAATTTGTAAATAATGCAAAAGAAGCATCCTTTTATGATACAGGTAAGACAGCAGAATATGGGGATCAACTAATGACTCTGTCTACATGTTCATATCATACAGAAGACGGAAGATTTGCTGTTGTTGCAAGGAAAAAATAAAGTAAATTATTTTTGTATAAAATAATTAAAAAATACTTGACAAAGAAAGTTTTAATGTGCTATTATAAGTAATGTTAAAGCTTATGCGGGCGTGGCGGAATTGGCAGACGCGCTGGTCTTAGGAACCAGTGCCAATGGCGTGGAGGTTCAAGTCCTCTCGCCCGCACCACTAATTGTTTAGTAAATGAGAACTCAATTCCTATTCAGAAATTGAGTTCTTTATTTTTTTATTATAATTTTATTGGAAGTGAGAAAATGAAATTTTGGTTATTAAATCATGAAGCAACAATGGAAGATTTAAATAAATTTAAATTTTCTAATAAAAAAATAGGAGTAATTGCTCATATAGAAACTAGTAATGGAGAAATATTATTACAACAAAGAGGTATTAAATCTAGGGATGAAAATGGACTTTATGAATATATAGGAGGGAAAGTTGACCCTGAAGATTCTAGTTTTAAAGATGCAATTATTCGAGAAATAAAAGAAGAGGCTGGAAGTGATTTAAAATTAGAAGTTAGTGATTCTAAGGGAATTTATCATTGCTGTAAAAATAATGTTAATTGGTTATTTGTAATCTATATTGTAAAATATATTGAAGGTAAAATTAAAATAATGGAGCCAGATAAATGTATGGGGTATAAGTTTTGCAAGCTTGATGATGCTTTAAATTCTGAGTTGGTAACTGAAAGTTGTAAATTTTTAATAGAAAGTATTAGAGATAATATTTTATGTATGTAGATTTTTTATAAAAGTTATATTATAATCATATAAACTGAGCTAGTAAGAATATCTTTATAGCAAAGTATTATAATTTCTTCTAATACCGAAATATAGCTAATAAGACAGTTTTATAATTTAATTAATTGGATTAGTCAATTAAGGTAGAAGCAAATATAGGAGGATTTATGGATACAAGAGTAGCAATAATAGGAATTATATTAGAGAAAAAAGATGAAGTGGAAAAATTAAATTCTATTTTACATGAATATTCTAATAGAATAATAGGAAGAATGGGTATGCCATATAGTAAAAAGTCAATCAACATTATTACTATTGTTATTGATGCTCCACAAGATGAGATAAATACTTTATCTGGAAAAATAGGAAAACTTTCTGGTATAACAAGTAAAGTTATCTATTCAAATAAATAAAGATATATTTTAAAGCTCTGTCTAAAAAGAAAGAGAGGGTTTAAAATGGAAAATGAAGGAATAATGAAAAGAAGAGTAAAGGATTTTTCTAAAGGTATTGATATTATGCAAACAATATTAATATTCTTAATTGCTTTACTAGTACCAACTTTTCTAGGCGGGATTTTAAGTAAAATCTTTGGCAGTACGAGTGTTATTTCTACTAATTCACAATTGATAATAGGAACTATTGTAAATGCAGCGCTTGTTACTGCAGCAATAAATTTAAAAGGTTGGGCGAAAATATTAGGAGTAGTCACAATGCCAAGTATATCTACAATTTTAAGTGGATATGTTTTTGGAACAGCTTCTGTATATATGGTATATATGATACCTGCAATATGGATTGGGAATTTTGCATTAATTTATTCATATAAATTTTTAATGTTAGGAAAAAATAAACATTATTTTTTAGCTGGAGTTGTTGGAATAATAGTAAAAGTAGCTATAATATTTGGATTATTTAATTTGATTAATTTATTTGGAATTTTTCCAGAAAAATTAGTTACAACATTAAGTACTGCAATGGGAACAACGCAACTTATAACTGCTACATTAGGAGTAATTGTGGCTTTTGTGATATATAAATTAGAGAAGAAATATATCATTTTTACAAATTTAAATTTTAACTGTAAATAAATTATTTATTTTGTTTTAAATAAGTATTAAAAAGAAAAAGTGCAGTGGAGCAGATGATGTTTAGCACATACATCTGCTCCACTGCTTAGCATTTAGAAGTATAAATCGTTCCATTCAATGGAGTCGTTAGACGACTCCTCAAATGGTGTAATTGTTGGCCCACCTTCCGGATATGCTTCTTCACCTTCGGCTGTGCTGATAACGAATTTGCCTTCATCGTTTTCAATTACAACAGCTGAAAGATCATCCGCTAGGGCTACCGGAGTTCCTGTGATTTCCTCTGCATTAACATTGGCATACGTTGTATAATGTGCCATGTCTGAGGCACCAATCAAGAGAAGAGTCTTGTTGGGTCTCATTGAATAAACGCAGAGATCAGGGTTGTTCTCGACAAGATACATTTCGTATTCGTCGACTGATGTGCCGGATGCTGAAGTGGTTGAAATATTTTCAGAGGATCCAGAACCAGCTCCAGCTGCAACGACAACGCCTCCAGCAACAGTTAATGTCAATACCATAGCAATTACAAAGATTTTTTTCCGCATATTCATGCTTCTCCTTTCTTAATAAAAAAAATTTTTTACTGCATATAAGTATTATAACATAGATTACATAAAAAAGCAAATTATGTAAATGTTTCTTGAAATATAACTAGTTAAAAAACGCGATTACAATTCGAAAATTGTAATCGCATTTTGCTTTGATTTATCCAACTTACTATGAAACTTTACTCACAGTTTAAAATAGACATATGGAATTAAATTTCAGCGATAAAATCTTTAATAAATTCTGTTGTCATACCCATAGCGGTAGACATCAAACCTTCTTCAAGATGAACGAATGTGGTATCAGAAATATTAAAGCCACCACAACATTTTAATGAAGTACCTTTTTCTATAAAAGAAATAAGTTCATCTTCTGAAATTTTATCCATCTTCATGCGTGTTATATCATATTTTACTGACTGTTTTAATATTTTGTTACCGTCAGCAAGAAAAATGACATTTGCAACGTGAGAATAAATCTCTTCACTGCCTCGCATATTACTAAGAAGTTCATATGCTTCCTTTGTGCTTTTTGGTTTGCCATGTAAAGTGTTATTAAACACAATGTTCTGGTCAGCAGCAATGATTATACGTTTACCTCTGTACCTTGTAAGGTCAAGCACAGCATTAGCTTTTTGCAATGCAATGTCCTTAAGCTGCTTTTCGAAGCTTGCTGAAGGGTCGGAAATTTCATCTGCATTGCTTGAAATTACAGTAAATGGTATGCTTCCTAAAGAATCTTTTAACATCTTTTTTCTATATGAAGATTTTGATGCTAAAATGATTGGTGGAATATGGAAGTTCTTTACGATTTCCTTAAACCTTGGAATAAGATCTTCAGGCGTATCATAAAAGATAATTTCTCTTGCAACACTCTGCATTGTAGAAGAAATATCACTTCCAGTTTTGGCGATTACATATATAGGAATATCCTTTGAATATGCAAAGCCGGCTCCCATTCCAAGACCTACACCTTTTTCTGTGAATTCAACGATAAGCATATCTGACTCAGCCATTTTTGGAAAAGCAAAGTCGGGCATTAAATTTAAGCCTTCAGGAATTGGTGATTCACCATATTTCTCGCAATCACGAGCCATAACATAGTTTTCAATTCCTGCTTTTTTTAGTGCCACAGTGATGTCGTCGATTTTCTTTTTGTCAGCGTCTCCATCATGGAACTTCAATGACATGAAACCTTTAATCATAATACATATACCTCCTGTGTATTTTTGTAAAGTATATAATATAACCAAAAGACTTATAAATCAACATTTTTTATAAAAAATAAAAATTATTATAAAATATTAATAAAATAGTTGACAAAAGGATATAAAATAGTTTAAAATAATAAATGTCCGCAAGAGATGGTGAGTATAGCGTAGTTGGTTAACGCGCCAGTTTGTGGCACTGGAGACCCTGGGTTCGAATCCCAGTACTCACCCCAGATTTTATATTGGGGTAATACTGAGAAAATCGCCTAACAAAAATGGACAATTAAATTATATTGGGCTGTAGCCAAGCGGTAAGGCACCAGACTTTGACTCTGGCATGCGCAAGTTCGAATCTTGCCAGCCCAGCCAATGAAATAATCGATGTAAATAGCTTGTATCAACAGATACAGGCTATTTTTTACAAATAATTATGCCCTAACAATATTCAAACTACCACAGGAACCTAAAACTTTCAATACATCTAGTACCAAAAGTGTGTCTTAAAGAGTGACTATAAATATCAGTAATATTGAATACATTAATTAATATTCTTTTGATGGCATTATTTATAGTAGAACGTCTATGCTATATGGATAATATAGATGTTACATCAGTTTATTGTATAAATTATATGGTGATGATATAATTACAGCAATAGCTAGTAATTAATTTGTAGGACTAAACATATAAAAAAATGAAAATTAGAAAACTAGGCGGATAAAGAGTATAATCACTCAATTAATAATAAAGAAGAAATAAGTAAAATAACAAATGAAGTGCAAGTTATAAAAATATTTTGAATTATGGAGGATATAAATGAAGAAATATTTTTCAATGGTTCCAATAATTAATCTTATAATGATAATTATGCTTTTTATTATTTTCTGTGTAATTAGTATAGTGATTATACCATTAGTTTTACTTTGGATTTATGGAGGGATTGCAATAGTAAGTGTTATTGTTGCAAGGTTAGAAAATATCAATAATATTAGAAACCTAAAAGAAGTAATAATAAAAATTTTTATTAATTTTTTATTGACTTTATTATTTTATAATATAGGACTCATGTTTATATTTAGAACTGCTGATATTTCAAGAGTATTTCTTACTGTTTTAATATTAACTTTAGAAAGTATATTGGTTTATGGAATAACTTTAATAATTAAATATAGTAAAATAAAAAATAAGGAATAGAGAAAAAATTAAATTATGATTAACATTAAAATATTAGGAGTGATTTTATGAGAGAAAATAACAAAATAATAGTTGTTGTAGGTATAATTTTAGTATTAATATGCGGAATAATTGTATTTAATATTGGGGATAGAGAACATAATAATGAAAATGGGGTAATAAACAATATAACTGAAAAACAAGATATAGAAAAAGAAGATTTGTCAGAAGTTGAAAACTATATGACAAATACAATTAATAATAAAGTAGTAGACAATGGTATCATTACTAATATTGAAAATAATGTTATAACAATACAAAACGAAGAGATTGATTACCCATATATAATAAATGTAGATAATGAAACTAAACTAACAAATTATAGAACTAATGAAAATATGTCTATATCGGAAGTTAAAATAGGAGATTATTATAATTCAGGTAAGATAATAAGAAATATAACTGGAGATGAATGGAAAAAAGAGTGCATTAAAAATTTGGCATATTGTTATGAAGATGGAAACTTGATTTGTAATCCAAAAGAAATAATGAATATTCAAAATATGGGGAATTATGTAATTATTACTTTGATAATGGAGGATTCCACAACAGGATATTTTAATGGAAAAGATAATTTAAGCACTTTTGAATTAAAAGCTATAGCATATCCAAATTTAAATATTCCAACTTCTTCGGGTAAAGTAAATGTTTATAATTTAAAAGAAGAAGTAATAGGTTTTATGTTTTGGATAGGCTTAGATAAAGATACAATTAACAATAAATATCCTGTAATTAGTGATATTGAGATATATGATAAGTAATTTTTTATAGCGTATTATAAAAATGAACTCTAATTTTAATATTTAGAGTTCATTTTTGTGTTAGTATTACAATTAAAAATCAAGTGTATATATTTTGATAGAAATTTTACTAATTAATTTCTTTGCAATTTTATAATGATATCATTATTATTATAGCTTATATGTAATGTTAAGAAATCTGTTAAATCATTACTAGTTAAATTAAAAGTATTCCAATAGAAGATTGTTTCATCAGTTAAATCATATGAGCCACTATTTTCGAAAGAAGTATTCGAAGGATAGAATCTTTTTCCATCAGAATTTTCAATATATATATTTCTATAAATTTCACCTTGGGCATCAACAATTTCTAATAACTTTTTTTCGGTTTCGGATTGAGGAATATCCGCGTTTGGATCTTCTTGTATTTTTTTATTTTTTTCATTATTTTCTTCTAAAAACTGTTTTGTTAAGTTTGTAAATTCTTCATCTGAAACAACTTTTTCTGGCTTTGGCATTTCCATTATCAACTTTGAACAACTTTTGTATACATTGAATTCTTTGATTTTAAAATTAGGATTATTACTTTCTGCTAATTTATATGAAATACTAGTTCTATTGTAAAAATAATCTGGTAAATCTATTGTAAAGAACCAATTGCTACTTATTTCTTCTGAATTCTCTGCAATTTTGAAGTTTTTTAAGTTTATGTTCAAGCTTTTACTATTAGGATATTTACTTAATCCCGAAGGTGTAAAGTTATATATAACTTTAATAATATTATTATCTATGCTTTGAATATACCAATTAACACCACTATTTATATAATTATCTGTGAAATCCATAAAACTATAATTTAAATTATTTTTGTCACAATAATTATTAAAAGATTGTTCATTATTAGCATATAATATATTGTTATAATCATCTGTTATTAAAATATTAGAAAATATTAAATCTTCTATTTTAGTGTAATCAACATTGTCTAATTCTAAGCTAAATGATAAATTTAAAGTATAATCATCCATTAAAATATTGTCTACTTTTAATTTATTGTTATTTGATATTACATAATCTGAATTAACAGTGTAAATATATCCATTACTTGCAGCTGCTTCTATTCCGTTATTTTCTGGATAAAAATAGTATTGTATAATAGCTTTTGCAAAACAATATCCTCCAAACAAAGTAATAGCACCAATGAAAATCATTGCAACTTTTTTCAATAAATCTTTTATTTTATATTTTGATTTTTGCCTATTTTTTATGCTATACAATGTATCATCAATACATTTTTCAACTGAAGGAGTTATTTTGAAATTATTACAAAATTCGTTATATAAAAGTTTATCAAAATCATCATATTTCTCATTCTCCATTATAAATTCCTCCTTTTTCATAAATTTTTTTTATTTTATCTTTACCTCTTTTTAAATGACTTCGTACAGTATTTATATTCATATTTAAAATGTTTGCAATATCATCACATGAATAGTTTTTACTATAATATAAACTCATAACAATTCGTTCATTTTCATTTAAATTATTTAATAATAAATTGAAATCAATAGATGCGTTTATATTATTAGTAAAAGATTTTTCATAAATATTTTCTGTAAATTCTGAAATATTGATAATTTTTTTCCTTTTATTATAAAATTGATTACATTGATTAATTAATATTCTAATTATCCATGTTTTGAAATATTTTTTTTCTCTTAATTTATTAAAATTTTTATATGCTGAAAATATCGTATTTTGAATTACATCCATAATATCTTCTTCATTGTTTAATTTTGCTCTAGCAATTCTGTATAAATCATCTTGTGAAGTTTTTATTAATTTTTCAAACTCTTCATCCATTATTTTTTTGTTCCTAGAAAATATATTTTTCATTATTTATAACTTATAAACCTCCTTTCTAAATATGTCATTCATATAATTAGATAACTATAAATTAAAAATAATTGCAAATAAAAAAATTTTTTTAGCCTAGTTAACAAAGAAGAATTATATAGAAATTTTTTATATTTATAGAATAAATAATTATTTTATGTTATCTTTATATATAGAGATAATTTTCTAGGTGATTAATATGAGTAAGGAATTAAAAATAGAAAATAAATTAGTAAATGTTTTTAGCAACGAAAATCATAAAGAAAATATACCAGTTGTTATTTTAAACGCATATGGAAATGAAGGAAAAGAAATTTTCGAAAGATGCAACAAGATACAAACAAAGGAATTTATACTAATAGCTATTTCAAATTTGGACTGGGATAATGATATGACACCATGGTTTGCTCCGAAGTTAAATAATAACGACAAAGACTGTTTAGGCAAAGCAGATGATTACTTAAAAACTTTAATAGAAAAAATTATTCCAGAAACTAAAAAATATATAGAGAATGAATTAAATGTAAATATAAGCTACTATGCAATTGCAGGTTATTCTTTAGGAGGACTATTTGCAATATATTCTGCATATAGAACAAATTTATTTTCGAGAATTGCATCTGCTTCTGGATCTTTTTGGTATCCTAACTTTATAGAATTTGCAAATAAAAATACAATTTCTGAAAATATAGATAAAATATATTTTTCACTTGGTAATAAAGAAAGTAAAGTTAGAAATGAAGTATTAGCTACGGTAGAAGAAAATACTAAAATGCTTGAGAATATGTATAAATTACAAGGGATAAAAACAATTTACGAAGAAAATGATGGAAACCATTTTAAAGATGCAGTATTAAGAATGGCTAAGGGAATTAAATGGATTTTACAATAATATAGGAGAGAAATAATGGATAAATATAACAGATTATATAAAGGACATAGTTTAATAAAAAATTTAAATGATTATACAGTGCTGGATATAGAAACAACAAGTTTAGATTCTTTTACTGGAGAAATAGTAGAAATAAGTGCAATAAAAGTTAGAGATAAAAAAGAAATAGCTACTTTTTCTGAATTAATAAAAACAGAAAATAGATTAGGTGCATTTACTACAAGATTAACTGGAATTACAAATGAGATGGTTCAAAAAGAAGGAAAAGATTTAATTTATGTATTACAACAATTCAGAGATTTTTTAGATAGGGACATTATAGTAGGTCATAATGTTAATTTTGATATTAACTTTATTTATGATAGCATGTACAAAAATATGAATGAGTATTTAACAAATGATTTTGTAGATACATTAAGAATTTCAAGGAAGGTATTGCCTAATCTTAGACATCACAAACTAGATAATTTAATAGATTATTTTAATTTAGTAAAAAGAGATGAACATAGAGCTTTAAATGATTGTGTACTAACAAATCAAGTATATATAAATTTAACTAAGATGTTATAAAAGGAGACGTAAAATGAAAACAATAGGTTTAGCCTGTACAGGTGGCGGAACAAAAGCACTTAGTAATTTAGGAGTAATAAAGGCTTTAGAAGAACTAAATATAAAAATATCAGCAATTTCTGGAACGAGTATTGGAAGTTGTATAGCAGTTTTATATGCAATGGGATATACAACGGATGAGATAGAAGAAAAATTAAAAATATATACAATAGAATATCCAAAATTTACAGTTAAAGATAAAATATTAACTCCATTTAAACTTTTAGTACGAGGCGGAGGCAAAAATCCAACTATAATTACTAAAACTATAAGAGAGGCTACAGAGGCTAAAGGAAAAAGACTAATGAGCGATTTAGATATGCCAGTATTTATTCCAACTATGGATATTACAGAGAAAAAGACTGTATATTATACTTCAAGAATAATTAAAAATGAAGAATGCTATATGGATAGACCAATAGAAGAGGCGGTAAAAAATACTTGTTCATTACCATTGTTATATGTACCTAATAATGTTTATATAGATGGCAAATTGCATCAATTTTTAGATGGAGGAATGACACATAATATTCCAACACATCGTATGAATCAATTTGCTGATTACGTTATTGGGGTAGAGAATGTATATTATAAAGAAACGAATCAAAAGAAAGTAAATATAATTACAGGAATACGAAATACTTTTCAAAGCATGAGGAGAACAGCAATAGTTTGGCAAAGAGAAGCAGCAGATTTAATTATAAAGGTTGACTGCAAGGATGTTGATATAATTGGAAATGAAGAAGAGGTAGAACAATGTGTTAAAGCTGGATATGATGCTGCAATGGAGAGTTTTAAAAAAGAAAAGTTTAGAGATGAAATATTGTTGAATAATTAATATCCAAAGTAAGTTAAAAAGACTGAATCACGTTAATGTGATTCAGTCTTTTCGCTTGATGCTTCGGAGCTATAGTAATATATCTCAATTGTTGTAATAAACTGGGTATTTGAAGGTGGACGTAAAGACAGTTCGTACATTTCAAATACTCGTTTATATAAGGGGGTTTTTATTTTACATGCAATTTCTTTTGCAGAACGCAACTCTCTTTCAGAAAACCCATTTTCTTCAAGTGCAGTATAAAGTTTCTCGCCAGGTTTAATATTATTGTTATGGCAATATTCAACTGCAAACAGTGTGCATTCCAAGCCATGCCCCCATTTTGTTGCTCCAATGCCAAGTCGGAGTAGAAACTCTTTTAATGTCATACTAGCAGGGTTAAGAAGATATGCTTTTAATTCTTCTATTTTTGCATCAACAGCTTCGTCAACCCGCTTATCAATGTACTTTTGAAGTTCCTCAAATACGTTATCCATAGAGCCTCCTATTCCAATCCTTCCAACAGTTACACCGAGTATATTATACAACAAATTTACATAAAGTACAACTGGATGACTAATATTTCTGTCTAAATTAAAAATTTTTATATTAATTAAGAATTTACAAAAAATTTACACTAAATAAGAATATTTGTGGTAGAATAATGATGTTATTAAATAATTCCAGGAGGAAGAAAATGATAAAGGCAGCATTAGTATTAGAAGGTGGTGCACTAAGAGGAATGTATACCTCTGGTGTATTAGATACATTTTTAAAAAATAATATGGAATTTGAATGTGTAGCAGGTGTTTCAGCAGGTGCATTAAATGCAATGAGTTACATATCAAAACAACCAGGAAGATCAGCAAAAATTAATCTAGAATATTGTGATGACCCAAGATATATAGGAAGAAAAGCATTTATAAAAAATAAAGGAATAATAGGATATGATTATCTATTTGGTGATATATCAGAAAATAAGGTTCCATTTGACTATAAAGCTTTCGAAAATACAAGCCAAAGATTTATAATAGTAACTACAAATTGTGAAAAAGCAGAAACAGAGTACTTGGAAAAAAGTAATTGTAATGATTTATTTAAAGCAGCACAAGCCTCATCAAGTATGCCACTTGCATCTGCAATGGTAGAAATAAATAATAATCACTATTTAGATGGAGCAGTTACAACAAGTATTCCTGTAAAATGGGCTTTAGAACAGGGCTATGAAAAAGTAGTTGTTGTCTTAACAAGGGATAAAACCTTTAGAAAACCAATGTTATCAAATAAAATGAAAAAACTATATAAATTGGCATATCACAAATACCCAAAATTAATAGAAAAATTGAATACAATGCCAGAAAGATATAATAAATTACAAGAGGAATTAATAGACTTAGAAAAAGAAGGCAAAATATTTATAATAAGACCAGAAAAAGAAGTAACAGTTTCTAGACTTGAAAAAGATAAAAAAAAATTAGAGAACTTATATAAAGAAGGAATTGCTGAAGCAGAAAAGAGTTTGGATGCTTTAAAAGAATATTTAGAGATTAGTTAGGAGAATTATGAAGAGAACGAAATTAAGAGATAGAATACTTCCTAAATATACAAAGGGAGAAGAAATTTTTAATATGACTTCACATATTGTAGGTGGAGCATTAGGAATTGTTGCATTGGTGTTATGTGTAGTATTTGCAGCAGTTCATGGTAATGGTTATGGGGTTGTAAGTGGTGCAATATACGGGGTTACTATGGTAATTTTATATACAATGTCTAGTATATATCATGGCTTAAATCCTAAAAGAAAAGCTAAAAAAGTATTTCAGGTATTAGACCATTGTTCTATATACTTATTAATTGCAGGCTCATATACGCCATTTGCATTATGTACTTTACGAGAGTATAGTACTGCATTAGGTTGGACCATATTTGGAGTTATTTGGTTTGTAGCAATATTAGGAATCATACTAAATTCTATCGATATAAAGAAATTTAGAGTATTTTCTATGATTTGTTACTTAGTAATGGGTTGGTGCATTGTATTTAAAATAAACCTATTACCAGAATTATTAGGAACAGCAGGTTTTGTACTATTATTACTAGGAGGTTTAGCGTATACGATAGGAGCTATACTGTATGGATTAGGAAAGAAGCATAAATATATGCATTCAGTATTTCACTTATTTATTTTATTAGGAAGTTTATTACAATTTTTTACAATATTATTATATGTTATGTAGGAGGATAAGATGAACGAATATATGAAAATGGCAAAAAATCAAGCAGAAAAAGGTATGAAGAGTAATGAAGGAGGTCCTTTTGGAGCTGTTATTACAGATAAAGATGGAAATATTATTTCAGTTGCTAATAATCAAGTGCTAAAAAATAATGATCCAACAGCACATGCCGAAGTACAAGCTATACGAGAGGCTTGCAAAAAGCTTAATACACATGATTTATCTGGATATATTTTATATACATCTTGCGAACCATGTCCAATGTGTTTATCTGCAATTATTTGGGCAAATATTAAAGAAGTATATTATGCTTGTACTAGAAAAGATGCAGGAGAAATTGGTTTTAGAGATGATGCAATATATGAATTTTTAGAGACAAACAATAAGAGTTTACTAGATGAAAAACAAATAGATAGAGAAGATTGTATACATTTATTTAATGAATATAAAAAATTAAATGGAGAGATTTATTAATGTTTGCAGTATATAATACTAAAATAGGAAAACTAAAAATTGAATATGATAATGATGAAATAACTGGAATAACTTCTGCAGAAGATGAAAAAGAACAAGGAATAAAAAATGAGTTAACAGATAAAACAGTTTTGCAGTTAGAAGAATATTTTGATGGCAAAAGAAAAGAGTTTGACATACCTATTAAATTGATTGGTACAGAATTTCAAAAGAAAGTGTGGAATGAGCTTTTAAAAATACCATATGGAAAAACACTTTCTTATAAAGATATATCTATTAAAATTGGTAATCCAAATGCATGTAGAGCTGTTGGCATGGCTAATCATAATAATCCAATATTAATAATTGTACCATGCCACAGAGTGATAAATGAAAATAAAAAATTAGGCGGTTATGCATTAGGACTTGATTTAAAAAGAAGACTGCTTGAACTGGAAAAAGAAAATTCATAATAATGATAAAAGAGCTTACAAAAGTGTAAGCTTTTTTTATATTAAATCGATGTTTCAATTTACGAAAAATTAATATAATTTTAATAAATTATAAAAATTATATTAATGATTATATGCTAATTTATAGTAAATTGAGGTGATAATATATGAAAAGGAAAGATGTTTTTAAATTTGTACTAATTATATTTTGGGTTTTTATTATAGGAAGCATGATAGGATATGGAGTAGAAACAATAGTAGCTATTATACAAAATGGACATTTTGCATCTAGGCAAGGTCTATTATATGGTCCTTTAATACCAGTATATGGTGTTGGCTTAGTGGCATATTATTTAGTTATTTCAAAAATAAAAGATAAGGGTAATTTAAAGATATTTATTATTACTATGGTTTTAGGTGGAATTGTAGAATATTTATTTTCTTTTTTCCAAGAAAAGTTTTTTGGAACGGTTTCATGGGATTATAGCAATTTATGGTTTAATTTAAATGGTAGAACAAGTTTATTGCATTGTCTATATTGGGGTACAGGAGGAGTACTATTTGTTAAATATGTATATCCTTTTATAGAAAAATTAATAAATAAAATTGATGTATTAGCGTTAAAACAAATAACAGTGATTTTATTAGTATTACTAGCATCTGATGTTGGGATTTCTTGTATAGCAGCAAATAGGCAAAGAGAAAGAATAGAAGGTATTGCCGCAAATAGTAGTTTAGATAGATTCTGTGACGAATATTATCCGGATAGTGTTATGGATTACATATATTCAAATAAGATAAATAAAATTGAATAGTACTTGAAAATTATGTATTTGGTAGATATAATTTTGATTGTAGCAAGTAGTAGGAAGAAAAATAGTTATGAACATAAAATAAAGTTTAATAGCTATTAAGTAAAATTAAGGAGGCTTCATAATGAAGAAAGAACGGAACAAAATAACAACAATGCAAATGCCATACAGTTCTACACGAATTTTAGAACTGCTAAAAAAAGACTTTCCAAGTGTGGAAGAAAGAATCAATAATTTTTTTGATTCGGAAGAGTACAGAGAACGAGTAAAAGAGTTCAATGGAAAGGTAATGAACGAGGGAATAGAGTTTAATTATTCGATGAAAGAAATATTAGCAGCTATGCCAGTAATAGAACAAAAAATTAAAGAAAATATAAAACTGGAAATTTTCTTTAAGGCTGTGGCGAGAGTATTTACCGAAGAAGACTTTACAACCGAGGACATGGAATGTTACATGAATACAGAAAGTTTAGAAGACATTAATGATGGATTAATGGAAGAATATCTGAAGCAAATAAAAGAAATATTGCTTAAGATATTTCAGCAAATGCATAAAAAGCATTAAGACATTTGAATAGCGTAGGACTTTGAATATGGGGCGAAGGGATATGGAATATGATGTGAATATTCTATATCCCTTAAAACTATTTTTATGGCTTAAATAGAACAGTACTTGAAAATTATGTAAATCGGTTATATAATAGACATATGGCAAATGCTGAAAAGTGAGTAAAATTAATATTTTTTACATTGCCAAATAGTAACTTAATAACTTTTTGCTTTTTATCTTAAAAAGGAGGGCTTTTATGAGTAAAAGCAACGAAGCAAATGAAACTTATTTTCAGCTACCACTTCCAGTAAAATTTTCACAAGTTGAAGAAATTTTAAGGCAATATCCGATGGTGGAAGCCAAATTAAGCGAATTCTTCAATTCAGAAAGTTTTTCTATCTGCTTCGAAGATATGATGCGGTTTGTAGATGAAAATAAGTCGCAGTTTGATCTTTCTGACGCAGATATTGAAAGTCTAAAAAGTGACTTTTTAGTGTTACTAAAAGTAAATATTTTATCAAATGCACTGAAAAACATTTTTACAGTGTCTGGAAAGACACTTAATGATGTGGAAGAAGAACTTTTGTATCTTACAGAAAAAGAATTTCTTAGTACGTTTACAATGACGTATGTGGAAATCTTAAAAGCGCAAGCTGAAAGTATGGCTAACAGTTCATTTGGGGATTATTCACATCCAAGTTGGACATCATGAAAGGAGTTTCGATATGAGTAAAAAATGTTATTATTGTGAACAACATAAAAAACCGGATTACAAACGGGTTGACGAACTGAAAAAGTTCGTTTTCGATGGGACTCGAATGAAACCGGCAAGGTCAACAGGCCTTTGTGGCAAACATCAGCGGGCTTTAAAAAGAGCAATTGCGAATGCTCACCATTTAGCTCTGATGTAAAAATTGTTCAAGCGAAGGAGCTTTGGTTTGATGAACCAAGGCTCCGTTTCTTCATTATAAATTTATATCGATGAGGATGAAATGAATTTTGGTCATTTAAAATATAAAGTTATTATGATATAATTCAAAAAGGAGGAAAACTTATGCCAGGATATGTAATACATTTAGCAATTGCAGAAAAATATTTAGAAAAAAATAAGAACGAAAAATATAATGATTTTATAGATGGAGTTATTTATCCAGATGAAATAAATGATAAATATAAAACACATTATTGGAATGAAATGAGATCAGTTAATTTATATAATTTTTTAAAAGAAAATAAGATTGATACTAGCTTTAATAGAGGATATTTTTTACATTTATTAACAGACTACTTATTTTACAATAAATATATAGAATATTGGTCAACAGATATATATACTGATTATGATATATTAAATCCATATCTATTAAAGAAGTATGATGTAAAATTACCAGCTAGAATAAAAAAATATGTACATGTTGCAGAACAAGGTAAAAGTCTTAAAATTCTATCAAAAGAAGTAGTAGATAAATTTATAAAGGATTTGTCAAACTTTGATTTAGAACATATTAAAGAAGAGATAACGAAATATCCAGAGGAATGGACAAAAGTAAGACCTTTAAAAGAGCCTTAGAATTTAGAAAAAAATCTATTAAAACAAAAAAAGTTTTAATAGATTAAAAAATAATATTGACTTGGAGTTAACTTTAAGTGCTATCATAAAAAAAGTTTAAAAGGAGGAATGAATTATGAAAAAACAAACTGCTGGAAGAGATCAATTAGGTGAATTTGCACCAAAATTTGCAGAATTAAATGATGATGTATTATTTGGGGAAGTATGGTCAAGAGAAGACAAACTATCTTTAAGAGATAGATCTTTAGTAACAATATGTGTATTTATGGGAAAAGGATTAGTAGATAGTTCCTTAAAATATCATATTATGAATGCAAAAAATAACGGAATAACAAAAGAAGAAATGGCAGAGATTATTACACATGCTGCTTTTTATGCTGGTTGGCCAAATGCATGGGCAGTATTTAATATGGCAAAAGAAGTATATGCAGATGACGAACCTGCAAAAGAAGAACATGGTGGATGGTTTGGACTAGGTGAGCCAAATTCAAACTATGCACAATATTTTATAGGAAATTCATATTTAAATCCACTAACAAAACCAGGTGAATCTAGTATTTTTATAGCAAATGTAACATTCGAGCCAGGTTGTAGAAACAATTGGCATATTCATCATGCTACAAAAGATGGTGGTCAAATTCTTATATGTGTTGATGGAGAAGGATGGTATCAAGAAGAAGGAAAAGAAGCTAGAAGTCTAAAACTAGGAGATATAGTTGTAATTCCTGCAAATGTTAAACATTGGCATGGAGCTAAAAAAGATAGTTGGTTTAGCCATTTAGCAATAGAAGTTCCAGGAGAAAATACAAATAATGAATGGTGTGAACCAGTAACAGATGAACAATATGATAATTTATAAAATATGGAGGATGTAGAATGACAATATCTGAGGTAAGTAAAAAATATAATTTAACAGCAGATACAATTAGATATTATGAAAAAGAAGGACTAATTCCGACGGTACCAAGGGATAAAAATGGAATAAGAGATTTTGATGAAAATTCTTGTGGTTGGATAGAATTTATAAAATGCATGAGAAGTGCTGGACTTGAAATTGAAACTTTAAAAAAATATGTAACTTTATTTAGGCAAGGAACAAAAACTGTAAAAGAAAGAAAAATATTATTAATAGAACAAAGAGAAAAGCTACTAAAAAAGCAAGAAGACATAAAAGCTACATTAGATAGATTAAATTATAAAATAGAAAAATACGAAGAAATAGAAAAAGGCAAATTAAAAGACTTTGCAGAAAAACCATAGGAGGATGAAGATGAACAATAAATTAATAGTATACTATTCTTATACTAATCATACTAAACAGATAGCCGAAGATATACAAAAACAATTACAATGTGACATTATAGAATTAAAACCTGTAAGACCATATTCTACTGACTATAATACTGTTGTTGGACAAGAGCAAAATAATGAAAGTACAAAAAAAAACACCAGAAATAGTAAATAAAAATTTAGATTTATCTAAATATGATGAAATAATATTAGGAACACCAGTATGGTGGTATACAATAGCACCTGTTGTAAGGACGTTTTTGAAAGAAAATGATTTAAGTAATAAAAAAATTATGCCTTTTGCAACAAATGCAGGATGGCTTGGACGTACATTTAAAGAAATAAAAGACTTATGTCCAAATTCAGTTATAGGTAAAGAAATGAATATTGTATTTACAGAGGATTATAGCGAAAATCAATTAGTTACATCACCAGACGAAATAGATGAATGGATTAAAGAATTATAAGTAGGAGGATTAAAATGGGATATTTAGGTGAAGAAATTAAAAAATTAGGTTTTGGTCTAATGAGATTACCTCAAAAAGATGGAAAAATAGATATAGAGCAAACAAAAGTAATGGTAGATAAATTTTTAGATGCTGGATTTACATATTTTGATACAGCATGGGCATATGCAGGAAGTGAAGACGCAATAAGACAAGCATTAGTAGAACGTTATCCAAGAGAGAAGTTTCAATTAGCAACTAAAAATGCTGCATGGATAAATTGTAAAACTAGAGAAGAAGCAATTGCTCAATTTGATACTTCTTTAAAACAAACAGGTGCTGGATATTTTGATTTTTATTTATTACATAACTTAGGAGAATCTAGAACAAAAGCATTTGATGATTTCGATATGTGGAGTTGGATTCAAGAAATGAAAGCAGAAGGAAAAATTAAACATATAGGATTTTCTTTCCATTCAACACCTGAAGAGTTAGAAGAAATATTAACTAAACATCCAGAAATGGAATTTGTACAACTTCAAATAAATTATGCAGATTGGGAAAATCCAGCAATTAAATCTAGAGAGTGTTATGAAGTTGCAAGAAAACATGGTAAACCGGTAATAATTATGGAACCTGTTAAAGGTGGAATGCTTGCAAATCCACCAGAGCAAGTACAAGAAGTATTTAAACAAGCAAATCCTAATACATCAATTGCTTCATGGGCAATTAAATTTGCTGCAAGTTTAGATGGTGTTATAACAGTACTTTCTGGAATGAGTAATATAGAACAAATGGAAGATAATATATCTTATATGAAAGATTTCACAAAATTATCTGATGATGAAGAAGCTACAATAAAGAAAGCTCAAGAAATAATGAATAGTATACCAATAATACCATGTACAACATGCAACTATTGTGCAAAGGTATGCCCAATGAAAATAGGAATTTCTGGTTCATTTACAGCAATGAATTATTTAACATTATATAATGACATGGGAGCAGCTAAACATCAAGAAGATTGGCTAGTAAGCGGACATGGACTTAAGAAAGCAGAAGAATGTATTAAATGTGGTAGATGTGAACAAGTTTGCCCTCAACACATAAAAATAAGACAAGAACTAGAAAAAGTAGCAGAAAAACTAAAATAGATTAGGGATTTGGGGACGTTCCTATCCGGGATTTGGGGACGTTCCTTTTTTCCCTATCCGGGATTTGATGACGGTCCTTAAATCCCTTTTTCCAATTCCAACGAATAATTTTAAGTCACGATTTAATCGTGGCTTATTTTTTCCTAATAAAATACATATAAAATTTCGAAAACTATATTTACTGATATTTCAAGCAAAAATAACAATTCTACTAAAAGTAGATTGCTAAAAATAGCTAAGAGTGATAACATTTTTATATCGAAAAAACTTTTAAGGAGACTAAAAATGGATAATCAAAAATTCGGAAGATTTATAAGAGACTTAAGAAAAAAAGCAAACATGACACAAAAGGAATTAGGAGAAAAATTAAATGTAACAGATAAAGCTGTTTCAAAATGGGAAAGAGGATTAGGTTTTCCTGATATTACAATTATTAATTTATTAGCAGAAACTTTTGGTATTACAGCATCAGAAGTGTTAAATGCAGAAATAGGAAAAAAAGATACTATTGATGTAGAAAAAGCAGTACAAGAGGCTGTAGAGAAAGTTACTAAAGAAAAAGAAAAGAAAGAAAACAGAAAAAGAAAATTAATTAAAGTTGTAAAAATAGTATCTATTATAATATTTGTATTAATGCTTTTATTACAATTAGGATATTTATGCATAATGAAGCCAAATGGATATGAATATATAAATGATTCAATATTTTATATTGTAAATGAATTGATAATGATAACTGGAGTTACATTTCTTATTTTACAACTAAAAAAATTAAAGATTATAAAGACTGTTACTGTAATTATTGCAGTTATTTTGAGTATTATTAATTTATCATTTATGATTAATAATGGTATGAATATAAAAACTATATTAAGTTTTTCTAACGATTTTTCAAATGAATTAGTACTAAAACAGAATAGGGAAAATGGTGAAACTAGACTATATAAATATGCCAAATTAATTTTATTTGCAAAACCATATGAACGATTTGAATATTCAGTAATTGGAGACATAAAACATCAGTGGCTTACAAATGATATTTGCAATATAACTTATACGGATGAAGATGATAATTTAAGAAATTATGTAGCAACATATGGAAGTAGAAAAGGAACAGATTCATATTATTATGTATTTCATGCATTATTAGGAAGATGGCAAACACAGGCAGATTCCGTAGGTAATACAAAATTAACTGTAGATGAAAAAGGGATAAAAGTAACACGAGATGATACAGCTGAACAATTTGAATTTAGTGATTGCAAACAATATGGTGTTACAGCATTAGTTCTTTATAAAGAGGATATTCCTAAATATGTAATTGCACTAAACGATGATTGTGAAATCGATGATGATACTACATATATAAAGAATGGTGGAACGATTACATTTTGCGATATTTCGATGAAAAAGACAATAAAAGAAACATTATATTGTACAGTATATAAGGATGAGAATTTAAACAATTATAGTGGTATAACAGTAGAAGCAAATAATTTTAAAATAGATAATGGAATTTTATATTTTAGTTATGATGGCGAAAACATAATAGAGGTTCCAGGAGATTTTTCAAATGATAAATCAGCTTATAATGATCATAATTATATAATTTCTGAAGAAAAAACAGTATTTTTCTATACTGGAAATGGGAGAAAATATTTAGTATATTCAGATGATAAGGGCAATACTTGGAATACAGTTAATTTAGCTACTAACGGAGATATCCAATCTATCTAATTTTTAAATAAAGATGTAGGCTTTATATTACAATTTGAAGATTATGCCTTAGGAGGAGTTACTTTTGGACATATTGATAAAACTACAGATGGAGGAAAAACATGGACGACTATAAATAATGGAATTGGAAGTCCGACTGAAGGTACATTTAGAAGTGGAAGCCAGTTATTGTTTGTAAATGAAAATATTGCTTTTGTTACAATGCCATATGCCAGTGGGGATGACTCTGACCTATATTATTCTGAAGACGGAGGTATAAATTTTACAAAAGTTACTTTAAGTGATGAACAGATTTATGATGATTATTATTTGCCAACTATAGAAGATGGAAAACTTTATTTAGAAGTTGGTCAAGGAAATGATGGAGATTATAATGGAGGAGATTCTAAAAAGTATTGTTCAGAAGATAATGGAAAAACATGGAATGAAATTTAAGCAAATGACAAAACTGTAAGGTTAATGTAAGGTAAATAAATGGCAATTATTTTAACAAACATTATAATTATCATAGAGGAGGATGATTATAATGGATGGTATAAAAGGTAAGATTGCGGTAGCAATAGGAATAATAGTTTTCATTTTATTTTTATATGGAATATATTATTTATTGGTTATTCAAAATAGTGAATATTATACACAAATAGATAATAGCAAAATAGAATGTCTTTCCACGACAGATAATATGAAATATCAGTATACCTTAACTGCATATAATGAGAAAGGCAAAGAAAAAGAAGTAACGTTTAAAACAAATAGAGAATTAAGAGAAGATGCATATTTAAAATTAAAAGTAATGTTAACTAGAGGAGTCATAAATTGGGAAGAAGTTCAATTTGATGAAATGCCAAAAGAAGTTCAAGAGAAATATAAGTAATATAAATACCTAGCTTAGAAAGGCTGGGTATTTTTTATTGAATAAATGTAAAAATATATGTTAAAGTATTGACTTGAAGTAAACTCTAAATGATATATCATATTTGTGTTATAATAGGAAAAAATTATGTAGAAGGGAAGATAAATTTATGAAAACACTATATTTTGATTGTTCAAGCGGAATCAGTGGGAATATGACACTAGGAGCATTATTAGAAATTGTAGGAGATGAAAATTATTTATTAGAAGAATTAAAAAAATTAAATATTGATGGATATAAAATAGAAATTTCTAAACAAGTGAAAAACGGTATTTCAGGAACATATGTTGATGTTATATTAGAACATGAGCACCATCATCATGATCACGAACACACTCATGTTCACGAACATGAACATGAGCATGAACATCATCACCATCATGAACATAGAAATTTATATGATGTTAACAATATTATAGATAATAGTTCATTAGATGAAAATACTAAGGCTTTGGCAAAAAGAATATTTTTAAGAGTGGCAAAGGCAGAATCAAAAGTTCATAATAAACCACTAGATGAAGTACATTTTCATGAAGTTGGAGCAATTGATTCAATTGTAGATATTGTTGGAACAGCAATTTTAATAAATAAAATTAATCCAGATAAAGTAATTGCAAGCGTTGTTAATGATGGATATGGTTTTATAGAATGTGCACATGGAACTATGGCTGTACCAGTTCCAGCTACAAGTGAAATATTTGCAGCATCTAATGTGAAGTTTAGACAAATAGATATAGATACAGAACTTGTAACTCCAACAGGAGCTGCAATTATAGCAGAGCTTGCAGAAGATTTTACAACATTACCTGCAATGGTAACAGAAAAAATTGGTTGGGGAACTGGATCAAAAGATTTAAAAATACCAAATGTATTAAAAGTTTACTATGGTGAAATGCAAGAAGAAAACCAAAATTTTGTAGTAATGGAAACAAATATAGATGATTGTTCAGGAGAAATATTAGGATATACATCAGAAAAATTATTTGCCAATGGAGCTTTAGATGTATTTTATACACCAATATTTATGAAGAAAAATAGACCAGCATATAGATTATCTGTTGCTTGTAGAAAAGAAGATATGTTTAAACTTCAAAATATTATTTTTAAGGAAACAACTACAATAGGAATTAGATATCGTTTTGAAAGTAGAACAGAATTAGGTAGAGAATTTGTAGAAATAGATACAAAATACGGAAAAATAAGAGCAAAAAAAGTAACAAATAATGGCGAAACATATGTGTATCCTGAATATGAAAGCATGAAAAAAATAGCAGAAGAGAATAATATTCCTTTGAAGGAATTATATAAATTAGAGGAGCTTAAATAATTATAAATCAAAAGGAGAGCATAATTGCATGGACATAAAAGAAATTTTGACAAATTTACAGGAAAATAAAATATCTATAGAAGATGCTGAAAAAGCGATAAAAAATAATCAATATGAAGATTTAGGTTATGCCAAAATAGATCATAATAGAAAAGAAAGATCTGGAGCAAGCGAAGTGGTTTTTTGCCAAGGAAAACCTGACGAATTTTTAACTAAAATATATAGTACTATTTATAAAGAAAATGGAGAAGTACTAGGAACAAGGGCATCTAAAGAACAATATGAATTGGTAAAAAAGGATATACCAAATGTAAAATATGACTCTATTTCTAGGATATTAAAAATAGAAAAAGAAAAGAAGTTAGTAGGAAATATCGTAATTTGTACAGGAGGGACAGCAGATATTCCGGTTGCAGAAGAGGCAGCCCAAACTGCAGAGTTTTTGGGTAGTTATGTAGAAAGAGTTTATGATGTTGGTGTTGCTGGTATTCATAGATTACTAAGTAATATGGATAAATTAGAAAAAGCAACATGTATAATAGTTGTAGCTGGAATGGAAGGAGCATTAGCCTCTGTTGTAGCTGGACTTAGCAAAGTACCAGTAATAGCAGTGCCTACATCTATTGGATATGGAGCAAATTTTGGAGGAGTATCAGCACTACTTAGCATGTTAAACTCATGTGCAAACGGAATTGCAACAGTGAATATAGACAATGGTTATGGTGCTGGCTACATTGCCAACCAAATTAACTCAGCCGTTAGCGAGCATTAGCGAGCTTTACGGATGAGTTATGCAACCGAACGAAGAGAGGTTGTAAACAATGATTCAAGTATGCTGTTAGCGAGCATTAGTGAAAAGGATGAAATATATGTTAAAAAAATTACAAGACAGACTAAAAGAATTAAATAAAGTAGCTATTAGCTTTTCAGGAGGAATAGATTCCAGCTTTTTGCTATATGTTGCCAAAATCACATTACCTAAAGAAAATGTACTAGCAATTATAGCAAATGGTAATATGGTACCAAAAAAAGATTATGCAGAAGCAATAGAATTCTTGAAAGAAAATAAGATCAATTATAAAGAAATAGAATATAAACCATTAGAAATAAAAGAATTTAAAGAAAATAGAAAAGATAGATGCTATTATTGCAAGAAAAAACTTATGAGAAGAATAAAAGAAGAAGCAAATAAAAATGGTTTTGAAAATGTATTAGACGGAAAGAACAAAGATGATTTAAAAGTATATAGACCTGGTAATAAAGCAACAGAAGAAGTAGGTATAATAAGTCCTCTAGCAGAAATTGGATTTTCAAAAGAAAATATAAGAGAAGAGAGCAAGAAGTTAGGTCTTAAAATTTGGAATAAACCATCTAATTCTTGTTTAGCAACAAGATTTCCATATAATACAATTTTAACCGAAGAAGATTTAAAAAAGGTTGAACAAGGAGAAGAAGTATTAAAAAAATTAGGAATACCAAAAGTGAGAATAAGAGTACATCAGGATATTGCAAGAATCGAAGTAGAAAAAGAATATTTTGAAATAATAATGAAAAATTTTGATGCAATAGATAGTATTAAAAATCTAGGTTTTAAATATGTAACATTAGATTTAAATGGACTAACTAGTGGAAGTTTTGATAAATAGGTAAGGAATTTTTGGGCAAGTTTAAAATCACTATTAAAAAATTATCATGATCGGAAAAAAAAGACCGTCCCCAAATCCCGAATAAGGAAAAAAAGACCGTCCCCAAATCCCGAATAAGGAAAAAAAGACCGTCCCTAAATCCCTAATAGGGAAAAAAGGACCGTCCCCAAATCCCTACCAAAATCCTTATATAGATTCCAAAAAAACGTTCAAATCCCGAAGGAGGAATTAAAATGAAAAAATGCTTAGTAGTAATTGGTAGTATTTTATTAATTATCATAATTGTTGTATGCTTAAATATTTATGTGACAACTATGACTAATAATAGTAACGAACAAGATACAACTGATACACATGTAAATACACAAGTAAACACAATAGATTCAGAAAATAATGCAAATGAAGATAATGCAACAGGTGATTATTCTACTGTATATTTTACTTCTGATATAAGTCCTACAGGCTTAATGAATATATATAATATGTTAGAATTTACACCACAAGGAAATACTGCTATAAAATTATCTACTGGTGAAGCAGGTGGAAATAATTATCTTTCACCAGACCTTATAAAAGATCTAGTACAAAGTGTTAATGGGACAATTGTAGAATGTAACACAGCTTATGGTGGCTCTAGAAGCAGTACTGCAGCACATATGCAAGTTGCAGAAGATCACGGATTTACACAAATTGCAAATGTAGATATTTTGGATGCAAATGGTTATACAAGCTTAGAAGTACCAAATGGTAAGCATTTAACAGAAGATTTAGTTGGAAAAAATTATGAAAATTATGATTCTACAATAGTATTATCACATTTTAAAGGACATGCAATGGCAGGTTTTGGAGGTGCTGTTAAAAATATATCAATAGGATTTGCATCTTCTAACGGAAAAAGTTTAATACATAGTGCTGGAACAAGAACAAGTGGATTTGGAGGAGCCTCACAAGATGACTTTTTAGAGTCTATGGCAGAAGCAGCGCTAGCTGTTGCCACAGATAAAGGTGATGATATTATTTATATAAGTGTTATGAATAATTTATCTGTAGATTGTGACTGTGATAGTAATCCAGCAGAGCCAGATATGCATGATATTGGAATATTAGCCTCAAAAGATCCGGTGGCTCTTGATAAAGCTTGTGTAGATTTAGTTTATTCTGCACAAGATGGAGAATCTTTAATAGAAAGAATGGAATCTAGAAATGGAATACATACATTAGAATATGGAGCACAAATAGGACTTGGAAATTTAAATTATGAGTTGGTGAATATAGATGATAGAAACAATTAAAAGTCAATTAATTTATTTTTTGTATTATTTTGATATTCAATTTAGACAAATATTTATTTATTGGCTTATTGGAATTGTTATTGGTTCTATAATATCTGTATTTGCTAAAGATAAAATACATAAATTGTTCGAAAGGATACAGAACAAAAAATTAGGAATACTTGGAATATTTATAGCGAGTTTATTAGGAATTGCATCACCATTATGTATGTATGGAACAATTCCTATTGCAGCTTCATTTTCAAAAAATGGTATGAAAGATGATTTACTAGCTAGCTTTATGATGAGTTCAATATTATTAAATCCTCAATTATTAATTTATAGTGCTGCATTGGGAACAAATGCTTTGCTAATCAGGCTAAATACAAGTATATTATGTGGATTTTTAGCAGGTATTCTTATAAAAATATTTTATAAGGATAAAAGTTTCTTTAATTTTAAAGGATTTGAAGAAAAACATAATAAAGATACAGATCCAAATATGTTTAAAAGATTATTAAAAAATATAGGTAGAAATATTAAAGCTACAGGTTTGTATTTTTTATTTGGAATAATACTTACTGTTTTATTTCAAATGTATGTGCCCAAAGAAGGATTTGCAGAATTGTTTGGAGATAATACTGGTTTTGGAGTATTAATGGCTGCAACTTTAGGAGTACCAGTTTATGTTTGTGGAGGTGGAACTATTCCTCTACTTAATGAATGGCTACATATGGGAATGTCTATGGGAGCAGGAACAGCATTTATGGTTACAGGTCCTGCAACTAAAATAACAAATTTAGGTGCATTAAAAATAGTATTAGGAATTAAACATTTTATATTTTATTTAGTATATGTAATTTTATTTGCTTTGATTGCTGGACTTTTTATAGATTTAGTTGGAATAACAATATAAAATATATTATTGTGCCACTCGTAGAGAAACGTTTGGCACGATATATACATCCCCTTTTATTTTCATAAGAGCTTATTTTATATATTTATATAAAATAAGCTTTTTAAATTGAATAAAAATTAGTTAAATGATAAAATTATATCAAAATATACATAGGAGAAAATTATGATAAAAGATAAAGCAAAGAGTTTATTAGAATTATTACGAGCAGGAAAAGGAATTGGTGGAAAATTTTCTAATTATTATGACAAAGAAACGGGAAAAATAATAGATGTTGTTGTAAATGAATGTAAATCACTTGTTAGAAATTTAGAAGGAAAACTACAAAAATACGAAAGCGAAATATCTATAGGTCATATAAGAGAAATTGTTGATCAATTGATGAGTGACAGAAATACAATAGGTTCAGTACAAGCTGGAGTAGTAATGAGAGATAATGGAATTTTAGGTCTAGCAAAAGAACTTAAAGTAACTAAAACAGTTGATGAACAGGGTAAGTTAAAGTTAGATATAGAAAAGCCTTTTCCAGATAATTTTAAAGATATACTAACTGGCACATATAATGAAAAGGAATTAAAAGAAAAAATAATAAAGCCATATGTTGCAGGTCTTTGCGAAGAAAACGAAGAATTATCAAAAAGACATGCTTGGAGTAGAAGATTAAACCCATTTAGACCAAGAAAATTATCTACTGCTGAATTACAAAAAAGATATTCAAAATATTTAGAAAAAAATACTGATTTGGATGAGGAAAAAAGAGAAAATATGTCTAGATATTTTGTAGTGAATATTTTAGGCAGTGATAGAATTAAAAGTGATATTATAACTGATGAAATAAATGGAACTGGTATAACAAAAAAAGGAGAAAAAATACATAATAGCTATACAGGAATGTTACAAAACATGGCTGTTAATGTAATTGATATAATGGCTGGAATACCAAATCCAAATGATAGATTAACAGAAATTGAAAATATTTATTCAAACATAGACGAACAATTAGAAGCTTTAAGCACGGAGCTAGTTCCAGATCCAAAACAGATAGAAGAAACAATTGTAAACTTAAATAGAACTGTAAATAACAAAGATAAAGAACTTACAAAAGATGATGGATATAGAAGTGCAAATGTTACTTTTGGAAGAAATAATACAGAAAGTGTAGGTCTTTTAGAAAATGAATTTGTACCACAAGCAATGAAGTTATATGCAAAAGACATGGCAGATTTCCTAGAAAATTCAAGCCAAATGTCTGATGAAGAATATATTAAACAAGTAGCAAAATTTCATTTTAGGTTCGTTAGAATACATCCATTTATAGATGGAAATGGTAGAACTGCAAGAGCAATAACGAATTCATTATTAAGTAATAGGGATTTATGTGCTACATTTGAAAAATATACAAAGTCAGAATATATTAAATATATGGATTCGGTGGTTACAGATTATGATACATATAATAAAGGATTATATACAGACCAATCAATTTGTAGCAAAATGGAGGATGAGAATATACAGAATTTAGCAGAGTACATAACAAAAAAATGTCAGATACATGAAGAGATTTTAGAAAATGATGGTAGCGAAAAAACTACAGATTTATCAAATAAACAACCTACAGGAGAATATAGATAGTATGAAAAAAACGTTCATAAGAACGTTTTTTATTTTGTCTTTAAAGCTACATTTTTTATTAAATTCAAAAATTTACTTGCACCAGTACTAGGTGTTTTAGAATAAAGTACTCCATAAGGAATTTTTTCTCCAGAAGAAAGAGGAATTGTTTTAAATGCAGGATGAACATTTTTCCAACAATCTAAAGTAATAAGTAAATATCCATTTTCTTCACAAGTATTAAAAACATCAATATTATAAAAGAATGGAGCATCCTTTATTTCTATGTTTTCACATTCTGTTATTAATCTATTTAAAATATCTTTATTCTGTTTACTGTCACCACCAGTAATTGCCATGATTTTTTCATTTGAAAGTTCGGATAAATCAATTTTGTCTTTTTTAGCTAAAGGATGATTTAAAGGTACAGCCACACAGAAGTTGTAATAACCTAATTGTAAAAAATCGAAACTTTGTAACCATTGTTTGGAATCACAAACCGATACAAGAAAATCTAGATTAGTTCCATTACTATTTAAAGTAGCCAAAATACGAGTATGATTTTCTTCGAAAGGAACAATTTTTATTTTAAATTCTGGATACTTATCATTTATTTTATACCATAAGTCTAAAAGTGGTTTACAAGGACATATTAAAGAGGTTCCTATAGTTATTGTATAATTTTCCTTTGTTTCCAAGTCTCTAGCTTTTTGAATTGCCTCATTTGAATAATTTATTATATATTTGGCATCTTTATAAATTTGTTTACCAGCATCTGTTAATACAATACCATGATTAGTCCTTTTAAATAATGAAAGATCTAAGTCCGATTCCATTAAATTCATTTGTTTCATAACTGCTGTAGGTGACATGAAAAGTTCATCAGCAGCTTTTGTAAAACTTCCGCAATCAGCAACTTTTATAAAAATATCAAGATATTTATTATACATAAAAACCTCCATTCGAGTATGTTTGTCTCTTATATAATATATATTCTGCATAAACTTTTAGTTTATACCATTTTAACTTTTTTGTTCTTCCTTGTCAATAATATCGTTGCTATAATTTTAGTAAAGAGAAAGGAGGCGTTATAGTGAATAGCTTAATTATCTATTTCTCACGAGCTGGGGAGAACTATGTAAATGGTCAAATTCTAAATCTAAAAACAGGAAATACAGAAATAATTGCAAAAAAAATAGCAGAACTTATAGATGGTAATTTATACAAAATAGAACCAATAGTTGAATATTCAAAAGATTATTCAGAATGTTTAGAAGAGACTATTAATGATAAAAAAAGAAATGCAAGACCAGAACTTAAGCATTACTTAAAAGACCTAAAAGCTTATGATGTAATTTTCCTTGGATATCCAAATTATTGGGAGAGCTTACCAATGCCAGTATTAACTTTTCTAGAAAAATATGATTTCAAAGATAAGATTATAAAACCTTTTTGTACACATGAAGGTGGAGGATTTGGAGATAGTATAGAAAAAATTAAAAAAATTTGTAAAGGAGCAAAAGTAAAACAAGGTTTAGATATTTTTGGTATTGAATGCTTAAATATTAAAGAAATTTTACCTAAGTTAGAAGAATGGATAAAGTTGGATTTATAACGCTAAATTGGAAATAATATGAATATAAAATTTATTTTAGGGAGGAATTAATATGAAAAAAATTAAACTTAATAATGGGTTAGAGATGCCACAATTTGGAATAGGTACATTTAATGTACCAAGTAATGAGGTTGCTAAAGAAGCAATAAAGGAAGCTTTAAAAGATGGATATCGTAGTATAGACACTGCACATGCATATAATGACGAAAGAGGCGTAGGACAAGGAATAAAAGAAAGTGGTGTACCAAGAGAAGAAATATGGTTAACAAGTAAATTATGGCCAAGTGAATACGGAGAAGGAAAAACATTAGAAGCTATAGATAAAATGCTTAATAGATTAGGAGTTGATTATATAGATTTACTATATGTTCATCAACCAATAGGGGATTATTTAGGTGCATGGAAAGATATGGAAAAAGCAGTAGAGATGGGAAAAGTAAGAACTTTAGGAATAAGCAATTTTGAAGAAGTAGGATATGAAGATGTATTAGAAAATGCAAAAATAAAACCTGCGGTATTACAAGCAGAATGTCATCCATATAATCAATTAATAGATGTAAGAAAAGATTTAAAGAAACATGATATTGCATTAGAATGTTGGTTCCCATTAGGTGGTTATATTGGAAATGAAACATTATTTAATGATGAAACTATAAAAGAAATTGCAAGTGCACATGGAAAAACACCAGCACAAGTTATATTAAGATGGCATATTCAAGAAGGATTTATTGTAATCCCAGGAGCTACAGATCCAAATTATATTAAAGAAAATATCGACATATTTGATTTTGAACTTTCAGAAGAAGAAATGAATAAATTTAGAAACTTAAATAAAGCACAAAGATTCTTTAATATGCCTATGGAAGAATTAAAGAAATTCGTTGCTAATGCACAATTAGAAGATTAAAAGATAGAGGAAGTTAAATGAAAAAGAAAGTATTAATAGTTGTAATTATCCTACTAATTATAGTAAGTTTAGGTTTTATATATCAATATTATAATAAAAATAATCAACAGGCAAATAATTCATATGGCGAAAACAATTTAAGCAATTCTGTAAATGTAAATGATTATTATTCCCAAGCTGATTTAACATCTAACGCGACAGGAGAAGAAGTAAATATTAATTTATGGCAAGAAGGAAATATTCCTACAGAAACAAATTATACACGAAATAATGGGAATTACTTTGATGATCCTGGTTTCATGCCATATATGACAGAATATCAAGTACCTGATGGAGTAGAAGTAAAAGGAGCAGTTCTAATAAATCCAGGAGGAGCATTTCAATTTAGAGCAGAAAGACCAGAAGGTTCTGATGTTGCAGAAGCATTAAGTAAATTAGGATATAAATCATTTGTAGTTCATTACAGAGTAAGACCATATACTATGCAAGAAGGAGCATTAGATTTAGCAAGAGCTGTAAGATATGTTAGAAGTCATAGTGAAGAGTATGGAATAAATAGTGATAATATTGCAATAATAGGATTTTCAGCAGGAGGAATACTATGTGGAGAAGAAATATTAAACTTTGATGGCCTAACAAATGGAACAGAATTAGATTCTTCATATGTTCCAGATGAGTTAGATAATGTATCTGCAGATGTAAAAGCAGTAGGATTTATATATTCATTCTATGGAAGACTTGCAAATGCATCTACAGATGTAGAACTATTTAGAAATTCTAATCTTCCACCAGCATTTTTTGCATATGGTACAGAAGATCCTTTTTATAGACAGATGAATGCATGTGTAGAAGCTTTACAAGAAGCTGGTACATCAGTTGAATCACATGTATTCCAAGGAGCACCACATGGCTTTGGAGCTGGAAGTAGCAATAGTCAATGGACAGGGTATTTTGATACATGGTTAACTAACATTTTTGAAAGTTAATATATTAAGAGAGAGGTATAAAAATGAGTAAAAAAACAATAATTGGAGTTGTAATAGCTATAATATTAATCATTGTAGCAGTAATAGGATATGTATTACTTGGAAACGCTAGCGAAAATGATACAACAAAAACTAATAGAGAGAATAATAATTCGCAGCTAGCTCAAACAAATAATAACATAGCAACAAATAATGTAGCAGAGCAACCTGTAAACAGTGATAGTAAAGTATTAATTGTGTATTTCTCTGAGACAGGTAACACAGAAAAATTTGCTAATATAATACATGAGCAAATTGGAGGAGATTTATTTAAAATAGAGCCAGTTACACCATATCCAACAGGAGAAGAATTATTTGATTATACAAAACAAGAACAAGATGAGGATAGAAGACCAGAAATACAAGGTACAGTAGATATAAGCCAATATGATACTATATTTATAGGGTATCCTATTTGGTGGTATGAAGTTCCACAAATTATAAAAACATTTTTAGACACTTATGATTTATCCGGAAAAACAATTATTCCATTTAATACTCATGAAGGTTCAGGAGATGGAGGAACATATGACTATATAGCAGAGCAAGAACCAAATGCAACAATGCTAGAAGGATTACCTATTAGAGGTGGAAATATGGAACAAGATCAAACTTCTAGAATAAGTAATTGGCTTAAAGATTTAGGATTTGAAGTTTAAGGTTATTCTTAAACTTCAAGTTCATGAGGTGAGAAAATGAGTAAAAAGATAGTAATAATTATTATAATATTTGTTATTGTATTAATTGGAGTGACACTTATGTTTTTTATGAGAAATAATAAAAATTACGACAATGAATTAATACCGGAAGTAAATTCTAATGAAGTAGCCCAAAATACAACTTCAAGTTTAGAACAAGTAAATGAAAACACAACTGTTCAAGAAGTAGTAGAAAACCCAGCATTCAATGGATTTGGAAAATATATATTTCCATTAAATAGGTATAGTTCATATTCTAATATGAAGATAAGTAATATAAATTCCTTATTACCATATCATAGTCATATAAATACTAATTCTACTATTGAAGTAATAAATTATATGATTAATGAAGTAAATAACGGTGAGCAAATTTTTTATAATATCTATTTTGATGAAGAAAAAGCTCAAGATTCTTCAAAACAAGATACAGGGTTATTTTTCTTTAGAGGAAATGAGAATGCACCATTTGCAATTATATGTGCTGGTGGAGGTTTTTCTTATGTAGGTTCTATACATGAGGCATATCCACATGCATTAGAATTAAATAAACAAGGATATAATGCCTTTGTAATACAATATAGAACAGATAGCCAAGAAGCAACAGAAGATTTAGCAAGAGCAATTTCATATATTTTTCAAAATGCCGAGCAATTAAAAATTTCTACAAGTAATTATTCTTTGTGGGGAAGTTCAGCAGGAGCAAGAATGGTAGCATATATTGGAACTTATGGAGTAGAAGAATTGGGTGGAGCAAATGTTCCAAAACCAGCTACAATTATTATGGCATATACTGGTCATACAGATTACTCCGAAAGTGATCCACCTACATTTATTGTAGTAGGAGAAGATGATGGAATTGCCAATCCAAACACAATGGAAAGAAGAGCCAATAATTTAAGAAATGTTGGAGTAGATGTAGAATTTCATAAATATCCAAATTTAGGACATGGTTTTGGGCTTGGAATAGGAACATCAGCAGAAGGATGGATAAATGACGCAATAGCTTTTTGGAATAAATATATATAGGGATTTGGGATATTCCCAGGGATTTGGGGACGTTCCTAAAATCCCTTTTCCTAGTAAAAATAAAAATCGTTAAAGTATGGCTTTAGAACATACTTTAACGATAAAATTTAATCAACATCTATTAGATTACTTACATATTTAGTTTTACCACTTAAGACATCATCATAAAAATTTTGCTTCCAATTAATATAATCAATACTTTCTTGTAATTTCTTTTGCTTTTCTACTAGATGTTGTTGTTTTATAGCAAGGATTCGTTTCCTTTCTGGTATTGTAGAAGGACCTTGCAAACACAATTCAAGATATTCTTTCATTTCAGAAATAGTCATATCACAATTTTTTAAACATGTTAAGGAATTAATCCAATTAATATTTTTATCATCAAATACACGATAGTTATTTTTATCACGTTTTACATTTGGAATAAGTCCTTCATTACAATAATATTTTAATGTTTCATAAGGTAAACCAACCATTTGACAAGTTTCTTTCATTGAATACATAATTTGCCTCCAAAAAAATTTAAAAATTTTTAAAAAATCTATTGACCGGTAGCAACTACCGACAAATATAATTATAATGCAAAAGATAAAAAAATGCAAGAATCTATCTATAAAAATTTACATATAAACCTTTGGTTTATACAGCTTCAACTTTTTTGAACTTCCTTAAGAAAAAGCTCGATGATATAATTTTTATAGAAATAAAGAGAAAAGGAGAGAGTATATTATGGAAAAAATAAGATTAAATAACGGTGTAGAAATGCCAATGTTAGGAATAGGAACATTTATGCTAACACCTGACCAAGCAGAAGAATCTGTATATAATGCATTAAAGGGAGGATATAGATTAATAGATACTGCTAATGCGTATGTAAATGAAAAGGGTGTAGGAAGAGGAATTAAAAAATCAGGAGTTCCAAGAGAAGAAATATTTTTAGAAACAAAATTATGGCCTGCATTTTATGAAGAAGAAGATCAAGTAGAAAGAACATTAAAAAGATTAGATACAGACTATATAGATTTATTGTTAATTCACCAACCAGCAGGAAATTACATGAAAGGTTATAAGGTAATGGAAAAAGCAGTAAAAGAAGGAAAGGTAAGAGCAATTGGCTTATCTAATTTTGATGAAAAAGGAATACAAGAAATATTAGATAACTGCGAAATAAAACCAACTATTTTACAAACAGAAGCACATCCATATTACCCACAAACAGAGATGAAAGAATTTTTAAATAAACAAGATATAAAATTACAAGCTTGGTATCCATTAGGACATGGAGATAAAGGATTAATTAATGAACCTATATTTAGTAAATTAGCCGAAAAATATGGAAAAAGTAATGTGCAAATCATCTTAAGATGGCATATTCAAGCTGGAAATATAGTCATACCAGGGGCTGCAAACCCTGAACACATAAAAGCAAATATTGATATCTTTGACTTTAAATTAACCGACGAAGAAATGAAAGAAATTGCAAAGGTAAATAAAAATAAGAGATATTATCAAAGCACACCAGAAATGCTTGCAAGTTATGCGCAAATGAGACCAGATTTAGATGCGCAAAAATAAGGAGATATGTTTTTTATGAAAAAAAGTATATTAGGAATAATTATCGTAATTATTATAGTTTTAATTTCCATAGGAATCTATTATTATACACAAAATATGTCAACTACAGAAAGTGGCAATATTTCAAGCAATAATGTTGAAGAACCTAATGTTACTTCTGGTAATATAAGCGAAAACGCAGCTGAGCTTGAAGTGGGAACAAATGAGCAAAGAGGTTTTATTATAGATAATGTTTTACATTCAGAAGAACAGGGAGATATACATTTTGCGTCATATTTTCCAGAAGGATATAACGAAACAGACCAATATGCAATTTATTTTGCATTACCTGGTTGGGAAGGTTTGTATTTTCAGGGAGTAGGAGCAAATATGAATGAGCCATTCCCATATGAAGCACAACAATATAACAAAGATATGATTATTATCTCTCTACAATTAGATGACTGGGGAGAAGAATCAGCAGATGATACCATTGCTTTGGTAGAATACTTCCTAAATAATTACAATATTGATAAATCTAAAGTATACATAAGTGGAGCATCTGGTGGAGGAGAAACATTATCAATTGTTTTAGGAAAAAGACCAGAATTATTTACATCAGCATTATTTGTAAGTAGTCAATGGGATGGCGACTTAGAAGTTTTAGCAAATGAAAGAACACCTTTATATATTGCTATAGGCGAAAATGATAGTTATTATGGCTCACAAAAAGCTAAAAATGCGTATAATAGCTTACACAAATTATACGAAGAGCAAGGATTAAGTGACGAACAGATAGCAGATATATTAGTGTTAGATGTCAAAGATCATGACTATTTTACATCACAAGGAATGCAAGATGAACATGCAGGTTTAGGTTTATTTGCATATGATGAAAATATTATGAATTGGTTTTTTAGTAAAAGTAAATAAATAGAAAAAGGTGGTGAATAAACGTGAGTGATACTTTAGTTATTTATTATAGTTTTACAGGAAATAGTAAAAAGGTGGCAGAATATGTAAAAGACAAATTAGATGCAGACATTTTAGAGTTAGAACCAGCAGAACCATTTTCAAGTGACTATGATGAAGTAGTAAGAGAATGGCAGAATAATGATGTTAAAAGAAATGTCGAAATAAAACAAGTAAATATCAATTTAGAACAGTATAAGAAAATAGTTTTAATTACAAGTACTTGGTGGTATGGAATTACACCAGTAATGAAAAAGTTTTTAAAAGAATATGACTTGACTGGAAAAGATGTAATTGTTGCAAGTTCAAATGCTGGTTGGATAGGACATTGTTTTAAAGATTATAAAACTCTTTTGCCAAATTCTAATATTAAAGGTAAGCTAGATTTAGTATTTTCAGCAAATGCTGGTGAAAGAGATAAAATGCTAACGTCTAAAGAAGAAGTAGATAATTGGATAAAAAAATTATAGGAGGAAAAAATGGGTAAAAAAGTTTTAATTATAATATTAGTAATTTTAGTTATAGCATTAATAGGTGGAGGAGTTTATTATTTTTCAACTAACAACGAAGCAGATACTACCAATCAAGTTGCAGAAAGTAATAATGAAGATAGAGTAGTTACAAATACTTCTGAGAATATACAAAATACAATTGATAATACAGAAAATCAAGGAGGAAATATATTAATTGCATATTATTCTTATACAGGAAATACAGAAGAATTTGCTAATGCAATTCGAGATGAAGTAGGTGGAACTTTATTCGAAATTCAAAGAGCTGAGGATTATTCAGATTTATATACAGAAGCAGAAAACGAAATAAATAATAATGAAAAACCAGCACTTAAAGAAATGCCAGAAAATGTAGATCAATATGACACTATATTTGTAGGTTATCCTATTTGGTGGGACAGAGCACCTGCAATGATAAATACATTTTTAAGTAATATTAATCTAGAAGGAAAAACAGTTATACCATTTTGTACAAGCTCATCAGATGGAATAGAAGGAAGTATGACAGATATTAGAAATTCAGCAGGAGATGCAACTATTTTAGATGGACTTAGAATATCAGGAGGAAGTGCAGAAAATAGCAGAAGTACCATTCAAGCATGGTTAGAAGAAATAGGAATTAAGGAGTAAACAATGAAAAAAGTAAAAATAATAGTAGATATTTTAATGACAATAGTGTTTATCTTACTTATGTGTAATCAAGTAACCGAAGCTTTTGCACATGAAATATTAGGAGTAAGTGTATTTATATTATTTATAATTCATCAAATATTAAATATAAATTTTTACAAAAATATATTTAAGGGAAAATATAATAAATTAAGAGTGGCCTTTACAATAATAAATATTTTATTACTTGTTATGATGATAATAATGGTTATAAGTAGTTTAATGGTTTCACAATACCTATTTAGAAAATTAGATATTGGAAGTGTTTCTACTCGGAAGAATGCTTCATGTGTTAGCGGGATATAGTATTTATATGTTAATTGGTTTACATTTAGGATTACACTATAACTCATTAATAAAATTAAAGAAAGAAAATAAAATAATTTTAAATGTATTTTTAATTTTATTTGCTGTTATTTTTGGAATTAATGGATTTATAAGAAAAGAATTTATACAAAAAATAACACTTCAAAGCTTATATCCACTATATTCAGATGAAAGTGCTATTATGTTTTTTATTGATTATATCGGAATATTTATTATGTTTATGATGATAGGATATGGAATTCTTAATTTATTAAGTTTAAAAAAGAAAAATAAAAAAGAAGCAGAGAATACTTAGAAAGAAGGAATAAATTGTGAAAGAATTTATATATGCAAAAATGCCAAAAGTTTATTTTGGAGAAGGAATGTTAAAAAAAGCTTTACCAGATGAATTAAAGAAAGTTGGAAATACAGTAATGTTAGCATATGGTGGAGGTAGTGTAAAAAGAACAGGACTTTATGACAAAGTAGTAGAAGTTCTAAAAGAAAATGGAAAAAATGTAGTAGAGTTTTCAGGGATTATGTCTAACCCAACATATAGTAAAGTTCAGGAAGGAGCAAAGCTTGCTAAAGAGAATAATGTTGATTTTATTTTAGCAGTAGGTGGCGGTTCTGTAATAGATTGTTGCAAAATTGTAGCAGCACAAGCTAAAGTTGATGAAGATATATGGAAGATGGAATTTGAAGATAGAAAATTACCAACAGAATTCATAAAATTGGCAAGTGTAGTAACAGCAAGTGGAACAGGTGCAGAAATGAACAATGGAGCAGTTATTACAAATGAAGATAAAAAATTAAAGGCTGGAATGCTAGGTGCTTTATCAGATTTTGTAATACTAGATCCAAGTTATACGCTAACTGTTCCAATGAAACAGGTTATTTCTGGAGCATTTGATACTTTAAGTCATTGCATGGAAACATATTTTGGAAAGCCAGCTGAAACTAATGTATCAGATGAAATTACAGAAGGAATTATGAGAAATGTTATTAAAAATATTAGAGAGGTAATTAAAAATCCAGAAGATGTTAATGTAAGAAGTGAACTTATGTGGGATTCTTCTATTGCAGAATGTGGGCTATTAAAACTTGGAAAAGTAACAGATTTCCAAGCACATCAAATTGAGCATCAGTTAGGAGCATATACAGATTGTAACCATGGACAAGGTTTAGCAGTTATACATCCTAAATTATATAGACATATTTACAAAGAAAATATTTCTAAATTTGCAAGATTTGCAGTAGAAGTTTGGAAAGTTGATTCTACAAATCGTAGTCAAGAAGAAATTGCAGAAAAAGGTATAGAGGAGTTAGATAAATTTATAAAGGAAATCGGTTTACCAATTACTCTTACTGAGTTAGGAATTACTGATAAAGAAATGCTAAGAAAAGTTGCAGATTCAAGTAATATAACAGCTGGATGTGCAAAACAATTATCACATGATGAAATATATGAGATATTAATTGAATGTATGTAATTGAATTTTATATTATGGAATTGTGAACAGTATGTGAAAAATTAAAAAAACTATTGACTTGGAGCAAACTCTAATAAATAAAATTAGAAAAATAAAAAATAGGAGGAGAGAAAATGAACAAAAAGATTATAGTTTTAATTGTTGTTATTATTTTATTAGCAATAATTGGTGGAGTAATATATTTTACAAGCCAAAATTCAAATGAAAGTGAAAATGCTAATAATAACCAAGAAAATTTAGCTGAGCAAACAGAAGCAGATAATCAAACAAGTAATAGTGTAGGAACAGAAAATGAAGATAATACAACAGCAGGAACAGGAAAAACATTAGTTGTATATTACTCTGCACAAGGACATACAGAAGAGGTTGCAAATAAAATCGCAAATAATTTAGGAGCTGATATTTTTAAAATTGAACCAGTAGATGAATATTCTTCTGATGACTTAGATTGGACAGACAGTAATTCAAGAGTATCACAAGAACATGATGACGAATCATTAAGAAATATCGAACTTGTTTCTACAAGTGTAGAAAATTGGGAAGACTATGATACAGTTTTAATTGGATATCCAATATGGTGGGGTATTGCAGCATGGCCAGTAGATACATTTGTTAAAGCAAATGACTTTACAGGAAAAACAGTTATTCCATTCTGTACATCATCATCATCAGGATTAGGAGATAGTGGTGACTTACTTGCAGAAGAAGCTAATTCAGGTGATTGGCAAGATGGACATCGTTTTAGATCTAATCCATCAGATTCAGATATTAATAATTGGACAGATAGTCTAAAATAATTGAACTTTAGGGACGGAGCTTAAAGTTCATATGTGCTAATTGCTGGCTAAATAAGCCTTACTTAAATACTTTAAAGAATTTGCAGTGAGTACACATAGCAGTGATTAGCACATATATACATCCCCTTTTATTATTGACAAGCTTACAATTGGGTTTAAATCTTCGATTTCATACATACCTACAGAGAGATAAATAAGCTTGCCAAATAAAATTGTTTATAGGAATTATTTTATAATTTAGGTTATAGAATAATTCCTATTTCTAAAATGAATAGATGAGGTGAGATATGAAGATAAATTTAAAGAAAGTTATAATCGTAGTACTAATAATCATTATTTTAATAGCAATACTTTTCTTTGCTTTTAGAAATAATACAGATGTTAGTAGTACCAATGAAATAGAAAATATGGTAACAAATACTTTAAGCAATGAAGCAAATACTTTAGTTGTAAATATGTCGGAAGAGCAAGTAGAACAAGCATGGGAATGGCAACATGATACATTAGAGAACCATAATATAAATGCATCAGCAATTAATTCTGTACATAATACTATAGATTCTTATCCAATTAATGCAGAAGTAATTGTAAAAGATGGAGTTATTGTTGATGAATATTACAAAGACGGATATGACCAGAATAGTGTGTTTACATTACAATCAACTTCAAAAAGTGTTACATCAGCTTTAATAGGAATTGCTATAGACAAAGGATATATACCAAGTGTAAACGAGCCAATATCAACTTATTTCCCACAAATACTAGATTCTGGTAGTGAATATAAAAGTCAAATTACAGTATGGAATTTGCTTACACATACAACAGGTCTAAATGCTAGTGATACAGCAAACTGGAATGAGTGGCTTGCTTCTGATAATTGGGTAGATTATGTACTAGAAAGACCAGCCACATCAAGACCAGGTACAGTATTTAGTTATTTTACAGGAAATACTCATTTATTATCTGCAATTCTACAGCAAGCAACAGGAATGACAGCATTAGACTTTGGTAAGCAATATTTATTTGAACCACTTGATATGGATAGTGTACAGTGTAGTACTGATCCTCAAGGAATTTCTGATGGTGGAAATGGTTTTGCAATGAATGTATATGATATGGCAAAATTAGGAGAATTATATTTAAACAATGGTAACTGGAATGGAGAACAGATAATTTCTGAACAATGGGTAAAAGATTCTACAACACTTCAATTTGATAGATCATCAGGTTCAGCAGATTATGGATATCAATGGTGGGTAAGAACTTTTGGAGAAAATAATCATCCAGCATATTTTGCCCAAGGTCATTATGGACAATATATTTTTGTAGTACCAGATTTAAATTTGGTTGTAGCAATTACAAGTCATTATGAAGGAAGTACAAGTGTTTATTGGCAAATTATGAATAATATTGTAAATGCTTGTGATTAAATATTTTTGAAAATTTAATACTTGTGTTTATTAAATTTGGCTTGATAATTTGTACATAAAATGAAATAATAAAACTGAGAAAAGGGAAGTAATTATATTGATAATTACTTCCTTTAGTGTTATTATCAACCTAACAAAACAAGAGATAAAACTTGTCTAAATTATAGAAAGGTAGGGATTTATATGAAAAGGGGATTAAAGATTTTAATAATTATTTTAGTAATTTTAGTAGTTGTAGCAGTGGCTATTTTACTTGTTAAGCATTTTACAACAAATGAGGTTAATAATGAGCTAACAGGAAATAGCATATCATATGATAATGCTGATGCAATTGCTACAATGGATGTTGTAATAGTAAGAGTAGATGATACATATCTTGGAGTTATAAATAAAGATGATCCAAATGATATAATGACAGCAAGTATTCCAGACGATGATACTAATGAATATAAACAAAATCAAGAGGTCAGAGTTTATTATAATGGAATGATAAATGAAATGTATCCAGGTAGTTTTGCCAAGGTTTTTAAAATAGAGATTCTAAAAGAAGATAGTGATGTTACAATACCGGAAAAAGCATTAAAACTTTTTTATAGCTCACGCAATAATGTATCAGTTTCAAATATTAATGTAACACAAACTGGCATATCTTTTGAAATAAAAGATACAAATGAATATAAATATGAATATACAAATACATATACATTATTTAAAAAGAATCCAGAAGCTGAACAAGTAGAAGCTCCAAGTATGCCAATGGTAACAGGCAATACAACATCATCATATGAAGGAAGTGGTATTCCACTTTGGCAGGAAGCTACAAAAGTTTCAGATGTTAATAGTGAAGATACAGTAATTTCTGAAAATATTGCAGAAGACACTGTAAGAAAGACTTGTGATTGGACAAATATATATGGAAAATTAGAAAGTGGAGAGTATGACTTTTCATTGACTGCAGAAGGATTTTTTATAAGAATAAAATTTACTGTAAATGAAAATGGAGAAATTTCAAATGTTACTTCTGATTTTATGTAATAAGGTGAGTGAATGGAATATATTATAAGAGAAATTACAGAAAAAGATAATAAAGAAATAGAAAATATAATAAGGTCATGTTTAATTGAATTTGGTGGAAATCATGAAGGCACAGCATGGACAGATCCAAACTTAGGAAGATTTTCCGAAATATATAATACACCAGAAAATAAATATTGGGTTGCAGAAGATACTTCTGGCAAATTGCTTGGAGGAGTTGGTATTGGAAAAATAGACAAACTTCCAGAGGTGTGTGAGTTACAAAAAATGTATTGTTTACCAATTACAAGAGGCACAGGAGTTTCGCATAAGTTAATTGAAACAGCATTAAATCATGCTAAAAAATATTACAAAGAATGTTATTTAGAAACATTAGAGAATATGATTGCTGCCCAAAAGTTTTATGAAAAGTATGGATTTAAAAGACTAGAAAAACCATTAATAAAAACAGAGCATTTTGCATGTGATGTATGTTATATTAAAAAACTATAGGAGGACAAAATGATTAATTTCGATGAAATAAAAGAAATGGGAATAAATGAATTAAATGGTGGTAATGGAATAACAAAAGCTAATATGTTTATGGATGGAAATATAAAAATAATGAAATCTGTATTAGAAAAAGGTTGTTCAATTGGTGAACATACTCATAAAACAAGTAGTGAAATAATTTACATTATAAGTGGAACAGCTAAATGCACATTAGACGGAAAAGAAGAGCTTGTACATAAGGGAGAATGTCATTATTGCCCAAAAGGTAGTACACATTCTATAGCAAATGCAACAAATGAAGATTTAGTTATGTTCGATGTAGTGCCAGAACAATAATTAGTAGAAAAGGAGAAGCGATGAAAAGTATATTTGTTATAGGAGATAGTATCTCATTATATTATCATAAATATTTAAAAGAATTATTTAAGAACGTTGCAGAATATAGCAGAAAAGGTTCAGAGGAAGATATTAAAATAGCATTAGAAGATCCAAATAATCCATTTGGAGCAAACGGAGGGGACAGTAGACGAGTAAAAGCGTATATGGAAAAAATGAAAAAGGAAAATATCCATGTTGATATTTTATTAGTAAATTGTGGTCTACATGATATTAGAAAAGATAGGGTAACAGGCAAAATACAGGTTCCAGAAGAGGAGTATGCTAAAAATTTAGAAGATATAATAAAGCTTGGAAAAGAAATAGCAAAGGAATTTATTTGGATTAGTTCAACACATGTTGATGATAATTTACACCAACAAAGAAAAGAAGGTTGTTATAGATATAATAAAGATGTAATAAGATATAATGAAATTGCAAATGATATAATGAAAAAGAATGGCATAAGAATAATTGATTTATATAAATTTACATATAATTTAAAAAATGACAATATGTATAGAGATCATGTACATTACACAGATGAAATTAGTAAAAAACAGGCTGAATTTATTTATAATGAATTAAATATAGAATAAATATTAGAAGGCATTAAAAATTTTAATGCTTTTAAAATTGCAAAAAGGGATAATATATGTTAATATATTAAACATTGACATTTTAAATAAAAGGAAGAGAAATATGGGGATTTTAGAATTATTATTAATAGCAATAGGGTTAGCTATGGATGCTTTTGCAGTTTCAATATGCAAAGGTTTAGCAATGAAAAAAATGAATTGGAAAAAAGCTATTATAGTTGGGATTTATTTTGGCGTATTCCAAGCACTTATGCCAGTTATAGGATACTTCTTAGGAACAACATTCGAAGGTTTAGTAACTAAAGTAGACCATTGGATAGCATTTGTTCTTTTGGTATTTATAGGTGGAAAAATGCTTAAAGAAGCATTTGATAATAATTCTGAAGGGTATAATGATAGCGTAAATTTTAAAACAATGGTAGTTTTAGCAATAGCAACAAGTATTGATGCTTTAGCAGTTGGGATAACTTTTGCGTTTTTACAAACTAATATAGTATTAGCAGCTATCTTAATAGGAGTAGTAACTTTTATATTATCTGTAATAGGTGTAAAAATCGGTAATCAATTTGGTATTAAATACGAGAAGAGGGCAGAGATTATAGGAGGAATAATTTTAATTCTTATAGGAATTAAGATTTTATTAGAACATTTAGGAATAATTAGTTTAGGATAACAATATAAAATAGCAGATAGTTAAATCTGCTATTTTTGTTTTTCTCTATAACTATTTCCCCAGACAACCATAGAATCTAAAATAGGTTTTAAGCTCCATCCAGTTTCGGTTAAAGAATATTCAACTCTAGGTGGAACCTCTGCATATACTTTCCTATTAACAAGACCAGAAGCTTCCATTTGTCTTAAATTATTTGTTAAAACTTTTTGGGTAATACCATTTAAAGATTTTTTTAATTCTCCAAATCTTTTAGTTCCAGTTAGTAAATCTCTAATAATTAAAACTTTCCATTTATCTCCAATTAACCCCATTGTAATTTCTACCGGACAAGCTGGTAGTTCTTTTTTCATAATATCAACTCCGTACTTTTAATCTTAATTAAATTATATCAAACAATTTTTAAAAGGCAATATAAAAACCAGAAAAATACACAATAGTTTCAAAAAGAATATAAGAGTCAAAATAAAACTAAAAAATTTTAATTGATGTAATTAAGAAAAATAGGCAAGAGTATCTTTAAGGAAACTATATTACAAAAAAGTGCCTACTTTACAAGTAAAAACAATGAATTTAAAATGTATTCAGAAAAAGAAAAACAAAGTAGCTACTTATAAAAAATATTTAAAATTAAATAAAGGAGTGTATTTATATGGAAAAAACAAGAATAGATTTAAAAAAGGGATATATGGAAGTTTATGATTTTGGAGAAATTAAATTACATGCTTATCAAACAAATGACTTAATGTATGATGAAAGCTATATTTTAGAAAATAAAGATAATGTTTTATTAGTTGAATTTCCAGCATTTTATGATAACTTAGAAGAATTCGAAACATATGTAAAAGGTTTAGGAAAAAATATTGTAGGAAAAGTATTTTCAGACCATCCAAATGGTGGAACAATCTTAAAAAATGTAAAAGGATATGCGTCAGAAGGCACAATAAAATCAATGAAAGAGGGAACAATACATAATTTAGTAACTGGATTTGAGACATCTTTTGGAGGAAAATTTGCAAAAGAATATCATGAAATTACAGATATATTAAAAGATGAAAAAGTAAATATTGGAGGATTTGAATTAAATATTACATATCATGATGAAAATATTGAAATCGAATTCCCACAAATAGGTTGTGTTTATACACATATGTTAGGACATGATTGTCACTCAATAGTAGCAGGGGAAGGTCATGCAGATGTAATAATAGCACGATTAAAGAATTACAAAGCTAAAGGATATACATTAGTACTTTCTAGTCACTACACACCAGAAACATTAAAAGATGTAGATACAAAAATAGCATATCTAGAAGAATTAAAGAAAATCGCTAAAGATTGTTCTAATGCTGATGAATTTAAAGCCAAGATAAAAGCAGAATATCCAGAATATAGTGGGTTAAATTACTTGGATATGACAGCAGGTTATTTCTTTCCAAACAATTAAATAATTTTACAAAAGATTCACAATTAAGATACTGGCTTGTTACTTTTTATAAGTATAATAACAACAAACTTAAGATCAATCATTTTATCTTAAGTTTGCTAATGTAGCGATACAGAAGCATAAACATCCCCTTTTATTTTCAAAATTCTACATGTAGTTACAAAGAAAATGTAGGATAAAGATTAGGAGCCACTTTAAGTGGTTCCTTTTTTAAATATAAGATATTTTATTCTAGAACAGTTGAGTATTTTATGTTATTATATTAAAAAGTTATTTTTAGGTGATGAATATTATGGGATATATAAGTGATTTAAGAAAATATGTTGGACATGAACCAATACTTACTGCTGGGGTAGGATTATTTGTTTTTAATGATGAAGATAGGGTTTTAATGCAACTTAGAACTGACTATAATTCTTGGGGGTTCCCAGGAGGAGCTATGGAGTTAGGTGAAAGTTTTGAAGATGTTGCAATAAGAGAACTAAAAGAAGAAACTAATCTAATAGTTGACGAATTAAAGTTAATTAAAGTTTTATCTGGGAAGGATACATACAGAGAATATCCAAATGGGGATAAATTATATGATATCACAGCAATATTTGTAATAAAAAAATATCATAATGATTTAAAAATAAATGATAATGAATCTAAAAAATTAGAGTGGTTTAAAATAGATAATTTGCCAGAAAATATGACAGAATATACTAAAAATTATATAAACAAGTTTGGCAATATTTTGGAAGAAGCTTTAGAAGAATATAAAAATTAATTGAAAGATAAAATACAATTTTACCTTTTCAAAATAATACTCTCAAAATTTTTAAAATCAACACATTTTGTGTTTTTTGTTGTTCAGTTTAAATTTGAATCTTATTATAATTGGTTTAGAATAAAAAAGGAGGAATTAATTATGGATACAAACAAAATTTATGCTGAACAAATTGCTAATGAATATTCAGTAAAAAAAGAGTCAAAAGTAATAGCACTAAAAAAATTAGATAGAAGGGCAAAATTACCAGCAAATGTATTTGCTTATACGTTTGGAATAATTATGGCGTTAGTACTTGGCTTTGGAATGTGTTTATCAATGGATGTTATAGGAAATGGAAATTTTATAATTCTAGGAATAATAATTGGAATTATAGGATTTATTGGAGTAGGATTTAATTATCCAATTTATAAAAAAATACTTGAAGAATCAAAGAAAAAATATTCACAAGATATAATTAGATTAGCTAATGAAATATCAAATGAAAATATTTAAAAAGAAAGGATCAGTATTAGATGAATAAGAATGAAAGTAAGTATTTTAATACTGCTCTTTTAATGGATGAAGCATTAATATATTTACTTGAAAAAAAAGATATAGAGTTTATTACAGTAAAAGAAATATGTGAAAAAGCAGGTGTAAATAGATCAACATTTTATTTGCATTACGAATCTGTTGATGATTTGTTGGAAGAAACAATGCAATATATAATTAGGAAATTCGTTAAGTATTTTGATGGAAATACTAATGAATTTATTAATAAAATTAAGGACTTACCACTCGAATCTTTAAATTTAGTACAAGAAAAATATTTAATACCATATCTTAATTTCATAAAAGAAAATAAAAAAATATTTAAGGCTTCTTTTAGTAATCCAAAAGGAATGCAATGTTTTGAGAAATATAGCGGTTTAGAAAAATATATATTTGTACCTATTTTGGATAGATTTAAAATACCAGATAGCGAAAAAAAGTATTGGATAAGTTTTTATTTTCAAGGAATTAGTGCTATAATAGAAGAATGGGTAAAAGGTGATTGTCAAGATTCCATTGAAGATATGAATAAAATTATTATTAAATGTGTTACAAAAAACAATATTATGAAATAAAAAAATAAGTAGCTATAAAATTAGTTGTAACAGCTAAGTTAAGATAAAATAAAATACTATATCTTAAGTATTATGTTTAGGAACCACTTTAAGTGGTTTCTTTTTGTATACTAATCAATTAGTACTGTAAAAATGAATGTGCATATATAGAAAAACATATAGAATAATTTCCTTTTTTATGTTACTATAACGATAAATAGTAATTTATAGGAGGAAATTTAATAATGCCAGAAACAATTACGATAATTGCAGCCATTGTTGCTGTAGACATAGTAATACTTGCCTTAAAATGTTATGGTAAATTTGTAATGAAAGAGGATAAAATTTCATGGAAATTAATTGCACTAATTCAAATTCCAATATTAGTTATTTTATACTTGTTTTTTATTTCATTTGAAGCAACATTAATAATTTTGATAAGTGCAATAGTGATTTGTGTAGTATTAGGTATTTTTTGTGATTTTAGAGGAAAAAGGAGTGCTACACAGCCTATTGCAGCAGAAATTATAGATATTAATCGTATAAATTATGGTAGAAGAAATACAGAATATATGTATACATTAACTGTTAAATATACTGTAAATAAAGTAGAGTATATAGCTAAAAATTTAAAGGGATATAGTGAATTAGATGAGAATATGAAAATTGGAAATCAAATTATTATAAAATATAACCCAAAAAATCCAAATGATGTTCGTATGCCATAAAATATTAATGTATCTAATATAAAGAAGGAGAAATCTATTTATGAGAGTTTTAGATAATGAACTTAAAGATAAACTAATAGATTATGATAAACTATTAAAATATGGATTTATACAAGAGAATGGAACATATTTATATAAAACGAAGTTACATAATGGAGAATTCGAACTCAAAGTTACTGTAGAGAATAATAAAATGACATCAAAAGTAATTGATTTAATGAATGAAGATGAATATATTCTTGTAGATATTAAAGATAGTACTGGAGAATTTGTTGGTAATCTTAGGAAGGAATATGAAGAAGAATTACAAAATATTATAGAAAAATGTACGGTACCAAATATATTTAAAAGTAAACAAGCAAAAGAAATAATTAAATATGTAAAAGAAAAATATAATGGTGAATTAGAATATCTATGGAAGAAGTTCCCAGAAAACGCCATCTGGAGAAATAAGAGAAATAACAAATGGTATGGATTACTACTTGTAATATCAGAGAGAAAGTTAGGACTTGAATCAGATAAGATCATTGAGATTATAGATTTAAGATATTCAAAAGATAATATAAAAGAAATCATTGATAATAACAAGATATTTCCGGGATATCATATGAATAAAGAAAGTTGGATTACAATAAGATTAAATGGAGATATGAATACGAAAAAAATATTAGAGTTAATAGATAATAGTTACAAGTTATCATTAGCGAAATCAAAAAGAGGTACAGCATAATGAAAACTAGATGTAAATGGTGTAATGTAAAAAATGAATTGTATATAAAATATCATGATGAAGAATGGTGTAAACCAAATTTTGATGATAAGTATTTGTTTGAAATGCTAATATTAGAATCTTTTCAAGCAGGGCTTTCTTGGGAATGTGTATTAAATAAAAGAGAAAGTTTTAGAAAGGCATATGATAATTTTGACTTAGACAAAATTTGTTTGTATGATGAAACTAAGATAAATGGACTATTAGTGAATAAAGATATAATAAGAAATAAATTAAAAATAAAAGCAAGTATAAATAATGCTAAAATTTTTAAGACTATAAAAGATGAATATGGAACTTTTTATAATTATTTAGAAACTTTTTCTAAAGACAAAATAATTTATGAAACTGGAAAAACTACAAATGCTTTATCTGATGAAATATCAAAAGATTTGAAAAAAAGAGGAATGAAATTTGTAGGTTCAACAATAATTTATTCATATTTGCAGGCAATAGGAATTATAAATTCGCATGATAAAGACTGCTTTTTATATAATCTAAAAAAATCGTAAGGAGATAATTGATGGAAGATAAACAAATGTTACTTAATAATATAGATAAAATTCATACTACTGAAATGGGAATTGGTAGGATTAAGAAAAATCTTGAATTGTATACTAATGATGTTGTAGACTTTTGCAAAAATAAAGTCTTAGCTAAAAACTGTAATATCTATAAACAAGGCAAAAATTGGTATTGCGAAATTGATAATATTAAAATAACAATAAATTCATATAGTTATACAATTATAACAGCGCATAGATTAAAGGGTAAATAGATGATATATATAGATTAGAGTGAAGTGAAACGGTTGTACTTCACTTTATTTTTTTTACTAAAAATAATAAAAGCAATAGTATCCAAAGGGAAACTAAGGCACATTAAAGTGCGTACTTCACAAGTAAATATAATGGCAGTATAATTTATAACAATAGGAGGTAGAAACTTGGAAAAGTTAGATTATTTAATAAATTATTTATTAAAAGAAAGAAATGAATCTATAGAAATTAATAATTTATCTTATGAAGATAAAAAAAGAATATATCGTTCTTTGTGTAATATAAGAGATGCAAAACCAATTTCAGAAGAATATTTAAAAATAGAAAATGAGTATTTACAAGAAGAACTTAGCAAAAAGAATATTACAAATGTAGCAGAAATAAAAACAGTTCAAAATTCTAATTTAAAATACAAAGATAAAATATGCTTATGGAAAGGCGATATAACTACATTAAAAATAGATGCTATTGTAAATGCAACAAATTCACAAGGGTTAGGATGTTTTGTCCCAATGCATTCTTGCGTGGATAATATCATTGGAAGCAATGCAGGTGTTTCACTTAGGCTTGAATGTAATGAAATTATGAAGAACAAAAATTATTTCCTTCCAACCGGGGAAGCATTTATAACAAAAGGATACAATTTACCAGCAAAATATGTAATTCATACAGTTGGACCAATAATTTATGAGAGTGTAACAACAAAAGAAGAAAAAGAATTAATCAATTGCTATATTAATTCATTAAATTTAGCTATTCAAAACGGGATAAGAACGATTGCATTTCCTTGTATTTCAACTGGAGAATTCAGATTTCCACAGACACAAGCTTGTAAGCTTGCAATATCAGCAGTAGAAACTTTTTTAACAGAACATGAAACTTATGTAGATAAAATCGTATTTAATGTTTATAAAGAGGAGGATTATAACATCTATGAACAAAATATTAGAAGTTAAGAAATTAATAAATGATGCAGAATATATTTTGATTGGTGCTGGTGCAGGTCTTTCTACAGCAGCTGGAATTGAATATTCTGGTAAAAGATTTACAGACAATTTCGCAGAATTTATAAAAAAATATAATTTTACAGATATGTATACATCTTCGTTTTATGATTTCGAAACAGAAGAGGAAAAATGGGCATATTGGGCAAAACACATATATGTTAATAATACTGGAATGGAAGCAACAGAGCTTTACAAAAAATTATTTGATTTAGTAAAAAATAAAAACTATTATGTTATAACCACAAATGTAGATGATCAATTTTATAAAGCAGGATTTGATAAGAACAAGATATTCGCAACACAAGGAAGTTACAGATATATTCAATGCGGAATAGCATGTCACAATAAATTATATGATGCAAAAGATTTAGTAGCAAAAATGTTAGAAAATACGCACGATTGTAAAATACCTTCAGAACTTGTTCCAGTATGTCCAGTATGCGGAGAAACAATGGATGTAAATATTAGGAAAGATGCATATTTTGTAGAAGATGAGCATTGGTATAAGCAAGATGAAAGATATGGAGAGTTTTTAGATACGACAAAAAATAATAAAGTTTTATTATTGGAATTAGGAGTAGGATTTAATACTCCAGGAATTATTAGAATTCCATTTGAGCAAATGACATATAAAAATCTTAATTGGAAATTAGTGAGAATAAATAAAGACGATTGCAGAACATTTTTAGATATTGAAGATAGAAGCCTATTAATTGAAGATGATATAAGTAAGGTTTTAAATGAAATTATATAATCAAATAAAATGCATATAATTTATTGAAAATTATGTGTTTTTTTGATATTATCGAATAAATTTGAATAATAAAATTAAGAAAGATATAATTGAAGTGGAGAACAATGGAATTAATTGTAAAAAAGTTTGAGGAATTGACAACCGAAGAACTATATGAATTATTAAAAATAAGAGTTGAAGTATTTGTTGTAGAGCAACAATGTTCTTATCAAGAAATAGATGAAAAGGATAAAAAAGCATATCATATTTATTTAAAAGAATCTGGCCAAATAAAAGCTTATTTAAGAGTTTTATATCCGGGAGTATCTTTTGAAGAAGCTTCAATAGGTAGAGTATTAACTACTGAAAGAGGTAAAGGTTATGCAAATATAATTTTAAGAGAAGGGATAAATATAGCAAAAGAAAAACTCAAAGTAAATAAAATTAAAATAGAGGCACAAACATATGCTAAAAAGATGTATGAAAAATTTGGATTTAAGCAGACGTCAGAAGAATTTTTAGAAGATGGAATTCCTCATGTTCAAATGATTTTAGAAATATAAATTAAAAATAAACAAGAACTAAGCTTGTTTATTTTTTTCGCCCCAATCGCATAATTGATCTAAAATTGGCATTAAAGATTTGCCTTTATCTGATATATAGTATTCTACTTTAGGTGGAATTTCTTGATATTCTTTTCTTATTATTAATTTACTAGCTTCTAAATCTTTTAAATTAGATGTTAATGTTTTAAAAGAAATTGGATTTAAAAATCTTTTTAGCTCATTATATCTAAAAGGACCATAAAATGCCAAAGCATATAAAATAGGTAATTTATATTTTCCAGATATTAAGGACATACTATAAGCAAAGCCTGTTTCTTCAAAATTCATATTAGGTTTTATACATTCTTTCATATTACGCTCTCCTTTAGGTTAGTACTTTACAAAAAGATTATATCAACATATAATTCAATTGTAAATACTTCTTAATTATTAGCAAATTAAGTATTTACAAGATTTTAATATAAGGAGGAATTCAAATGAGAAAAAACATTAAAACAACTGAAGCAATATTTCCAATGCCAGTATTGATGATAGCAACATATAATGATGATGGAAGTATTGATGTTATGAATGCAGCTTGGGGAACTATGCTAAGTAGAAATCAAGTAATATTAAATTTAACAGAAACACATAAGACTGTTAAAAATATTAAAAAAAGAAATGCATTTACAGTAAGTATTGCTGATAGTAAACATGTTGTAGAAGCAGATTATTTTGGAGTGGTCTCAGGAAATAATACTCCAAATAAATTCGAAAATAGTGGATTAACAGCAACAAAATCTGAAAATGTAGATGCACCAATTATAAATGAATTCCCTATTTGTTTTGAATGTGAATTTATAGAATATCAAGATGATGAATATGGTTGTGGGGTAATAGGAAAAGTAGTAAATGTAACAGCAGATGAAAGTGTTATGAATGGAGAAAATGTTGATATAGAATTAGTTAATGCAATTGCATTTGATCCATATACTCATGGATATTATAAAGTTACAGAAAGAGTAGGAGAAGCTTTTAAAGACGGATTAAAATTAAAAAAATAATAATACAATTAAAAGACAGATGTTTTATTAGAAATTATCTGTCTTTTATGTTAGTATAAAATATAGAATAAAAAATAACTTTAAAGCCTGAATATATTCAAAAATAAAGAAATACAAACATATACCCTCCTATTTACAACATTTTTTTATAGAGATATAATATAATTTTAGAAATTAAAGAAGGAGATTTTTTAATGAATACAGAATATGAAAGCAAATATGAAATAAGTTATACAGAATTAAATCAAGATTTAGAATTAGGGTTAACAAATGCAGTAGAATTAGTACAAAGCATTTTAACAGATTACTTTATATCATTTGGAAGTGATAATGAAACTATTAAAAATAAAAATAATGCTTTATGGGTATTATCTAAAACAAAAATTCATTTTGATAAGATACCAAAATGGAAAGATTTTGTGTTTGGAAAAAGCTATACAACAAAAATTAAACCAATTCGTGTTGAGATGGAAACTATTTTTAAAGATGAAAAAGATGAGTATTTATTTAGTGCAAAACAAGAAATTTGTCCGATAGATATAGATACTAGAAAAATTAGAAAGATTGATACAATCGAATATCCAAAAGATATGGAAACAAAGAATGCATTTGATGAAGAACAATATTCTAAATTAAAAGAAGAATTTACAGAAGATGATTTTGTATACGAACAAAAAATATATTCATCAGATATTGACTTTAGTAGACATACAAACAATGCAGTTTATGTAAGGCTTATATCAAATGTTTTGTCTTGTGATTTCCTTGACAAAAATCAAATAACAGATTTTGAAATTCATTATATAAATGAATCAACAGAAGGACAAAGCTTAAAGATTTATAGAAAAGAAAGAAAACAAGAGATTGAATTTTTGATAAAAAAAGATGATGTAGAAATTGCAAGAGCTATTTTGAAATATAAAGGTAAAAATAATTAATTGGTGGTGCATATGAAAACTGGATTATTGTTAGAAGGCGGAGCAATGAGAGGCTTATATACAGCAGGAGTACTTGATGTTTTTATGGAAAATAACATAAAAATTGATGGTATTGTAGGAGTATCTGCTGGAGCATTATTTGGAATGAATTATAAATCAAAGCAAATAGGGAGAGTATTAAGATATAACAAAAAATATGCTGGAAATAGAAATTATATGGGGTTATATTCATTTCTAACAACAGGAAATATAATGAATGAAGATTTTTGCTTTAAAAGAATTGTAAATGAACTTGATCCAATAGATTATGAAACCTTTAAGAAAACAGATGTTGATTTTTATGCAGTTGTAACTAATATAGAAACAGGAAAAGCAGAATATGTAAAAATAGATGATTTAAAAGATAAGAATAACTTGGAAATACTAAGAGCATCTGGGTCTATGCCATTTGTATCTAAACCAGTAGTAGTAAATAATAAAAAATATTTAGATGGAGGTATTGCAGATAGCATACCAATAGATAAAATAATGAGTATGGGATTTGATAGAATAATTGTTGTTCTAACAAGACCTAGTGATTATAGAAAGAAAAAAACTAATCAAGCATTTCCAAAAATTTATTATAGAAAATATCCAAATTTTGCTAAAACAATAAATGAGAGATATAAAAAATATAATGAAGAACTCGATAAAATTTCAGAATTAGAGAAAAATGATAAGATTTGTGTTATTAGACCATCTAAATTAGTAAAAATAAAAAGAATAGAAAAAGACAGTGATAAACTTCAAGAAATGTATGATTTAGGAAAAAAGGATACATTAGAATTATTAGATAAAATAAAAAGCTTTATAAATTAGAAATTAATAATAAACAAATTAATAGCAAATAAATCATTAAGAAAAGCATGTAATTTACGTTGAAAATTATGTGCTTTTTTGATAATATGAAGGTATAATTATAAAGAGTAATTTATAAGGAGAACTTTAAAGTATGAAAAGGAAAATAATTATTGTAGGTTTAGTTGTTATATTTCTTATATTAGCAATAGTATTATTGATGAATCTAAATAAAAATAGTAAAAAAGATATCAACGAAATTTTAGTACAGAAAAAAATTTATAACTATCCATATTTAACAGTAATAGAAATAGATATGAATGGAGATATTTTAAGGAGTAAGATAATTGATGAATTAACTTTGGAAGGTAAGCCACAGCATAACTTTTCTAAAATCGGAACTACTTCTGAAGAAGAGTTAATTACAATAAAAAATATTATTGAAGAAATGAAAAAAGAAACATTGAAAAGCGCCAATTTTTCTGAAAATTATGGAATATCAGTAAATATAGGAGAAGATACGCTATACGGAGGAGAATATTTCTCACAGGAGGATGTTGATAAATTAAATGCCATTATACAGAAATATGAATGATTTTATAATTTAAAAAATATAAAATAGGTTTAGCAACAAATTTACAATAAATATTTGACAAATACGGAAAAAGGCAATATAATCTAGAAGACTAATAAATGTTGACGAAGAAATTATCAAAGTAGTTAATATGTAAATCTAACCAGGGAATTGTAGTCATAGACTGTAAGCTACAGTAGAAAGACATATTAACGAATTTCAATAATGGAGTCAAATCGTGTAAGAGCGTTAATCTGTAATGAGGTAGTAGAGATACTATAAAAAAAGGTGGTACCACGAGCAAATCGTCCTTTTAGGATGATTGCTCGTTTTTTGATTTTAGGACCACATACAAATAGGAAAATAGGGAGTATGGAATAGGGAAATAGGGAATAGGGAAATAGGGACGTTCCTTAAATCCCTATTCGAAAACAAAAAAGGGAAAAAAAGAACGTCCCCAAATCCCTTAGAAAGGAAAAGGTTTATGAAAGAGAAATTAGAAGAAATCAAAACAAAAGGTTTAGAGAAAATTAAAAACGTAAAGACTATCGCTGAACTTGAAGAAGTCAGAAAAGAATTAACTGGTAAAAAAAGTGAATTATCAGATGTTCTAAAATCTATGAAAGATTTACCAGTAGAAGAGAAAAAGACAATTGGAATGATGGCAACAGAGATAAAAAATACATTTTTAAGTAATTTACAAGAAAAAGAAGAAGAAATAATTGCTTCTATGAGCGTATTAGATGAACCAATTGATTTAACTATTCCTGGTAAAAAGGTAAGTGGAGGAGCACTTCATCCAATAACTCAAATGAAACATGACTTAAATGATGCATTCTTATCTTTAGGCTTTGAAGTATTCAACGAAGATGATATAAGTAGTGAAAAATATGCATTTGATAATTTGAACTTTGCTAAAAACCATCCTGCACGTCAATCTATGGACACATATTGGCTTGAAGGAACAGAAGATAAAGAAGGTGCAGAAAGATTATGCTTAAGACCACATTTAACAGGTGGTTCTGTAAGATATTTACTAAAACATGGAGCACCAGCAAGATTTGTATATCCAGGAGAAGTATATAGAAATGAAACAACTGATGCTAGACATGAAAGAGCATTCTTCCAATATGAAGCATTAATAGTTGATAAAGATATATCTTTTTCATCAGGTATGGTTATGATTCAAACAATCTTAGAAAAAGTTTTTGGAAGAAAAATAAAAACAAGAATGAGAGAAGGATTCTTCCCATTTACAGAACCAGGATATGAAATAGATATGGAATGTTTAGTATGTGGGGGAAAAGGATGTAAAGTATGTAATCATAATGGATGGATAGAAGTTATGCCGGGTGGTGTAATTCATCCAAATGTATTAAAATCAGCAGGATTAGATCCAGACATATGGACAGGATTCTATATTAATATTGGATTAGATAGATTAGTAATGATGAGATATGGAGTAGATGATGTACGTTTATTCCATAGTGGAGATTTAAGATTTTTAAAACAATTTAAATAGAAAGGATTTTGAATATGAAAGTATCATTAAATTTAATTAGAAAATATGTTGATTTACCTGAAGGTTTAACTGATGAACAAATTGCCTATGATATGACACTTCGAACAGTAGAAGTAGAAGAAGTAGAAAATACTGCAAAGAAGTTTCATGACATAGTTGTAGGAGAAATTTTAGAAGTAAAAGAACATCCAAATGCTGATAAATTAAGAATATGTATGGTAGATATTGGAGAAGAAGAACCTGTACAAATCGTATGTGGTGGTTCTAACCTTTATGTTGGAGAACATGTAGTAGTATCAAAACCAGGAGCAGAAGTTGTTTGGCATGGTCAAGGAGAACCTGTTAAAATAACAAAAACAAAAATGAGAGGAGAAAGCTCTTATGGAATGATTTGTGCTTCTACAGAAGTATATTTAAGTGATTTCTTCCCAAATGAAGGTGAAGAAGAAATAGTTGATTTAAAAGAATTTGATTGCAAGCCAGGAGACAGTGTTGCAGATTTATTTGGAATGAATGATACTGTATTAGAAATAGATAATAAATCTTTATCTAATAGACCAGATTTATGGGGACATTATGGAATTGCAAGAGAATTATCAGCTATATATGATGCACCATTAAAAGAAATACCAAAATATGAATTACCTAAAGTTCCAGAATACAGTGTAGAAATAAAAGATACAACTAAATGCAATAGATATGTAGCTGTAGAAATAGATGGTATATATGAAAAACCATCTCCAATGTGGATGCAATCGTTATTATCAAAAGTAGGTCAAAGACCAATAAATGCTATTGTAGATATAACAAATTATGTAATGATGGCAGTAGGTCAACCACTTCATGCTTTTGACAAAACACATGTAAGTGGAGAAAAAATAATAGTAAGAAATGCCAAAGAAAATGAGAAATTATTGTTATTAGATAATAACTTTATCGAGCTTTCAACAGACGATTTAGTAATATGTGATGAAAGTGATGCAATGGCATTAGCAGGAATTAAAGGTGGTAAAAAAGATTCTATTCTACCAGATACAAAAGGAGTTGTATTAGAAGTAGCAAACTTCTCTGCAGATACAGTTAGACAAACAGATAAAAAATTCGCAGAGAAAACAGAAGCTTCAATGAGATTCGAAAAAGGTGTTGATACACAAAGAGTAGACGAAGGATTAAACTTAGCACTAAGATTAATTAAAGAAATATTCCCAGATAGCAAAATAATTAAATATGCAGATGTTTATCCAAATGAAACTAAAAAGAATGAAATAAAAGTAAGTGAAGAATTTTTAGATACAAGATTAGGAAAGAAGATACCACAAGAAAAGATTGAACAAATTTTAACAGCTCTTGGATACGAAATATTATTAAATAACGGAGAATATGATGTAATAGTTCCAACATGGAGATCAACAGGTGATGTAACAATCAAAGATGATGTAATGGGAGATATTGCAAGAATATTAAGTTTTGATAGTTTTGAAGCAAAACCAATTACTATAACATTTGAACATTCTGTAAAACAAAATGATGTTTTACTTGAAAGAAGAATTAAAGAATATTTAGCATATAGATGTGGATTTTATGAAATTTTCACATATCCATGGATTGAAGAAAAATATATTAAAGCAGCAGGAATAGATATGGAAAAATCTTTAAAATTAGCAACTCCGCCAGCACCAGATTTAGCATATTTAAGAAGTTCTTTAATACCAGGAATGTTAGAAGCAGTTGCTAAAAACTTAAGATACTATGATGAATTTAGATTATTTGATTGTGAAGAAGTTTATGAAAAAGGTGATTATAGACCATCTTCAGAAGATGAAATTTTACCAATTCAAAAGAATTATTTAACTGGATGTATAGTTGGAAAAGATGCTAAAGAAATATTCTATGAAGCAAAAGGTGTAATTGAAAATATGGCTGAGTACTGCCATATGGAAGAACTTAAATTAGAAAAAATGGAGAAGCCATATTGGGCAGATGTTAATGCATACTTAAATGTAGTTAAAGGTAATGAAGTAATTGGAACATTAGGATTAGTTTCAGTTAAAGTAATGGCAGATACTAAAATAAAAAGAACAAATGTAGCAATGTTTGAAATAAATACAGAAAAATTTGTCCCATATGCTTCAAGAACTAATGAATATGAAAGACTACCAGAACTACCATTAGTAGAAAAAGACTTATCAATTATAGTTGATGAAGAAATTACATGGAAACAAATTGAAGAAAACATCAAAGCGAAAGTTAAAGAAATTGAATTTGTAGATGAGTATAGAGGAAATCAAATTCCAGAAGGTAAAAAATCAATTACATTAAAAGTAAAAATACTTAATGAAGGAACAACTATGACATCAGAACAAATAAATGAGAAAATGAATAGTATATTAAAAACACTAGACAAGAGATGTGGAGCTAAACTAAGAGATTAATGAACTTTAGTGACGGAGCTTAAAGTTCAATTGGTGGACATAAAATAGAATGTTAAAAATAAAGAACTATATTAAATTATAAAGACTTACCAGAAATGGTAGGTCTTTTATTTTGGACAAAATAATTATAAAAATGTTACTTTTTTTATAAAATTATCAATATAAAGATGTAAGATATCTTAAAGTAAAAAAGGAGTTTAGATCTAAAGTGAGCAAAGATAAAGAAATAAAACAATATATAAAAAATAATGAACTTGATTTAGAAAAAATAATAAATGAATATTCATCTTATATAGCCACTATTATAAATAACATGGCAAGTGCTTTAAGTAACGAAGATAAAGAAGAGATTATTTCTGAAGTGTTTTTTATACTATGGAAAAATAAACACAAATTAGATATTAACAAAAATTTAAGTTCGTATATTGCGGGAATAACAAGAAACTTGGTAAAAGAATATTTAAGAAAAATTAAAATTGATGTAGATATTTCTGATTATGAAAATAGTTTGTATAGTTATGATAAAATTGATTTTCTTGATACTGAGATACAAGAAATTAGGAATATAGAAAAGAAACTAGAAAACATGAAAGAAATTGATAAAACAATATTTTTAGATTTTTATTATTCTTCTAAATCAATTAAGGATATAGCTATAGAACATAATATTTCTGAATTTAGTGTAAAGCAAAGGCTATACAGAATTAGAAATAAAATAAAGAAAGAGGTTAGATAATATGGATAATTATAAAATTTTAGAAAAAGTAAAATTAAAAATAGCTATATCCAATGTAAAAGAGGAGGATATAGTTATGAATAAAAATAAATTTAATATTATTAAAAAAATTGGAATAGCTGCATGTGCTGCACTTTCTATGACAGGAGTAGTATTTGCTACAACTCAAATTATTAATAAGTTTGGAAAAAATAGTAGTGATGGAGTCCAAACAGCTATTAATAATGCATATTATAGTGATGTAAATACAGAATATAAAGAAGCTAATGGTATTAGCGCAAATATAGAATCTTTTTTACTAGATGACTATAATTTTGACATAACTATAAATATAAAATTTGATAAAATTTATAATTTGTCAAATATGCTATCAAAAGAAGGAAAAATAGATATAATGGACTTGAAGGTAGTAAATGAAAATAATGAAAAAGTCTTTGCAACAAGAGAACTAGAATCAGAAGAAATGACATCATTATATGAAACAGAGGAAGAAGCAAAAGCAAATTATGAGAGTTATACTGGTGGATATAGTCAAGCAAGTGAGAAAATAGATGAACACGACCTAAAATTTTATTTAACTGCTACAGGTAATGAAAAAGAATTTCCTGAATCTAAAAAATTAATAGTAACATTTAATAAAATAAGAAATAAATATTGGGAGAACGGAGAAGAAAAATCTATTATTTATAATGGTGAATGGAGTTACGAAATAGATGTACCTACTAAAATGTCTAAGTCAAATATTATAGACTATAAGCTTGTTTCTATTAGTGATAAAAATTATAAATTTGAGAGTGCTAAAGTCTCAAATACAGCTTTTAGAATATATTTAGATAATTGCAAAGACATTGCGTGGAGTGAAAAAGAGTATGTGGAAACATCTGATGGAACTAAATATTATCCTGCACATAGATCTGATGGAGATGGAGAAATAAGCGTTAAAGAAGATGGAACATTAACATACTATAATACTTTTAATTTAACAAATTATGATGCAACAGATACGTTAAAAGTGCATTTGTTTAAAACAACTGGTGAAGAAGTTGTTATAGAGTTGGAAAAAGAAGAATAATGAAAGATGAATAAAGTACGAGACTTACTAGAATGGTAGGTCTCGTTTTTATTAATATGTGAAACTTACGTGAAATATTAGCCATAGCTGTTGATTTTAGTAAAGAAAAATAATAAACTATATTTTATAAGTTTACTAAAATGGAGGAATAAAATGCTTGGCAATATAGTCACAAATCCTAATTTATTAGAAGATACAGATAAAAGATATTATAGAGAATGTTACTGCGGTCTATGTAAATCTTTACAAAAAGAACATAAAAACATAAGCAGATTTACATTAAACTATGATATGACTTTTTTGATTGTATTACTTAATGAAGTTTATAAAGAAAATAACGAAAAATTAGAATGTAGATGTATGATGCATCCTGTAAATAAACATACTTATATTAATGGTAAATTTGTAGACTATGTAGCAGATATGAATATCTTATTAGCTTATTATAATCTGCTTGATGATTGGCAAGATGATAAAAATGTATTTGCTAATTGCTATGCAAAATTAATAAAAAAGAGTTTTAAAAAAATCTGTAAGAAATATCCTAAGAAAGCTGAAATTGTGCAGAATAGTTTAAAAGAATTAAACAATTTAGAAACCGAAAATATTATAAATCCTGATTTATCAGCACAATGCTGTGGTAAATTATTTGGAGAAATATTTGCACCATATGAAGACGAACACGAAGAAAAATTAAGAAATTTTGGAGACTCATTAGGAAAGTTTATATACATTTTAGATGCTTGTATAGATTTTGAAAAAGATATAAAAAAGAAGAGGTATAACCCGCTAATTACAAATTCAAAAACAGAATTTGATGATATGCTTAATTTACTTTTAGCAGATTGTGTAGAAAAATATAAGGAGCTAAATATTTCAAATAAAATAATTGAAAACATTCTATATTCAGGTATATGGACAAAATATGAAATACATAAAAAGAAGGGAGAAAAATAGATGATACAAAATCCTTACGAAGTATTGGGACTATCATATGGGGCAACAGATGAAGAGGTTACAAAAGCATACAGAAAATTAGTAAAAAAATATCATCCAGATTTACATCCAGGAGATGAAGAAGCAGCAAAGAAAATGAGAGAAATAAATGAAGCATATGATCAAATAAAAAATGGTACTGTAAATCAAAATAGTGGCTATTCTGGGGGACAAAATAATTCATATAGTAATAATAGTGGAAGCACAAATCTTTATCAAGTAGCAAGCCATTTTATACAAACTGGGATGTATAGGGAAGCTCTTAGAGTACTTTCAGAAATTCAAGATAAAACTGCTGAGTGGTATTACTTAAGTAGTATTGCAAATTATTATACAGGTAATAGAATAACAGCATTAAACCATGCAAGAATGGCTGTTCAAATGGAGCCTAATAATTTAAGATATCAAGAATTGTTGCAACAATTGCAAGGTGGAGGAAATGTATATAGAGAGCAAAGCAGAGCCTATGGAAGGCCATTTAATATGGACAATATATGCTTTTGGTGGTGTTTGGCAGATACAATATGTAATTGTTGTTGTGGTCCAAGATTTATTTGTTAAAGGAGGAATGTGTATTGAAAAAATTTATGTATAAAATAGCCTATTTTTTGCAAGGTAGATATGGAATAGATGAATTATATAAGTTTTTATTTATTATATTTTGGATTATTGCTATTTTAAGTATAGTTGTACGAAATCCAATTATATATTTATTAGAAATATTAATATGTTTTTATATGATGTTTAGAGCACTTTCACGCAACATTTATAAAAGGCAAAGTGAAAATGCTAAATATATAAAAATAAGGGACAAAGTTAAAGGTAAACTAAAACTTCAAAAAAGAAAATGGAATGATAGAAAAACACATATATACAGAAAATGTCCTAATTGTAAAGCGGAAATCAGATTACCAAAAAAGAAAGGTAAGCATGTTTGTACATGTCCTTCTTGTAAAAAAGATTTTGATGTAAGATGTATGTAAAAATTAATTATATAAAAAAGGAATGTAAAGTTAAATGAACCATAAAGTATTAATAATAGTAAATCCAGTATCAGGGAAAAATAATATAAAAAAATATATACCAAGAATTAAAGAAAATTTTAAAAAATCTGATTTTCAGACCGAAATAAAATATACATCTACTGAAAATGGTGCAGGAAGTATTATAAAAGGTTCTAAAGAAGATTTTGACATGATTCTAATATGTGGAGGAGACGGAACATTAAATCAAGCTATACAAGAAGTTGAGTATGAAAATTTAAAAGTACCTATTGGATATATACCAACAGGTACTACAAATGATTTTGCTCATAGCATAAATATTTCTTTTGATAAATTACATATATCAAAAAATATAAACAAATATTGTTCAAGAAAAATCGACTTAGGAATGATAAATGATAGAGTATTTAATTATGTTGTAGCATTTGGATTGTTTTCTGAATCATCGTATAAAACAAGAATCAAGTTAAAACAAAAGCTTGGAAGATTCGCATATGTACTTTATGGAATAAAAGAAATATTTAATCATAAAACATATAAATTACAGATTCAATCAGATACAACTAGAATAGAAGATGAATTTATTTATGGAAGTATAAGTAATTCTAAATATATTGGTGGTTTTGACTTGTTTAAAAATAAATCTATAGAAGTTGATGACGGAAAGTTTGAAGCTGTTTTTGTAAAAAAACCTAAAAATTTTTTACAAATGCTAAGAATAATATTAAAGGTACTACAAGGAAAACTAGAAGATGAGTGTATATATTATATCCAAACATCAAATCTAGAAATAAAATGCAATAAACCTATAGAGCTTTCGATAGATGGTGAGTATGGTGGCGGTAAAAAAGATATAAGAATTCATGTTAAAAAACAAAATGTAGAATATCTTGTGCCAACATTAAATAAAAAAATTGATTTTACTTCACTTTCATAATTATTTTGATATTAATGTTGAAAAAAGATAAATTTTGTACTAAAATAATAAAGACATTAAATGCTGTCTAGTCTATGTCTGCGACTAGATGGTATTTTTTTGCGTTAAAGCAGAAAATACCGAAAACTTTTATACAAGAAAGGAGGAGGTATAATGCCTAAAACTAAATTTCAGAATTTTATTTTTACATTAATGACTGTAATTTTAATGGCATATTTTATGATTGTATATAATATTGCAATAAATTCATCAGAAGGACTTGTTAATGGAACTTTTTTAATTGCATTAAAAGAATTTCCAGTAGAGTTTATAATTGTATTTATATTGGCATATTTTGTGGCGAGTCCTATTGCAAAGAAACTAGCATTTAGAATTGTAAATCCCAAAGAAGATAACAAAATGTTTATAATTCTTTCAATACAAACTTTTACAGTTTGTGTTATGGTTTCATTAATGAGTATTTATGCTTTATTAACACAAAATCTAATAAATAGTAATATTATATGTAATTGGATAGTTTTAGTATGTAAAAACTTTATAATGGCATTTCCTTTACAAATATTAATTGTTGGGCCTGCTGTTAGAAATCTATTTAGATTGATATTCAAAAATCAATTAAAAACTACTAATGCCACAGTATAAAAAGAACTTTAAGATAATCTTAAAGTTCTTTTTGCAATTCATCCAAAAATATTTGTGAAGCTTTAGAAAATACTTGATATTTTTTCCATGCCATTACCAAATTAGACTTTAAATTAGGCTCGAGAGGTTTAAAACATAGATTTGGATTATTTACTAAATTATCTAAAGTTAATGCACTTCCAAAGCCTTCTTCTACAAAGAAAGAAGCATTATATATTAAATTATATGTCGCAACAATATTTAATTTTTCAACATTATGACCAAACCAACCTGTAAGTTCATTATTATCTAAAGCTTGTTTAGAAAAAATTAATGGAATATTTAAAAGGTCTTTAGGTTTTATATATTCAAGCTTTGCTAAAGGATTATCTTTTTTTGTTAAAAGTCCCCAATTATTATATACTGGTAATTTTATATGATTGTATTTTTTAAAATCTGATGGCTCAAACAAAATTGCAAAATCAATAAGACCTTTATCTAATTTTTCTAAAACATCTTCACTATTACCACTAAAAAGATGATAATGAATATTTGGATATTTATCTTGCAAATTTTTACATAGTTTAGCAATTAATTTTATTCCATCTGTTTCAGCAGCACCGATATAAATATCACCAACTACAAGTTCATCATTTTTTTGTAATTCTGTTTCAGTTTTTTCAACTAATTCAATTATTTCACTAGCTCTTTTTCTAAGAAGCATGCCATCTTCTGTTAAAGTAATTCTTCGTTTACCTCTAATAAATAATTTTTTACCAAGTTCATATTCTAAATCCATAAGTTGTTTAGAAAGAGTTGGCTGAGTTATATGCAAACTTTCGGCTGCAGCAGTAATATTTTCTTCTCTTGCAACTTCTAAAAAATATCTTAATACTCTAAGTTCCATAAATATCCTCCTAAAAATATTGAACATAATTTCATCGATAATATTATATCATATTACCATGCTTTTTGACTATGATAAACTATTCAAAATAAGTATTGGCTATTTTGAAAAAGTATATTTATAATATATCTAGAAGGTGATGAGATTGATTTATGATGCAAATAAAAAAGTGAGTTTAATGGAAAGTCTACATGACGCAGGCTGTAATAAAAAGCTAATAGACGAATTCCTTTCTTTATTAGAACAAAACAAATTCGAGAAAATATATGAGTTACTTAGAAAACATAGAGAATCTCTATTAAAAACAATACATAAAAATCAAAAAGAGATAGATATTTTAGATTATTTAATAGTAGCTCTAAAAAAAGAAAATTAATTTCTTATAAGAAAGGAGGTAATTATGAAAAAAATAATACTTATTGTTATTTTAATAATTTTAGTGATTATTGGCTGTTTAATTTACCAAAGAAAAACAGAAAGTGAGGTTGGTAATGAGATGGAATTACAAAATACAAATTATGATACAACTCCAAGAGAATTTAATTTTGAAACTAGAACTGTAACATTAAATAGTGGTTATGAAATGCCATTAAATGGAATAGGAACATATAGTTTAACAGGAGAGACTTGTTACAATTCTATAACAAGTGCATTAAACTCTGGAGTAAGATTAATTGATACAGCATATATGTACAATAATGAAGAAGAAGTAGGAAGAGCAATTAGAGATTCAGGTATTCCAAGAGAAGAAATATTTGTTATTACAAAAATATATCCAAGTCAATTTGACAATTCAGAAGAAGCAATTGAAATGGCATTAGATAAATTAGATATAGGATATATAGATATGATGTTATTGCACCATCCAGGAACTAATGATGTAAATGCATATAAAGCAATGGAAGAATATGCGAAGCAAGGAAAAATTCATTCAATTGGTCTTTCAAATTGGTATATTGAAGAATTAGAAGAATTTTTACCACAGGTAGAAACAACACCTGCTCTTGTTCAAAATGAGATTCATCCATATTATCAAGAATTAGATGTAGTGCCATATATTCAAAGTAAAGGTATTGTAGTTCAAGGTTGGTATCCATTTGGTGGTAGAGGTCATACAAGTGAGCTATTAAATGATAAGACAATTGTAGAAATAGCAAATGCTCATAATGTAACATCTGCACAAGTAATATTAAGATGGAACTTGCAAAGAGGAGTGTTAGTAATTCCAGGTTCAAGTAATCCAGAACATATTAAAGAAAATACTGATATTTATGATTTTGAATTAACTGATGAAGAAATGCAAAAAATAGAAGAACTTAACCGTGATGAAAAACATGATTGGTATTAATAGAAAGGAGAAGAAATGGCTAAAAAAATATTAATTCCCATTTTTATATTAATTATAGTAATTGTTATAATTTCATTATTTAGTATGTCTAATAATAAGACAGCAAATGAGCTAACAAGTATGAATGATAATGTAAATGAGGAAACAAACAATGTAGAGAATGAAATAACGACTACTAATGAAAGTGTAGAGAATATTACAGAAAATACAAATATTTTAAACGAGGAGATGAACACTATGAATAATGAAGAAATAAAGATAAATTTAATAGTAAACAATAAAACATTTAGTGCAACTTTAGAAAATAATGAAACAACAAGAGCTTTGACATCAATGTTTCCAATGGCATTAAATATGAGTGATTTACATTCAAATGAAAAATATAATTATTTAAACTCAAGTTTAACTACAAATAGCAGTGTTCCAAGAATGATAAACGCAGGTGATATTAAATTATATGGAAATAATTGTTTAGTAGTATTTTACGATGATTTTAGAAATTCATATAGTTATACAAACTTAGGAAAAGTAGATAATGTGGATGAGTTTATTGCTGAGCTTGGAAGTGGCAGTGTAAATATTAGATTTGAGCTAGCAGAATAAAAATAATAATTTACATGAAGGGAAGAGATAAAATGGAAATTAAAAATACAATAGAAAATCAAACTTTTGATGAAGAAAGAGCATTATATAATTTAAAAGATACAGAAGTTAGAAATTGTACTTTTGCAGGTCCACAAGATGGTGAATCTGTACTAAAAGAAACAAGAAATGTAAGAGTTATTGATAGTAAATTTTCTTTAAGATATCCTTTATGGCATGCTAAAACATATGAATTAATACATTCTACTTTTGATGATAAAACAAGAGCTCCAATATGGTATGCTGATAATGGTCTAATCGATAATTGTGATTTAGAAGGAATAAAATTATTAAGAGAATGTAATGATACAGTAATTAAAAATTCAAATATTGTTTCACCAGAATTTGGTTGGAAATGTAATAATGTAACTATGGAAAATACAAAAATCACATCAGAATATATTTTTTTAGATAGCAAAAATGTTAAATTGAAAAATGTAGAATTTCAAGGAAAATATTCATTCCAATATATGGAGAATTTAGAGATAGAAAATTGCAAACTAGATACAAAGGATGCTTTTTGGCATAGTAAAAATGTAACTGTTAGAGATTCAGTTATAAAAGGAGAATATCTTGCATGGTTCTCAGATGGTTTAACACTTATAAATTGTAAAATTATAGGAACACAACCACTTTGTTACTGCAAAAATTTAAAATTAATTAATTGTACAATGGAAGATACAGATTTAGCATTTGAATATTCAGAAGTCGATGCAGATATTAAAGGAAATGTAATGTCAATTAAAAATCCAAAATCAGGTACAATTACAGTTGACTCTGTTGGCGAAATAATAAATGAAGATTCTATAATGGAAGTTAACGGAAAAGTAATAATTAGAAAAAAAGTTTAATACAGGAGGTATTATGGAAGTACAAGAATTTTTGGACAAAATGAATAGTGGCGAAACTGTAAAAGCCAATTCACCTACACATATTAAAATGTGTTCACTTTCACAAGATGCAATGAAATTAACTTCAGAATTAAATAGTACATATCATACACCAGAAGAAATTAGAGAAATTATGACAGAACTTACAGGTAAAACAGTAGATGAAACATTTTCTCTATTTCCACCATTTTATACTGATTGTGGTAAAAACTTATCAATTGGCAAAAATGTATTTATAAATAGTGGTTGTAAATTTCAAGATCAAGGAGGTATTACAATAGGAGATGGTTCTCTTATAGGTCATAATGTTGTTTTGGCTACATTAAATCATAGTTCTGATGTTAATAATCGTGCAGACCTTATGCCAGAACCAATTCATATTGGTAAGAATGTTTGGATAGGCGCGAATGCAACTATTCTTCCTGGAGTTAGCATAGGAGATGGAGCTATAATTGCAGCAGGAGCGGTTGTTTCTAAAGATGTTCCTGAAAATTCAGTTGTTGGCGGAGTTCCAGCAAGGAAAATAAAATCTATTAATATAAATATTTAAAAGAAAGGATGATAAAAAATGAAAGAAAAATTAAATTTAGTTCAAGAATGGGATAAAACATTCCCAAAAAGTGAAATGGTAAATCATAGAAAGGTAACATTTCATAATCGTTATGGAATAACACTAGTAGCAGATTTATATGAACCAAAAGAGGCTACAGAAAAATTACCAGCTATAGCTGTATGCGGACCTTTTGGAGCAGTCAAAGAGCAAGCATCTGGATTATATGCACAAGAAATGGCAGAAAGAGGATTCTTGACGATTGCATTTGATCCTTCATATATAGGAGAAAGTACAGGAACACCAAGATATGTTGCATCACCAGATATTAATACAGAAGATTTTCAGGCTGCAGTTGACTTTTTGTCTGTACAAGATAATGTTGATCCAGAAAGAATTGGAATTATAGGAATTTGTGGCTGGGGAGGATTAGCATTAAACACTGCAGCATTAGATACAAGAATAAAAGCTACTGTTGCTTCAACAATGTATGATATGAGTAGAATTAATGCAAATGGATATTTTGATGCACAAGATAGCGAAGAAGACAGACATAATTCTCGTGTTGCTCTAAACAGTCAAAGAACAGAAGATTACAAAACAGGAACTTATAAAAGAGCTGGAGGAGTTGTAGATCCATTACCAGAAGATGCACCATTCTTTGTAAAAGATTATTATGATTACTATAAAACAAAACGTGGATATCATGAAAGATCTTTAAATTCAAATGATGGTTGGAATGTAACTGGAACAATGTCATTTATGAATATGCCTATTTTAAAATATACTAATGAAATAAGAAATGCAGTTTTAATAATTCATGGCGAAAAAGCACATTCATGTTATATGAGCAAAGATGCATATAAAAATATGACAGAAAACAGTAAATATACAGACAATAAAGAATTAATGATTATTCCAAATGCTGTTCATACAGATTTATATGATAGAAAAGATATAATTCCATTTGATAAAATAGAAGAATTCTTTAAAACATATTTAAAATAAGCTACTGTATTAAAAAGGCAAATAATTAGTTGATAGTTATTTGCCTTTAATGTTATGATAAAACAAAAAAGGAGAAATAATTATGGAATATCGTATTAATAAAAGAACTAATGATAGAATAAGTGTTATAGGTATAGGTTCAAGTTCTATATCAAATGCAAATAAAGAAGAGGTAATTCAAACGTTAAAATACGCATTTGAAAATGGAGTAAATTATTTCGATTTAGCAGCAGGAGATGCTAAATGTTTTCCATATTACGGAGAAGCATTTGAAAAAGTAAGAGACAAAGTAATATACCAAATTCATTTTGGAGCAAATTATGAAACAGGTACATATGGTTGGACAACAAATTTAGATACTGTAAAAAAATCAATTGAGTGGCAATTAAAGGAGCTTAAAACAGATTATATTGATTATGGCTTTATACATTGTTTAGATGAAGAGAGTGACTGGAAAGCTTATCAAAAAAATGGAATATTAGATTACATATTAGAATTAAAACAAAAAGGAATTGTAAAACATATAGGTGTTTCATCACATACACCAGAATTAATTAACGAGATTTTAGATACAAAATTAATTGATATGGTAATGTTTAGTATTAATCCCGGCTATGATTATCATCACGGGGATTATGCTAACGGGTCAGCAGATGAAAGAATGAATTTATATAAAAGATGTGAAGCAGAAGGTGTAGGAATTTCTGTTATGAAACCTTTTTCTGGCGGACAATTATTAGATGAAAAAACTTCTCCATTTGGTAGAAAATTAACCAAGATACAATGTATGCAATATGCTTTAGATAGACCAGGAGTGTTAACGGTACTTCCAGGAATAAGAGGTATGGATGATTTGAAAGAAATACTAAAATATACTGAAGCAACTGCAGAAGAAAAAGATTATTCTATTATTGGAGAATTTGCACCAGTAGATGTAACAGGTAAATGCGTTTATTGTAATCATTGTATGCCATGCCCAATGAGATTAGATATTGGATTAATTAATAAATATTATGATTTATCTTTAGCTGGTGATAAATTAGCAAAAGATCATTATTTGAATTTAGAAAAAACAGCACAAGATTGCATAAGTTGCGGTCATTGTAATAAGAGATGTCCATTTAAAGTTGACCAAATGAATAGGATGAAAGAGATAAAAGAGTACTTTGGAAAATAAAAGTCGTTTGAAAAATGTGTAAGAATGTAACAAAAGTCCTTCGAAAAATGTGAAAAAAATCACAAAAGTCGTTTGACTTTTGTGATTTTGGTTATATCTCATACAATATCTTTATTTTTCTACCATCAACTTCTATAAGTTTATCATCTTTTAAATGTTTTAATTCTCTAAACATTGCAGATCTATCAATTGCAAGGTAATCTGCTAAATCCTTAAAAGGAAAACTTAAATAAATATTTTTAGAATGACTCTTTCTATGTTCAATTTCAAAAAATTTAAGTAATTTTTCACGTATTTGTTTTTTCTCTAAAACTTTAACTCTTTCATTAGTTTCTCTATATTTTGTATTGATTATATCAAATAAGTTACTTAAAAATATATTAAAATAATTATGATTAGTGTTTTCAGGTCTCATAAGTTTTACATAGTCTATAATGAGTACTTCTGTATCTTCTTTTGCAATTATTTGACAGTCTTCACTATTGGTTGCAGAAATAGTTGTACCAAACACACTATCTTTTCCAAGATTTTCCTGTACCATTTCGTTGCCATTGTACTCTATATTCATGATTTGGGCAAATCCACTAAGTACAATTCCTATAATATTATCATTTTTTATAGTAGGTAGTATCTCTTCACCTTTAGCATACCTATACCTGTGAACTCCTAGAAGTACAAGGAGTTTGCCTATTTGCAATTTCGTTAATCCCTCAAATGGAAGCCTCATTTTCATCACCTGAAAAAAATTTTAACAAAAAAATAAAAAAGTTGCAAGTGCAACTTGTATATATATGAAATTATATATAAGATTTACTCGTAATAAATAATACAAAAAAATAAATCAGGGGAGGAACAAAAGAATGAAAATCGTAAAAAGAGATGGCCATATTGTAGACTATGACCCAGAAAAAATTAGAGTAGCAATAGGAAAAGCAAATGAGGAGGTAAGAGGAAGAGAAAGAGCAACTAAGGAAGAAATTAAAGAAATTATAAAATATATTGAAGACTTAAATAAAAAAAGAATCTTAGTTGAAGATATTCAAGATATAATTGAACAAAAATTAATGGAATTTGATAAATATCAATTAGCAAAAAAATATATAACATATAGATATACTAGAGAGTTAGTAAGAAAAGCAAATACAACAGATAAATCAATTAAAGAATTAATAGAAGGAGAAAATGAATATTGGAATAGTGAAAATTCTAATAAAAATGCAGAAGTAGTTACAACACAAAGAGACTACTTAGCAGGAATAACAAGTACAGATATAACAAGAAGATTTTTACTCCCTGAAGATATAGTAGAAGCACATGATGCAGGTATTATACATTTTCATGATGCTGATTATTTTGCGCAAAATGCTCTTCATAATTGTGAATTAATTAACCTAGATGATATGCTACAAAATGGAACAGTAATAAATGGAGTTATGATAGAAAAACCACATAGATTTTTAACAGCAGCAACAATAGCAACACAAATAATATTAGCAGTAACATCATCAAGCTATGGTGGAGCAACAGTATCACTTACACATTTAGCACCATTTGTAAGATTAAGTTACGAAAAATACTTAAAGAAATATCAAGCAAGAAATTTCAGCAAAAAAGATTGCGAAAAATATGCTATGCAAGATACTAAAAAAGAAGTTGAAGATGGAGTTCAAACATTTAATTATCAAGTAAACTCTATGACAAATACAAATGGACAAGCACCATTCTTATCAGTTTGCATGTATTTGGGAGAAACAGAAGAATATAAAGACGAACTTGCAATGATAATCGAAGAGTTCTTAAAACAAAGAATATTAGGATTCAAAAACGAAAAAGGCGTATATATAACACCTGCTTTCCCAAAACTTTTATATGTACTTGAAGAAGATAACATTCGTGAAGGTAGCAAATATTGGTATTTAACAAAACTAGCTGCAGAATGTACAGCTAAAAGAATGGTTCCAGATTATATATCAGAAAAAATGATGTTAAAATATAAGAAAAATATCCTAGGTGATGGAGATTGTTATCCATGTATGGGTTGTAGATCATTCTTAACTCCTGATAGAATGTTAAATATAGGAAATATTGCAAAAGCTAAAAATTATGTAGAAGGAAAAGGTAAATATTATGGAAGATTCAACCAAGGTGTTGTAACAATTAATTTACCAGATGTTGCACTTTCTGCAGATGGTGATATGGATGAATTTTGGAAAATATTTGATGAAAGATTAGAATTATGTCATAGAGCATTACAAATAAGACATAAGAGATTAAGCAAAGTAACAAGTGATGTAGCACCTATTTTATGGCAACATGGAGCATTAGCAAGATTAGAAAAGGGTGAGTCAATACATGAATTATTACATCATGGATATTCAACAATTTCACTTGGATATGCTGGTTTATATGAATGTGTTAAAGTTATGACAGGACATAGCCATACAGATAACGGACCAGGAAAAGAATTTGGATTAAAAGTAATGCAACATCTAAATGATGCAACAAATAAATGGAAAGCAGAAGAAGATTTAGATTATTCAGTTTATGGAACACCAATAGAATCAACAACATATAAATTTGCTAAATGCTTAAGAGAAAGATTTGGAACAGTTAAAGGAATTACAGATAGAAATTATATTACTAATTCATACCATGTTCCTGTATTCGAAGAAATAGACGCATTTTCTAAATTAAAATTAGAGAGCGAATTCCAAGTATTAAGTCCTGGTGGAGCTATTTCTTATGTAGAAACACCAAACTTACAAGGAAATATAGATGCAGTAATCGAAGTAATTCAATTTATTTATGATAACATTATGTATGCAGAACTAAATACAAAATCTGACTATTGCCAAAAATGTGGTTATACTGGAGAAATATTAATAGATGACGATTTAGAATGGTATTGTCCAAACTGTGGAAATAGAGATCATAATACATTAAATGTTGCAAGACGTACTTGTGGATATATCGGAACAAACTTCTGGAATAAAGGAAGAACACAAGAAATAAAAGAAAGAGTTTTACATATCGATAACAAGGAGGCATAATTATGAGATACAATTTAATTAGAAAAATGGATATTTCAAACGGGCCAGGAGTAAGAGTATCTATATTTATGCAAGGATGTCCTTTCCATTGTAAAAACTGTTTTAACCCTGAAACATGGGATTTCGAAGGGGGAAAAGAATTTACACAAGAAACAATCGATAAGGTACTAGAATTAAGTGATAAAAACGAAGTAAAAGGTTTATCTATATTAGGTGGGGAGCCAATGGCTCCTACTAACATTGAAGGAACTGCAAAACTTGCTAAAGCATTTAAAGAAAAATATCCAGAAAAAAATGTATGGGCATGGTCAGGCTATAAATTTGAGCAAATAAAAGATAAAGATGCGTTAAAATATATTGATGTATTAGTAGATGGAAATTACGAAGATGAATTACATGATCCAACATTAAAATGGAAAGGTTCCTCAAACCAAAGAGTAATAGATGTTCAAAAAAGTTTAAAAAATGGTGGAATAAATTTAGTAAAATAGAAGTTATAGGAACTATAGGGATTTTGGGGACGTTCCTTAAATCCCTATATACAAATTATATTAGTATATATAAAAAGCAAGTAATTAACAACTAATTACTTGCTTTTGTGTTATTATGTGGATAAAAGTAAGTTGTCATTGGAGATAAAATTAGCTGAAAAAGAGAAAATTCAGTCTTTTGTGTTATAAAATGCAATATTTAGTTGAATATTGTAGAAAATATTATTAATAATATTTGATGTTTATATTTTAATTATTAAGTGTACATGTTATAATATTTATATTAAAAAAGAGGTGATGTATATGCAACAAGTAAAAAATATACAAGAATTGAAAGAAGCAATTAATGCAAATGGAGAAATGATAGTTAGTAAGAATAAAAAAAATAATGTAGTAATTATGAGTATTGAAGAATATAAAAATAAACTAGGAGAAGATGAAATAGATAAAAAACTTATAAGAGCCGAGGAACAGATTAAAACAGGTAAAACCGTAAAAGCAACTGAAATTTTTAAGGAGTTGGAAGAAAAATATGAATTCTAAACCAGAAATATATGAGGTTGAATTTACAGAAGATTGTCATGCTGAAATAAGAGAAATTTATAAATATATTTCTGAAAAATTAGTTGCAAAAGAAGCTGCTAAAAAATTAATGAGAAAGATTAGAAATACTATACTTAATTTAGAAAAATCGCCTAAACTATATATGAAAATAAAAAATAAATATAATAGAGAATATAGAAGAATTGTAATATACAATTATATAATTTTATATACTATAAATGAAAAGAATAAAAAAATTTATATTGTGCATATGTATTATGTAAGAAAAAATTATTTATAGAAGCAAGTAATTAGTTGTTAATTACTTGCTTTTGTGTTATTATGCAAGTGAATAAATAATTGATAAGGAAAATTTGTAGGAGAAAATAATAGTAGAGGAGATTATAAATTATGAGTAAAGAAAATGAGGAAACATTAAAAATATATGATAGAAAGGCATGTACATACTTAAAGACAAGTATTGCACATGACAATCTTGATCCGGAAAAGGCAAAACGTAAAAGTGAAAAATTGCATAAATTTATTACAACTAATATTGGTACATTACCTAAAGGTTCAAAAGTATTTGAATTTGGCTCAGGAGATGGAAAAAATGCAAAATATATAGAAGAGTTAGGATATGATGTAACCGCAAGTGATGTAGCAGAAGATTTTATTAATGCAACTAAATCTACAGGCGTAAAAACTATAAAATTTAATGTCTTAGAGGATACATTTAATGAGAAATATTCAGGAATTTTTGCATGGAGAGTATTTGTTCATTTTACAAAAGAAGATGCTTTAAAAGTTTTACAAAAAACGTATGACGCACTAGAGGATAATGGTTTATTTGTTTTTAATGTAATGAATCGTGAAGGGAAAGCTGTTGATGAAGAATGGGTGGATTTTCCTAATGAATATCATATGGGAGCAGACCGTTATTATAGATATTTTAGTGAAGATGAAATGAATGAAATTATTGAAAAAACAGAATTTAAAGTTTCTGGATTTCACACAGAAGGCGGAACAAATAATAACAAATGGTTAGTATATGTTTTGAAAAAATAATAAATATAATAGGGAAAAAAGGACCGTCCCCAAATCCCGAAGGAGGAAATATGAAAGTAATAACTGTATGTGGAAGTTATAAATTTAAAAAAGAAATGAATGAGATTACAGAAAAAATGGCTTTAAAGGGAAATTGCATGTTAACTCCAATTGAATTAACAAAGCCTAATAAAGAAGCATATACAAAAGAAGAAGCATTAATGATTGATAAAATGCATAAAGAAAAAATTAAACTATCCGATGCTATCTTAGTTGTAAATGTAAATGGCTATATAGGAAATAGTACAAAAAGCGAGATAGAATTTGCTAAATCATTAAATAAAGAAGTTTTATATTATACGGATTTAATTAAATAGTAAGAAAAGAAGGAGAATAATGAAAAACTTTAATTTATTTGAAGATAGTAATGATGAAAAACAAGCGCCTCTTGCAAGTAGAATGAGACCATTAAGCTTAGATGAAATAGTAGGTCAACAGCATATAATTGGAAAAGATAAATTGCTTTATCGAGCAATAAAAGCAGATAGGTTAGGTTCTATAATATTATATGGACCACCAGGTATAGGAAAAACAACTATTGCAAAAGTAATCGCTAATACAACAAATTCATATTTTAGCAAATTAAATGCTACAAATGCAGGAATTAAAGATGTAGAAAAAATTATTGATGATGCAAAATTTAATTATGGTGCATATAAAAAGAAAACAATATTATTTATAGACGAGATACATAGATTTAATAAAAATCAACAAGACTATTTGCTTCCATTTGTTGAAGATGGTGTTGTTACTTTAATTGGTGCAACTACAGAAAATCCATATTTTGAAGTAAATAATGCGTTACTTTCAAGGTGTAGAATATTTGAATTAAAGCCACTAGAGAAAGATGATTTGATACATATAATGGATAGAGCACTAAAAGATAAAGAAAGAGGCTTAGGAGATATAGATATAGTCATTGATAATGATGCAAAAGAATTTTTAGCAGATATGGCAAATGGAGATGCCAGAAGTGTTTTAAATGCATTGGAATTAGCATATCTTACGACAACGCCAGAAAGTGATGGAAGCTTACATATTACTCTTGAAGTTGCAGAAGAATGCATACAGAAAAAGGCTATAAGATATGATGTAAATGGAGATAATCATTATGATGCAATTTCAGCATTTATAGAATCAATGAAACATACTGAGCCAGATGCTACCTTATATTATTTAGCTAGAATGCTAGTAGCTGGAGAAGACATAAAATATATTGCAAGAAGAATTTGCATATGTGCCTCAGAAGATGTGGGACTTGCGAATTCTGAAGCTTTAGAAGTTGCAACAACAGCTATGATTGCTGTTGAAAGAGTAGGAATGCCGGAAGCTGCAAAAATATTAGCTCATGCAGCTTTATATGTTTGTTGCTCTCCAAAATCTGATACTGTTTTTGGAATTTTGTCTGCCATGAAAGATGTAGAGAGAACAGGAAATATTCCTATTCCACCATTTTTACAAGATTCAAGTTATAAAAATGCTTATAAACTTGGTAGAGGAATAGGGTTAGATGATATACATGTATTTCCAAATCATTATTCAGGTCAGAACTGTATGCCAGAAGAATTAAAAGATAGACATTACTTTAAATTATCTGGAACAGGAAATGAAAAGAAAATACAAGAATTCTTAGATTATTTAAAAAATAATTTGAAATAGAAATGGGGTAAAAATGAATTTTATAGATAAAATATCTAATATCTACAAGACTAATAAAAATATTGAAATTTATATAGATATGGATGGTACTATTGTAGAACTTTTATTTGATAAAGAAGGAAGCTATACCAAAAAAGGTGTGTATTTAAATAAAAGACCAATAATACCAGTAGTTAATAAACTAGAAGAGATAAAAAACAAATTTCCACTAATAAAATTTAAAATATTAAGTTGTTCTAAAACGAATCAGATGCGAAATGAAAAAAATGAATGGCTTAATATTCAAATGCCATATATAAAGAAAGAAGACAGAGTCATCTTTTCTGAAGAAGCAGGTGATTATGCAAGAGAAGACAGAAATCTTGTAAAAGCTGAATATATAAATAAAAATAATGGCGATGATAAGATAATAATTCTGATAGATGATGATATAGAGGTATTAAAAGGGGTACAAAATTTAAATAAAGAAAATGTATTACCTGTTCATGTTACTTCTATATTAATTTAGGAAAAGAGTGATAGCTTATGAATATTAAAATCTTACAGTTAATTGAAGGTGCAAAACAGGCAACAGGAACAGCTGTAATTATAGATGTGTTTAGAGCATTTACTGTTGAAGCTTATCTGGTAAATAACGGTGTACAAAAATTAATTCCAGTTGGAGACAAACAAATTGCATATGATTATAAAGAAAAACATAAGGATTGTATATTAATTGGTGAAAGACGAGGAATAATGCTTGAAGGTTTTGATTATGGAAATTCACCAACACAAATAGAAAATATAGATTTTTCTGGGAAAACAGTTGTACATACTACAAGTTCAGGTACGCAAGGGATAGCAAATGCACAAAATGCCAAAGAGATTTTAACAGGAAGTCTAGTAAATGCAAAAGCTATAGCTGAGTATATAAAAATGCAAAATCCAGAAGATGTTTCATTGGTTTGTATGGGCAATGGCGGCCTATCAGAAGCAGAAGAAGACACTTTATGTGCAAAGTATATAAAAAGTTTATTAGAAGGGAAAAATCCTGATTTTGATAAAGAAATTGACGAATTAAAAAATATTGCAGGTAAAAGATTTTTTGATCCAAAATTACAAAATATTTTTCCAGAAAGAGATTTTTATTTGTCTACAGAATTAAACAAGTTTAATTTTGCTTTAAAAGTTGAAAAAGATAATGAAGGATTAAATTATGTTAGAAAAATAGAAGAAACTAACTAGTAAAGATACAATATGAAAATAACTGGTTATTGTATGGAATATTCGATAGTAAAAATAGAGGTTAGAAATAATCTCTATTTTTTTGCTATAAAACTTATTTTACTACAGCCATAACAGTTATGGCAAATTCTGAAAGAAAAAGGAAAAAATTTTAAAAAAACTGTTGACACGGTGTCAGCAAAATGATATATATTAATTGCAAATTGACACGATGTCAGAAAAAGAAAGGTGGCTAAGATTATGAATTTACCAAAAATTGCCCTAGGAGCTTGGGCATGGGGAAATGACGGAACATTTGGAGTTAATTATACTGCAAATGAATTAAAAGACGTATTTGAAGAAGGTATGAAAAATGGATTAAATTTATGGGACACAGCATATGCATATGGAATGGGCCAAAGTGAAAAAGTTTTAGGAGAATTTACAAAAAATTATGATAGAAATCAATTAATAATTTCTGATAAATTTACTCCTCAATGTGAAGATGGAACACAGGATGCTATGAAAAATATGTTAAATACTAGTATGAATTTATTACACACAGATTATATAGATATTTATTGGATTCATAATCCAATGGATGTAGAAAAATATACTCCTATGATTGCACCATTATATAAACAAGGATTAATTAAAAATGTGGGTGTATCAAATCATAACTTACAAGAATTAAAAAGAGCACAAGAAATTTTAAACAAAGATGGGATTAAAATTTCTGCAGTACAAAATCATTATAGTTTATTAAATAGATCAAGTGAAACATCTGGAATATTAGAGTATTGTAAAGAAAACGACATTACGTTTTTCTCATATATGGTTCTAGAGCAAGGAGCTTTAACAGGAAATTTTGATAAAAATCATCCATTTCCAGAAGGGTCAGACAGAGCAAAAAGTTATAATGATAAATTAGAAAAATTGGAAGAGTTAAACAAAGTATTAAATGAAGTAGCACAAACTCATAACACAAAAATACCAGTTATTGCTACAGCATGGGCTATTAATAAAGGAACACTACCAATTATAGGAGTAACAAAGACAGGCCATGTATTAGATGCAAAAGAGGCAAGTCAAATTGTTTTAAGTGACGATGAGATAAAATATCTTGAAGAAACAGCAGATAAGCTAAATGTTTCTACAATAAGATATTGGGAAAAAGAGATGAAATAAGGAAGGCGAAAAAATGATAAAGAAAATAATTGATGCAAGAAAAGAAGAAATTATAAATAGTTGCGAGAAACTATATAAAGATAATAACTTTAAAGATATCACAATAAAAAGTATTGGTGAAGAAACAAGTTTTTCGCGTACATCAATATATAATTATTTTCAAACAAAAGAAGAAATATTCCTAGCGCTTTTCACTAGAGAATATGAAATATGGATAGATGATTTAAGTAAAATGTATGAGCAAAATTTTACTATGACTAAAGAGGAATTTGCAGACAAACTAGCTACTACAATTTCAAAAAGAAAAAATTTACTTAAATTACTTTCTATGAATATGTACGATATGGAAGAAAATAGTAGAATGGAAGAATTAACAGAATTTAAAAAGGCTTATGGGAATTCTATGAAAATGGTTAGAAAATGTATAGATAAATTTTTTAACACAATGAGTGAAGATAAAAAAGACGAATTTATATTTTTATTTTTCCCATTTATGTATGGAATTTATCCTTATGCAGAAGTAACAGAAAAACAAAAACAAGCAATGTCAGATGCAGACGTTCCTTTTAAATATTTAACTATATATGAAATTACTTATAAAGGAATTTTACAGTTTTTAAAATAATAGTAGCTTAATTAAAACGGAGGTAATAATTATGAAAATCGTTATATTAACAGGAAGTTATAATTTGCATGGTACATCAAACACATTAGTTGATGAATTTATAAAAGGTGCTGAAGAAAATAATAATGAGATAATAAGATTTGATACTGCACATTTAAATATACGTCCATGTATTGGTTGCAATCATTGTGGTATGGATGGAGATTGTGTATTTAAAGATGATATGGTGCAAATATTAGATGCAGTAGAAGATGCAGACATGTTAGTTTTAGCAACACCAGTTTATTATTTTGCAATGACAGCTCCACTAAAAGCTGCAATAGATAGATTTTATTCTAGGACTGGAAGAATAAGTCGTAAAAGATTAAGAACAGCATTTATTATGACTTGTTGGAATACAGATGATTCTACAGTGGAGCCATTAATAGTACATTATAAAAAATTAGTTAGTTACATGAACTATAAAGATGAAGGTATGATTATAGGAAAAGGTTGTGGAACTGTAGGAATGATGCCAACACATTTTTATAACGAAGCATATGAATTAGGTAAAAAGATTAAATAAAATTTTGGAGGAATACTATGAATAAAAAGGTTGTTGCACTCATAATTGCAATTATCATTGTAGGAGTTATATCGGGACTAATTTATGTAATGAATAAGCAAGATGAAAATGGAAACGAAACAAATAATCTAGGAAGTACAAATAATGCAGAACTAACAAATGATCTAATCTTAATTAATGGAGGAACTTATCTGATGGGAAGTCCTGAAACAGAAATGCAGAGGGAAACAGATGAGGTACAGCATGAAGTTACAGTAAGCGATTTCTATATTGGAAGATATGAAGTAACACAAAAAGAATATGAAGAAGTAATGGGAGAAAATCCAAGTAATTTTGAAGGAGAAAATTTACCTGTAGAAAATGTTACATGGTATGAAGCAATTGAATATTGTAATAAATTAAGCGAAAAAGAGGGATTAACATCTGTTTATACAATTGATGGTGAAAACGTAAGTTGGGATAGAAGTGCAAATGGATATAGATTGCCAACAGAAGCTGAATGGGAATATGCAGCAAGAGCAGGAACAACATCGCCTTTTAATACTGAAAACTCAATAAGTGATGAAGAAGCAAATTACTATGGACATTATCCATATGGAATAGAAGAAAATTATTTTACACAAGAAAATCTTGAGACAGAGCCAGGACAATATCGACAAACAACAGTTGAAGTTGATAGCTTTTCTCCAAACAAATGGGGCTTATATAATATCCATGGAAATGTAGCAGAATGGTGTTTTGACTATTATGGGGCATATGATTTAGAAAATACAGACAATCCATCAGGACCTACAACTGGAACATTAAGAGTAAATAGAGGTGGAGGTTGGAATGATTATGCAAAACATTTAAGATGTGCATACCGTGCATCAACAACACCAGACCAAAAAATGAGTAATATTGGTTTTAGAGTGGTAAGAAATGGGGACAATAATTCTGACACATCAGTGATTAGTGATACAAATAGAAATTTACAAACACAAACAGGCGGAAATATATTAATTGCATATTTTTCTTGGAGCGGAAATACCGAAAATGCAGCACAAATAATTCAAGAACAAACAGGAGCAGATATTATAGAATTAAACCCAGCAGAACCTTATTCATCAAATTATAGCGAGGTATTAGACCAAGCACAAAAAGATATGAATGCAGATGCAAGACCAGAACTTGCAAACCATGTAGAAAATATGGAGCAATATGACACTATATTACTAGGGTATCCTAATTGGTGGGCGACAATACCAATGCCAGTGGCAACATTTTTAGAAGAATATGACTTTAGTGGAAAAACAATAATTCCATTTTGTAGCCATGGTGGTGGAGGATTTGGCCAAAGCATAACAGATATTTCTAAACTTGCACCAAATTCAAGAATAGGAACAGGTTTAAGCATACATTATTCAGGAGGCACTAGTTTAGAAGATGATATTACAACTTGGTTAAATTCTAATGGAGTTGCTACAAATTAAAATGTGGGGTAAAGAAAATGAAAAATAAAGTGAAAATGATAATAGATATAGCAATGACAATATTGTTTATTATACTAATGGGTTATTATGTAACAGATAGTGCTGTACACGAAATATTAGGAACAATTACATTTATACTATTTATACTGCATCATATCCTAAATATAAAATGGTATAAATCTATATTTAAGGGCAAGCATAGTTTTAGAAGAACATTTCACATCATTCTTAATTTATTACTATTTTTAGCAATGGTTGGAATGATGGTAAGTGGAATAATGATTTCAGCTGATGTATTTGCATTTTTAGATATACCAACTACAATGTTTGGAAGGAATTTACATATGATTTCAACAGCATGGGGGTTTGTACTAATGGGAATACATGTTGGACTTCACATAGCAGGTTTTATGAATAAATTAAATAAAAAAATGAAAAATAGTACATTTGAATATGTATATTACTTTATATTAATACTATTAGTTGGCTTAGGAATATATTCATTTATATCTTTAAGATTATGGGAAGAAATGTTTTTATTAGTACATTTTAAATTTTTTGATTACGAGCAAAGTCCATTAATGTTTTATTTAAAATATATAGTATTATTAATTGCTATCATTCTAATTGTTTATTGGATATTTAATTTTATAAATAAAGTTAAAAATAAAAAAGAGGGAGGAAATTAAAATGCAAAAAAATATTGGTTCAAAATTAGCATTATATCCAATGCCATTATTAGTAATAGGAACAATGGTAGATGGAAAAGTAAATTGGCTTTTAGCAGGTCATAGTGGAATTATAGGGCATGACAAGGTTATGGTTAGTTTAGTTAAAACACATTACACAAATAAAGGAATTAAAGACACAAAAACATTATCAATTAATATAGTTGATGAAAGTATGCTAAAAAAAGCAGATTATGTTGGAAGTGTAAGCGGTAGCAAAGTAGATAAATCAGAAGTATTTGAATATCACATAGGTGAAGCAGGTGCTCCAATAATAGATAATGCACCAGTAGTTATGGAATGTAAAGTAGAAGATAATTACGAAACTGAAACTTTTGATAATTTTATAATGTCTATATCAAATACTTATGTTCAAGAAGAAAATTTAGATGAAAAAGGAAAAATTGATTATACTAAATTTAGTCCAGTTTTATTTGAATTTCCTAAATATACTTATTTAAGAATAGGAGATACTATAGGAAATTGTTTAAGATTAGATAAATAATTAAATATATGGAGGATAAAATTATGAACAAAAAAGTAGTAGTGTTAATAGTTTTAATATTAGTAATAGTTATAGCAGGAATAATTATAGGTATTAATTTAGCGGGAAGAAATGAAAATACAAATATAGCAGAAAACAAAACAAACAATGAAAGACAAACAAATACAGAGGAAGTAGCACAAGCTACGAATAATGAAACAAATACAGAGATAGTTCAAAACAATGAAGGAAATGGAAGCGGAAAAATATTAGTAGTATATTTCTCTCATACAGGTAATACAGAAACTGTTGCAAACTTTATACATGAAGCAGTTGGAGGAGATATTGTAAAACTAGAAACAGAAGAAGAATATACTGATAATTACAATGATTTATTAGATATAGCGCAAGAAGAAAAAAATGAAAATGCAAGACCAGCTTTAAAAACACAAATCTCTAATATTGATGAATATGATACTATATTTTTAGGATACCCAATTTGGTGGGGAGATATGCCAATGGCATTATATACATTTTTAGACGAATATGACTTAAGTGGAAAAACAATAGCACCATTTACTACAAGTGGAGGCTCTGGACTTTCTGGAACACCTAGTGATATAGAGGATGAAGAGCCAAATGCAACTGTAACAGAAGGATTATCAATAATGGATGACAATGTAGAAAATTCACAAGATGATGTAAACGAATGGTTATCTGAAATAGATTTTTAAGGAGAATAATATAGTATGAAAAAAGTTATATTAATAATAATTCTATTAATAATTATACTCGGGGTTATAGGAACAATAGCATATTTTAATAAAACTGAAAACATTCAAAACAATAATAATTTGGAACAAGAGAGGACAGAGGATAATATAAATAATGTTATTGAAAATAGTAGTAATGCAAATGATTCTCAAAATTTACAAAATGAGGGAGAAGAAGTAAGTATGGAAAATGCAAGAATAAAATTAACTGTAAATGGAAATGAAATATTTGTTAGATTAGATGATAATCAAGCAAGTAGAGATTTTTTAGAGATGTTGCCTTTAACTTTAACATTTGAGGACTTTAATAATACAGAAAAAATAGCAACTTTACCAAATGAATTATCAACAGAGGATTTACCTTCAGGATATACACCACAAGTTGGAGATTTTTCATATTATGCACCTTGGGGAAACATATCAGTATTTTATAAAGATTTTAGATATTCTAATTCTTTATATAAGTTAGGAACAATAGAAGCTGGAACTGAAATATTAGGAAATTTAAATAATGATTTTGAAGTAACTATTGAAAGAGTTAATTAGAAATATTATTATTATGTTTGAATTAATTTATAATATAAAAAAGGAGGTCTTATTATGAGTTTTACAATTAATATTTATTATACAGGAGAAAACGGAAGTGCAAAAAAATTTGCAGAAGAAATGGTAGAAAAGGGAGTAGTAGAAAGAGTAAGAGCTGAAAAAGGTAATCAAAAATATGAATATTTCTTCCCAATGGATGATCCAGAAACTGTTTTATTAATAGATAGATGGGAAAATCAAGAAGCTTTAGATGCACATCATAAATCTCCAATGATGAAAGAAATTGCAGATTTAAGAGATAAATATCATCTTCATATGAAAGTAGAACAATTTGTAGAAAGAAAAATATGAAGAGCTAACTCTAACTGAGTTAGCTCTTCAATTTGCAAAAATTCATTGTATCTCTGCATGTTTTTTCCTATACATATTCTTTTTTGGGAAGTATCATATCTGAAGCGTCCCACAGAATAATACAATATTCGGGATTCAAGTCTATTTCTTTTCCAATATTGAATTGGATTGCTGCTTCTTCCGGTTCCCAGTATTTTTGTTTTAATATGCAGACTTCATCCCAAGTAGGCCATTTATTTCCTCCAAATATAATTAGTTTGTTATCCTCAAAAATGACCTTTTTTTCCTGAGAATAATATTTTCTTTTAGCATCTGCATATGCTTGTTTAATTCTTTCTACTAATTTCCTTTCAGCTTTTGCATAGACAGCTCTATATCTCCATAGATGTAAGGAGAATATTTCAATATTTACATATTGTGATTTTGCAGGATGCACCTGCATTGCAACTTCATCTTGTTCCCAAAACAATTCTTTTAAGCTTACCATTTCTTCATAAGTTGGCAGCCGATGTTTAGGATTAAGCATTACATGCTCAAAATCGTCATCTTTAAAATTCATAGCCGAAATAGTGGCTGTTTTAGTAATGCTAGGAAGTAAAAATTCGGAACGCTGAGATGGAGTAATCCCTAATTCCCGAATAATAATCTCTTGTAGAACGTTATGTTCCAATGCAATGTTTTCTAAATTTCTCATTTGTAACATCCTTTCTTTAGTTATATAGGAATAAAACATAACTTTATGTATACATTATATCAGCAACTTTGTAGTTATGTCAACAAAACAGAGTTCGTGAAATCCTATTTGCTGAAAATATTTATCAAATAGAAAAGAAGATTAGAAATATTGAAATGAGTTGTAATTATATGCTACTTAATTTTTTTGTACTCGCGGTACAAAAAAATAAAAATAATTGACTTGTTTTTAGATTTATATTATCCTAATAAAGGCGAAAAATTAGAAAATAAATATGGAGGAAATATAAATTATGAGCAAAGATATTTTAGAAGTAAGAGATTTAAAAGATATGTTAAACAAAACAAAAAATTTATATGCAGACAGACCATGTTATACAATTAAGACTGAAGAAGGAGAATATAAATCTTATACACATAGTGAAGTAAGAGACATGATTGATTACCTTGGTACAGCATTAATTAGTTTAGGTTTAAAAGATAAGAGAATTGCTGTTATAGGAGAAAATAGATATGAATGGGAACTTGCGTATTTATCAGTAGCATGTGGTACAGGTATTGTAGTTCCTTTAGATAAATCATTACCTGCAAATGAATTAGAAGATTTAATAGAAAGATCAGAAGTTGAAGCAATTTTTTATACAAAGAAATATCAAGAGACAGTAGAAAAAATAAAATATAATGAAAAAAATAAATTAAAACACTTAATTTCTATGGATTCAGATATACACAAAGAAGGAATTTATTCTCAAAAAGAATTAATAGAAAAAGGAAAAGAATTAGTAGAAGCAGGAAATAGAGAATTTATTGATGCAAAAATAGATCCAGAAGTAATGGACATAATGTTATTTACATCAGGAACAACATCAAAATCTAAAGTTGTAGCACTATCACACAAAAATTTAGTTTCTAATTTAATGGATTGTGCTCATGTAATAGATTTAGATTCTACTGATAGAGTATTATCATTTTTACCATTACATCATGTTTTTGAATGTACAGTAGGTATGTTACTTTCATTATATTTAGGAGCAAATAGATTTTTCTGTACAGGAATGAGACATATAGTAGAAAATTTAAATGAATATAAAATAACATTTACATCTTTTGTACCAGCTATTTATGAAGCAATGCATAAAAATATTTTAAAGACTCTTGAAAAACAAGGTAAACTTGAAGCAGTTAGAAAACTTATGGAAGCAAATAAAGATAAAACTATGGCAGAAAAGAAAGAAATATTCCAAGATATTCATAATATATTTGGTGGAAATATAAAGATGTATATAAGTGGAGCAGCAGCATTAGATAAAGAAGTAGAGGAAGATTTTAGAGCTTGGGGAATTAATTTATGTCAAGGATATGGATTAACAGAAACATCTCCAGTTATTGGTGTAGAATATAGAGATAACTTTAGAGTAGGTTCAATTGGTCAAGCACTTCCACATATTCAAGCAAGAATAGATGATGCAAATGATGAAGGAATGGGAGAACTTGTTGTAAAAGGACCAAATGTAATGCTTGGATATTACAATGATGAAGAAGCAACAAAAGAAGTTATGGAAGATGGTTGGTTCCACACAGGTGATTTAGCAAAAATAGATGAAGATGGATATATCTTTATTTGTGGAAGAAAGAAAAGTGTAATAGTACTTAAAAATGGTAAAAATATATTCCCAGAAGAAATGGAAGCATTAGTAAATAAAATAGAAGGTGTAAAAGAATCATTTATTTTCGGAAAACAACAATCAGATGATAAAGATGATATAAAAATAAATGTAAAAATAATATTTGATAGAGAAGTAATGAAAGAAGCATATAAAGTAGAGACAGATGAAGAAATCTATAAAGTTTTAGCAGATAAGATAAAAGAAATAAACCAAATAATGCCAAAATATAAAGCAATAAGAGGAATATTAATTTCAGAAGAACCATTAATAAAAACAACAACAAGCAAAATCAAGAGACAAGCAAATCTAGAAGTAATAGAAAAAGAAAACAGAGATTAGGATAGGAATTTTGGGACGTTCCTTTTTTCCCTATAATTATATATTTGTAAAAAAAGGTTGATTTATAAATGCATAAATCAATCTTTTTTACATTAAAATATAGAAAACATGATAAAGAAATGATAAAATACATAAAAAATAAGAGGTAAGAATGAATATAAAAGATTACGGGTTTAAGGACGAATTAAATAAAAATGGAACTCAAGTTGTTGCAAGGATTATATCGACATATAGAGAACGATATGAAATAATTTGTGATTACGGGAAAACTTTTGCAAGACTAAAGCAGTCAAACTATTATGATAATCAAAAAAATGCTTATCCAACAATTGGTGATTTTGTGCTAATAGAATGGAATGATTCTGGAGATAGTTTAATTACCAAAACATTGGAACGAAAAACATCATTTGTTAGAACTAAGCCAATGGAAGATAGAAAATCAAGAGATGGAGAAAAGGAACAAGTAATAGCAGCCAATTTTGACTATGTATTTATACTCCAATCATTAAATAATAATTTTAATTTACGCCGACTAGAAAGATATTTAACATTAGCATGGCAATCAAAAGCTGTTCCAGTTGTGGTACTAACTAAAAGAGATTTAGTTAGTAATTCTAATGAATATATAAATAAAGTAAAAGAAATTGCTCCAGATGTTGATGTATTTGCAATAAGTGCTGAAACAAACGTTGGATTAGAAAATTTCAATAAATATTTTAAAAGAGGAAATACATTGGTATTTTTAGGCTCATCTGGCGTAGGAAAGTCTACATTAGTAAATACTCTTGCCGGAAAAGAAATAATGAAAACAGGAAAAATAAGAGAAGAAGATTCTAGAGGAAGGCATACAACCACATCCAAACATCTAATAATGTTAGAAAATGGAGCTATGATTATAGATACACCAGGTATGCGTGAACTTGGAATGTGGGATATCTCAACAGGGTTAACTAAGACTTTCGAAGATGTAGAACAATATATAGGCACATGTAAATTTAAAAATTGTACTCATACAAATGAGCCAGGCTGTAGAATATTGGAGGCAATAAGTAATGGAGAACTCTCAACAGATAGATTTAATGAATATATGAAATTAAAAAATGAGGCTAAATATACTGAAAATTCAAAAGAATATATTAGAAATAAACAAAAGAGTTTTAAAGAATTTTCGAAAAAACTAAGAAATAAAAGAAGAAAATAGGAAAAGGAGTTTTTATGTATAGGGCAGATAAACTAGTTATATTTGATTGGGGAGGAGTAATAGAAAGCCATAGAGATGGTGAATATTGCTTAAATACAGCAATAACTAATCTTATAAAACATTTTAATAATAATGTAGATAAAAGCAATTTAATTGAAAAATATTTCTATGTTACAGCTCGCAAACTTAGGCAGGATTTCAAAGAATATACATGGTTTGATAAAATAAAAAATGAGTTTAATTTGCAGTGTAATGAAGATGAATTCTATGATTTTTATATAAAAGAATTTGATAAAATAGAATATTATAAAGATGTAGTAGATTACGCACATAGCTTAAAATCTAAATGTAAAATAGGGATATTATCTAATCTAGGTACAATTGATAAGCAAAGATTAGATAAACAAGTTGACTTAAAACAATTTGATTATGTTTGGCTTTCATGTGAACTAAAATACAGTAAACCTAATACAAAAGTCTATGAAATTGTAGAAAATGATTGTAAACTTAATCCTACTAATATTTTATTTATAGATGATGTACAAGCAAACTTAGAACCCGCCAAAGAAAAAGGATGGAATATTTGTAATGCATTTGGTTATGAATTAGACAAAATACAAAGAAGTGTAGGAAAATTTTTAAGAAAATAGGAGGGAATTAAAATGAATGATTCAAAAGAGTATATTGGTAAAATGGTAGAAGCTAAAATAGATAGGCCAATGGGAACAGGACATCCTGAATTTCCAGAATCTATATATCCTATTAATTATGGATATATTCCTAATACAATTAGTGGAGATGGAAAAGAGTTGGATTGCTACATATTAGGTGTATTTGAACCAGTAAAAACTTTTAAAGGAAAATGTATTGCTGTATTACATAGGGTTAATGATAATGATGATAAATTAATTATAGCGCCAGAAGGCAAAGATTATTCTGATGATGCAATAAGAGCATTAACCGAATTCCAAGAAAGATTTTTTGAAAGTATAATTATAAGATAATATAGATACAATAAAAGCCACTAAAAAGTATATATAAATAGCTTTATAGTGGCTAAAAATTTAATTTATTCATAATCCTCTATGTATAATGCTTTAGCTATAAAAGGAGTTATTTCTTTAATATTGTACCAACCAGAACTTTTACTATCATTTTCTAGACCGATTAGGATTAGAAACATAAACCATATTATTTTCATCTGCAGCAAGTAGTACCATATAATGTGAAGCAGTAGTCCAACGATTATTGGATGGTTTATTCCAAACACAAACAATAATTGGTCTATTTGATTGTAAATGTTCTATAATTGTTTCGTTTGACAAGTGATTAGAATCATAATAAAAGCCAGAATTTTTTATACCAAATTTTGAAGATAGTTCTTTAGATAATTTTTCATAATCCATTACAGGATAATACATCTTTCTTAATTTCTCTGGTGTGTAGTCTTTACCATATCCACTCAAAATAATTGACATAACAGTTATACCGCAACCATTTTCTGCCATAGTACCACCCCAATATTCTTTATTGCTCCATGACGAATTACCATTCTGTTTATATTCTTTATAAGTTTTTTTATACTTATCTTCTGTAGTAAAAGTTGTAAAATAACCGTCTTTATCTTTTACTTTTTGCTGACCAGTACCAGGATAATTTTTATTCGAATCCTTTTTTATTACTTTATATTCACTTGAAATATTAAAAAAATTCAAAATCCTAGTCGAATTATTCTCTAAAAATTTTACTATAAAAATTAAACTAATAATTAATATTAAAATTATAAAAAATCTTTTTGGTAATCTTCTTTTGTTATTTTCTTTCACTTCAATTCCTCCTTTAAATTAAGACTATTATAGCTAAAATAAATGAAGATGATTTTAAGAACTCATTAACAATTTCTTAATTTTTTCTTACAATGTATCAAATAAATGGAAAATACATGTGCTTATGTTATAATCAAAATGGGGGATATGAAATGAACGTTTTAATATTGGATGATGAAAAAGAAATTGTTGATTTATTAGAAGTTTATTTAAAAAATGAAAATTATAATGTGTATAAATTTTATACATCAGAAGATGCAATAAAGTGTATAGATACAGTACATTTAGACATTGCTATTTTAGATGTTATGATACAAGGAAAAAATGGTTTTGAAATATGCAAATATATCAGAGAAAAGAAATTAAGATTTCCTGTTATAATGCTAACAGCCAAAATAGAAGATAATGATAAAATAAAAGGATTAACTCTTCGGGGCAGATGATTATATAACTAAACCATTTAATCCATTAGAAGTAGTCGCACGAGTAAAATCAGCATTAAGAAGATACACTTTATATAATACAGAAAATAAAACTAATAATATAATTGAAATAAATGGTTTAATTATAGATAAAGACGAACATAAATGTTTGTTATATGAAAAAGAAGTAGATTTAACTCCAACAGAATTTGAAATATTGTTGTATTTAGCAAATAATAGAGGGAAGGTAATAAGTTCTGAAGAATTATTTGAAAAAGTATGGAAAGAAAAATATTTGGATAGTAATAATACAGTAATGGTTCATATAAGAAGAATAAGAGAAAAATTACATGAGGATTCAAAAAATCCAAAATTTATAAAGACTGTGTGGGGAGTGGGATATAAAATTGAAAATTAATAGTTTAACTAAAACAAAAATCAGACTATTTATGTCTTTAATTACAAATGTTGTAGTTGTAAGTATAATTGCCATAGCAATATATTTTGTTTTAGCATTATTTTTTGAAAATAATATATCAGTTTTTATTGCAAACTTAAATTATGAAGTATATTCATGGATTGTGCATAACAGAGATATAGTACTATATGTTTATATAGTTGTTGTTTTGTTAGTAATTACATATAGATTTATTTCGAAATATATAGATGATATAAACCAAGTATATAACTCATTAGATTTAATATTAAAAGAGGATAATACAACAATAAAACTACCCGATAATGTAAGTCAATTTGCTGAAAAATTAAATGATATAAAGTATAATTATATAGCAAGCAAAAATAGGGAGCGCGATGCAAGTCAAAAGAAAAATGACTTGATTATGTATATGGCACATGACTTAAAAACTCCACTTACATCAGTTATTGGGTATTTAACATTACTTTCTGATGAAAAAGGTATATCAAAAGAATTACAAGAAAAGTATACAAAGATTGCTTTAACTAAGGCGCTAAGACTTGAAGAACTAACAAATCAATTTTTCGATATAACTAGATATGATTTACATACTATGGTAATTAATAAAAATGAGATAAATATTGCATATTTATTGGAACAATTAGTTGACGAATGTTATCCAATGCTAGAAAAGAATAGCCTAAAATGTAAGTTAGATGCACCAGCTAAAGTTATGTATGTAGGAGATGGAGATAAATTAGCGAGAGCATTTGGAAATTTATTAAAAAATGCAATTAATTATAGTTATAAAAATACTACAATCGAAATAAAACTTGAGCAATTAGATGATAAAATAAGAGTATCATTTATAAACAAAGGAGATAAGATTCCCGAATACAAACTTAATAAGATATTTGAAAAGTTTTATAGAGGAGATGATTCAAGAGCAAGTTCAACAGGTGGCGCAGGACTAGGACTAGCAATTACAAAAGAAATAGTAGAATTACATAAAGGAACTATAAAAGTAAAAAATGATGATGAATATATTGAATTTGTTATTGAGTTAAATATATAAAATAATAGGAGTAATTATGAAAAAGAAACTAATATTTATAATAGGTACTATTTTAATAATAATTATTACAATACTTTTACTTTGGTATAATGGGGTTATTATTTTTAATTATCCTTCAGAAAAGAGATATGAGGTCAGAGGTGTAGATGTTTCATCTTATCAAGGAGATATCAATTGGAATGTCTTAGCTAAACAAGGTATAAGTTTTGCTTTTATTAAAGCAACAGAAGGAAGTTCATTTTTAGATGAAAAATTCAAGGAAAACTACGAGAATGCAATAAAAACAGACTTAAAAATAGGTGTATATCATTTTTTTAGTTTTGATAGTAATGGAAATACACAAGCAGACAACTTTATAAAAAATGTGCCCAAAAAAGATGATATGCTTCCGCCAGTTGTTGATATCGAATTTTATGGTGATAAGTATAAAAATGTTCCAGACATAGAAGAAACACAAAAACAATTACAAATCTTATTGGATAGACTAGAAGAATATTATGGAAAAAAGGCAATAATATATGCAACATACAAATCTTATAATTTATACATAATGAATAACTTTAAAGACAATTATATTTGGATTAGAGATGTCTTTTTTAGACCAAGCTTAAGAGATAATAGAGATTGGACTTTTTGGCAATATACTGACAAAGTCAAGCTGGATGGATATAATGGTAAAGAATCTAAGATTGATATGAATGTATTTAATGGTAATAGCGAAGAGTTTAGGAAAATATTTAATATAGGATAAGGAGTTTTTATGGAGAAGTTAGAAGTAAAAATGAAAAAATTATTTAAAAAATGGAAACAAGATCATAAGAATGATAAACTATATGAATATGACACGCCTAGTATAGATGGGAAAATTATTCCAAAAGATAATTTTATAAGTGATGGCTTTTATCTATCTAATGTAATTAAAGAAAATACTATATTATATATTTCTAAGGAAAGTCATGAATATCAATAAAAGAGGTGGCTTCTCTTATACAAATATGGCAATTTTAAATACATATGCTATGCAATTTAGTGATAATATCGTAAGTGAAATTGAAATAATTAATCCAGAGCTTATTATATGTTGTGGTATTGGTTTAAGAAGAATTATTAATATGGTTTACACTAAATGTGATAAAAAACTTAATAAACCTATAGTAGAAGTTAATCATCCATCATATGTTATAAGTAAGGAAAAATATTTAAACTCATTTAGAGAAGAATTAAGAAAAATCAATAAATTTGTATAAAGGAGAATAATTATGAAATTATTTGATAAATTTAATAAAAAAGAAACTAATAAAATAAATGCTCAAGGTTGGGATGCAATTACAAAAGAATGTGAAAGAATTTATCCTAATCAAACAAATCCAAAGCACTATGGAACATTAATAAATTGGAAATTGGGAGGAAATGATCCTCTTGAAGGTATTAGTATATATGATGGTGGAGATTATTGGCATTTTGTTACATATGGTTTATCAGAGTTATATGAAAAAGAATCTAATAATCAAGATATCAGTGGTTATGGAATGGAATTTACTATTAAATTAAAGAAAGATAATTATGAAGATGAAGAAGCAGAAATAAAATGTATATGTGGAATATTGCAGGCGATTGCAAGAATTACTTTTACTAAAGGCGAGTTATTTAAGGCTTACGAATATTTATATACAGGCCAAACAACTGGAATAAATACAAAAATGGAGTCTAATATAACAGGTTTTATAACGATTCCAGATAATAATTTTAACTCTATAAATACTCCAAATGGAACAGTTGACTTTGTAGAATTTATTGGTGTTACAAATGAAGAGTTATTGGCTATAATGAATAAAAAGCTTGATGTAAAAACATTATATGAAAAATTAGATAGTGATATAACTAGTTATGATAGGAAATCAGTTATTTAGATTGATAGTGAGAACAAATTAAGCCTACTGAAAAAAATTTTAAGAAGGCTTAATTTTATTTTTTTCAATTGCTTTTAGAATATATTTTGTTGCTAATGGTGTCTTACAACTCGTATCACCCATATCCACAAAAACTTCTCCGATAACATTTGAAACATTGAGTGCTTCTGCCTGTAAAGGTTTATAAAAACTCCCAACAGCAATTACAAAATTATTCATCGAATAGCGAACACGATTAGGACTTTGATGTATATTTAATTCAATGTTATGCAAGTATTGTTTGATTTTTTCTTTATTAATTTTATCATTATTTTTATCTTTAAAAAGATTACAGTAGCACGACCAACCCGCTGACTGGTGCAAGTCTTTATTACTAAATATCCATTCGTCTGCAATTTCTTGAGCCCTAGAAGATTTAGCCAATGTAGTTGCAACAGTATAATCGGATAATCCATGACAATATGCATTTTCAATCCATTTTTCAAAATCTTCTTTTGTCATTTTTGATGGGTCTGCAATTAAGCCTGCTAAATACATGGCATCATAGTTTCCTGTTTCATATAGTTTTATTGATAAATCATAATTCTTTTTTATTTCTCTTACAATAGGTCGTAAATCCATTGTTTTTATACCAAATAAAGGCTCTTTTGCACCATGCTTTATATAGATTTTTTTAATTTGCTCATTACCTAGACTTTCTAGTTTTTGCATAATAAGGTTAACAGTATTTTCCATATTTAATTCCTTTTTATTTTAGTATATCATGTTTAAATTTTTCTATTCTTACTGTATAACAACTATAATTTACAAAAAGACTACACAAATTATAAAAAATATGTTACAATTATTACCGTAATTTATAGAAAAATAATAAAGAGGAGGAATTAAGATGTCAGGACACAGTAAATGGCACAACATACAAGCCAAAAAAGGAAAAGCTGATGCAGCAAGAGGAAAAATATTTACAAAACTAGGAAGAGAAATATTAATCGCAGTAAAACAAGGTGGACCAGACCCGGCAGGTAATTCCAAATTAAAAGATGTAATTTCAAAATGCAAGGCAAATAACATGCCTAATGATACAATAAATAATGCTATTAAAAAAGCTTCTGGAGCAACAGATACTTCAAATTATGAAGAAATTACATATGAAGGATATGGAACAAATGGTGTTGCAGTTATAGTAGAAGCTAGTACAGATAATAGAAATAGAACAGCAGCAGATGTAAGACACGTATTTGATAAAGCTGGTGGAAATTTAGGAACAACAGGTTGTGTATCATACTTATTTAATAAAAAAGGAATTATTGTTATAGATAAAGAAAGTACAAATATGGAAGAAGATGATTTAATGATGCTAGCATTAGATACTGGTGCAGAAGATTTTTCTTCAGACGAAAATTGCTACGAAATAACAACAGCTCCTGCTGATTTCTCAAGTGTAAGGGATGCATTAGAAGAAGCTGGATTAGAATTCGTAGAAGCAGAAGTACAAATGGTTCCAACTACATATGTTTCTTTAAGTGAAGCAGATGGAGAAAAAATGCAAAGATTAATAGATAATCTAGAAGATTTAGATGATGTTATGAACGTATACCATAACTGGGAACAATAAGAAAAATTGCTCTGCAATTGCACACGCATATAAAGTTTAACATTGCTAATTCGTAGACAAATGGCAATTTTCATATGCAATAATTTAAAAAATAGTAATAATTTATATATAAGGCACATATATATTTAATATATGTGCTTTTTTCATGTTCTATTATTAAGTTTTCGAATATGAAAAGCATAAATATGGAAAGGACAAGGTAATGACATATAACGAGATTTTAAGATATTTCCCAAGAAGAATAAGTACTAGCCTAGAAGAAGTTTTTAAACAAACAAATTATGTTATAGAAGAAATTAGATTAAGAACAGAAAGACCAATAATAATAAAACATTCTAAAGGTGAAGAGATATTAAAAACAACAGTTTCGATAAATGAAATATTAGAAACGCTTCAACATATTTGTGACAATTCAATATATACATATCAAAACCAAATTTGCAATGGATTTGTTACTATAAAAGGTGGACATAGAATAGGAATATCAGGAAGTGTAGTACAAACTGATGGAAAAATAACCAATATAAACTATATTTCAAATCTTAATTTTAGAATAGCCAGACAAATAATAGGTGCTAGTAATGAAATCTTAAGATACATAATAAATATGGAAGAAAATAGTATATACAATACTTTAATAGCATCATCACCAGGAGCTGGTAAAACAACGATCTTAAGAGATGTTGTAAGAAGACTAAGTGATGGAATTGATCAAATTAATTTTAAAGGTAAAACAATAAGTCTTGTAGATGAAAGAGGAGAGATTGCTGCAGTATATAAAGGTGTTCCGCAAAATGATATTGGAGTTAGAACAGATGTTATGGACAACGTGGACAAAAGTATCGGTATGAGACTGCTAATAAGATCTATGTCTCCAGAAATAATTGTTGCAGATGAAATAGGTAAAGACGAAGATGTAGAAGCTATAAATTATGCAGTTTGTTCTGGAATCAAGGGAATTTTTACTGCACATGGTGGAAGTTTAAAAGAATTGCAATTAAATCCTGCAATATCAAAAATAATAGACAAACATATATTTGAAAGAATAATTTTTTTGGATAAAACAATTAAAGGAAAAGTAAAAACAGTATATGCTTTAGACAAAATAAATAATGAATATGTAACAATTTAAATTCTTAGTTCTAAAATGAAATTTAGTGAATATATATAATAGGGGAAGATAAAAATGGAAATTTTTAAAATAATACTTTTAACAGCAGTAATGGGCATGTGTACAGTTTTAGGAATCATGAAAGCAAATAAATATAAATTAAGAGTAATTGATTTACAAGAAATAAAAAAAGCTTTAAATTTGGCAATAACAAAAATGAGATATACATATGAACCATTACCGGAATTATTTAAAGAAATATCAAAAGATTTAAATGAAAACATAGCTAATATTTTTATTAAAGCACATACATATATGGAAACCTTAAATGCGGGACAGGCATGGGAAAAAGCGGTTGATGAAAGTAGTAATAACTTTACAAATGAGGATATGAATATCATTAAAGGACTATCAAAACTATTAGGCAAAACAGATTTAGAAGGACAACTTATGCAAATAGAATTAACAACCAAATTACTAGATGAACAAATCATAGAAGCAACAAATCTACAAAATAAAAACACCAAATTATATAAAACATTAGGCGCAACTGTCGGACTGGCTATAATGATTATTTTTATATAAGGGGAGAGCAATATGGATATAAATTTATTATTTAAAATAGCAGCAATAGGAATTTTAGTAGCGGTACTATACCAAGTATTAGTACGAGCAGGGCGAGAAGACCAAGCTATGATGACAACACTTGCAGGTCTAATTATTGTATTAACAATGGTAATAAAGGAAATAAGTACACTGTTTGGCAGTGTTAGAACAATGTTTAACCTATAGAAAAATAGGAAAATAGGGAAATAGGGAAATAGGGACGGTCCTTAAATCCCTATTCGATACAAAAAAGGGAAAAAAGGAACGTCCACAAATCCCTAAAATTCCTAAAGGAGCTAATATGGATATTATAAAAATAGTGGGAATTGGTATAGTTGCAGTAATTATAATAACTATAATAAAACAGTATAAACCAGAATTTGCTATTTATGTTTCTATCATTGCCGGTATAATCATCTTTTTTATGGTTTTTGACCAACTTTCTGGAATAATTAATTTGATAAACGAATTAACGTCTAAAGCAAATATAAATAGTGATTTTATAAAAATACTTCTAAAAATTACAGGAATAGCTTTTTTAGCAGAATTTGCAGTTCAAATATGTATGGATTTAGGGGAGTCTGCTTTAGCTAATAAAGTTGATTTAGGTGGCAAAGTTATAATAATTTCTCTTTCTATTCCAATACTATCTTCATTAGTAGAATCTGTTGTACAAATTCTACCTTAAAGGAGTTTGCAATGAAAAAACTAATAACAATATTTGCTATTCTGATTTGTATTTTTGGTACAAGTATTTCTATAGCAGATACAGAAGATGAAGTTATAAATTCACAAATGGATTCATTTAATATTTCTAATTTTATAGATGAGGCCAACAAATATTCTAACGATATTCTTAAAGATATTGATATACAAGAATTGTTAAATAACGCTATAAAAGGAGAATTAGACACAAATCAATTATTAAAAAATATTTTTCCTCTTCTCGGCACAGAAATTAAAGAAGCATTAAAAGTTATGGGAAGTATATTAATAATTGTATTAATACATAGTGTACTAAAAAGTATAAGTGATAATCTAAATAATAAAAGCGTAGCTCAAATTACATATTATGTACAATATATTTTAATTGCAACAGTAATAATGACTAATTTTTCAAACATTATATCACTTACAAAAGAAGCAGTAGGAAATATGATTTCTTTTATCCAATTATTATTTCCTCTTCTAATGACATTAATGCTTGCTTCTGGAAGTGTTGTATCGGTAAATTTAGTACAGCCAATAATATTATTTATAATAAATTTAATTTCAAATATATTTCAATCAATAATCATACCAATAATCTTAGTAGGTACAGCACTTGCAATTGTTTCAAAAATATCAGATAGAATTCAAATAGACAAATTATCAAAATTTTTAAAATCAAGTTCAGTTTGGGTAATAGGAATATTACTTACAATATTTGTAGGAGTTTTGTCAATAGAAGGAACTTTAGGTAGTAGTGTAGATGGTATAACAGCTAAAACAGCCAAAGCTGCAGTTTCTAGTTTTATCCCTGTTGTAGGTAAAGTACTAGGAGATGCAGTTGATACAGTAATTGGATGTTCAGCAATTTTAAAAAATGCTATAGGAATAGTTGGTGTTATTGTAGTAATTGCTATATGTATAACACCAATATTAAAACTAGCAATTATAACTATAATATATCATCTTACTGCAGCTTTATGTGAGCCAATAGCAGATTCCAAAATTGTATCATTAATAACTCAAATGGCAGATACATTTAAGATATTACTAGCAATACTGTGTTCTATAAGTGTGATGCTTATAATTGGAATAACTTTAGTTATTAATATTTCTAATACAGGACTAATGTATAGGTAGGTATTAAAATGATTTCATGGTTTAATAGTTGGGCACAAGGAATTATTCTAGCAGTTATAATTGTAACTATTTTAGAGATGATTGTGCCAGAAGGAAAAAATAAAAAATACATAAAGATTGTTATGGGAGTCTATATTACATTTACAATAATTTCTCCAATAATTACAAAAGTTACTGGAAATAATTTTGAACTTGATGTTAGTAAATATGAAGATCTATTTAATTCAAATTCTGTACAAGGGGCAAACGAAATTACAAGTATTAATAATCAAAGTATAGAAAATTTGTATTTAAATACTATTAAGACAGATATAAAGACAGAATTAGATAAGGAAGGCTACGAAAGTAAAAAGATTAATATAACAGCAGATATAAATGTAGAAAACGAAGAAGCTAAAATATACAAAATTGATATTGAGGTAACTAAAAAGCAAAATGAAAAAGATATAAAGAAAGTAAACAAAGTAGAGATAGGCAATAGTATGGATGAATCTAATATAGAAGATTCTAATTTATCATCAGGTGAAGTAAATAAATTAAAAGAAGTATTAGCAGAAAAATATGAAATAGAAAAAGAAAAAATTTATATAAATGGAAAGTAAGGAGGTGGTATGAATGTTAAAAGAAAAAATACAACAATTAAAGGAAAATATGACTAAAAGCGATAATAAAACTGGTAAGAAAAAAGTAGAAAATTTAGTAGTTGGAATACTTATATTAATAGTAACAGTAATTGCAATTAATACCATCTTGGCAGATGATGATAAAAAAGAAACAAGCAAGGATGGTAATACAGCAAATAACACGACAGTAGCAGAAACAACACATGTAAACAATAATAGTTTAGAAGAAAGATTAGAAGGCATATTAGCCAAAATTAATGGTGTTGGAAAGGTAGATGTATTAATTAATTATTCTGAAAGTACAGAAGTAGTTGCAATGTATAATGAGAATATAAAAGAAACTTCTACAGAAGAACAAGATGAATCTGGAGGTACTAGGGTTATAACAGAAAATGATATTCAAAGAGATGTAATATTTCAAGAAGATAATGGAGAGAAAACACCAATTACACAAAAGACTATTATGCCAAAAATAGAAGGAACAATAATAACTGCAGAAGGTGCAGGAGATGCAAACGTAAAGGAAAATATCATACAAGCAGTATCAGCAGCTACAGGACTTGCATCACATAAAATACAAGTTTTCCAAATGTCAAAATAAATAAAAGGAGAGAAAATTATGAATTTAAAGAATATTAAAAGTAATCAAATTATTTTATTTGTTGTAGCATTAATGCTAGTGTCAGCAGGATATTTAAGTTATAGTATGAAAGGAACCCCTGTTTCTAGTAACATTGTCTCAGAAAATGAGGTATCTAGTATTGGAGATGCACAATTAGTTTCTAGTAATAACATTATAGATTCTAATAGTTTAAATGAAGTGAGTGTAGCAACTAGTAGTAGTTCCTCTTCTAAAACTGACGATTATTTTGCAAGCTCTAGGTTAGGTAGAGATACTATGTATTCACAAATGATAGAAAGTTATCAAAATTTATTAGATAATCAAAATGTGAGTGAGGAGCAAAAAACTGTAGCTACACAAGAGATTACAGAAATTAATAATACACAAAATAGTATTATGATTTGTGAGAATTTAATAAAAACAAAAGGAATTAGTGATGTTGTTATTTTTGTAAATGATAAAAGTATAAATGTAATAGTAAAAGCCGATACTTTAGAACAAGATACTATAGCTCAGATACAAAATATTATAGCAAGAGAAATGAATGCAGAAATAGAGAATATACATATTAGTAATAAGTAATTTGCGGTATTTTACATAAAGTGGTATAATTAATATGTAACCCGAAAACAGCTGAATAAAATCTTTTCCCTATGACAGCAGGAGGTACAATATGAAAATATTACAAGCAATTATTTTTTTAGCTATAATTATACTTACTACAGCGGTGGTAAGAAGAATTTGGTGGATAGAATATAAACGGAAGAATATTATATTATCCAATTTCATAGAAATTGCAACAGTTATAGGACATGTAATTTTTATTTTAATTTTAAGTGCTATGTTTATGATGGAGAACACTAAAGGTATAATAATTCATTTTTTCTGGATTGCAATAATCGGTATATATCTTTTTTCTAAAGTATTGTATAAACTGTTTTATAGAAACATAAACCAATATTTTGAAGAAAAAAGAAGAAAGAAAAAATAGAAATATGTAGGGAAAAGTCGGAGGAGTTTGAGCCTCCGTTTTTTTATGCTTATAAAGTGTGTATTTAACATAAAAAAAGTGCTATAATTAATATGTTACAAGTGTTTTGGCAAGTATTATATTTATTGCCATAAATGGTAAGTGTCCCCCAATATTGGATGAGAGAATAAATATAAACTTAAGGCTTTTATACAAAAGAAATAAAGAGAATTTAGAACTTTTAGGTTGGACAGTAGTAGAAACTTTCGAGGAAGAATATTTTAGCGTTCCAACTGCAATGTTCTTTCTTCAGGATAAGTTAGTAGGGTAACCTGCTAACTTTTTCTATTTATACAATAATTTTATATAAATTCAAATAAAACTCTTGAAATAAAACAATATAATTGATATCATATAATTTGCGTAAGGAGGCATATAAATGAAATTAAACATTGTACTAGTAGAACCAGAAATACCACAAAATACAGGCAATATTGTAAGAACTTGTGCAGCAACAGGAGCTAAATTACATTTAGTAGAACCATTAGGATTTCAAATATCAGATAGATATTTAAAGAGGGCTGGTTTAGATTACTGGGACAAGTTAGAAATAGAAAAACATATTTCTTTTGCAGAATTTCTAAAAAAATATGACCCTACACAAACAAATATGTTTTTTATTACATCTAAAGGTACACATAGATATGATGAACCTAAATACGAAAATATGGATGAAGTATTTTTATTATTTGGTAAAGAAACAAAAGGGTTACCAGAAGATATAATGAAAAAATATATTGATAAAACTATGAGAATTCCAATGATAGATGGAATTAGATGTTTAAATTTATCAAATGCTGTTTCTATTTTAGCATATGAAGTTTTAAGACATACTAATTTTGAACACTTAAAAGAAACAAGTGAAAGATTATTGGAAGATTAAATCACTGTATATTAGTATGTGATTATGTTTGTACTTTATCAATTAGGGAGGTTTTTTAAATGATTAAAAAAGTAGCAATTTTAGCAAATGGTGGAGATGTTTCAGGTTTTAATGCTGTTATAAGAGCAATTAAAAAGACTTGTGAAACAAATGGAATTGAATGTTATGGTTATATTGATGGATACAGAGGTCTTGTAAACAATAATTACATTCGTTTAGATGGAAACGAAAAAGCTTCTGGTATTTTAACAAAAGGAGGTTCTATTATAGGTTCTTCAACAAATGCTATAGTATTCCATTATAAAGTAGAACATGAAGATGGAACAGTTACTTATGAAGATTTATCAGACCAATGTGTAAGAAATGTAAAAGAAGCAGGATTTGACTGTGTATTTACATTAGGTGGAGATAGTACACAAAAATCTGCAAGAGACTTATATTTAAAAGGAATTAACACAATAGGTGTTCCAAAAACAATAGATAATGATGTTGCTTGTACAGATGTTACATTTGGATATAATACAGCTGTTCACGTTGCAACAGAAGCTTTAGATAGATTACATACAACTGCAGAAACACATGACAGAATAATGGTACTAGAAGTTATGGGGAGATTTGCTGGTTGGATAGCTTTAGAGTCTGCTATTTCTGGAGGTGCAGATGTTGCTTTAATACCAGAGATTCCATATGATATAAATAAAGCTGCTGCAGCAATTAATAAAAGAAAAGAAAATGGAAAAAGATTTAGCGTTGTTGTTGTATCAGAAGGAGCTCATCCAATAAATGAAGAACAAACAACACATGAAGCAGAAGGTATAGATAATAAAGCAGGAATAAGCGTAAAATTCGGTGGAGAAGGAAATAGAGTTGCAAAAGAACTAAAAGAATTAACTGGTTTAGATTCTAGATGTACAATTTTAGGATACATGCAAAGAGGTGGAACTCCAACAGCATATGATAGAGTTTTATCTACAAAATATGGTGCAAAAGCAATGGAACTTGCAATGGAAGGAAAATTTGGAGTTTTAACAGTTATCAAAAATGGAAAATTAGATTGTGTTCCATTAGAAGTAGTTGTTGGTGAAAACAAAGAGATTGGTGCTGTTCAAGGTGGTACAGCAGAAAGTAACGTAAGATATGTTACAATGGACGATGATTTAGTAAAAACAGCAAGAGATATTGGAATTTGTTTAGGTGACTAATTTAAAATTAAATTATGAATTAGTAGATATCTTTAAAAGGAATCATTCGTATTAAGTAAAAAAGCTTAATATGGATGATTTTTTATTGTATTGATGTAAACAGAACAAATTGACATAACACATAAAAAATACTATAATTAATAAAGTAAAAAATAAGTTGAAAGGGAGAAAAATATGTTAAAAATCAATACAACTAAAACTGCTATGCAAATGCGGAATCTTTTTTATAACAGTAAAAGAAATATTACATTTGATGTAAGAGATGGTAGTCCATATACTACGATTGCACCGGCATGGTCATCGAATGAGAATGGACAATATATTAGGGAGATATTAAGCCCCACTGATACAGTATTAACTGTTGCGGGAAGTCTTGATAATGCAATAGATATGGCTTTGTTTGGAATAAAAAACATATATGCTGTAGATATAAATGTATTGCAGCTTCCTATATGTTGGCTGAAATATCAAGCAATGATTAATTTGGATAATTATCAGGAATTTTACGATTTTGCGATCGGAGCTTCGACAAAGGCTCTTTCGGGTATTACTGCAAGCAAAATACTGAGTAGAGCAGAATCATCAGAAGAGAATGTATTTTGGAGAAAGATATTTTCAGAGAAAAGTTCAATTGAAATCAGATTGAACTATTTGCTTAACGAACAGTACATATTAGAAAATATGGAAAGAAAATTATTGTTCAAGTATGTAGAAAGAGAGCATTGGCCAAAAGCAAAGCAAGCTTTAAAAGAGGCAGTAATTTATATAACAGAAAATGATATTTTTAAAGCGGATTTCCCTAAAGAAATGTTTGATGTAATATATTTGTCCAACTTGCATAATTTTACACCTTTGCAAGAAACTATATCAAACATTATGCATATGAAACAATTCTTAAAGCCAAAGGGTAAAATAATTCTATATTTGATTGGTATGAAAGAGCAATGGTTCTATTCGTGGGATAGAGTTCAGCAACCTGATTTTTCAAATGTATTTAATTTGGAATATGTTAAAGATGAAGAAACAAAATTTGTTGCAAAAAAGCAGATTTTGGATACGATGATGCTATATGCAGAATTAAAACAACGTTTCAAAACTTTGATTATTCCCGTAAAGACAGGTGGAGGTTTTATGTTTTACAAGACGCCAACAGATGTGGTGATGGTATTACAATAACATAATGCTAACCGAAGGAAGATGTAATTCCTTCGGTTTCTCCGTTTTAAAAAAATCTATAAAGAAAATTTGAAATCTCTATAAAGTAGTGATATAATGCAGTAAAATTTTATAGGAGGTATATGTTATGGGAAGAAAACATCGGAGGTCAGTAGAACCAAAAGATAGGCAGGAGTGGAAGAAAGGTCCTGATGGAAAGTGGGAGCTTGTTTCAAGAAGGGACAGAAAACTTAACCATGAAAAGGAAAGCTTAAGAAAACCATAACGTACAATAGGGTTGTAGCATATCAATAATGCTATAATCCTATTTTTTTATCAAAAATAATGTTATTAAATTATATTAAACTGGAAATACTTATATAAATTATAAAATGGAGGTAGACATGATGAAGATATATATAAATGGGGATTTTATAACTCTAGAGAATGACAATATAGAGGCGCTTGCAACAGAAAATGATAAAATTATAAAAACAGGATCTAAAGATGAAATAATAAAATTAGCAGATGATAATACAGAGATAATAGATTTAAAAGGGAATACATTGATGCCATCATTTATAGATGCTCATAGCCATATATTTGCGTTAGCTAAAAGTTTAATGCAGATATCCATAGATGGGTTAACTAGTACAGAAGAAATTAAGAAGTGCCTAGCCAAATATAAAAAAGAGAATAGAACCAATGAATGGATTATAGTAAATGGCTATGACAATAACATATTAAAGAATAGAGAACATATTACTAAACAAGAATTAGATAAAATATTCTCAGATACTCCTGTTATTATAGAAAATAAATCTAGACATAATGGTATTGCAAATAGTAAAGCATTAGAAAAATTAGGCATAACAAAAACAACAGCAGCCCCAGAAGGTGGAAGAATTATTTTTGATACAGGATTATTAGAAGAAAATGTATTTATTGATTCTCTTAAAAAGATACCTCTTCCAAAAATAGAAGAAATTATGAATGCGTTTAAAGAAGCACAAGAAATATATGCATCACACGGAATAACTATGGCACAAGAAGGTGTTATAACAAATGAATTAGCAAAAATATACAAGTTATTGGCAAATAAGAATGAAATATTTCTTGATATAGTTGCATACATGGACTATAAAAATGTGGATGAAATAAAGAAAGAATATAGTGAATATATTAATAAATATAACAAAAATTTTAAAATAGGTGGAATAAAAATATTTTTAGATGGTTCACCACAGGCAAAGACGGCATGGTTAAGAGAAGCATATACAAATGAACCAGAATATTATGGATATAGAATAATGAAAGACGAAGATGTAGAAGAAATATTAGAAAGTAGTAAACAAAGCAATTTGCAAATATTAGCTCATTGTAATGGTGATAAAGCAGCAGAACAATATATAAATGCAATTAAAAATGTATCAGGATTAAAAAGACCAGTTATGATACATGCTCAACTTTTAGGATTAGACCAATTGGAAGATGTAAAAAAATATAATATAATACCTTCTTTTTTTATAAGCCACATATACTATTTTGGAGATATCCATATAAAAAATTTGGGAATAAAAAGAGCAGAACATATTAGTCCAGCAGGTTCAAGTTTAAAACAAAATATATTGTTTACTTTTCACCAAGATACACCTGTTATAGAGCCAGATATGTTCGAAACAATTTGGTGTGCTGTAAATAGAACAACAAAAGCTGGTAAAGTGCTAGGAGAAGATGAAAAGATTTTTATATTAGAGGCAATAAAAGCTGTTACGATAAATGCTGCATATCAATATGGTGAAGAAAAAATAAGAGGAAGTTTAAAAGCTGGAAAGAAAGCAGATTTAATAATTGTAGATAAAAATCCATTAAAAGTTGCTAAAAATGAACTCCTAAATATAAAAATTTTAGAAACCATAAAGGATGGAAAAACAATATATAAAAGTCACTTCACAGAAATTCCAAAAAAATAATAATCTACGAGAATTTTACTTAAAACAGATTTTTTTAATAAATCTGTTTTTTTTATTTCTATTGTGATATAATTCGAGTAAATATTAAAATAAGGAAGTAAATATTATGAGTGATGATACTATAATTATATTAAGTGCAATATTTGCAACTATTACTCTTATAAGTTTAAGAGCTATAATTTATATTGTTAAAACATGGCAATATAGTAAAATTGCAAAAAATAGTAAAGCTAGAATGGAAGAATTAGAAAAGCTAGAAGAAGCAGGAATAATAAAAACAGTTGTAATAGATTTAGAAAATGAAAAATATAGAGTAAGAAATCCTTCAGATTTTAATGGTTTAATAATAGATGGTGAGAAATATAATGATTTAACATCTTGGTTTATAAAGAAAAGAGAAGGATTATATGTAATTGGAAAACAAGAAAATTATATTATAAAATTATTAATAAATAAGAATTAATTTATAACAAAAGAAAATTAATAAATAATAGGGGTAGAAAATGGAAGAGCAAAAGATAAAAGAAGTAATTGAAGAAATACCACAATATAAAGTAAATAAAATAGCAAATGAAATTACAATAAGAATTACAAATGTATTTCCAAAATTGAAAGAGCAATATGATGAATTATTAAAAAAATTAGAGCAATGTCAAATAAAAATTGCAAAATTTGAAGATGAAAATATGTCTCATTATTATTCAAATGGAGTTATATATTTTTCAAATAAAATTCATACAAATTCTATTAATGAAGTTTTGGTTATGGAATATTTGCATTTTTTACAAGATGGCAGGGAGCAAACATGCTTTCAAGAGTCTTTAAATAATTTTGCAGCTAAACTATTAACTCAAGAATTAAAAGAAAGAATGAATGTATTTGGAATATTCTTATCTTCTTTAATAGAGGAAGATTATGCGTTATTAGTTAATCTAATTATGCAAATAGACTTTTTAGTTGGAAGAAAAGAATTTGTAGAAACTGTTATAAATAATAAAGATGACTATTATGTATTAATAAATAAAATCTCAAATGGAAATATAGAAAGACTTACAAGCGATTTTAAAAAATTATATTATCTAATATTGGATTACAAAACTACAGACGATTTATATAAAGTAGAACAAGAAATAAGAGAAATGTATTTTAGCATTCAAAATTATATTATGAAATTTTATTTTTATTATATGCCAATTCATATAACTGATGAAGAAGAAATACAGGAAACAAAGCAAAAATTAGAAGGATTAAAGAGTTATAGAGGCGTCGTAGAAGAAGATAAATTTTATGAAGAAGCTTGCCGAAAAATAACGGATACTTTAGATAAAAAGGAAAAGCAACTTAAGAAAAAGAATAGTCAAAATGCACTAGCTGTTATATATAAAAATAGGTTAATTGCATTTATTAAGAAACTATTATCTTTTAATAATTAGGTGAAGTTTATGAGCATATTAAAAGAAATTATAAACAAAAGTAAAAGTGTGGTTTTCTTTGGTGGAGCTGGAGTTTCTACAGAAAGTGGAATTCCTGATTTCAGAAGTAAAGATGGGCTATATAATCGGCAATATAAATATCCTCCAGAAGAAATATTAAGCCATACTTTTTTTATTAATCATACCGAAGAATTTTATGAATTTTATAAAGATAAAATGAATGCGTTAAAATATAAACCAAATATTACACATATAAAGCTTGCAGAATTAGAACAAAAAGGAATATTAAAAGCAGTAGTAACTCAGAATATTGATGGATTGCATCAAAAAGCTGGTTCAAAAAATGTTTTAGAGCTTCATGGAAGTGTACATAGAAATTATTGTATGAAATGTGGTAAATTTTATGATGCAGAATATGTGTTTAATTCAGTAGGTGTTCCAAAATGTACATGTGGAGGAATTATTAAACCTGATGTTGTTTTATATGAAGAGGGGTTAAATGAAGATATATTAGAAGAGGCTATATATCAAATTTCTAATTGTGATACATTAATCGTTGGAGGAACATCATTAACAGTGTATCCTGCAAGTGGACTTATTAGATATTACAATGGAAACAACTTGATTTTAATAAATAAAGATGCTACTCCTTTTGATAATGTGGCAAATTTAGTTATTAAAGATAGTTTAGGAAATATATTTAAAAATATTTAGGAGGAATAAAGATGGAAGAAAAAGCAAAAGTGTATTTTACAGATTTTAGAGCATTACCAGGAACAAATTTACAAAAGAAATTAGAAAAATTAATGAAGAAAGCCGGAATTGAAAATATTGATTTTGAAAATAAATTTGTTGCAATAAAAATTCATTTTGGAGAACCAGGTAACTTGGCTTATCTAAGACCTAATTATGCAAAAACTGTAGTTGATGTTGTTAAAAAATTAGGAGGTAAACCATTTTTAACTGATTGTAATACTTTATATGTTGGACAAAGAAAAAATGCTTTAGATCATCTTGAAGCTGCATATGAAAATGGGTTTAGTCCATTTTCTACAGGATGCCATGTAATTATAGGTGATGGGTTAAAAGGAACCGATGATATAGAAGTACCAGTTGAAGGTGGAGAGTATGTAAAAACTGCCAAAATTGGAAGAGCCATAATGGATGCAGACATTTTTATTTCTTTAAATCATTTTAAAGGACATGAGGCAGCAGGTTTCGGTGGAGCTTTAAAAAATATCGGAATGGGATGTGGCAGTAGAGCTGGAAAGATGGAACAACATCGTTCTGGTAAACCATCTGTAGATTTAGAAAAATGTAAAAAATGCCATTTATGTGCTAAAAACTGTGCACATGGTGCAATTTCATTTGATGAAAATGGAAAAGCACATATAGATCATAACAAATGTGTTGGCTGTGGTAGATGTTTAGGTGCTTGTAATTTTGATGCAATATATAATAATAATTCTCATGCAAATGAATTATTAAATAAGAAAATGGCTGAATATTCAAAAGCAGTATTAGATGGAAGACCAAACTTTCATATTAATTTAGTTCTAGATATTTCACCATATTGCGATTGTCATGCAGAAAATGATGTTCCAATATTACCAGATATAGGAATGTTTGCAAGTTTTGATCCAGTAGCATTAGATCAAGCATGTGCAGATGCATGTAATGCTCAGCAACCTATACCTGGAAGCAAATTAGATGAAAACATGCATTCAAAAGACTTTGAAGATCATCATGACCACTTTAAAAACACAACACCACAGAGTGAATGGAAATCTTGTCTAGAGCATGCCGAGAAAATTGGACTAGGTACTAGACAATATGAAATTATAAAAGTTAATTAATTTTTCGAAAAAAGTTATATGTGCTAATATAACTTGGTCTATTATACCTTTTTAATAAATATAAGGAATTAGGATTTTTAGTTAGTTTATTAATACCTTGTTCACAAGATAAACTTGCTTTAAAACCTAATTCTTTTATTATGTCTAATGATGCATTACTAATTCCTCCAAAAGGGTATGTAAAACATTGTGGAGTATAATTAGTATTTTCTTCGAATTCTTGTTGAAGTTTTAAAATGTCATCTTTTAAAATATTTTTATAATGTTCGTCTGTTTCACCTTTTATTTTCTTTGTACCAATTCTTTTTCCAGTATTACTATGCAAGTTATATGTATGGTTTTGAAATTCTATACGTCCAGTATCCATTAATTCTTTAATATCTTTCCATCTTAAATACGAGTAGTTTAAATTTGCTTCATCTGTTTCGGTAAATTTATCTGTATATGAACCTACAATTGATATAACAGCTTTCATATCATACTTTTCTAGTAAAGGAAATAAATAACCATAATTATTGTAATGTCCATCATCAAAGGTTAATACTATTGGCTTTTCTGGTAAAGGCTTATTATCATATACATAAGAAATTAAATCAGCTATTGTAACTGTAGTATAGCCTTTATCTTTAATATATTTTAAATCCTCTTCTAGAACAGTAGGAGTAACAGTATATTTATTAGACCTCGAAGGATCTTTTAAAATACTATGATACATAATTATTGGAACTTCTATATAATCCTCAGAAGTTGCAATAACAATAGAAATACCAACAGTAAGAAATGTGACTAATAATGTTAAAAAAAGTAATATTTTAGATAAATGTATAACTTTAATTTTCAAAATTATCCTCCTAAATAAAATCTTAATAAATTGTATACTTTTTCCTTAATATTTATGTGCTAATATATGAACAGTAAAAACAATAGGGAGGGGAAAGACTTGAAAAAGATTGTATTAAGATGTGAAAATTTAAAAAAGAATTTTCGGTCAGAAAGAAATTTTAAAAGGTGTATCACTAAAAGTATTAGAAGGAGATATTTTAGGATTTATAGGTCCGAATGGTGCTGGTAAAACAACTACTATAAAGCTTATACTAGGACTTCAAAATATAACTTCTGGAAAGGTATATATTAATGGATATGATATAGAGGAAAACTTTAAAAAAGCAATAGAAAATGTAGGAACAATAGTAGAGAGTCCTGATTTATATATGTATATGTCTGGTTATGAAAATTTAAAATTAGTAGCCAACTTATATAAAAATGTTGACAAGAAAAGAATTGATGAAATCGTTAAATTAGTTGGACTAGAAAACAGAATAAAAGATAAGGTTTCTAAGTACTCATTAGGAATGAGACAAAGATTAGGAATTGCTCAAGCATTATTGCACAGACCTAAATTATTAATATTAGATGAACCAACAAATGGGTTGGATCCTGAAGGAATAAAAGAAGTAAAAGTATTGCTTAAAAAATTGGCTGAACAAGAAAATATGGCAATTTTAATATCTAGCCATAATTTAGCAGAGTTAGATACATTCTGTAATAAGATATCAATTATTAAGAATGGTGAAATAGTAGAAACAAATGATATAGAGACATTCAAAAAAGATATTAAAAACAATTGTTATATATTAGAAGTAGAAGATTCTAGTGTAATAGGTTCTATTATAGATTATAAGATGGATATTTTAACAGAAACAGAAGTTAGAGTTTATATAGAAAAAGAAAAAGTTCCTCTTCTAATTAAAGAATTAGTTTTACGAAATATAAAAATATATAATGTTTCAGAAGAAAATTTAAGCTTGGAAGATGCATTCTTAAAGAAAACAGGGGGTAATGTAATTGAGTAAGTTAATAAAAAATGAGTTAATAAAGATTTTTTCAAAGAAAAGTATGATTGTTATTGGAGTAATTATTTTAGTTATAATAATAGGCTTTAATGTTTTAAACAAAATAAGTCAAAACATGTCAAATTCATATTCTGCATATTCAGAAGGTTATATACAATATTTAGATGAAGAATTATCAAATTTAGACCCTAATAAACCTTCAGATATAAATAAATATGTAGAAACTAAATCACAAAAAGATTTAGCAACTCTTGCAAAAGATTATAAAGAAACTAGCTGGCAAGCAGAAGTAATTGGAACAGTTATTTCTCCTATAATAGAGGAAATGAACAATTATGAATATATAGATAAAAATAATGAAGCACTTACTACTTCTAAGGCTCAATATGATGAAATGCTTACAGCTTTAAAAAATAATGATTGGAAGTATTTTGCAAATAAAGAATTAGATAGTTTAAATACACAAATAGAAGAATTAAATACTTTAATAGCACAAGATAGTGAAAATGAAGATTTAAAAACTCAATTAAAGAGTTTAGAATTACAAAAAGAAGTAGTTAATTTAAGATTAGATAAGAACATTAATTATGGTAGTGATAACTATAAAAGTATAGCTGTACAAAATTATAGAATGTATATGGGTAATTATATTCAATCATCACAAGGGAAAAATCTAACAGATGAAGATAAATCAGAAATAAATGGATATTTAGAAAATGCTAATTTATATAAATATGATTTATATAATGATACAGAATATCAAAATACTGCTACAGCAAATTATACTTTCCAAAATTCAATAGGCACATATATCGCAATTATAGTTATGGTTGTTGTTATAGTTGCTGGAGTTTCAATTAGTGAAGAGTTTAATAAAGGTACTGTAAAATTACTATTAGTTAGACCATATAGTAGAACTAAAATACTTATCTCAAAATTAATTGCTGTATTTATAACAATGCTTGTTACTACAGTTGCAATTTTATTATTACAATTTATTATTGGTGGAATTGTATATGGCTTTGGAACTTATATGATGAATGTTGTGCAGTTTGATTTTACAACTAATAGCATTATTACATTAAATATTTTTGCATATCTTGGTTTAATATTTATATGTAAATTACCAATATTTATTTTAATTGGAACATTAGCTTTTGCATTAAGTACACTTTTCTTAAATTCACCACTTGCAGTTGCATTACCTATACTTGGATACATGGGTAGTGATGTGATTAATATGATTGCTATATCTTATAAATGGGACTGGGTAAAATATTTTGTAACACCTAACTGGGATTTAAGCCAATATTTATTTGGTGGAACTCCAATGTTTAGTGGAATTAGTATTGAATTTTCTATAACTATTTGTGCAATATATTTTGTAATCATGCTAGCAGCTTCTATAATTTCATTTAAGAAGAGGAATATTAAGAATGTATAGAATTTTACAATATTATGTAAATATGATATAATTAAATGTATCAAATCTGTTGAATGTTTCATCTCCTGTATATAGAGGACTTTCTATATATAGCAACATGGTTTGACAAAAAAATAAAGGAGGAAAAAAGAGATGAAAAAATATGCAAGCGTTGAGGAAATTCGGAAGGATGCTATCGAGGTAAAAGATGGGATGATGGTCTACTGGCCGCAGGAACAGACAACTGAACCGTTGGCATTGGGAGAAATTCCGTTTAAATTCGAGCGTAAGTTCGATATGAACAATGGTGTTCTGTCCTTCGTTCTTGACGGAAAGGTGTATGTTATTCCCGAAATGTGGGGAGCATACGCAACTTTGCAGTCAGAAGGTTTTTTCAAAAGCTACTTTTATGTGCCTTTCAGCAACGTAGATTACCCGGAGTCATATAAAGCCCAATGGAAATCGTTGCTTGAAGAGCAGAGAAAGAGCCGAAGAGAGGAGTTCCTTGAAAACTGTAAGGATTTCTGCCAGAAAAATGGGATTAAAACCATTGATCCCAAGCTCGTGGCAATGTGCTTCGAGATTCCTGAAGCTGGATTGATAACACATCACCTTTATGGTGACAGTGTTGTATATCCGGTCTTGAACGGTATGTGCTTTGATTCCACAGCGTGTTCATGGATGGGGACATATGCAACAAATAATGGTACATGCCAGTTCGTGTACTGTGATGGCAAAACATATGTAACCAGAAAATGGGACGTAGTCGAAGCACTTAGAGCAGCCGGGTTCAAGAGCAAGGATCACTTCGTACCGTTGTCGAACGGTGAAGTGCCCACAGATCCGAGGCATAAAAACTTATGGAATCTGTGCAAGTAAGTAATCTCTAACGGGAAAAGAACAAACTTTGTTCGCACACCTAAGCATACAAGCTTAGGTGTGTTCCCTTTTACATTAAGATTGTCACGCCTTGATTTTTAAGTCAAAAAAGGCTATAATATTGTAGGAAAAATAATTAGAAGGTGTAAAATTGAAAACAAAATATATAAATTTAAAAGAAGAATATAATGATGAAAAAATAAAAGAAGTAGCACAAGATATACTGAATGGAGAATTAGTAATATTCCCAACAGAAACAGTATATGGAATAGGTGCAAATGCATTAAATGATAATGCTTGTAAAAATATTTTTAAAGCAAAAGGAAGGGCAGGAGATAACCCTTTAATAGTACATGTAAATAATGTAGACATGATTAAACAACTCGTAGAAGAACCAAATGAAGTAGAAAAAACATTAATTAATACTTTTTGTCCAGGTCCTTTTACATTAATATTAAAAGCTAAAAATATAATTCCAAAATCAGTTACTGCAGGACTAGATACTGTTGGAATAAGGAGGCCTTCAAACAAGATTGCAAATAAATTAATAGAATATGCAGGCGTCCCAATTGCAGCACCAAGTGCAAATGTATCTGGTAGACCAAGTGGAACAAAAATAGACGATATATTAAAAGAATTTGATGGTAAAGTTTCAACTATTATAGATGATGGAATGGTAGATATAGGATTAGAATCTACTGTAGTTAGAGTTATAGATAATAAGGTAAGAATATTAAGACCTGGTAAAATAACAAAAGAAGATATAGAAAAATTAGGTCTAGAAGTAGAAATTGATAAAAATATACTTGGAAAATATGATGGAAAAGAAAAAGTACTATCACCAGGTATGAAATATAGACATTATGCACCTAATACTAAATGTATGATGGTATATAGTAAAAATGAAGAAGCTATGGTAAATAAAATAAATGAGCTTATAAGTGGCAAAAATGCATTAGTAGTATGTAGAGATAAAAATTTTGATAAATATGATACTAAAAATAAAATAAAGATGGGTAACTCATTAGAAGAAATGGCACATAATATATTTTCTATATTAAGGCAAGTTGATAATTACAATGTAGATATTGTAATTATAGAGGGAATGGAAAAAGATGGATTAGGATTGGCCTTAAATAATAGATTATTACGTGCATGTGAATATAATTATTTAGAAATATAGTTTTGGTGTCCTTGTCGGGATTTAGGGATGTCCCTTCGGGATTTGGGGACGGTCCTTAAATCCCTATTTTAAGTGAAAAAGTAATTGTTTTTACGAACCAGTTCTTTTATGTAGTTCAATTAATAAATTTTACATAAAATATATATTTTTAGAAGTAATGCAGTAAACTTATTAAGGTTTTATATTATTAAAAGTAGACACGACAAATAAAATAATATATAATATAAATGTACTAAGAAATTAAGGAGTGATTTATATAAATGAAGAAATTTGATGATGGTAATATCCAAATTCAATATAGTGACGAGAATGAGCCGTGTGTGCTCGAACTTATGAACCAAGTACTAATTGCATATGAAACTATCACAAGTTTATTTAAATTAAAAAATTATGACAGAAAAATTATAATCTACTTATATAATAGTGTAGAAGAATTACATAAAGAAGTTTTTGGTGAAAAAAGAGAAGAATGGGAAGTATCATTAGAAGGTGAAGATGGAAATTTAAAATTAGTAACACCTTTAAACCCAGGAAATGTTCATTCGTATAGTGATATTATGAAAATAGCACAAAAATCTGTTGCAGATATGATTCTTGCAGATAATTTTGATGACATTCCTAATTGGTTAGATATTACAACATATCTTTTCGGATTAAATGACGCAAAAACAACTTATTCGTATCAAAAATTAAATATTAATGATATAAAATCTTTTAGTGATGCATATTTTATTACTTTATCATTAATTAATATATATGGAATTAACAAAATAATAAAAATATATAAGAAAGCAAAAAATTATAACAAGATTTTAAACGCATCAGATAGCGAAATTAATAATAAAATAATTAAGTATTATGCAGAAGCAGTATAAATAATAAAACTCATAGATTAAATATGTAATAACGTAATTAATCTATGGGTTTTTATTTTGTCGAAAAAAGTCAAAAAGTAAAAAAATTGACGAACGAAAATGCTTGCTTTTATAAGGTTATAGGTATACAGTAGAATATACAAGCTAAAATTCTTTACGATTTTAACTTAAGAAAAGAAAGGAAGGGGTAATAAACAAATGAGTAAAAGATTTTGTGGAGGGATATTTTTCGATCCAAAGTTAATGATTGAATTAGGAGTAGAACATCCAGTGAGTTTGCTGTATTATTTAACCTATGAGAATAAAAGTTATGGAATAGAAATAGTAAAAATTCAATATAATGAGGATTCGAAAATGACAAGAGAAGTAGGAAACATAGATGACATATCAGAAAATGAGACTGAAGTAATTTCAATTATAGATAAGTTAAAAGAAAACTATGTTACACCTATTGTAATGAAAGATATAATAGAGGATATGAAATACGAGATTACCCCTATACAATAGCAACTAGAACTTAAGTTTTGGTTGTTTTTTTATGCTTAATTAGATATAATAGATATGCAAAATAATAGGGAAAAAAGGAACATCCCCAGATCCCGGATTGATCCTATATCCCGATTGGAGGAATAAAATGAGAATTAGATTTAAACCATGGGCAAGGCCAGAATTAGAGGCTTGCAAATTTTATATAGATAATCCAGAAGATTATAAAGGAAAATGGAAAACAGCTTTCAAAAATACGAATAATCCTATACATTTAGAACTTGGATGTGGTAAAGGTAATTTTATATCACAAATAGCTTTACAAAATCCGGATATAAACTATATTGCCATAGATTTAGTAGATGCTATGTTAGGACTAGCCAAGAGAAATGTAGAACAAGAATTTGAAGCCAATCATAAAGAACCAGACAATGTTATTCTTACTAGATTTGATATAGAACGAATTCTATTAATAATGAATAATAATGATAATATAGAAAGAATTTATATTAATTTTTGTAATCCTTGGCCTAGAGGAAAACATAGAAAGAAAAGATTAACACATACAAGGCAATTAGAGAAGTATAAAGAATTTCTAGTAGCAGGTGGAGAAATACATTTTAAAACTGATGATGATGACTTATTTGAATCTAGCATAAACTATTTTAAAGAGAGCGGTTTTGAAATTATAAAACTAACCTATGATTTACATTTTGAGACTGATTGGGAAGACATCCAAACAGAACATGAAAAAATGTTCTCAGAAAAAGGAATAAAGATAAAAGCTTTAATAGCTAAATTAACAAAAAAATAATGGAGGATGTTATGTATAAAAGAACTGAAACTAGACCTATAAAAGTTGGTAATGTGCAAATAGGTGGTCAAAACAAAGTAATTATTCAATCTATGACAAATACTAAAACAAAAGATGTAGCGTCAACAGTTAAACAAATATTAGAATTAGAAAAAGCTGGTTGTGAAATAATACGTGTTGCATGTTTAGATATGGAGGATGCAAAAGCAATAAAAGATATAAAAGAACAAATACATATACCAATAGTAGCAGATATTCATTTTGACTATAAAATTGCAATATGTGCTATAGAAGCTGGAGTAGATAAAGTAAGAATTAATCCAGGTAATATTGGTGGTAAGGAAAAAGTAAAAGTTGTCGTAGACAAGTGCAAAGAATATAATGTTCCTATAAGAATAGGAGTTAATGCAGGATCTTTAGAAAAAGATTTGTTAGCAAAGTATGGTGGTAAGCCTACAGCAAAAGCAATGGTAGAAAGTGCAAAAAGACATGTACAAATATTAGAAGACTTAGATTTTTATGATATAGCAATATCTTTAAAGGCTTCTAATTTAGACTTATGTATAGAAAGCTATGAAGAGGCAGCTAAAACTTTTAAATATCCATTACATTTAGGAATAACAGAAGCTGGAACAGCATTTAGTGGAACTATAAAATCAAGTATTGGACTTGGAATTTTATTAAGAGAAGGAATAGGTGATACAATAAGAGTTTCTTTATCAGATGATCCTATAGAAGAAATTAAGGTTGTAAAAGAAATATTAAAAGATTGTAATTTGTATAATAATGTTCCAACATTAGTTTCATGTCCTACTTGTGGTAGAACACAAATAGATTTAATACCAATGGCAAAAGAAGTGGAAGAATTTTTACAAACTATAAATAGTGATATAACTGTTGCTGTTATGGGATGTGCAGTAAATGGACCAGGAGAAGCTAGTAATGCAGATATAGGCATTGCTGGTGGAATGAAAGAAGGTTTATTATTTAAAAAGGGAAAAATAATTAGAAAAATTCCTCAAGAAAATATTGTAAATGAATTAAAAGAAGAAATATTAAAAATGATAGAAGGTTAAAATATTGAAAGTAAAAGAACTATTACATGAATTTCAAACAAATCCAGAATACCAAGAATTGGATGAGCTAAGTTTTATTAGAAAAATTTATATAGAAATCGGAAAAAACAAGACTTTTGATGTAAGATACTATTTTGGAAATACAGCGACTAAAAAGCAAATATATAGTTTAGCTAAAAAGAGAATTGGAGTTGAAGATAGGCTTGATGAGAGAGAAATTATATGTTATTCGTTAGCTAGACAATGCGAATATATTTTTAAAAAATTAGGATATAATTGTACAGTTACACATGAACCAAAAGAATTAGAACATGTGTTTAATATTCTTACTTTAAAAAATGGCGATAGGATAAAGCTTGACTTACAGGCTGATTTAGAATTCATACAAACTGGTAGGAGAACAAGACATTTTGGCACAACTGATGATGAATATATTTTATTAACCGAGATTCCAACAGAAGAATTAGAAAGGGCAGATAGAAACATCGGATATACAAGTGAGACTGGAGAATATAATGATGGGGTTATAAACTCTGTTATAGCTGATTTATCTGATTTACCATTAAAAGATAGAGTAACAAAATTTATAGGTGATGAGAATATAATTAATATTTCAGCTAATATGGGATATATGCAACAATATTCTTTTTATTATAAAATGCTAACCAGTTTAGCAGAAAATGAAATTTGGAAAAAGCTTTATATCTTTCCTTGTAAAATGAGTCAAGAAGAATATACAAGTTGTATATTTATAAGAGAGCAGGATCCAACTGTATTTTTATATTCTAATAAGCATAAACGATTTTTAAATGTAGATATAGAGAAAATTTCAGAATTACAAGAAGAAGGATTAAGATTGGGAGTTAGAGGTACAGAAAAGGAAGTAAAATTACTAAGAAGAGCTATTGCAGAAAGAAAAAGAAAACTAGACGATTCAGAACAATCTTTATAAGGAGATGGTAGATATGAAAAAAGCTGTTATAATTGGCGGTGGAGAAATAGGAAGAAAGGGGACGGAATATGAAACACAAAAAATAGATAAGGAAATTGTTGCTTTAGCGAACAAACAATCGCCAAACTTTCTTTTTCTTGGTTTTGCAAATGTAAACCATATAGAATCATATTTTAGAGTTATAAAAAGAAATTATAGGAACCTAGGATGTATATCTAAAACTATTCTTAAAAAGGAATTAGACAATCGAGAATTAATTCTAGAAAGATTTAATAATGCAGATATAATTTATATGGGTGGCGGAAATACTTTAGAGCTAATGAAGATTTTAAAGCAATATGATATGATTTCTCTATTAGAAGAGGCTTATAATGATGGAAAAGTAATTTGTGGTCTTAGTGCCGGAGCAATAGCTATTTGTAAATATGGGTTATCTGATGCAAGAAAATATAAAGAATTTAAACTAACTAAAGTAAAGGGAATTGGTTTAGTTGATTTATTAGTATGTCCTCATTATAATTTAGATGGAAGAGAAGAGGAATTAGAAAGAATTATGAAGCGAACCAAAGATGTACAAGGAGTAGGTCTAAAAAATTTACAAGCATTAAAAATTATAGATGGTAATATAAGCATAATTTCTGATTCAAATGATGATAAAGTAAAGTTTATAAATTAATATATTTAACCTTGCCAATAAAAAAATACTAATATATAATTGAAGAGGCGATAATTCTTAGCCAACAAAACTAAAAGGAGGATTAAAATGGCTTTTATAGATGAAATTAAAAATAGAGCAAAAAAAGATATAAAAAAGATAGTACTTCCAGAATCAGATGATGATAGAACATTAAAAGCTACATCAGAAGTATTAAAACAAAAATTTGCAGAAATAATATTAATAGGAAATAGAAATAAAATATTAGAAAGAGCAAAAGAACTTAGTCTAGATAACATTGAAGAAGCAGAAATTGTAGATCCTAATAATTCTGAAAATTATAATGAATTTGTAGAACAATTTTATGAATTAAGAAAACATAAAGGAATGACAATAGAAAAAGCAAAAGAATTTATGTTAGATAATATTTATTTTGGAATGATGATGGTTAAACAAGGTTATGCAGATGGATTAGTTTCTGGAGCTGTTCATTCTACATCAGATACTTTAAGACCAGCACTTCAAATATTAAAAACAGCACCTGGCACTAAATTAGTATCTGCTTTTTTTATGATGATTGTGCCTAATTGTGCATATGGAGAAAATGGTGTATTTCTATTTTCAGATAGTGGTTTAAACGAAAATCCAGATAGTGATGCATTATCTGAAATAGCAATATCATCTAGTAAAAGTTTCGAACTATTAACAGGTAAAACACCTAAAATAGCAATGCTTTCATATTCTTCACATGGTAGTGCAAAATCTGAATTAACTGAAAAGGTAATAAAAGCAACAAATTTAGTAAAAGAAAAAGCTCCAGACTTATTAGTAGATGGAGAATTACAATTGGATGCTGCAATAATTCCAGAAGTTGCAGAATATAAAGCTAAAGGAAGTCCTTTAAAAGGTGAAGCAAATATTTTAATTTTCCCAGACTTAAATGCTGGAAATATAGGTTATAAACTAGTTCAAAGACTTGCAAAAGCAGAAGCATATGGTCCACTATGTCAAGGTATTGCAAAACCAGTTAATGATTTATCAAGAGGTTGTAGCAGTAAAGACATAGAAGGCGTTGTAGCAATTACTGCTGTACAAGCACAAGAACAAGATAAATAAATTTATTGGAGGTTTTTTATGAAAATTTTAGTAATTAATTGTGGAAGCTCATCATTAAAATATCAATTAATAGATATGGCTTCAGAAAAGGTAATGGCAAAAGGAACTTTTGAAAGAATAGGTCAACCAAACTCATTCTTAACACATAAAGTAAATGGAGAAAAGTATAGGTTAGAAAAACCGGTACAAAATCATGAAGATGCATTAGAATTTTCATTAGATCAATTAGTAAAACCAGAATACAAAGTAATTGACTCTTTAGATGAAATAAATGCTATTGGCCATAGAACTGTACATGGTGGTGAAAAATTTAATAAACCTGTAATTATCAATGAAGAAGTTATCAAAACAATTGAAGAATGTTCAAGTTTAGCTCCTCTTCATAATCCTGCATCAATAATGGGAATTAGGGCAGCCCAAAAATTAATGCCAAATAAACCAATGGTAGCTGTATTTGATACAGCTTTTCATCAAACAATGCCAAAAGAACATTATATTTATCCAATACCATATAGATATTATGAAAAATATGGTATTAGAAAATATGGGTTCCATGGTACATCTCATCAATATGTAGCTAATCGTGTAGCTGAATTAGAAGGAAAACCAATAGAAGATTTAAGAATAATATCTTGCCATTTAGGTCAAGGTGGAAGTATATGTGCAGTTCAAGGTGGTAAATCTGTAGAAACAAGTATGGGACTTACACCGCTTGCTGGTATCCCAATGGGTACACGTTCTGGTGATATAGACCCATCTGTAGTTACATTTATAATGAAAAAAGAAGGTTTAACACCAGATGAAATGGAACGTATACTAAATAAAGAATCTGGTATTTTAGCATTATCAGGAGTTACACAAGACTGTAGAGATATGGAAGCTGCAGCCGCAGAAGGAAATGAACAAGCTGCACTTGCAATAAAAATACACAATTATTTAATTGCTGCACAAATAGCTAAATGTGCTGTTGCAATGAATGGATTTGATGTTATGCTATTTACTGCAGGAATTGGAGAAAACCAAAAGAATATTAGAAAAGGAATTTGCGAAAACTTAAAATTTTTAGGTGTAGAAATAGATGATGAAAGAAATGATGTAAAAGGCGAAGAAAGATTAATTTCTTCTGATAACTCTAAAATTAAGGTATATGTAGTTCCAACAGATGAAGAACTAATGATAGCAAAACAAACACTAGAATTAATAAAATAATTGATTTTGAACTTTAAGGATCATCCTTGAAGTTCTTTTTTATTGAGTAAAAAATGCTGATTTACAAATGGATATCAAGGAAAGATCCTTATTATTTACATAATGTTTTAAAAATGGTATAATATTACTGTATTATTGCTGAATGAGCTCTAATAAATTAAGAGAGAGTAAGCATAAGATGCTAATATTGTTTATTAAACAATATTACAACACTAAATATAGGAGGATAATAAAATGACAGAAATTGAATTTATTGAACCATTCCAACTCAGTTTTAAAAAACTGTTTGATGCATTTGAACGGAAAGAAATTGGCTTTATAAGCATCAAAACTGAAAATTCAAAAATATGGCTGCCAGTGAAATATGATGAAGGAGATCAGATTGAAGAAATGGACTTTATTGATCTTTTTCCAGAAGTTATGTTAGTTTTGTATAGTTGGGGAATACCAGCTTTAAACTTCATAGCTGAAGTTGTGGCTTATATTAAGAAAAAAAGAGGCGACTTAAAAAAACTCAAAAATATCGATCATTCTATATGCCAAAAATGTGGCGGAATGTGCTGTAAGAACACAGGTTGTTATTTTTCTACAAGGGATTTTGATGAAATATCTTTTGACAGTTTATTTTTGTTACTATCAAAAGGATATACTTCAATATCACCTATAAGCAATGTTCTTACAGGGCTAGATGATTCCCTGCTGTTAAAGATAAGGAATATTAATGATCCTGTAATTATAACACAGGAATTGCCTCCATCACAATGTATTTTATTAGGACCAAATGGTTGTACATTAAATGATAAAGAAAGACCATATGGTGGTTCTGCATTAATCCCTATGGACAATTCTACTTGCATTATAGGGTATACGTTGCGGGAGGCGGTTGAAGAGTGGACTCCTTATCAAGATTTACTTATTAAATTAGCAAGAACCTTTGCCGCAAAGGATATTCAATTTAAAGGTATTGATTGATTTAGTGTTGAGAGAAGGCAGTTGGGTTTCAACTGCTTTTTTCTTTTTTATAATTTTAAGTATTAGACTCAAATTTTGCTTTATTTACATAATTCACAAAACATGATATAATATACCGGAAATATTGTTAAATAAACTCTATGAAGTGAAAGGAGATACAAATGAAAAATGTTAATGAAGAATTATGCAAAGAATGTGGAAGTGGAAGTTGCATATATGGACCAGAAGATTTTAAAGAAATAAGTGTGGCATATTTTCTGCGGCTTTATGCTGAAGGAAAAATAATGTTTTCTTACGTTCCTAAAATCGAAAATGAAGAATGTGGCTGGTTAATAAGGCCAGCGCAAATTAATACTACGAGAATACAGACCAATTTTTTTGTTGGTAATTCTCAATGTATTCATTTTAAAGAAGGTGTTTGTGAAATTAAGGATCATAATCACAGAATTCGAGGAGCAAAGCCTTCAATTCCCAAAAAAATTGGAGAAGGTTGCAAAACATACTACGGGGTAACTAAAGCATTAAAAGATTGGAAACCGTTTCAGTACATTATAGAAGATACTGCTTATCATATATTAGCAGAAAAAAGGCGAACGACAAAAGAATTCTTATTTGATCATGAAGTTTGCACAAAGTGTGGAGGCAGATGTTGTAGTTCTTGTGGATGTGCATTTTCTCCAAATGATTTTAGGAAAATATCTTTTAATTCTCTTAAGCAAATTATGGATAGGGGCTTTATCTCAATTGTGCCTATTTCACATATACAAACAGGCTTAGAAAAAGATGTCCTTACTTTAAAGGTAAGAAATTTAGGCTCTGATGTTATTGAATTTGAAGCACATATAGCAAGACCCTGTATTTTATGGGATCGAAAAACAGGCTGTTTTTTTGATGATGATGATAGACCATATGGCGGAAAAGCTTTAATCCCCACACCAAATATTGGCTGTATTATGGGATATAGTTTTAGACAAAGAGCAATAGATTGGCTTCCATATCAGGAAATACTGGTGAAATTAGGCGAATTCTATTATAAAAAAAATATCCCATTTAAAGGCATAATTTGAATTATATATCCTGAATATTATTGATGATATATAAGAAAGGAGATACAAATGAACTTTATAGCACCATTTGATTTTAAAATTAGTTTTAAGCAGTTGTATGATTTATTTTGCCGGAAAGAAATCGGATTTGTTGGCATTAATATAGAGAAAGAAACAATCTGGTTGCCAATCAAGTACGAAGATTGTAATCCTCAAATAGCATTAGTGCCAACTAATGCGCAGACTATACACTCATTTATTCCTGCGATTATCATGTGGCAAAACCAGGATATGGATATGATCTGTGAGGTTGTTTCTTATATAAGAAATAAAAATGGAGATTATGATAATATGAAAAAAGTTAATTCCAAAATTTGCAAAAAATGCAAGGGTGTTTGCTGTAAATCAGAAGGTTGTCTATATTCTCCATCAAATTTTAAAGAAATTTCTTTTGAATATTTAAAAGAATTTATAGGTAGAGGATATTCTACCATTATTCTTGTAAGAGAATTCTATACCGGATTAGAAGATTCTTTTATATTGAAAGCAAGGAGAGTAGGAGAGCCAACAGTAAAAACTAAATTAATCAAAGATACTCCATGTATTTTGCTTACTGATAAAGGATGTATGCTTTCAGAAGATGAGAGACCAAAAGGAGGAAAAGAATTAATACCTTTAGAAACAGGAAGCTGTATTCCGGCTTATACATATCGAGAAGCTGTGGAAGAATGGATGAAATATCAAAAAATACTTGAAGATTTGGCAAGATTTTTTATAAATAAAAACATTCCATTCAATGGTGTTTAAAATTGTGAAAAATTCGATTTCACGTTAAAGCCAATTTTATAAAATTTGAGTAGATATATATAGTGTTTATATATGTCTGCTCAAATTTTTTTATTATATTGGATTTATAAAGTGACCTATTTAAATTGATGATTTCATAAAAGTGAATAATTTTTAGTTTATAATAAAACATTTTATACCATAATTAACATAATTTCATATTATATATAAAGATAATATGAAAGGGGGAAGAGTATGGAATTAAAAGATATTAATATTGGATTTACTTTAACTGGCTCTTTTTGTACATTCAAGAAGGTAATACCAAAAATTAAAGAACTTAAAGAATTAGGTGCAAATATACTACCTATAATGTCATATAATAGTTATAATTTAGATACTAAATTCGGAAATGCTAAAGATTTTATAGAAGAAATTGAAGGCATTACAGAAAATAAAATAATTCATACAATACAGGGAGCAGAACCTATAGGACCAAAGGGGTTAACTGATATTATGGTTGTAGCACCTTGCTCTGGCAATACCATTGCCAAACTTGCAAATTCAATAATTGATACGCCTGCTGTTATGGCAATAAAATCTCATCTACGTAATCAGCGACCTCTGGTAATAGGTATTTCAACAAATGATGGACTTTCAGGTTCTGCTGAAAACATAGGAAAATTACTGAATAGAAAAAATTATTATTTCGTGCCATTTACACAAGATAATCCTATTACCAAACCTACATCTTTAGTATTCAAATTTGATTATTTAATACCTACCATAAAAGAAGCTTTAGATAACAAGCAACTACAACCAGTAATAGGTTAAGTAATTGACAAATATTAATATGTCACAGTTATAAAGCTAGATAAATAATTTTTGAGGAGGATAAATTATGCGGATAATTGAAATAGATTTAGAATGGAATAAGTTTTTAAAAGAATTATATGAAAGAAAAAGTAAAAAAATTGAAGAAGTAGGTAAAATTTTGGACTCATTATTCGCTAGTCTAGTATTAAGTTTTTTTAATTATTTAGTCACAAGTAAACCAAATTTAGCGTATAAAATTCTAAATATGTATGAAAGAAATCTTCAACTTAAAAGTCACTAACCATTGTTACGATTAGTGACTTTTGCTTTATTTATCTGCTGAATAATCTGAAAGCGGATTTACATCAACTGCATTTCTAACTTGTTCGTTAGCAACATGAGTATAAATTTCTGTTGTAGAAATACTTTCATGCCCTAAAAGTTCTTGAAGAGCTCTTATATCAACATTTCCATATTGATACATAAGTGTTGCCGCAGTATGTCTTAATTTATGGGTAGAATATTTTTTTGTGTCTAAACCAGCACGTCTTAATTCTTTATCAACTACATATTGAACTGTTCTTTTACTAATTCGTTCTTTTCTTTCACTTAGAAACAGTGCTTTAACTGAATCAGGTTTTATACCAATCTTAGGTCTAACTTCTAAATAGTCATTAATAGCTTTTAAACAAGCTTTATTTAAATAGATTGTTCTTTCTTTATTACCTTTACCTATTACAGTCATTTTAGCATCATCAAATGAAATATCATTTATATTTATACCAACTAATTCGGACAAACGAAGCCCACAGTTTAAAAATAAAGTTATAATTGCATAATCTCTTTCTTTATTACGTTCTTCATCACTTGTAACAGTTAATAACTTTTTGCTGTCATCAAGAGTTAAATATTTAGGCATACGTTTTTCTATTTTTGGAGTTTCTAAATTTTGAGCAGGATTTTTTTCTATTAAGTTAGCTTTTTGTGATAGATAATTAAAAAATACTCTAATACTACTAACTTTTCTTGCACGAGTAGCAGCTTTACTATGATATGTAGTTGTTAAATATGCAAGAAAAGCATGAATATCATTTAATTCTATCTTTTTTATTACATCAAGAGATAAATTGCTTATATTAATATCTTTAAAATCTTTAGCATTTGTAAGATGAAAATGAACCATAATAAATTTCAAGAACATTGCTAAGTCATAATTATATTCTTTTATTGTGTTTGGTGATTTATTTAAAATTGTTACAGAATAGTCTAAAAAAGAATTTAAATATTCAGGGTTCATATCACGTGAAATCATTTGTTCCTCCTTATGTTATTCTTCAAAATTTGACATGTTATTTGAAAGTTTATCTATTACATCTAAAATGAATGTTATTATAATATAGCATAATGCAAAATTATTTTTATTAAACAAATTACCTATAAAAGTTGGTGTAAATAACTGATTAATATAAAATCTTGAATATACATAATTCCCTGTAAATACAAGTTGGAAATTAACATGATATTTATTATAAAATTCTGATAAATAATCTAACATATCTGATGTTAATATTTCTGTTGCATTTATTCTGTCATTTGAATATACATGTAAAACCTTATTAAAATCGGCATTATCCATTTCTATATATTTTAATAGTGAATTAGTTGTTCCCAACACATATGTAGTATTATACTCTAAATTTTCGGTATTTATTTTAGTGTATGAAGGAATTGTTTTATCTAAAATAACTGTAGAAAAAATACCATTAAATACATTTTCATCTGTAGATGTTGCAGAAACATTAGATGCATAAAACTTATAATTATCTTTAGTTGTACCACTTATTGTATCTTTTGTTATTAAGCTACTAAGTTGTAAATTATCAAAACAAGCTGTTTGATAATAATTTTCTTCATCGACATATGATGTGTTATTATAAGTTAAGTTAGGATCTATTAATTGGATAAATCTTTTTATAACATCTGAATATTTCACTTTAAATTTTTTAAATTCTAGTAAAAATAATATTACTGTTACAGCTAATGCAATTAATGGAATTATAGCAAAAGCCATATTAAAAGAATTTAAATATGTAAAAATAAAAGTAAATAAGAATGCCATAAAACAGATTAGACCTATAATACTAAAAAACATCAGCCTTTTTTTGCTAATAGTGATATCTAAAAAATCAAGTTCATTAAATTTGTTATATAATTCTTCAAATTCTTTAGGCGTTTGGGTTATATCTACTTTTTTAGTAGAAAAATTTGGCATTAAAATAAATTTGTATACTAAAAACCCGACCATTACTACAACTAAAATCTCTAAAAATATCATTTGTAATTCCTCCTATTGAAGATATTCTATCATAACTTAATATAGTATGTAAATTTTTTGACAATTTTTATAAAAAGTTTTATACTAAATATAATTATGAACAAGGGAATAGGGGAGGAATATAATGACAATAGCATTAATAGTAATATTAGTTATTATAGTATTATATGTTATTATCACATATAATAAATTTGTAACACTAAAAAAACAAATGAATAACTCATATAGTGTTATAGATGTTTATTTAAAAAAGAGATTTGATTTAATACCAAATTTAGTAGAAGTAACGAAAGGTTATGCTAATTATGAACAAGATGTTTTAACTAAAATAACAGAATATAGAACAGCTTATAATCAAAATAAAGACAAAGATGCATTAAATAAATTAAATGAACAATATAATAATTTAATATTAGTAGTAGAAAATTACCCAGATTTAAAAGCTAGTGAACAGTTTTTAAAATTGCAGAAAAGTCTTATAAAAGTTGAAAGCGAATTACAAGCAGCAAGAAGAATTTATAACAATGATACTACTAAATATAATACAAAATTAAATGTTTTTCCTTCTAACATTATTGGCAAAATATTTAATTTTAAAGAAGGAGAATTATTCGAATTAGAGGATAGAAAAATCGAAGGAGATAATATTAAAGTGGATATGTAAAAATAAAGAAGAAGCTTATATAGGCTCCTTCTTTGTAATTTATAATTATTTTTGGTTTAAATTAATAAAACAATTTATCAAGTCTTCAAAATTATCATATCTATTTTCTAGCGTAATTGTTGCTGTCTGAGTAGTCTTCTTATTAAGAATTAAATAGTCCAAAGTAATTTTATATTTTTTATTGTTAATTTTATTTACTTCTTTTACCGTAGTAATTTCATATACAGGTGGTAATTCCGACAAATTCAAAATTTCTTCCATACCACTTATACCACTAAAATAAATCTTATTACTTTCAACATTATTAAAGTCTGGATTGGTGAACATTACAACATATATTTTTTTATCAAACACATAAACTCCGCGCTCAAATAATATTGTTTTTCTTCTAGTCATAAACATTACAAATATAATTAGAGGGCAACCCAAAACGCCATAAATTACTGCTACCATAAGAAGCAAACCACCAATATCATTATTTATAAACATAAATATTAAAGCAATACAAACAAGTATTAGTAACACAACAATTAATTGTGTATAATTTTTATATTTATTTGGAACCCAATATTTAAAACTACTATTTTGCATAAATTACACCTCATATATAAATTTATTATATTTATATCATATTTTATTAGCTAATATAATGGCAATTGTTTTTACGTTAAAAGCTAGCAAAAATCCATGCTTTATGGTATAATTAAGAGTGATACAAAAGACATTGTTGAATGGAGGAAAATTTATGACAGATATTGAGGCTTTATGCCGGGAACTGCTAAGAAATCACATTAAACTGGTGGAGGAGTTTTGCGAAGAGGCAGTGTATGCAACTGACAAAGAAGTCCGTGAATCTGAAATCTTGGAAGATAGCAATTTTCCAAATGAATTCAGAATTATTTGCGATAGGTATGGCAAGCCCAGAAATTTTATCAACTTGCTGCATCGCGAACTAAAAAAACTGGCAAAAGAGGAATATTTGGTCTATGATCCGTCACTGCAGGAAATTGTACAGATTTCCCGGCTTTTCTTGAAAGAGTCAAAAGCGCAGATGGAAAAGCTGAATGATTATGCAAACTCGGTAGGAGTACCAGCATTGATTCTTGCGATTGAGGAATTCAAACACCTTAAAAAGCAAGAAAAAAAGCTCGGTATTGAGCAGACTGTTCTGGTTTCTGAGGAAGACGAAGAAGTCTTACGAAGAATCAGATTTTACAACAAAATTTCTGAATACCTTTAGGAAAACTGACGGGATAATACCCGTCTTTTCCTATTGTATGGAAAATAAGGAACGTCCCTAAATCCTGATTAGAATTTTATAAAAAAGCCTTTAAAAAAATTTTCTTTATTGGTATAATAAATTAAAATTATAAGAAAAGGGAGTAAAAAAATGGGAACAACAGATAGCAACGTAACACAATTATATGATTTATTAAATCATATACCAGTAACAAAAGACAATGCTGGTAAAATTCAAGAAATTAAAGATGCAATTGGTAAAAATGACTTAAAAAAAGCTCTTGATGGTATAAAAGAATTAAATGAGGCTTTACAAAATAGAAAAAAAGAATTAAAGAAAAGGCAAACAAAAAAGAAAAAAGAGGAGCAAGATGCTTTAGAAGAAGAAAAAAGAGAATTTGAAGCTGAACAAATCAATGAAGATGAAGTAGAAAGATTTCCAAAAGAATTACAAGATTTGGATTTAGAAGAAGACTATATTGGCTTACTACTTTATGATCCAAGATATATAGTAAGTTATAACTTTTTATATGATGAAGTATGCTTCCAAGATGAAAGAATGTTAAATTTATATAAGAGTGTTATTTTTACTGAAGGTGAAAAATATGCACCAGAAGCTGTTAAAAGGAAATTTAACTTTGCTAAAACAACAAGAGAAGTATATGAACTAAAAAAACAATTAGTAACTCGTATAAAATTACAAAGATCAGTTACTATGGAAAAAGTATATATAGATTTAAAAAAATTATTTATTTTAAGAAGATGGTTTTTAAAAATACCAATTAAAAGTGTTCAAGAAAAAGTTGTCGAAATTAAAAATTATGAATTATATGATCAAATGTCTGTAGAAGAAGTAGAAAGTGCTGTAGAACAAGTTACTGCTACAGAAAAATTTAAAAGAGCTGTATTAAATCGTGGACTTACAGAATTTTTAGAGACAGGAGAAAATAATTTAACTACAGGAATTCCTTTACCATTTGAACGTTTATCAAGAGAATTTAAGGGATTAAGAAAAGGTGAAACTATGGCAATTGCGATGCCTTCAAACTCAGGAAAAAGTAGATTTACAATTAATTTAGTAGCAAATTTGTCATTAGTACATCGCAAAAGAGTTTTAGTAATTTCTAATGAAATGTCTGAAGAAAAAATGAAACTATGTTTAATGACAACTATAATAAATGATCCTGAAATACAAAAAATTCATGGTAAAAAATTACACAAAACAGAAGGAGAACTACTAGAATTTAAATTCAGAGCAGATGAAGGTTCAGATGTAAAGACTGATGAAGATGGTTTTATATTACAGGAAGAAGGAGAATCTAGACCAGATTTTGTAAAAAGGCTAGCTAAAATTTCTAAAGAATTTAGAGACACTATTGCTGTTACAGACTGGATAGATAAAGAAATTAATAACTCAATATATTTTATTAATATAACAGATCATACTAATGATGAGTTACAAAAAGTTATAATGAATTATTATTATATGAAGCATATTGAATATATTTTTTATGATACACTAAAAACTGATACAGAACATATAGGAAATGGGGAAGAGGTAAAGAAAACAGCAACAATTCTTTCTAACTTAGCACAAAATTTTAATATGTTTATCTTTTCAACATTACAACTAACAGAAACTGCAACTTGGCCAATTAACTTAACAATCAATGATTTACAAGCTAGTAGAACCGTAAAGGAAGTATTGGATACATTATGTTTGGTAAAACAAATAAATCATGAAAATTATAAAGATTATGAATATTCAATAGAAGAAATGGATGAAAAATGTTATGACTTAATAAAGTATGATGATCCAGATGTTAGATATTATGCTTGTGTTGTTGATAAGAACAGAGCTGGTGCAAAACCAAAATTACTTTTTAGATTAAATTTAGCATATAATAGATGGGAAGAGCTTGGTTACTTAAAATTAAAACAAAAAGATCAAGACAAATAAGTTATTTATGAAAGGAAATAGTTAAAAGCTATTTCTTTTTTGCTTTTTATTAGTAATATTTTATTTGATTATTGAATATATATATTTAAGGAGGTACGAGTTATGATTGAAGAAAGAAAACAAAATAATATTAATGTTATGCAAAATGTTGTTTTGGAAAATAGAGAAAGATTAAATGTAACAGGTATTAATGATATATTAAGTTTTGATGATCAAGTAGTTATTCTTTCGACAGATTTAGGCATGCTTACAATAAAAGGTTCAGAATTGAAAATAAATAAATTAAATATAGATGAAAGTGAAGTAAAAATAGAAGGCAATATCGCAAGTATTAGTTATAGCCAAGATAGCCCAGAAAGAAAAAATGAGAGTATTTTTAGTAAAATTTTTAAATAATGTAGGAGTTTTATATGTTACAATTGTATAATTTCTTTATATTTATTGTTTTAGGATTGATTGTTGCTTTCATATTTGATATTTTTAGAATATTAAGGAAAAAATTTAAAACTAATAATATAATTACATATATAGAAGATGTTTTGTTTTGGCTTATTTCTGGATTTTTAATAATTTCGGCTATTTTTAAATTTAATGATGGCGAATTAAGATTATATCTTTTTTTAGGTATTTTAATAGGTATAGTAATGTACATGCTTTTATTTGCGAAATTGATAAATGTAATTTTTTTAAAAATATTAACTCCGGTTCAGGTAATAATAGACTTTTTTTTATCTTTATTTAAAAAATTTTACAATTTTATAAATAAAACTATAAAAAAATGTAAAAATAAATCAAAAAAAACTATACAAAAAAATAATTATAATGTATAATTATATAGAATTGATTATAGGAGAGAAAATATACTTATGAAAAGCATTTTTAGAAATAAAAAAATATTAAAAATTATTATAATTTTAATTGTATTATCTTATTTTATTTATGTTCTAATAAAACAACAAACAACATTAAATTCATATAAAACAGAACAAGATTATGTTTCTTCACAAATTCAAAATCAACAAGAGTACAAAAATGAGTTAGCAGATATGGAAGCTAACATTAATTCTGATGAATATATAGAGCAAATCGCAAGAGATAAATTAGACATGTATTTGCCAAATGAAAGAGTTTATGTTGATGCTAATAAATAAAATTTAAAATATTAATAATAGGATTCTAAATATTTTACACATATATATCTGTTATTAAAATTTTTGATTTTCTTTTCTTTCTTAATAACAGATATATATTTAATAAATTATTATTTTATCCATTTATTTTTCTATTTCTTTTTATCAAACTTTTAATCTAGAATATTATTTCTCATGTAATTATAATATGTAATTAAATATAGGAGGGATTTTATGAACTTAGAAGATTATAGTCTAAGTGAATTAAGAGAGCTTGCAAAAAACAAAAATATTAAAGGATATTCAAAATATAAAAAAAGTGAATTAATTGACTTATTAAACGAAAATGATACTACTAATAGCGAAGAAAAAAAAGAAAATAATGAAAGTGTTGTAACAGACAGTAATACAACATATAAAATCACTAACAGTGATGACAAAATCGCAGAAGGAATATTAGAAGTATTACCTGATGGTTATGGTTTTTTAAGAGGTGAAAATTATCTTTCCACACCAGATGATGTATATATTTCCCCAGTACAAATAAGAAGATTTAAATTAGATACAGGTGATCACATAAAGGGAATTTCTAGAATGGCAAAAGAAGGTGAAAGATTTCCATCTTTAATTTTTGTAGGCGAAGTAAATGGTGATGCACCAGAAAAAGCCTATAGAAGAAAGAAATTTGATGACTTAACACCTATTTATCCAAATGAAAGAATCAAGTTAGAAACTGAACCTACAGAATATGCAATGAGAATGATAGATTTAATAAGTCCAATAGGAAAAGGACAAAGAGGAATGATAGTAGCTCCACCAAAAGTTGGAAAGACAACTTTAATCAAAAAATTTGCTAATAGCATTACAAAAAACAATCCGGAAATTGAATTAATAGTATTATTAATAGATGAAAGACCAGAAGAAGTTACCGATATGAAACGTTCTATAAACGGGGATGTAATATATTCTACATTTGATGAATTACCAGAACATCATGTAAAAGTAGCAGAAATGGTTATAGAAAGATCAAAAAGATTAGTAGAACAAGGCAAAGATGTTGTTATTTTATTAGATAGTATTACAAGGCTTGCAAGAGCATACAATTTAGTTATTCCATCTTCTGGAAGAACTTTATCTGGTGGTCTTGATCCAAATGCATTACATAAACCTAAGAAATTTTTCGGTGCTGCTAGAAATATAGAAAATGGTGGTAGTTTAACAATTCTTGCTTCTGCTTTAATAGAAACCGGAAGTAGAATGGATGATGTAATATTTGAAGAATTTAAGGGTACAGGTAATATGGAAGTACACTTAGATAGAAAATTATCAGAAAAACGTATTTTCCCTGCAATTGACATTAATAAGTCTGGTACAAGAAGAGAAGATTTACTCCTTACTCCTAAAGAAATGGAGACTGTTTATGCATTGCGTAAAGCTTTAAATAATTTACCTGTAGCTGATGTTACGGAAAATATTATTTCTCAAATGGTACAAACAAAGAATAATGCAGAGTTTTTAGATAAAATAGATTTATACTTAAGAAGATTTAAATAATTGGGATGAGGTACTTTTATATGGAGCAAATAAAGAAATTAAAGATAATAATTATAACTATTATTTTGGCAGTTATAGCATTAATACCTAACAATGTATTAGCAGATGGACCATCTTATGATATTACCAATTATGATATGGATGCTTATATTCAAGAAGATGGAACAATTCATATAGATGAGTCTATCACTTATTATTTTTCAAGTAGTGCAAATGGTTTAACTCGAGATTTAAGATATTATTATAAAACCCATAAGGATTCGATGGAACCAAATTCTGCTAGATATCAGGCAACTGGAATCGAAAATCTAAATGTTGCTGTTACAAATTCAGATAATACAACAACTAATTTTACAAAAGCATCTGTTGCAGAGAAAGGTGATAATGGTGTTTATACTATAAATAAAGTGAATGAAGATAAAACAGAAGGATATGATATAATGGTTTATTCTCCAATATCTTCTAATAATTTTCAAACTGTTCACTATTCTTATGATATAACAGATGCAGTTGTTCAATATAATGATATGAGTGAAATATATTATAATTTTATAGGTAGTGGAATAGAAACTGATGTCGATGAGTTTAATTTAGATATTTACTTACCAAAATCTATAAATATGGATGATGTAAAATATTATCCGCATACATATGCTACAAAACTAGAGAATATACAAGTTATGTTAGATTCGTTATCAAATTGCATTAGTTTTAATATTAAAAATATTCCATCTGGTAAGCCTGTTGATGCTAGAATAGTCTTTCCTAATACTGTACTAATGAATTGTACAAAAAAATATAATAATGATTATGATTTTAACAGTTTATATAAAATTGAAGATAGTATGTCTTTAGGAAATACTAGATATTTTATACATATAACGATTAATATTATTTTAGGAGTATTGTTAGTTGGTTTTTGTATAATTTTCTTAATGTATGGAGTTATAAAAAGTAATAAGTTTAGAACAACTATAAAAAATGTAAACTATTTTAGAGATATACCTAAACGTTTAAACTTATTAGAATATCAGGCTTTATTACCATCAAAGATGACTGATGCGCTAAGTTCCAATTTAATTATTGCAACGATACTAGACTTAACAAATAGAAAAATATTAAATATGGAAACAAAAAAGAATGCAAATAAGAAGAAACAATCTGAATACGAATATAATGTTTCTATTAATAAAAATGCAGATTTTTCCAAATTGTACCCATATGAAAAACAAATACTATCATTAATTTTTTCAGATCAAATTTCTACAAATTTTAATGTTTCAAATTATACAGAAAAAATAGTAGAATTAAATGCACGCTTTAAAGAAATATCTAAAAATAGCAAATTAGTTCAACAAATTTCTAAAGCTAGCTCAAAAAGATTAATTGATAATAAAACAATATATAAGAAAGTTAAGACAAGTTTAATATTAAATTTCATAATACTAATAGTAACATTAATCATATTGTTTTTATGTAATACGTTGCTAATAAATCCAGACAAATCTCTTGGAATTATAGAATTTATTATATCTTTTATATTTACAGCTTTTTTCGCATTTATTATTATAGTAATTTTAGATGATTTATATAAAATTCCTACAGATAAATATACTCAAGATCAAAAAGAAGTACTTGGACTATGGAAATATTTAAAAGATTATAGTTTAATAAAAGACAGATACCCAATAGAGTTAAATATTTGGGACGAATATTTAGTATTTGCTTCATTATTTGGTATTGCAGATAAAGTATCAAAAGAATTTAAAGAAGAATTAATAGAAGCTGGTTACACAGATGAACAAATATATTTAACATATCCAGTCTTATGTATGTCAAGCTATTCATCTTCATTCACAACTTCAATAAATTCTTCTACTGGCTATTCTGGTTCTGGTTCCGGTGGTGGAGGAGGCCGGAGGCGGGGGAGCAGGTGCTTTCTAAATCTCTATTATTTAATATTTAACATGCATAAAAGTCCCCTATCTTATTAATTTAAGATAGGGGACTTTACTATTAAACAAATACCAAACATTTGCTCTGTTAGAATTCACAGTTATTTGGTGTTCTTGGGAAAGGTATTACATCACGGATATTTTTCATTCCTGTTAAATACATAATAGCTCTTTCAAAACCAAGACCAAAGCCTGCATGCTTACAGCTACCATATTTTCTTAAATCTAAATACCAATCATAATTTTCCATTGGCATATTTAATTCTTTTATTCTAGCTAATAATTTATCATAATTGTCTTCTCTTTGGCTTCCACCAATGATTTCACCTATTCCAGGAGCTAATAAATCAGCTGCTGCGACAGTTTTTCCGTCATCATTTAGTTTCATATAAAATGCTTTAATATCTTTTGGGTAATCAGTTACAAATACAGGTTTTTGGAATATCTTTTCACATAGATATCTTTCATGTTCAGTTTGCAAATCAACACCCCAACTAACCTTATATTCAAATTCATCGTTATGTTTTTCTAATTCTGAAACAGCATCAGTATAACTAATTCTTGCAAAATCTGAATTTATAACATTATTTAATCTATCTAAAAGACCTTTATCTACAAAATTATTAAAGAATTGCATTTCTTCTGGATAATTATCTATAACATATTTAAAGATATATTTAATCATTTCTTCAGCTAAGTCCATGTCATCATTTAAGTCTGCAAAGCATATTTCTGGTTCAACCATCCAAAATTCTGCAGCATGCTTAACAGTATTAGAATTTTCAGCACGGAATGTTGGTCCGAATGTATATACATTGCAAAAAGCTTCTGCAAATGTTTCAGCATTTAATTGACCACTAACTGTTAGATGTGCTGGCTTTCCAAAGAAGTCTTGAGAAAAATCTACATTTCCTTTATCGTCTTTAGGTAAATTATTTAAATCAAATGAATTTACATTAAACATTTCTCCAGCACCTTCTGCATCACTTGCTGTAATAAGTGGTGTATTTACATATACGAATCCTTTTTCTTGGAAGAATTTATGTATTGCATATGCTAGTGCGCTTCTAACACGGAATACAGCATTAAATGTATTACTCCTTGGACGTAAATGTGCGATTGTTCTTAAATATTCAAATGAATGCCTTTTCTTTTGAAGTGGATAGCTATTATCTGATAAGCATTCTATTTCTACTGCAGTTGCTTGTATTTCGAATGGTTGTTTAGCATTTTCAGTTAATATAAATTTACCTTCAACTTTTATTGTAGAGCTGATAGTTAATTTACAAATATCATTAAAGTTTGCTAAATTATCGTTAAATACAACTTGTACATTTTTAAAGAATGTACCATCATTTAATTCTATAAATCCAAATGTTTTTGAATCTCTTATAGTACGAACCCAACCTTCGATACAAATTTCTTTATCTGCATATTTTTCTTTTTGTCTATATAGATCTTTTAAAATTACTTTTTCCATATTATCCTCCTAAAAAATATAAAATCTTTTCATATTATATGACATTTTATATATAAATTCAATTAAAATAGTAAAATTAGTAAAAATAGGCTTTTTTTAGCAATGAAGTTATATGGATTTTTAATAAAAATGGCTTAAAATCGATTCTCGTGCGTTGCGATTTAAAAGTGTTGAAAACAGTGGGTTGTAGCCATTTGTAATAATAATTAATAATTTATAATCATAAATACAGTAATTTTTTTATTAGCAAAGCAAAATCTTTTAAAGAAAAAATATTCAAGATAAGTTATAATAAAATTGAATTATAAAAACATTCAAATAATTGGCAAATGGGAACAGAAATATGGTTATTGTTACAGAGAGGTGTTAGAACTACAAATTTTGACACCTCTTTTTTTATGGATAGACAAATATAAATTATAAAGTTATAATACGTATAATGCGAAAAGAGGGGAGTATGATATCAATCTTCGAATTATAATGTTAACAAGTGAAATTAATTTATATTTTATAACAAGGAACAGGGTAGGTACTATAAAAGAAAAAATAATGGTTATTGTATATATTATTTTATTTTATTAATAATTTTCTGTATCTCACTAGTAGCTATTCAGAATCCATATAATACAATAATTGGTTAGAATATAAAAGTAAATCTATTGCAATAAAGTTAATATAATCGTTTAAAAAGAAAGAGGGAGGATAGTACAGGTATGATATTAGACATTGAAAAATGGATATATAACATTGCACAAAATCAAAGTTTTGTGCAATAAGAGATAGGACTTTGAGTAAGATAGCTATAAACCTCTAATTCTACTAATTCAAGGCTTTGAGCTGTTATATATATATTAATATTCATTTATATGTCTTTATTTTTTTATTATTATATCTATATTATATTCATTATTATAATTTGTTTGCATTATTGTTATATTAATATTCTTATGACTCATTAAAATCAATTTTAAGACATTTTTTTATTTTACTTATATAATTTCATTACTATAATTATTTTATTATTATATTTTTAAATTTATATCTATAATTTTTTCTTATTATATATTTTTTATCTTTATTTATTAAATTGTATGAAATTTTTTCAAAAATCTCTAAAATGCCTATTTCTCTATATTTACCTTATTTTACAGACAATAAACTATATGCCTAAAAAATAAAAACAGCTTAAAATCGATTCTCGTGCGTCGCTTTTTGGGTACTTTTTTGTATATCTATATATGACAATAGTTTTTTCAAAAAAACCTACTTTTTAATAGTAATTTTCTAAAATCAATATTTAACCTTAAATTATAAACAAGTAATTTATCGACCAAAAAATAAAAATGGCTTAAAATCGATTTTAGAAGGTCATTATTTTGTATGATTTTGGGTTTGTAATACAGCTATTGTAACAATCATAGAATTTTATAAGATCATAGTACAAAATGCAAATATTATATTAATTAGAATATATAAATCTGCAAACGAAACTCATTAAAATCAAAATTTATATAATAAATGATTAATTACATTTCAATAATTAAAATTGCTTAAAAACGATTTTGAAGTTAATGAAACAATAATTTAATTAAAATATTATATAAATTCTATAAAAAATCACTAAATAACAAATGTTCGTTTTTTAGTATTACAATGTTTGTATTACAAAATTATAATTTTTAAAATTCTAAATATTTATAAATTTCTATAAATTATTTTTAAATCTTATTTTAAAATTTATTTTTTATATTAAAAAAATTTTTATTTATAAAAGTTATTATTAGTCTAACAGAAGATTGCACAAAATTTTATTTAATATATTTTCATAATTTTTATATATTAAAAAATGTGCTATCCCCTACTCTACCGTTTTATCTAAATAAAAAAGATTAGTTATATTTCAAACTAATCTATAAATTGTAATTTGTATTATATAAATTAAAAATTAAAATTACTTTTCGTTAAACTCTCGATAAAAAGGTAAACCGTATTCTTCAAGAGAATATTCATATTTTTTTGAATCGTGTGTCCAATAAAAATTACCATCATAATTCTACACGTGCCAGCACATACCCTGTTGCACTCTAAGGCGTAGCATTTGCTTCTGCTCTTTTTGAAAAGGGTGCTTCGAATGCCAAAAAGGAAAAAACAACGATAATTGGTAAAATACATAATTTCATAATCTATCTCCCTCTACAATTTACTATTTATTAAATAAGATTTAATTTTCAGATAATAACTTTATCAATCTAGTATTTTTATACAATCTTTCTCTGCCAATTTTTTCAGAATTCGATTTTTTCTCCATTGCTCAAAATAATATTTAGTCTAGAATATCTACTCATTAGAATTTTTGAAAGCTCTATTCTATTAATATTATTGTTGTTTACATTTAAGTCATCATAATTTAAAATAGAAATAATATCATTGCTGTAATATCTAACAATACCAATCTAGACAAAAAATTACTATTTTTTAGCCTCTTGTATATTGTCTTTTTATAATATTAAATAAACTTGATAATATAAGACTGCTTAATGAAATAAATAGATATACATTATTTTTTTCATCCGCAAAAATGCATAAACAAATAAATATCATTGCTAATATTAATAAAATTACACTTCCTATTGTTAACAATTTACATATTAATTTTTTATCCATAATAAATTACCTCTCTTTGAATTTTTCATAATTATTCAACTACAAATTACTATTTTTCTTTATTATATATAAACATTCTTTCTTGCATCTAAAATATTAATTTTCAGATAAAAGTTTTATTAGCCTAGTATTCTTGTACAATCTTTCTCTACCTACTTTTTCAGACTCTAATAAGCCAATTTTCTCTAACTGATTTAAATATGAAGATGCAGTAAGTCTAGTAACATTACATGCTTTTTCTATATATGATATTTTTGTGTACACTTCATAAAATAAACTTTCTAATAATTCTTTTGAATATATTTTAGGTAATTTGTTTCTAAATTCTTCTTTATAATTTTTCATTTCATTCTGAATCTTTTCAATTAATGTTATTGTTTCTTTAGATGTAATTTCAATACCTTTTAAAATATATAAAATCCAATCTTCAAAATTATTATTATTTCTAACTTCATTAAATAATTTATAATATTCTTGTTTTGTTTTATTAATATATTTACTCAAGTATAAAATTGGGCTATCAATTAGATTATTTAATACAAGATATAGAATATTTAATATTCTTCCAGTTCTTCCATTTCCATCATAAAAAGGATGAATACTTTCGAATTGATAATGTATTAAACAAACTTTTATTAATGGATCTATGCCATCTTCATTATTATTTATAAATTCTTCTAAATTTTTTAAATAACTTCTTATTTCTTTTTCATTTTGAGGTGGAGTATATATTGTCTTTCCAGTAATTGAATTTTTTAATTCTGTGCCTGGTAATTTTCTAATTCCTGCATTATTATGTTCAATAGTTCCTTGAATTTTAATAATAGTATTTGTATTAATATAACCATCTTTTTTTATTTGTTCATATCCTAGCCATATAGCATTTCTATAATCTACAACTTCTTTTGCGTTTTCTTCCTTGTATCCACTTTCTGTTAGCACTTTATAAATGTCATCATGAGTTGTAACAATATTCTCAATAGCACTACTGTCTTTGGCTTCATTAATTGTTACAGCATTTATTAAAATATGCATGTTTGGAATTGTATTCGCATAACCTTTCAATTCTGCTAATGCTCTTGATGATAAAGTTAATTGTTCTAAAATTTTATTTGTTTTTAAATTAACATTTTTGTATGGCAACATTTCTAAATTCATATTTTTACCTCCATATGTATAAAATATCACATTTTTTATACATTTTCAATAAATATGTATAAAAAATCGAAAAAATTATACATATCTTAAAAACATGTATAATTTTTGATATTTTTTCAATATATCTTTAAATCATTATAAAAATATAATAGTCATATTTTTCAAAATCAAGTTTTTATTTTTGTAACTAATCATATATATTATAATGAAAAACAAAAATTTTATACATATTATACAAAAATTTTCCAAAAATCTTCAAAGTACCTATTTTCTATATTTGTCTTATTTGACAGACAACAAACTATATGCCTATAAAATATAAACGCCTTAAAATAAATTCTAGAAGGTCATTATTTTGTATAATCTTAATTTGTAATTACTGTCATAACACTAATTACAAAATTTATAAAATTATAGTATACAATGCAAATATTATATTAATTAGAATAATCAAAAAATTTATTTTTTATATAAAAAATGTGCTATTCCCCCTACTCTATCGTTTTAATCAAATAAAAAAAAGATTAGTTATATTTCAAACCAATCTATACATATTTTTAATCATACATATCTTATCTTTAATGTTTTACTTATCAATTTTTTATTAATAATAATTTACATTTCTTTTAATTTATTATAATTTCTTCAACAGTTTTCAAAAAGAAAATATTGACTTATTAGTAAAACTATCTATTTTTATCTATAATAGCTCTAGTTATAGCTTGTCTTAATGGCCATGTTATAGCATTATCACTTGGTCGAATATTTGGAATATTTTCAATAGCCTTTAAAATAGAATTAAATTCTTTTGTTAAATTAATATATAATATTCCATAATCATTATATTTTTTTAACATACTTTTAAGAACTGTAGAAATTAATTTTTCGTGTTCTAAATTTGTTTCTTTACAAATGTTCTTTTTTGCTAAAATAAAATCAGCATCATTTATTAATAATTCATAGTTTTCTGTCTTGTAATGTTTTTCATATATACTCTTTGTTTCATTATTTAAATTAGAAATTACCTCATATTCATTTTCCATATAAATTTTCCTTCTTTCAATAAAGAGATTTATCCATAGCGTCTGCATTTTTTAAAAATAAAATATTAAATTGTATTTATAAGTATTATATATTAATTATTATTATTTTTCTACTACCAATTATAAATTTATTTTCAAAATAGCAATAAAGAGAAAGGTAATTAATTATCTTTCTCTTTTCATAATTCGTGCTATTGAATAAATATAAAAAAGCTACTCTTTTATCTATATAATTTATCTAATACTATACTTACTTTTTCTAAAGAAGCTTTTATATATTCTTCAAGCATATCAAAAGAAATTAAAATCAAATTTTCATTTCGCAAATCAAATAATTTAAAATTATCTTTAATTGTATTCTTTAAATTTATATCATCTGATATTGCCAAAAATTCTCTTTGTAATTCATTTATATTAAGGTCTGTCTTCTTTAAAAGATATCTATCTATAATTGTATAATCAGAATAAATATCATTTCTAAATTCGTCATCTGTATGTATCGAATTATCTTTTTTATAAATAATAGTTTTTTTATCTTTTTCAATGGTCATTTTTGGTATATATATACTAAACCATAACATATCTTCAATTAAATGTGCCAAATAGCCTTGCATCATTTGACTTTTAGGTAATATTTCTGTATTTTCAATTATAAATCTTTCTACATCTGGATAATCTCCTTCTGAACCATATAAGATTCCATGGCGCAAATAATGTGTCATTTCTCTAGTTTGAGCTTTTATAGCTTTATGTAATATGTCTGGTAGTATTGCTCCATATAAAAATTCATCACCCAAATTGTACTTTTCTTTTAATATATTTGATATATATACATGACTAATTATTGAACTCATTTTTATTCTCCTTTGTTTATCCTTCTTTTGGTTTTTCTGATATTGTCTTTGGCATATTTTCATAAATTGGTATTATAAAATTCAACTCAACATCTACCGTGTTTGAGCTTTCATATTGATCTAATAAAATACTGCTTTCAGATGTTGGTGCTAATAAATTTTGCATATATTGATTTGAATATAATTCATTTTCTTTTATAACATCAAATTTTTGTAAATATAAGGTATTTTGACCTATATCCATGTAACGTGTATTTATAAAATCGACACCTTCTAATAAAGCTTTTTCCAAAGAAAACCATTCTTGTGAATATGCATATTCAGCTGCATTATTTAAAATACTTGTTTGTGAATTTCCTGATGCTGCAATATTAAAAGGATTATATACAGTTTTTCCATTATATTCATATCCTCGTGATAATTTAGTACCATTTTTACCTTGCTCTTGTATTAATCTAGATACAATAAAATATGGATCTATATCATTTTTCTTTCCAGCTTCAATTATTGATTCTGCAATAGTTTCTCCTTCCAAAAAACTATCTTTTGTTTTACTCATTATTCCGTCTTTTGTAACAGCTTTTTCTTCGTAATTTAATTCTTTTAATTGAAATATATCTTTAGAATTTAGCATATTTCTAGGATCCATTTTATATTCAATAGCCTTTGTAGAAGCACATAGCCAACTTCCATTATCATATTTTTTTCCATTATCTTTTTCACATTGCCATTCTCCAGAATACCTAGATGAGTCTGGTATTAAGTTTAATGGTTTATTTCTATTATTAGAATGTCCTTCGTGGTTAATTACACTATTCCAGCTTAATTTTGTATAAAGTAAAGTAAAAGACCAATTTGGATGTTCCTTTTTTAGATCATCTAGAAGCTCTTTATAACCTGGATATTTATTTTCATTTAAATTATCTCCTGTATATGTAACCCATTTTTGTTTTGAACTTTGTACTATAATAATTCCAATAATTGCAGATAGTACTATAACAATTATTAGGATAAATGCAATTAATCTTGGTGGAATACGTTTAATAGTATTTCTTATTGTTTTTATTACATGTTTGCTTGAGTATTTTTTCATTTATTTAATATTATTTACTCCTTTAAAATTTTAATGAAATTTTTGATTTTACTATTTTATCAAATTATATAATTCATATATGATATTTTCAAGTAAATATTGTAAATTTAAATTGTATAAACCTGTCTGTTTACTTATTTATGCTTTGAAGGGATTTTTAATTGCATCCCCTCATACAAAATAGATTTTTTTAAATTATTATTATATTTTATATCATTTATTACATACCTTATATCTTTTCCTTCATAATATGCATTATTTTCTTGTTCTAATCTAGCTATTGACCATAATGTATCTCCTTCATATACATTTTTTATTTTATAATCTATTTCTTCTTTTGAATAACTAGATTTAGCAAATATAATTATTAAAATAAATATTATTAAAACTATCCCTCTTTTTACTTTCATATAAATTCCTCCTCACAAGCAGAATAAATGTTCGTACAAAGATTATATAAGAACATTTGTTTTTGTGCAATAGTTTTTTCAAAATACATACAAAATTTTCTATATAAAAAAAGATGAAAGGTTTTAATGAATAAAAATCCTTCATCTTTTTTAATTTCCTTACAGTATAAATTATTTTAAAATTTTAATAATTACATCTGTTTCCTTTTTTAATCTTTCTTTTACAATTTTAATGTTTTCAAGTGTGTCCATATTCCAAATTTTTAAATAATAAAATAATGATGAATATACTTCTATTGCATCTTCTAAATTTTTAAACCATTTAGCTTTATTGTTGCGAGACTGTGTAACACTATTTACATTGGTGTTATAATAATAATAAATGTCATTAAGAAATACAGCAGAATTAATTTTAGTAAAAATTTCTAAATTCATCATTAAATCTTCACCATATTTTATTTTGCGTGGACTAATATCTAACTTTTTAAAAATATCTTTTTTTATACAACAATTCCAAATAGCATTTAATTGAAATCCATCTAAAAACATAGGATAAACCTTTTGATTAAATTTTTCTTTTTTTAAAAGTACTTCATCTTTTTCAAAATATTTATATTGCTCATATTCATCTTTTTTATATCTGAATTTAATTAGATCAGGTGAATATTTTTGTATAATATTATCCATTTTATCAAAAATATTATCTAGATATTCATCATCTGCATCTAAAAACATTAAATATTTGCCAGTTGCATTGCTTATTCCAGCTAACCTTGCACTATATGTACCTTTGTTTTCTTGTATAATTATTTTTATTCTATTATCTATTTCTTTCATTTTCGCACATATTTTTAATGAATTATCTGTTGATCCATCAATCACAATTATTAATTCAATATCTGTTCTTTTATTTTTTAATACAGATTTAATTGTTTTTTCAATAGTCTTTTCAGCATTGTATACTGGTACTATAATAGATATTTTTTTCATATAAATACTCCTTTTTAAACACTTTGTCCCATATCTAGTACAATATTCTGACCATTTATACATTTTGAAATTTCTAATAAAGAATATATTGTATCATAAACATCTGTTGGTCTAACAAAATGCTTAATTGCTAAATGCTTTACATAGTGTTCAAAATATTCGTCACCCTTTACTTCTTGGTCCATATGAGGTACTGTTCCTAATGAAATTGTATTTACCCTTATACTTGATTTTCCCAATTCATTTAAAATAGCTTTCATAAATCCATAAATTCCTGATTTAGCCGCACTATAGGCAGGTAAACCATATCCAGTTATTGCATTTATGGAAGATATCATTAATATTGCTCTTTTATCTTTAGCTCTAGATTCTTCTATTAAATCCAACATTACTTTTATAAGATAAATATGGGCTGTAAGATTTAATTTTATAGATTTATCTATATCACTAAATGTTATTCCTTTAATTCCATTTACTTCACTCTTCATATTTATACCAGCCATACTAATTAAATAATTAATATGTCCATATTTCTCTTTAATTAATTTATGAGCATATTGTAAATCTTCTAACTTAGTAACATCTGTTTTGATAAAAGTATAGTTTTCATTTTCCTTGATTTTCGTAGATGTAGTATCATTTTTATCTAGCACAATAACCTTTGCACCATTTTTTAATAAATTATATACTACAACTCTACCTATTCCACCATGTCCTCCTGTAATTACAATAACTGAATTTTCCATATGATCCCCCCTATTATTAAATTGATTTTATACATTCTAAATTTGATAAATCATCATCAAGATTTGCAGATAAATAGTCATATGTTTTAATGCTTTCTTTTTCATCCAATGTTTCAACTATTTTATTAAGTGTACACATTTCTATTAATAATTCCTTTTTAAAGCTATATTTTGAATTAAAGGCAAATTCTGATATTATTAAATCTAAATTTTTAAATTCTTTAATAGTTTTAATAATATCTTTTATTTCAGTTTTATCCATTATAAGATGTTTGTCTACTTTATCTTCAAATTTTCCTGTTTTATCTACATTTCCCGAAACATGTAATATCTTTACTTTTTCCTTATTAAACAATGATTTTAAATAATCATCATAACTAATTTTTAAATCAATAGCTGCAAGTTTAGCATGTGATATATCAAAAACTCCAAAATCTAAAATATTCCATGTCTCACTTATTGTCTTTGGTGAAATTTCAACTAATGGTAATTTATATCCACCAGATTGATTTTCTCCACCAAATTTAATTTCTTCATTATATTTTTCATAAAATTTATCTTTTAAATATTTAATATTCTCATTAAGAATATACTTAGATTCATTTATGTTTTCATTATTTTCAGCACCTATATGAGTGCTTATACGTTTCTTATTATTTAAAAGCATTAAATTATCTGGTAATTTATCCCATTCAATATTTTTAAGCATTCTCTTGCTATGTGTTCGTGGTTCCATATTTGGTAAACCATGTAAATCAATTTTTATATTTATTTTTTTGGCTAAATTTAAACAATTATAAAATTCCACATAATTGCATAACTTACCCGGAAATTTTAAAATATCTATATAGTTATTTTTGACTAAATAACTATATAGATTATCATTACTGTTTTTTCTATCTTGGTTAACAATATAATTGCATCCAATTTGTATCATTATTAATTCTCCAAACTTTCCAATATTTTATCTATATTTGATATAACATTATTTATATCAAATTTTTGCGTTATATTTGTTATATTTTTAATATATTTTTCTCTAAGCTCTTTATCTAATATCATTTTCTTTATTCCTAAATATAAATTATATGTATCATTAGATACAATAAGAGCATTTTCATTATTATCGCCTAAAATATCTTTCATTCCTGAACATAATGTTGTAACAATAGGTTTATCCAAAATCGCAGCTTCTATTACAACAGAGCTTAAACCTTCAATTCTAGAAGAGCATACAAAAATATCAGAAGCTTTAACATACTTGTATGGATTATTACTATATCCTACTAATTGAACGGTATTTTCTAAATGATTTTCTTTAATATATTTTTCTAAGTTATCCCTTTCTGCTCCTTCACCTATAATCCATATTGTATTTTTTATGTTTTCTTTTAAAAGTTTTTTATGTATTTTTAATAGTCTGTCATATCCTTTCTCATATGCTAACCTTCCAACAGCTGAAATTATTATTCCATCGTGAGTTAGTTGTTCAGCAATTGCTTCATTTGATTTTTGTAATATTTCTTTAGAATTTATTGGGTTCATTTGCACAATTACATTATCTACAATTCCTGTTTTATGTGAAAAATGATACTTAACATCAGTAGACACACAAACAATTTTGTTAAATTTTTTATAACAACTAATTTCATCATCCAAAGATTTAAATATATTTGTACGTGAAATATTCTCTATATCAGTATGTATCCAAGCAACTTTTTTTGAATTTTTATTATTAGAATTAGCAATAACCTTTGCGACTTTTCCCTCTAGAAAAGCAATCTCTATGTCGTATACTTCCTTTATGTTTTTCTTATACAAATATTTTGGAAAATATTTTATCAAAAATAAATACCATTTCCAAATTATATTCATTAGTTTACAAGATATCTTATAATATTTTGAATTAATATCATTTCTACTTTTCTTAAAATAGCCTTCAAAAAAATATTTATATTTTATTCCTGGTATTTTTAAAGCATCTTCTACAAATATACCATCGTTTACAATTGATAATAATGTTATATCGTATTTTTCTTTATCCATCCTTTTTAAAAGATTAATTACTATTTTCTCTACTCCTCCAAGTTGAAGAGTATGAACTGCTACTAACAGCTTTTTTTTCATATATTCCCCCTATTCTGATAAAACACATGTTGGCATTAAAGATTTCTGTTTATTTAAAAAATTTAATTTTCCAGTATTTATATCTCTACTATAAATTGAAATTTCATCAGAATCTTGATTTGCAACTAATATATATTTTTGTGTCTTATCAATTTCTAAATCTCTGGGAGTATTTCCATAGGATAAGATATTTTGTACTAATTCTAATTTTTTATTTTCATATTTAAATACTGATATACTGTTATGTCCTCTTAATGTTGTATAAATATACCTTCCATCTGCAGAAAGTTTTATTGCTGCTCCTGTATCATTCTGCATCTTAATGTGATCTTTAGGCAATATGCTTGTTTTATGTAATATATTTAGTTTGTTTTGATTGCAATTTAAAACATATAGTTCGCAACTCTTTTCTGTTAATAAGAATATTGTATTGTTTTTACTGATAGTTATATGCCTTGGCTCTGTATTTGGCTCTAATTTAATTTTAGAAAGCTTTTGTAGTCCCGTACTTCGTATGTTATATAATTCTAAAATGTTCATTCCTAAGTCTACTGTTATTAGATTCTGATCTCCATTAAATACCTTGGCACAATGTAAATGTGATTTATTGCTATCAATTACATTATTATAAATAATTTTTCCTATTGTTCCGTTTGCATTAAGTTTATAAGCAGTAAAATACCCATTCATATAATTAGAAATAAATAACATCCTGTTTTTACCACTTATCTCTATATGACATGGGCCACTTCCTAAAGAGCTTTTTTTATCAATATATATTAATCCTTTGGAAGATTTTTTATATGCAATTACATTTCCTGATTCATTTTGATTTCCTATTTCTTGAACTGCATATATATTGCTTGAATTTTGAACTAAATATGTACATCTTTCAAAATCATTGGTTGAAGAAATAAAATCTAATTTTCCATTTGAAAAAAGATATTTATTTATTCCAGATTTTGAAGCATTTCCTATGTAAATATATTGTTTTTCCATAATCACTCTCTTTTATATATTTAACTTCATTACCCTACTATTATATCATTTAAAAATATTATTGTCAATCAATCTTTATTTCATGTAACTCTTACAGCTGACTAGCTTATATATGCTTTTTATATATTTAAAAGCACATGTTTTATGTTAATATAATCCATGTGCTTTCAAGCTTTTATTCAGTTATATTTGTCCTTGTATCTGTATTAGTATTACTATCATTTGTATTAGAATTTTCATTTATATTTGTATTGCTATTATGACTATTGTTATTATTATGATTGCTCGTATTAGTATTAACATTTGAATTCGAATTTGTATTTTGATTGGTGTTAGTGTTAGTATTAGTATTTGTATTAGAATTAACATTTCTATTAGCATTTGTATTTATGTTACTATTAGAATTACTATCTGTATTTGTTGTATTAGTATTTGTGTGTTCTGGCGGTCTTTCCTCTGTTGTTACAACATTTGTATCCATAGCTGGCTCTTCAGCATCTATATCTTGTTTTATTCCTTGTACTGTTCCATTTTCATTTCTATTCTCATTATTTGAATTTGTATTTTTTACTTCACTTCCACTATGCTTATTGCATAAATCTGGCGTAGTAAATCTTAAAAAATATTCTGTATAAGTATTCGTACAGCCTGTTCTTGCTTTTAAACCTGTCTCTGCACATACAGTAACTTCTTGTACTGATGATGGTTTTTCAAAATATGCAGTTTTTAATCCAGTATGAATTCTTGACATTACATTTGCCCATATTAATCCTGCTGGATTCCTGTTATTAAAATCAACTGTTTCATTTTGATCGTATCCATACCACGTAACCCCTGTATAATATGGTGTAAATCCACATAGCCATCTATCATAATTGGAATCTGTTGTTCCTGTTTTAGCTGCAACATCTATTCCATTTATTTTACAATATGTAGCTGTTCCATTGCTTCCAACAACAGGTTGAGTTAGCAAACTTTTAAGAATATATGAAGTTTCTTTAGAAAATACTCTCTTTTTATCTTGCTTAGGAGTTATAATAATTGTTCCTGAATTATCTTTTATATTTTGGTAAAAGACTGGTTCAATATATTGACCATCATTAGCAATTGTAGCATATGCTGCAGCCATTTCTAAAGGACTAATTCCCTTTTCTAAACCTCCTAAAGCTAATGATAAATTGTTATCCTCTTCAGTTAATGTTGTAATTCCTAAATCTTCTAAATAATCTATAGATGTACTTGGAGTTAATTCCTGCATAATTTCAACAAACGGAATGTTTTGAGATGACTCTATAGCTCTTCTAACAGTTATTTCTCCCAATGGTTTATTATAATCTACAGGATGATATCCACCAGGAAAGTCTTTTACTGTATCATCATAAATTGATGAAGCAGTAATTATTCTTTTTTGAATTGCTGGGCCAACTACTGCAATTGGCTTTATAGCAGATCCAGTTTGTCTAATACTTTGTGTTGCCCTATTTAAAGAACGCGGAGTAGTTTTTTTACCCAATCCACCAACACAGCCCAATACATATCCTGTTTTTTGATCTATTATAACCATTGCAGCTTGTGATGGATCTCCTCCTGTTTTGGATTGTAGAACATATTTCTTTTTTTCCATTTCAGTTTCTATTTGATTTTGTATTTTATTATCTTGAGTGCTAGTAATTGTTAAACCTGACATATATATATAATTTGTTGCAAAATCTGTAGATATATTATATTTATCTGCTATATCATTTGTTACATCTGTAATAAGCGCATCTGTATGATATGAATATACTCCGTTACTTGAATCAACAGAACCCTTTTTAAACTTTAAACCAGATTCAACATTAGAAACAGCAGTATTATATTCCTCTTCTTGAATATATCCTAATTCTAGCATTTTATCTAATACAGTTTTTGTCCTATTTTTTATTTTTTCTGAATTATCTTTTTCATTAAAAGGGTTATATGAATTAGGTGAATGGTTGATTCCAGCTAAAAAAGCACATTCTTCAAGTGATAAGTCCTTACATGATTTATTAAAATAATATATACTTCCAGCTTCAACACCATATATGCTCGGACCTACATATATTATATTTAAGTATGCTTCTAAAACATCTTCTTTATCTGTTATGCATTCTAAGTTCCAAGCTTGCCACCATTCCTTTACCTTTCTAAAAATACTGTCAGAATTGTCGCCTGTCATATTTTTTACTAACTGCTGAGTAATTGTACTTCCTCCATATGATGAATTTCCAAAATGGAAAATATAATTTAATATAGCTGAGCCTGTTCTTTTTATATCTACACCTTGATGCTTATAAAATCTTTCATCTTCAATTGCAACATATGCATTTTTTAAGTTTGCAGGCATCTCTTCATAATCAACCTTAATTTGTTTTCGTTCACTTCCGAGTTTTGCAATTTGATTCCCATTTGTATCAACTACTACAGAATTTTCATTAACTAGCATATCTTCGGCTATATTTCTCCATTTGATTGCTGAGATAGCTAATAAAATACCTCCAACTACTAAGCATATCAAGATTATAAATATTATTATTTTTTTAAATTTTCTATTTTGTTTTTTCTTTTTTTTACCAACAGATTGTTCTGTATTTTGATCTTTTTTATTTTTTTGAAAAGCCTTTGGAACAAAATCTTCCTCTTCTTGCTCTTTAAGCTTTTTTCTCTTCATAAGCATGAGCTCCTTTAAAAAAATTAATTGTATTATAGTATTTGTTGCCCCATTTATTTCTTCCTTTTAATATTGCTAATTAAATATTCTTAGAAAAATAAGCTACTTTATTTATTTCTGAAAATCCAGAATAATTATACAAATCTAATTTTTGCGTATCATCTATACTACAACTAGCAGTAAATTTGTTGCAGCCTTTTTCTTTTGCCCACTCTTCACATTTTGATAATAACCTTTTATCTATTCCCTTATTTTTATAATTCTTTTTTATATGTATTTGCTCTAAATAACCAATTTGATTTAATTGCTCATCTTCTTTTAGAGTACATTGTGCAAAAGCAACAGGAATTTCATTCTCATAATCGATATATAATACTTTACTGTAATTTGTTAATGCTTCTCGTATTATTTTTGCATCATCGTCTAATAATTTATCATTACTGCCTTGCATTATATCTGAAATTATATCATAATCACTTATCTTAGCTTCTTTAATCATATGTATCCCTTCTTTCATATATTTAAATAAGTTTCCTATATCATAACAAAAAAATAATTATTTTACAACAATAAACTTTTAGTTAAAAATTGACATATTAATAAGGCTTGCATAAAAAAACAGACCCGAAGGTCTGTTTAAAGTGGACAAAGGATGAAGAATCCGACAAAACTATAATTATATGTTAGGCTGACTTCTGCCAATCTGGGATCTGAAATAGTTGCCCCAGAAATATCTTTATCAGTCGGTTTTTTGCCTCTAAATTTATGTGACCACCGCCTAGTGTTGTCTTCCCTCATAAAATGATAGTCGTATTCCTCCTCATTATCTGTATCTACTACGAAAAGACATATTTTCCATTCCCAATCGGATGGAGTCTCTTCGTACGAAGCTTCCCGAACATATATGTCTTTTTCTAGCATGTCTGCAATAAATCTTTCAACTAGCTCTTGCTTAGAAAAAACTCCTTTGTCCTCGTAACCGGCAATTTGTCCAACATAATCTTGTGGCTTATTAAGATTGCACGCATATGCATAACAATCTAACCGGCGATTTTTAGGATTTAAGCCATTTGGCTTTCTTATTTTTCCCAAATATTTTACCTCCTTAATCATTACTATATATATGATAGCCTATTTATGGCATTATGTCAATCTCACATCTGTTACAAAGCTTTTTCTATTATTCCTCCACCTACTACAATATCGTCTAAATAAAATACAGCAGACTGTCCAGGTGTTAAAGATTTTTCTGGCTCGTTAAAAGTAATTTTAATCTTATTATTTTCTAATGTATGTAATGTTGCCATAGATTCTTTTTTGCTATAACGCGTTTTTACCCCAACTTTCAAATTATCTATAGTGATATCTTTTATTAATATATTTACATTATTTATTATAGCTTCTTTCTTATATACCTCTTCTTTAGTTCCAACTATTACGTCATTTTTTAAAATATTAAAGCCTATAACAAATAGAGGTTCTTTATATGATATTCCCATACCCTTTCTTTGACCAATTGTATAATTATATAAACCAGTATGTTTTCCTAAAATTGTTCCATCAGTAAGGACTATATTACCTGCTTTAGGTTTAATAGTTGAATTCTCCTCTAAAAACTTTTTATAATTGCCATCAGGGATAAAACAAATATCTTCACTATCTGGTTTATCTGCTACATTTACTAAATTATTTTCTTTAGCAATTTGTCTTATCTCATCTTTAGAACTAAAATCTCCTAATGGAAATAAAACTTTATCTAATATTTCTTTTGGTAAAGTATATAACACATATGATTGATCTTTATTAGTATTTATACATTTTTCTAATACATATTGATTATATTCATCATTATATTCTATTTTTGCATAATGGCCTGTTGCTAAAAAATCACAATTTAATTCTTTAGCTTTTTTATACAGCTCTCCAAATTTTAGTTTTCTATTACATTCTATACAAGGATTAGGTGTAAGTGCATTCGCATAACAATCTATAAAATTATCTATTACATATTTTTTAAAACTTTCTTGCATATCTATAGAAATATGTTCTATTCCTAGTTTAGCACATACCTCTTTAGCATCTTTAGCATCTGTATGGTTAGAAAGTGACAAAGTAACACCTATAACCTCATAACCTTCATTTTTTAATAGTAAAGCAGATACACTACTATCTACTCCTCCACTCATTCCTAATAAAACTCTCCCTTTTTTCATATCATCTCTCCTATGTTCACATTGTACCATATATACCATGATTTAGCAAAACTATTGTTTAAACAACTAAAATATTGTATAATAATTATGTTAATAATTAGGAGGAAGATTTATGTACTTTATGAGTTTTAAATCAGCTATTAGCAAAGCTGAAAGAATGGTATCCGATTTTAAACCATTTAAATATAAAGAAATAAATACAGATATTAATAGAATATATAGATTTGTTCAAAGAGAAAAAGCTAAAAATCCAAATATGGGAGATTTTAACATATATAATTTATTAAATACATATAATTCTAGATTAAAAACTGTTTCTTTTTATAATGAGCACACATTAAACCAAGTTACTGCATATAATGCTTGTCTATACTTATTAAAAAATCCAAGAAAATATGATGAAATTACTGCTTATATTGAAGAAAATAATTTATCATCAGATAGAGATTTTTTTATGCACACTAATAGTTTTGATGAGAACTTAACAAATTTAATGTTATTTATGAGGCATTTATATCCTCAAGTAGAGGCAGAAATAAAAAAGAATTATGGTCCTATTTTCGATGGAATTTTAAGTACAGATAAATCTAGACAAGAGAAATATTCTATGGCCGAAAAAATGTTGTCACGTTTACCATTAATACAAAAGAAACACTATCTTGATGCTTTTGAATTGCTTCTTGATGGAATGCCTGCCTACATGAGGACATATCTTGATTATACTGAATCTAGCATACGAAAAGACTTAATCGAATCAAATTCGGAATTAGTTAGCTTATTTGATGAAATGGGTTATTTAGATGAATGGTTACAGACTGCTAACAATCAATTTGACGAAATTGGACTACCAGAATTAAAACAAGATAAAAACACTATAATTTCCGGATTATCTCCAGAGATTCAAAAAACTTTAAGTACTGTTGATTTATTAGGAATAAATATAATGTATACTAATAGAGCTTTACATATATTAAATGCATATTCTAAAGCTATGTATGCAATTTCAGAATTTAATTTAGAACCTCTTTTATTAAATTCTTCTGAAGCACCTCAATTAGAAACAGAAGATTTAAAAAATGTTCTTATAAAAATGGAACTCTTCTTTTATCCAACAGAAGCCTATTATACCGAAAATGAAACTAAAATAGAAGAATTAACTCGTAGTGGTGAATTAATTATCGATGATAAAAATTCTGATAAAAGATATTATTCTATGGAACCACTTGAAACAGAAATGAGAAAATCATATGAAAAAGAATATAAGGAATATTTTTCTAAACGTCTTTCTGCTTCAAAAAATGATGTTGGAGAAGATATGATAAGATTCTCACAATTTGCTAATGCAATTCATCGTTTAAAATCTTCTAAAAACCGTATTGCATTATCTCTTTATAGTTTTTTAGAACTAAACGACTGTCAAAAAAGAAATTATGGAATAGTAGTAGATAAAATTTCTGATGATGGTACACTTGGTGAGGTAAAGCATTTTATAGATTTTGCAGTAGATATTAATTCTATATTACCTGTAAATGTTCATCTTCCAAAAAATATATTTGCAGACTTTGCTAAAGAATACTTTAAAGAACCTATTGTACCTATGTATGCTGGGTCAAATGATTGGGATATGCCAAATGGGAAAAGAATAAGATCACATATAATGGTTCCATGGAATAAAAAAACTAAGAAAACAATTAAGCAAGTATCAAAAAATAATAATGCTTATAGTCAAAAATTAGTTGACCATTTCAGATTTTTGTCTGATGAAAATTGTGTACCAATGCATTTTAAAAAGACACCTAAAGATAAACAAATTCACAAAACATATATTAATTTAGATACAAATTCTATCCTAGAAAAAACTAAAGAAGGAGTATTTATAAAGGTATTACCACAAGTTCAAGGAGATGATGAACGATTTGATAGATAATAAATTATTAAAAGAAAATTTTAAAAATAAAAATTATATCTATTGTATAAACACACTTCAAGGCGAAATAAAACAAAAATTAATTGCAAGAGTAAAAATATTTAAACCAGAATATAAATATTGTAACTTGTCAGATTTAAAAACAAATTGTTATAGATATTTAAATGATAAAGAAAAATTGTATATCACTTTATTGTGTAGATATGCTGAAGAAGAATATCCTCCAACACTTGAATTGAATACTCTATTAGATATTTATTCTTCATATAAGTAACTGCCCTTATACATAAAAAAGCTACTAGTTTAACATTAATCTAGTAGCTTTATTTTTCTAAAAGTTATGATATTTCATTCATTATATCTTGTTTTGTTCTCAATCCAATCATTGTAGCCCTCACTACACCATTTTTAAAATAAATTAATGTTGGTATACTTTCTACATCATATTTTCTAGCTAACTCTGATGCATCATCGACATTAACTTTACAAACTTTTAATTCTAAGTTTTCTTCTGATATTTCATCAATTATTGGTCCCATCATTCTACATGGTCCACACCATGGAGCCCAAAAATCAACTAATACTGGTAATTCTGATTTTAAAACTTCAGCCTCAAAATTTTCTTCTGATATTTCAATTACTTTACTCATTATAAAAACCTCCTTATATATTTTTTAATTTTTTAGCAATACTTAAACCGCATTTGGCACCTTCATATATTGCTTTGCATATTTGAAGTAAGCCTCCTGTACAATCTCCTGCTGCATAAATTCCTGGTACATTAGTCTCCATATTTTCATTTACTACAATATCATTGTTCTTTACTATAATACCGAGTTTTTTTGCAAAATCACTACTTGATGCTATTCCTTGTGCAATAAATATTCCATCAACAGGTATACTTCTTTTATCCTCTAACATAATGCTTTCTACTTTTTTATCTCCTCTTATAGAATCTATTTTACCTTCTATAACATTTTTTATCTCTATTGACCTGTTTTCTGGAAGTTTACTACCATTAGTAAATATACTTATATTATCTGTAATATTTTTCAAAACCTCAGCTTCATGAAGTGCATATTCACCACTACCTATTACTGCAACATTTTTATTTTTAAAGAAAAAACCATCACATATTGCACAATAGCTTATACCTTTTCCTTCAAACTCTTTCTCTCCTATTATATTAGAACTTTTTCTACTTTTGCCTGTAGCAAGAACAATTGTCTTTGTTTCATATTCACTATTTACTGTTTTTACAATATATGCTCCATTTCCATATTCTATTTCTAAAACTTCATCATTTTTTATTTCGATATTCTGCTCTTCTGCTTGCTTTATTCCTCTTCTAAATAATTCTTCTCCTGATATTGGCTTTTCAAAACCATAGTAATTTTCGATAGTTTTAGCTTTTTTTAATGCTGTTTGTTCTTTTCCTATTACTAAACATTTTAAGTTAGATCTACTTATATAAATTGCTGTAGAAATACCTGCTGGTCCTTTACCAATTATTATACAATCATACATAAATATTCTCCTAATCTGCTAATGTTCCCATTGGATCCCATGGTTCTAATTCCATATAATATTTATTTTCATTATACGCTTCTAATTCTTCTGGTTTTAAATGTTTTTTATTAATTACAACTTGATATACATATGAATTAAACCAGTCATCTGTTAAAAGATAAATACCTTTATTACCAGTAGTATCTCCCCATGAATTTTCTACTTTCCAACGGTTACCTTTCCAATTTTCATCTAAATTAACTCCTAAAAACATCATAGCATGTGTCATTGAGCTTTCCCTATATTCTAGTTTGGTAGCTTTATCCATTGTATCTTTAATATTTATTATATCTTTAATATTATACAAATTACGAGATAATATTCCTAACTCTCTTGAGGATTCTTGTCCAACATCACTTCCAAAAAATACAGGAACTCCTTCTGAAAGTTGAGCAATTGCCATTTCTTTTAGTCTTTCTATTGGTAAGTTTAAATATGTAATTCTATTACCATCTGCAACATTACCAATATAATTTACTGTATACTTCTTATAAAATGGTCTATCTTCATTAGGTGCATTTATTATACTTATGTAATCATCTAAATTTAAATCTTTTATATACTTATCATAAAATTCTGTTGGTGTTATATTAGAGTCTCTGTGGAATTCATTATTTTTATTTGTGTATTCAAAATCAAATTTTTCTGGTGGTCTACCAAATGCAGTACATAAAATTGCATAGATATTTTCTATCATATCTAGCTTTTGATTTTCTAAATCTTCCAAATTCTTTTTCTTTTTATAACTTGTTCTTAATTCATAAGCATACATTCTTAGTATACGTTTTAAAATTTTATTTATTTCTGAAGTATTTGAAGAACTATAAGTTTCTGGCATAGCACTTTTTGGTACAATTCCATATTTTTTTATTATATTTAAGAACATATCCCATTGTCCACCATCATTAATAGGTGCATCTAAGAAAAATGTTACATGTCTATCTGTTGTTGGTCTATCTATTGTGTCTATTATATTATTTAAGAAATAGTTACATTTTTCTAATTTATCATAAAATGCAATATAGTTTTGTGATAACTCTATTGTATTTATATTTAATTTTTTTATTAAGAAATATCTAAGAAAATTTGTAGAAGCAAAAATCCAACATCTTCCACTTTGTTTTTGGTTTGTTATTTCTCCTTGTTTTAGATTTACAGAAAATTCATATCTTGCATTTCTAATTTCTTCATAATTTTCGCAAGATTTAAAAAATCCATTTTTGGTAACTGCATTTGTGATTACTTTGTTCTCATTTTGATTAAAACTTCTTTCGTATTTTTTTAATTTGTCTTTCGAAATATTTTTCATATGTATCCTCCTTTATTTAACCGGGATTTGGGGACGTTCCTAAAATCCCGGTTTTAATTTAAACAATTAGTTCATTGTGTAATTGCTCTAATATATTATCACCTAATTTATCTTTAAATATTATTCTTATTTTTGATTCATTTGTTTGAATATTTAAGACTTCTAATGCATTTGTATCTAATATTTGCATTGTTTTTGTTATAACATCTGAATCATTCATTATTCCATAACCTATAATTGATATTTTGCTTATATTTTTATAAGAACAATCTAATTTAGGATATTCACTTGTTATTACATTTTCAAATTTATTAAATTCTGCTGATTTAATAGTAAATTGAATTTCTAAACTTGATGTACTTTTATTTATTATGTTATTAATAAATATGTTGTTATCTAATAATTTTCTATATATACGATTAATCATTCTAGGTGTATATACTTCTTGTTTTGCAGTTACTAAAATTATGTTATCATTTTTTACGATACTCTTTACTTTTGTATCTTCTATCTTGTCATTTATTACACTTCCTGGTCTATTATTAAATGTTGACTTTGTAATTATTGGAATATTAAATCTTTTTCCAATTTCTACACATCTATTATGCAAAACTTTTGCTCCTTCATTTGAAATGTCCTGCATTTCTTCATATGAAAGCTCTGATATCTTCTTTGCATCTTGTATTTTATTTGGGTCTGTAGAATATACCCCATCAACATCAGAAAATATATAGCATTTATCTGCTTTTAATGCTGCAGCTACTGCAACTGCTGTGGTATCTGAACCACCTCTGCCAAAAGTTGTTATATCACCTTTTTCATTTATACCTTGGAATCCTGCTATAATAACAATCTTTCTTTCTGCTAATTCTTTTTCTATCCTTGTTGTATCTATACTTTCTACAACTGCTGACTGATTTGTTTCGCTTGTAAATATTCCAGCTTGCCATCCTGTAAGTGATATTGCTGGATATCCTAATCTATTAAGTAAAATGCTTAATTTAGACATTGATATTTGTTCGCCACTACTTAGCAATGTATCTAATTCTCTTTCATTTGGAACATTACTTAATTCATGCGCTTCTCTTAATAGATTATCTGTAGTTTTTCCTTGAGCAGATACTACAACTACTACATTGTTTTCCTTGTAAAATTCTTTAATTTTATCAGCTACAATATTTAATTTAATATTGTCTGAAACTGAACTCCCTCCAAATTTTAATACTATTGTGTCCATATCTGACAACCTCTTTTTTATAATGTAAGAAGCGAATTTAATTAAATATCACTTCTATATAATATATGAAAATAAATACTTTTTCGTAACTTTTTGAACGGTTACAAATATTTATTTCATAAGCTTATCAAATTATATCATAAAATGTTTTATATTGTATTTATCTATTGAATTTTTTTAAATATTCTTCTATAAAATCATCAATTTGTCCATCCATAACAGCTTGTACATTTCCTACTTCATAATTTGTTCTGTGATCTTTTACTAGTGTATATGGGCAAAATATATATGATCTAATTTGGCTTCCCCATGCAATATCTTTTTGTTCTCCTTTTAAATCTGCTATATTTTTCTGTCTTTCTTTTTCTTTTAAGTCAAATAATTTAGATTTTAACATCTTCATTGCAGTTTCCCTATTTTGTATTTGAGAACGTTCTGATTGACACGCTACAACTGTATTTGTAGGTATATGTGTTATTCTTACAGCAGAAGAAGTTTTATTTATATGCTGTCCTCCTGCTCCTGATGCTCTGTAAGTATCTATTCTTAAATCATCTGGATTTATTTCTACTTCTATATCATCTTCAATTTCTGGTAATACTTCCACAGAAGCAAATGATGTATGTCTTCTTCCACCACTATCAAATGGTGAAATTCTGATTAGTCTATGTACACCCATTTCGCCTTTTAAATAACCATATGCATATTCACCTTGTACTAAAAATGTAACACTTTTTATACCAGCTTCATCACCTTCTAGATAATCAAGCTCTTTAACTACAAAATTATGTTTTTCTGCCCATCTAGTATACATTCTATATAACATTTCTACCCAGTCTTGTGATTCTGTACCACCTGCTCCTGGATGCATAGATACTATCGCATTATTAACATCATATTTGCCTGACAATAATGTTTTAATTTCTAGTTCTTCAATATCTTTTTTTATATTTTTGGTATCTTCTAATAATTCTTTTATAAGTTCTTGCTCCTCTTCTAATGTTAATAAATTATTCATCTCGCTTAAATTTTTTAAATTCATATCTATTTTAGTATATGAATTAATCTTATCTTTTAGAATTTTAATTTCTTGCAAAATCTTACTATTATTACTACTCCAAAATTCTTGTTTTAAAGTTTCTTTTTCTAATTCTGCTAATCTAGATTTTAATTTATCTACTTCAAAGAGATTCACCGATTTCTTTAAGTTTATCAGATAATGTTTGAAGCTCTTTTTGATTTTCTTCTAGCTCTATCATATCTCCACTCCAATCTTTTCTTTGTGGCACAATCTTATCATAGGTATACCTTTTTTTCAAGTAGAGATTTAGAGACGTTTTGGAATAGGGATTTGGGAATGTTTGGGAATAGGGATTTGGGGACGTTCTTTTTTTCCCTTTTCTAATAATTTTAAAAAAATAGTAGCTCATCATAGATATGACGAACTACTGTTTTATATATAGGGATTCTAGGAACGTCCCCAAATCCCCTAAGAAGCGTTTCCAAATCCCTTTACATTAATCCCAATTTATTTTGTTCCAAATATTCTATCCCCTGCGTCTCCTAATCCTGGTAATATATATCCATGTTCATTTAGTTTTTCATCTATTGCTGCAGTATATAATTCTACATCAGGATATTCTTCATTTAGTCTTTTTATTCCTTCCGGAGCAGATATAATTGATAAGAATTTGATCTTCTTTACACCATCTTCTTTTAGACATTTTATTGTATCTGCTGCAGAGCCTCCTGTTGCTAACATTGGATCTAAAATTAGTACTTCTCTGTTGCTAATATCTTTTGGCATTTTATAATAATATTTTACTGGCTCTAAAGTTTCCTCATTTCTATATAGTCCAATGTGACCTATTTTGGCATTTGGTATTACTTGTAATAAACCATCTAACATTCCCGTTCCTGCTCTTAATATTGGCACAAATGCATAATTATCTTCTTTTAAAACTTTAGCTTTTGTTTTGCATAAAGGTGTTTCTATTTCTACCTCTTCTAATTTTGCATCTTTCATTGCTTCATAACATAAGAAAATTGCAATTTCTGTTATTATTTCTCTAAATTCTTTTGTTCCTGTATTTTTATTTCTTATAATTGATAATTTGTGTTCTATTATTGGATTGTCTAATACATTTATATTCATTTTCTTTCCCTCTATCTTTTTTTCTGATATATTTTCTGCAATTACTTTTGAGTCTTCTTTTTTCTCTTCGTTTTTTACTTCATTACTTGCTTCTGCAACTTCTTTGTTTTCAGCGGTTTGTTTTTCTTCTGTACTATTTTCTTTTTCATCTGGTAATAATAAATTTAATAAAATTCCTACTATTGCAGCTAAACTCATTCCAGAAATTGTAACAGATAAATCACCAGACACAATTGATATTGCAGCTCCGCCTAATCCTAAAACAAGCATTGTTGATGCTACAACTATATTCTTTGGTTTTCCAAAATCTATATGATTTTCTATTAAAACTTTTAAACCATTTACAGATATAAATCCATAAAGTAGTAAAGAAACTCCTCCTAATACAGGATTTGGTATTGTTGAAATGATTGCTGTAAATTTACCTAAGAAAGCTAAACATATAGCAATTATTGCTGCTAGTCCTATTACCCAAACAGATGCAACTTTTGTCATTCCAACTACTGAAGTATTTTCACCATATGTTGTATTTGCAGGTCCTCCAAGCATTCCTGCTACAAATGTTGCTATACCATCTCCAAGTAATGTTCTATCCAATCCTGGATTTTTAAGCAAATCTTTCCCTATTATTGAACTTAATGCTGTATGATCTCCAATATGTTCTGCCATTGTAACTAGCGCTATTGGTGCTATCGTAAGTAAAGCAGAAAAATTTGGTGTATAATTTACAAATGGTAATATAAAGTTTGGCATACTAAAGAATGCTGCTTCTGCTACTGGTGTAAAATCTACTAATCCTAAACAGATAGATGCTATATAGCCTACTACTATACCTATTAAGAAAGGAACTATCTTCAAGAATCCTTTTCCTCTAACCATAACAATAGCTGTTGTTAAAAATGTTATTAGTGCTACTATTACACCTTTCCATTCTATTTGTGTATCTGTTCCTAAACCAATTTGAGATATTGCATTAGGAGCTAAACCTAATCCGATTATCATTATCATTGGTCCTATAACTACATGTGGTAGTAATTTATGTATCCAATCTTTTCCTATGAAGTGAATTAATGTAGCAAATATTACATAAATAAGACCTACTACCATAATTCCTGTCATTGCACCAGAGATTCCTCCTTTTAAATATGCTGCCGCAAGTGGTGCAATAAATGCAAATGAACTTCCTAAATATACTGGCGATCTTCCTTTGGTACACAGTATATAAATTAAAGTTCCTATACCTGATGTAGCTAATGCTACTGGTATTGTTAATACCTCTGTCCCTGCTGAACTATTTACTAATATTGGTACTAATATTGTTGCACCAAACATTGCAAAAACATGCTGTATTGCTAAAATAATCCATTTCCCTATTGTTGGTTTTTCGTTTACATCTAGCAGTAATTTTGTTTCTTCCATTTAAAGATACCCCCTCTTTTTTTATATATATTTTTGCTTAATTAATAAATTATTTTCGTAATAACTTATTAATTAGGCAAAAAAAATACTAATTCATAAATGAATTAGTAACACATGGATAAATATTTTGTTGGGTTGCTAAAAAAAGCAAATTCTGCCTTTAATTTTTCTGCTGTATTTAATTTTGTTTCTTCTACAAATTTTTGCATTTTTTCACACCCTTTGACATACTATATATCAAGAAATAAAAAATTACAATATTTATTTTAAAATATTTAGAAAATATTTCTCTGCTGTATTAATAGCTTCTTCTAACTCTCCATTCTTTTTCATTCTATGGTCTGCACCTTTAATTTCATATAAAGTAATATTGTTTTTATCTAAATTTAGTAATTCTTTTGTATCTTTGATTGGTGCTACATCATCATCTGTTCCCTGAATTATAAACATCTTCTGGTTATTTTGGTATATCTCTAATATTTTATTTTCTTTTAGCTCTTCATAAAAATCATATGGTATATTCATTATTCTTCTAAAACCTAGCTTTGTAACTCTAGTTCTTTTAAAATCCTCGAATGGCTCTCTTAATAAAGTATTTTTTAATATTTCATCCATCTTGATTGCAGGTGCTCTAAGAACAATTTTATTATATCTTGTCTTTTTTTTAATAATTTTTAACAAGGTTATATATGCTCCAAAACTAGTTGCAAATATATTTATTTTTATATCTCTGCCAAATTTATCTTTTATATATTGTTCTATTGTTTCTATATCATTTATACAATTATCTATCGTTAATTTATCTGCTTCTACCTCGCTATCTCCATGGCTAGGGAAATCAAAACAAATAACTAGAAAATTCTCTTTTACCATCTTCTCGGCTAGTAGCCTTATAGCACTACTATCTTTATCTCCTCCAAAGCCATGTACTGCAATAATAATTTCCTTTATATTCTCTGTTGATAAATATGTTCTTACAGATATATTATAGCCATTTAAACTTTTTAATTTATAATTATTAATTTTCATTTTATACCCTCTTTAAATATTCTTTAGTTTGTGTATATAAATTTAACAGTATAAATTATCTATCCATTGGTTATACTTATTAGATTCTAATTAATTTGTTTTATCTTGTATTCCTAATTTTGATATAAATAAATTTATAATTCTTCTATTACTATTTTTATCATATTCATTTATATCTTTTCTTCTATAAATAGCAAGTATAAGTGCCATACTTAACAAATTTACTACCAAATACACTCCACCATATGTTACAAAAGGTAAATTTATATTTGTTTGAATTCCTAAATTTAAATTCATAAGAACTGTAGCTAAAGATTGTAGTATATATAAAGTACTTATTCCTACAATTAAAAGCTTTCCATATTCTTCCTTAATTAAATTAGAGTTACTAATCAACTTTATAGAAGTTAATATTATAGCTAAAAGTAATATTCCTGCAATTAATAAACCAGTCTTACCTATAATGAAAATAAAAGTAAAATTACTTTCAGAATTAATTACATTTTGCGAATCAGACATTATATCAGTTTCGGCTTCTCCGATTATTTTAGCATTTTCTAAAATCTCCTTTTGAAGCATACCTGTATAGCCTGCACTCTCTGGATCACTTTCAGGATTAAATGATGAAACAATCCTTTTTAGCCTAAATGGACTTGCAATAACTGTACAAATAATTATAATACCCAATATTGCAACACTTCCATATAAAGCAATTAACTTTATCATACGACCTTCTTTATCTTGCATAATTTTAATAGTCAAAATAATTAAATATGCAATTCCTAATATTAAAGCATTCGCAATTGATGGAATATTTAACATTAATATTAATGATATTATAGAAAATATTAAAATCTTAAAAAAATCTTTATCTAAAGAACAATTAATTCCTAAAATATTTTTCGTATATTTCTTGTTTTTATCATAATCAATTATATTCCCAATAAAAGAAATAAGATATAAAGGTAATGCTATAGTAGGTGGAAAAATACTCACATTAAAGAACCTTATATATTGCGTATAATTAATTACAGGCCCTTTAATTAAGAATGGAAGTATCATAATTATAGTTGCTATAATCCAAATTAAATTAGAATATTTTTTTATTCTTTTATAGTCAAAAAAATAAATTCCTACACTTAGCACAATTCCAATGCATAAGTATAATACGGTTTTTCCAGTATAATTTGTTTTAATTATAGGTTGTTGATCTTTTAAAATAGTTACTAATATACCAAACCCAATTAAAATGAATATTAAAATTAAAAGTTTCCAATCCAATTTAGGTTTATGTATTTTATTTAATTTTTTTCCAATTTCTTCTGCTTCTCCCATTTGTAAAATTGCTTTTTCCTCTGCTTCATTTTCTATAAGACCGCTTTTTAAATATTCTTCTTTTATTCCTTCTATATGTGTTTCTAGTTCTTCTGCAATATCTTTACGAGCAGGTGCATATTTTATCTCTTTACATACTCCATTTAAAAATTCTTTAGTATCCAAATAAAACACCTCCTACGATTTGATTTACTCCTGTAGTAAAAATACTCCATTCTTTCTTCATATCTTTTAAATGTTTTCTACCCTCTTTTGTTATAGTATAATATTTTCTCTTTTTCGCTCCTGTCATATCCCAATATGAACTTATAAGTCCCTTTGATTCTAAATTATGTAATATTGGATATAATGTTCCCTCTTTAAATGCAAACACATTTTTAGACCTTTCACTTAATCTTTTTATCATTTGATAACCATACATATTTTCATCTTCTAATAAGCTTAAAACTAGCATATTAGTACTTCCTTTTAATAACTCTTTACTTATCTTCATTGTAATACCTCCAATACCTTGTAACGCTATGTATGCTTACATAGTATTACAAGGTATAAGGAATGTCAAGTACTTTTTATCTTTTATGATATTAATTTTTTAAATAATAAAAACCCACACGAAATGTGGGCATTAGATAATATTACTAGCAAAACACATAGTTATCTTTTAAATATTAATTTAATTTTATTTAACAATTTTTTTAAAATATTTTCCTTATACTCAACTACTGATAAATTCTCTTTCTTTTCATCTATTTTTTCTTCTTCTATTCTTCTTTGCTTAAATACATTCTCTGGATCATATTTTTCTTTAATTTCATTCACAATTTTTTCTCTTTGAGTATTATGGTAATTTATAATTTTATTTTTTTGTTTTTCTGTTGCCCAGTAATCTCGAAATAGAATAGCCAAAATTGCTGAAGTTTCATCTAACATTGTTTTACCATCAAAAGTTTCTTTAGTAATATTATATTCATAACTTTCGTCCATGTTTTGTTTAATATAATCTAGTTTATATTTTGGTATTCTATCTACTAATTCTTTAGGAAAAATTTTTAAAATCTCATAAATTTCCTTATATGCACAGCTAACATTATCTTTCGTCTTTTCCATCTTCTACTCCTTTTTGTTTATTTTTATCACTTTCTATATAATCATTCCATTTATCAACTAATTTATCCAACTTGCTAAATCCCTTGTCAAAAAAATCATATAATTTTGTTTCAACACTTGCTATTTTTTGCTCAATATTTTTTATGGCTTCTTCGTTCATGCCACTCATTCTTAATGAATTCTCAAAATTTGCTTCTGCTATTTTATCCAATTTATCTTGAAATCTTCCATTTGATTCTCTACTAGGTCTATCTGAAACATATGTAAATCCATTTTTATAGTTTTCGGCAACTTGCTTACCAAAGTTTTTAATTTTATCTACCATATTTCTACCTGCTTTTAAAACGAAATGTTTTGGACTTAATTTTAAATTCTTTTTATTATTATCTTCTGTTTCCATATTATTTCTCCTTACTTAATTTTTATATCAGCTAGTGGTCTTATTTTTAGCCAAAATTCTTCGTTGCTTAAGGCTTCGGCTCTAACTTTTTCTATACTAAACTTTCCTGTTTCTTTAATAAATGAAATTATATCATCTTTAAGTAACATTTTACACGATCCATCATTTTTATAATTAATTTTATCTTTTATCTTATCTGGAACTACCACATTAAACATTGATTGTAAATAATAGTTTGATAAATCGTATTCATTATGTAGCTCATCCCTTCCATAGAAAACTTTTAAAAACTTATTATAAAAAAGATAATCTGTAATTAAGTGTATACAATATCCCTTATTAAAGTCTGTATCAATCTCTTTATCCAGGAAAAACTTTTTTAGATTTGTCATACTACTTTTAGGTCCATAATGTGTTTTTGATTTATCGTAAGCTAAATCTGGATATATTATTCCATCTATGAATTTATCTTTATCTAATATTTCTGTTGGATGATTTTTTATAAACTCATTTCCAACAGCTAAATGAATTATATAACCTGGCATTTTCGTCTCCTATTTTTTGATATATTGTATCATATTTTTTAAAAAAATAACAAGTAATAAAATTATATGTTATAATAATTTTATTAAAATAAAGGGGGAAAATTTATGTTAGAAAACATTACACTTGATAATATATTTAGTAAAATTTCAAAATGGTTTACTAAAGACAGAAAAATTATTTTTATTGTAACTTTTATTATTGGGCTACTAGTACATTTTACATTATATTCAAATGAACTATTAGCATATGACGCTTATTGGCATTATGGCTCTTTTTTGGCTAAAGGGTGGGAAATTTCACTTGGAAGATTTCTTATTCCTTTTTCTGATATATTAAGAGGATCTGTTGTAGGTTCAATCTTAACTACGACTATCTCATTAATTACAATATCTTTTTCAGCTATATTCCTAAATGAAGCATTACATATAAAAAAGAACTATTTAAGAATTTTAACAAGTATATTAATTGTTGTAACACCAACATTATCACTTACTTTAATGTATCCTTATACAGCTAATGGATATACTTTTGCAATGTTATTTGCAGTTCTATCAATATATTTTATTAATAAAGATAAAAATTTCAAAAATATACTATTTACTTTAATTTGCATAATTGCTACACTTGCATTTTATCAGGCATATCTTTGTGTAATAACTGGATTATTACTCCTATCTTATATTTTTAAATTAATTGATGATAAGCTAACATGTAAAGAAATATTAAAAAAACTATTTGTAGATATTGTAATTATAGCTGTAGGTATGATTTTATATTATGTTGGTTTAAACATAATAATTGCAATATTAGGGCTTAATATAACTTCTTATAGCAGTGGAAATACAATTTTTAGTTTGGAAACCATTAAAAATATCTTACCAGCAATACAAAATACATATATCACTTTTGCTAGCTTTTATTTTTCAGATAATATCTTAAACAATACTGGATGGTACAGACATATTTTTTATGCAATACTTTTTGTATTTATTTTAATAAATTTTATAATATTAATTATAAATAAAAAAATTTATAAAACACCAACTAAACTAATTTTACTATTAATAGGTATTTTACTATTCCCTATTTTTGCATGTTCTATAGAATTAATTGCTCAATCTAGGGATATAAATTTATTAATGGCTACATCACTTTATTTACCAATAGTGGTTTTAATAAAACAAATAGAATTATTACAAAATAGTAAATTTAACAATATTATTCAAATTTTATCTTACTTTATTTCAGCACTAATTATATGGACATTTATATTATCTAATAATGCAACATATGTAGCAACAAAATTATATAATGATCAAATGTTTGCTGTAGGAAATCGAATATTAGAACAAATAGAAATAAATAATGAAATTACAGATAATACTCCTATTGTTATCTTAGGACATTTAGATTTTAGTATACAAAATGATAGCTTGTTAGATTTAACTAATTTTGACGTATCTGACGTAAATATTTGGACTTGGCAAATATTTCTACAGGATCATTTAGGTATTGGAAGAGATATTTGTACTATGGAAGATTATAATGACATAATGAATTCAGAAGAATATATTAATATGCCTATATATCCTAATGAAGGATGTATGAAAATAATTAATGGGACTGCAGTAGTTAAGCTAAATTATTAGTTTAATATAAAAATAAGAAGCATTCAATTTTGAACTGAACCCAAAAAGTTAGACACTTTTTGATTAAGTTTATATTAGGCTACT